>JAABUM010000588.1_pt1 | contig 61920 bp, 79 predicted proteins | sample 5559161 | NCBI WGS metagenome assembly JAABUM01 (sample SAMN10711868, study PRJNA513369) | rock metagenome | isolation source: Antarctica rocks | place: Antarctica: Victoria Land, Siegfried Peak nord
CGCCTACGATGCGCTGGGGCGGCTGCAAAGCCAACGCGTGCAGAAAGGCGCGGGAGCGGGCACCCAAAGCCAGAGCTACGCTTTTGATGCTCTCGAACGGCTCACGTCTTTGACGAGCAACGCGGGCACCTTCAACTACTCGTATGTCGGCAACACCGACCTGCTCGCGTCGCTGGACTTGCCCAACGGCTCCAAAGTCGAACAGGGCTATGATGCGCTGCAACGCCTGACCAGCGTGGTCAACCGCACCGGAACAACCAATCTCGCCCGCTACACCTACGGCTACGACACCCGCAACGTGCGAACCGGGATGCAAAGCCAACTCGCCACTGACCCGCTCAAGCAGATCAACTACGCCTATGATGCGGTTGACCAACTCACGGGGGAACAAGCGAGTGGCGGCGCGGCGAACACCGCCTACACCAACGCCTTTCAATACGACGCGATGGGCAACCGAACGCGCCACGAGAACACGCGCATCGGCGCGGGTGGCGTGAGCCAAAGCAGCGTGGCGCGCCACACGCCCAATGCGCTTAACCAACTCACGGCGCTTTCGACTCAAACCGGAGCGGGCGCGCGGCAAACAACGGGCTTTAGCTACGACGTGAGCGGTAATATGACCGAGCAAACCGGCGCCGATGGCTCGAAGACGCTCTACTCGTATGATGATGCAGATCGCCTCAAGCATCGAGTGGCGCTCTTCGACGGGAACACCGCAGAAGAAGAGCGAGTTCCGCTATGACTACGCTTCTCGCCGCGCAGTGAGCGCCGAGTTCACCTGGACAGCAGGCGCCTGGGTGCAACAGTCGGAGACACGACGTGTGTTCGATGGGCTGGACTCGATGCAAGAGCGCAATGCTTTGAACGAAGTCACCGCGTCCTATGTGCGTGATGGAAACATCGGCGGCATCCTCAGCCGGACTTCGGCTTCGGGCACTTCGTTCTTCCACTACGATGGCTCAGGAAACGTCGTCACGCTCTCCGATGAAACCGGGGCGCTCGTGGGGAGGTATAGCTACGACGCCTTTGGCAACACGCTTGAAACTTCGGGAACTCGTGGTCAGGAGAATCCCTATCGCTTCTCCACCAAGGAACTACACTCACAGTCAGGGCTTTACGACTTCGGCTATCGCTTCTACTCGCCAGGAACTGGACGATGGATCAACAGGGATCCGCTCGAAGAAGACGGTGGGTTGAACCTGTATGCGATGGTCGAGAACAACCCGACCAACTTGGCAGATGAATACGGAGAACGCGGAGTTGCTTTTCCTGGAGCACTTAAGGCTTTGAAAAGCATTGGCATCCCAAACTCCCGTATAGGACAGATTGTCGGTAGCAGATCTACTTACAGTGGTGGAACACATGGCGCTTCTGGCCGAACAAACAGGAAAGGACAGCCTTATGGAAGTGCTATAGATATTAGGGTCAATGGTATGACCCCTCAGCAAATAGCTAACGATGTATCTGATCTGCGAAGTGTAGGATTTGCAGCTTGGTATCGTGCACCTGGTGGCCCCTCTGGATCAGCAGGCACTGGTCCTCACATTCACGCTGTATGGTCAGGGGCAAAAACCCGGAATAGCGATCAACTCCAGCAGATAGCAAGCTTCCTCAGAGGTTATAAAGGAATAGCTAACGCTGATAAGCCCATGTCTAAGTGGATTGATCCCACGTTCAAGAAAGGCGATAAAGACTGTGTGCTGGCGAACATCAATAGGCTCTACGGCCCAAACTTCTTGAAGAAGGTGAATACATATGATCAAATGCACTATCCGATCAAAAAGAGGAAAAGGTAGAAGGACATCAACGAAGATTTTTTTCCTTACCCTCCTCTATTTATTTGTGGTGTTTTGTCCTTTCTCCAACGGACAAAACACCACACGAAACATCTTTGTTTCTCCAGGAGTTAGTTTAGGTAATCTTTCCCTTGGTTCTTCTCGTGCTTCAGTCCGAAGAGTGATGGGTAGACCCTATCTTGTGGAAAGAGGCGGCTCCTACAGCATTGAGTATTGGAGAGCACCAAATCCCCAATATTACATCAGGGGTGTGTTTCATAAAGGAACATTGGTTCAAGCTGAGACAGACTCGCCGTTGTTCAAGACTGCATCAAGAGTTTCTGTCTTGAGCAAATTGTCAATGATAAGAAACACGTTCCGGACAATAAAGGCCGTGAACTTCAAGGCGTCAAATGGTGACTACGAACATTCCTCAAACTACTATATCTCTGGTCAAGATGGCATTGCATTTGAGCTAAACTTAGGGTATTCACCTGATGCATCTCCGAATACTATGCCTCATGCTTTAATTATCTACAAACGTCGTAGTAAGTTTGTCCCTGTATTTGGCAAATTTGTTTGGTCATCTGATTCATCAAAATAAAGTTGTGCAACGATGACGTTACGGTTCGCGTGTTTTGCATGGCTACGACTCCTTGCGTCGCCTCACAAACGTCGTGAACCGCAACGGAGCGGGCTTCAACTTAGATTCCTTTAGCTATGGGTGTGACACGCGCGATGTGGTGACGGGGATGCAAACCAAACGCGCTTCGGCGGGCAGCGGCATAGCCACAACGGACGATCCGCTTCAAGTGGTGGGCTACGCCTACGATGCCGTGGATCAACTGGTGCGCGAGGAAGTTGTTGGCGGTCAAGCCGGTTCCGCGTATCGCAACCGCTTCGTGTTTGACCCGATGGGAAACAGGCACAAGGTCGAATCCTTCCGCACCAACACCGATGGAACACCCAACAACAGCCAGACGAGCTACTCGCCCAACAGCTTGAACCAGTTGACGAGCCTGACCCGCCAGAGCACAAGCACGCCCGCACAAACCAGCGGCTTCACCCACGACGACAACGGCAACCTGACCCAAAGCGCGGGCGCCGATGGCTCCAAGACGCTCTACTCGTATGATGATGCAGATCGCCTCAACCGCATCGAGTGGCGCTCTTCCACTGGCACGCCGCAAAGGAAGAGCGAGTTCCACTACGCCTACGCTTCGCGCCGCGCGGTCAGCGCCGAGTTCACCTGGACAGCCGGGGCGTGGGTGCAGCAGTCAGAAACGCGACGCGTCTTCGATGGGCTGGACGTGGTGCAGGAGCGCGACGAGAACAACCTCGTGAGCGCGCAACTGGTGAGGGATGGAAACATCGGCGGCATCTTGTCGCGCACCACAACCGTTGGCACTTCGTTCTTCCACTACGACGGCTCAGGCAACGTCGTCGCGCTGTCCGATGGAAGTGGGGCACTTGTCGGAAGGTATAGCTACGACGCTTTCGGGAACACGCTTGAAGCTGTTGGGCCGAGGGCGCAGGAGAACCCCTACCGCTTTTCGACTAAAGAAGTTCATACTCAGTCCGGGCTGGTGGACTTCGGCTATCGCTTCTACTCGCCGGGCTTGGGAAGGTGGATCAACCGTGATCCTATTCGAGAAGATGGTGGGCTGAACCTCTATGGCATGGTTGGGAACAGCCCGACTAATGCGGTGGATGAGTATGGTTTGAAGAAGAGAACCCCATTCCAACAGTTCTTTTGGAACATGGGAGACTATTTAGAGGGACGCGGGAAGGGGCTTCTTGGACAGACAGCAACAGGTGCGGCGAACGCAGCAGGAGCCTATGCATTGCGGGGGACAGGAGGGAGAGCAGCTGCTCCTGCTCGTGCTGCTATGCGGGGAAGGATTGCGACCGCAAGCGGTCTTGGATTCAATAAGTGGACTGCTCGGCTGCCATATTTGTCTCTCTCTAAACAAGTTAGACAGATACACTCAGCGCTTCCAAAGCAGGGATCATACGCCTGGATGTCGGACAAATGTGTTTCAATGCGACAGTTGCGCACACTTACAAGCCATACAGGTGACGAGTATATGATGTTTTCACTTGGCAGCAAAAGGCTTGTGTTAAGAGGAAACGGAGGCAAAGTTGATCTCACACCTAGTTCTTATGATCAGGTGTTGAAGGTAGTGATGGGTAATGGCAGGTATGCTGGTCACACTCATCCTCCAGGTAATTCACTCTACCCTGGGCCAGGTGATGAGCCATTTCTACGTTCATTTGGGCAAAGGAAAAGTGGCATATGGGGAGATGATGGATGGAACTTATACCATCGGGGTTTTTTTTAAGTATGAGTAACTCATTTGAACTCGGTCAAGTCATGCAGCTACGTATACTTGCGTGGAAGGCATACGCGCAAGAGCAGCATGGTGGAGAGATCCCAGCGTGGATAGTGATAAATAGCAGCCCCTCACAGTGGAAGATCAAGAGTGGCATTTGGATTGTCACAAGTTGTATGTTCAGGCGTCACCCTCTGCCACCTAGCATCTCATGGGAAAGAAGGAAAGATGGTTCCAATGAACTGGTCGGCTATGACTTAGAAACAGGAGAAAGGACTCTCCTCGCTTCATATGATGTTAAAGACGATGAGCGCGTGGATTTATTTGATGCCGAAGTTGATGTTTCTTCACACACAGTGATAATGAAGCACTCCATCGTAGTTAGTCAGCTTCGGCCAGAAGATTTCATGCTGGAGTATGACAATTTTGATCTGACGAAGATGTGGCGTTTTGATCTATCCACAGAGCAAAATAGGTTGAATATCTTGGGGCACAAATGACGGCCTCGATGTGGTTCAAGAGCGCGACGGCGCCAACAACTTGAAGGCGCAGTTGGTGCGTGATGGCAACATCGGCGGCTTTTGGAGCCGTGAACGTATAACAGCGCGGAGGTGGGTGCTGATCGGCAAGGACGGGCGCATCCAGTGGATCGACAAGCAGATCAACCCGCACACTCACGGCGCCGATGTGCTGGCGCGCTTCAAACGTGAGAACTGAAAGCCGTTCTTACAGTGCCGTGTTGAGATAGCGAATATGCATCGTTCTTGGAACCCCACCAAGCCAATTCATGGCTCGGTGGGGTTTTCTTTGTGCTTTTAATGCGACGCCCGTTGCCCGCGTTCATAACACGCTCTTCATCCGATTCGAGCGCGAGACGACGGCGCTACCCATCAACCCGCAGGCAGAGGCGCGTGCCCCTTCGCGGCTTGAAGAAACGCCTCGACTTCGGCGGCGCGAAAGCGCATCGAGCGCCCGATGGAATAAAAGGGCAGTTGTCCGCGCTTGGCCATGCGATAGATGGTCATTTCGGTCACGCGCAGCATCTGGGCGAGTTCTTGCGCGGTGTAGAACTCGCGCGGCGCTTGAGCGTTCCGCTCAAGGGATTGCAAAAGAGAAGTCATAAATAGTCCTTTAACCGGGTTCAAACGCTTTCAACTTGCGCTGGCTCAGGGGATTCCCTGCCGTTACGCGCTTCCTCTTCCTCTTCTTCCTCTTGTCGTTGATCTTCCATCATCTCGAAAAAGCCGATGCGCTCCAACAAGCGGCGACCCACTTCGGGATCGCGTCTCACCTCTTCCATCAGCCTATCGGTGTAGGCGAACAAGCGTTCCAGTTCTTCGCGCTCACCGGGTTTGAGGAGGATGTTGTCCAAATTCGGGTGAGTCATGGTTTGGCTCCTTGTGTGGTGGATGTTTATTCTCGCAAATCACGCGCTCTTTTCACAGCCCCAGAATAGCTTCATCTATTTCTTCTTCTCGAAAGGAGAGATACGAGACAGTTGAGTTGATGTTTTTGTGTCCGAGCGCCTTTTGCGTTTTGATCAGGTCGTGTCCGAGCCGATCATAGATTTTGTCGGCGAAGGTCTTTCGCATCGAGTGCGTGCCCAGCTTGCCGGACAAGCCCGCCGCATCACAGGCGCGAGAGAGGAGACGATACGCCTGCACGCGCGAGATCGCGGCATTTGGCCCGGTGCGCGATTGAAAGACAAAGCACTCCGGCGTCATGTAGCCCAACTCGTAGAGTTGAACTAACCACAATGCCAGCGCCTCGCGCGCTTCGGGATGAATGAGGACGGTGCGGCCTTCGACCTTCTTCTTCATGTTCTTGCGCGCGACGGACACGCGCTCGGCGATGCCGCTGCGTGTCACGATGTCGCAGCGACGAAGAGACAGAAGCTCCGAGATGCGAAAGCCCGACCGCACGCCCAAAAGAAAAAGCGCCCGGTCGCGCAGGGCGTAAGGGCCGACCAGATGTTCGAGGACGAGAACGATTTCTTGATCAGAAAAAGGGCGACAGCCTTTCATGGATTTGCGTAAAACGTTACCTTGGCGCGATGGATACCCGCTTTGGCTTCATTTTGATGATTTCGAGTCTATCCTTCTTAACTTCTGTCACAGTGAAGCGTTGAGGTAACAATAGATGTTAATGTTACCTTCATCGGCCTTTTCATCCCCTTTGGCTTTGAGGAGTTGCTTTGCCCGGCGTGACCACAAGTTACGCTTTGGCTTCAGGGCGCGGCGCTCTGGCGGTTTTGTCTTTGGCGCGTTTGATGGGACGAACTTTTGGCGGACGCGGCAAACGGGCGCGGCCACTGACCGAGACGCCCAGAACCCCCGCGACGCGGGCCAGCTTGTCGAGGCTCGCTTTGGCGTAGCCGCCCGCTTCGTCTTTTTGGACTTGCTGCTCGCTCGTGCCAAGCGCCAAAGCCAACTCGCGGTGCGTCCAGCCGCGCGCGATGCGGGCGCGCACCAGAGCGGCGGGCAACTCCGCCAGCACCGACTGCATCGGGAAGGCGCGCATTTGGCCGCTTCGCAGCGACTCGTATTCGGCAAGTTCGGCTTTCATGTCGCCGATGAGGGCGCGGATGCCGTTGAGGTGGCCTTCGCGCACGATGGCGGGCAAGTCGGGCCGCGTGGCCATCTTTTCCTGCGCCTGCGTCAAGGCTTGCTCCATCTTTTCCAGTTGGATTTTGGTGTTGGCAACTTCGCGTTCGTTTTGCAGCATAGTCAGGCTCCTTGTTCATGGCTTTACAGCCGGTTCAGTTCCAGGCGCACGATACCTTTCGGATTCCCGGCCCGGTCTCCTTGGAAGAAAGAGGAAAACGGCTGGCCGCTTCCGCCTTCGATCATGTCGGCGATGAAGAAGTCCATGCCATACAGCGCCTTGAGCCGCGTTCGGTCGCCGGGCAGGAGGCGCACAAAGGCGATGTCGAGGAGGGCGAGATCAACTTGGGGCGTGTATTCCCAGCAGCCATCCACATCGTTTGGATCGGACTTGTCGGACACAAAGCTCCCGTCCAGTAGCACCCAGGGACAACCCGCATCGCGCAGATGCTCTAAACCAGCCTTCAACTTCTTCAACAACTCGTCCCGCCGTGTCGCGGCGCCGAACCGTTTTTCGACTTCGCCCCAATCATCCGCGACGTGAATGCCTGGTGGCAAAAGTCCATCGGGACGAAGTGGCTGAATCATCTTTTCTATTTTAACACAACTTGAGGGTTGTGTCCTTTCCATTATGATGGCTTTAACTCATGTGGCTGTGGGAACGGTCGCTTATGCGGGCCTGGCCGTTCTGTTCGGTGGCGAGGTTTCCCCGCCTGCGCTGGGCGCCGCCGCTCTGGGTTCGCTGTTCCCCGACGTAGACACGCCTTCGAGTCGCGCCGGGTTTTGCGTGTATCCGCTCGCGTTGTGGTTGGAGCGCAAGTTCGGGCACCGCACCGTGACGCACTCGATCACGGGCGTCGCGTTCTGCGCCCTGCTTTGCTCGCCGCTTTTGTTCTTCGTTTGGGGCCATGTTCTGTTTATGGCGTTGGTGTGCGGCTTTGCTTTCCCCCTGGCGGGCGACGCTTGCACAAAGGCCGGTATTCCGCTCATGTGGCCAAGGCGCGAGCGGTGGGTGTTTCCCGGTGATGCCAAGTTCCGCTTGAAGACGGGGAGCCTGGCCGAGTGGGTTGTGCTGGGCGTGGTGCTGGCCATTTCCGCCCTGACGTTGCCGGTCGCGCGCATGGGGCCGCGCCGGTGGCTTCATGTGGTGCGCGGCGACATTGGCTCTGCTGTGCGTGACCAGCAGGATTACGCCGGACACTTTGCCACCGAAGCCGATGTCGAGGGCTACGACGTGTTGACACACAAGCTCGTCACCGGGCGCTTCCCTATCGCGGGATTGCAAGGGGATGATGGACTGCTCATTGAGCGTGAGGGCGCGCTGTGGATGGTGTCGAAGAGCGCCACATCCGCCGACCCGTTCCGCATCGAGCCGCGCAAAGTGCGCGTTTATGCTGTGCGGCCCTTACGAACCAAACAGGTCACGCTCGCGGTTTCCAACATCACCCTCATGGGCATCGTGAACCGCACGCTCGACGGCACAGGCGCGCTGCCGCACGAATCGGATGTCAAGTGGAACGACCACTTCAAGATGGAAGACATTCGTGTTTCGGGCGTGGCGCACTGCTTCCCTTTCGGCAAGGGACAGAACGCGCCCAAAGACCGGCCTGCCACGCCAGGGATCAAAAGCGTCGAGGTGTCAGGCTCGGATGTGCTGACGCTCCGCAATGCTTCGCTTCCCGACTTGCAGGGCTGCGGCCCAGTCGCCATTCGTTTCGCGCAGCTTTCGCTCACGCTGCCACAAACCTTGCCCGTGCCTCGGCTGCTCTTTGTGGGCGGTTCGCGCGTGGTCGAAGTGCCACACCTGGGGCGCCACGCCGACCTGCTCGTGGAAGCCGGGCAGATCCTCCACAAAGGCACCACGCTTGGGAAACCGTTTGCCCAAACGCTCAAGCACGAATTTACGCCGGAAGAAGTTCTTCGGGAAGGAGCGGCTAAAGCGGCGCGCAAGGAACTCGCGGGTCTGGATGCCGAAGAAGCAGCGATGCGCTCAAGCGAACTGTGGAGCCAGTTCGCCGCTTCATTCGCGCAGCGCAGCGTCGCGTTGAAGAAGGCGGCGATCCATCACGCGCCCAAACCCAAAGTGGAAAAGGCGCCGCCTCCGGTGGTTTGCCCGGTGTCTGGTGTCGTCGAAAGCATCGAATGGGAAGCGCCAACGGTTCCCACTCTGCCGGGAGAAAAGCCCGAACACACGGCGCGTGTGACGCTCGCGGAGGTCGCCACAACATGAAGAAGATGTTCGTCTCCCCGCCGTCACTTGGCGCGCCGCGTTGGACTATTGGCCAGGCCGCGCGGGTGTGGGGCATGAGTGAGGGCGCATTGCGTCGGCGCGTGAAGAGCGGGCACATCGAAGCGGCGAAAGGCTCTTCGACCCGAAGCCGCGCCGTCTGGCTCGTTGAAGAAGCGACCGTTCAAGCCCTACTTGCGGCCAGATGGTGTTCCAAGGAGGAGAACGAAGTGGAGGTGGCGACGAAGTGACGCCCATTCTTCCCGCCCCGCGTGCCATCACCATCTTCCGCGCTCCTGCGTGTTCCTGCTGGATGGCCGACATTCCCGACTGGAACGCCCAGAGCGTGCCGCTTCCCTTTCGGGAGTTCGTGTGCGCTTTGCAGGTCATGGAACATCTGCGCCGCTTGCATCCCGGCGCGCGCATCGTCTTCGAGGAGGAAGCCCCATGAAAGCCCTTCGCGTGGGAGAAAACTTCTTCATCAACTCAGACAGCGTGGAAGTGGTGCAGCGTTACGGGACGCGCCCCGCGATGCGCGAACTCAAACGCGCCAGAGACGCCGCAACGCTGCACAACGCCACGCACGGCAAAGAAGCGCGCTCGCTCATCACGCTCAAAAGCGGCTGGGTCGTGGTTTCGCCCAACGCGCCGGACACCCTCGTGTCGCGTCCGCTCATCATGCCCCCGACTCGGCCCAGCGCACGCGCGGCGCGGAGCGACGAAGGCAAGCTGGAGGGGCTGAAATGACCTCTCGGCTCTGGCTGAACGGGAACGAACAGAAGCGGATGGTTCTTCTTCTGCTTCTTTGTCTTGTGCCCCTGGGCGTCGCTACTCTGATTGAGCGCCGCCATACGATCCGACTGCCCCAACCTTCCGCTCAAGCACGACCGATTCGGGTGAGCGCACTAACCCTCGCCAGATACACCGGCGTCGTCCCGTTCGGCGGCGTGGGTTACGTCCGGTTGGGAGATCAAGGTTGGAGCGGTGGATTGGAGGGAGAGTGGAACATTTATGTGAGCGGCCACCAGCCGCATCCCATCGAAGCGCACCCGGACACGCCCCAAGGCTGGAAAGTGGAGTTCGTGGAGGAACTGCCCGCTTGGGAAACGAGCGGCGTGAAAACCATCGGCGTGCGCGTGACAGTTCCCAAAGGCGCACGCCAAGCTGTGCTGAACGGCGTGACGGCGGGCCTCTTCCACACCCGCGACGGTGTGCAACTCTACTTCTCGGATTCGTTTCAAGTTGCTTATGCAAAAGCCCACCCGTTTGACCATCGCCCAAGCCGCGCAAGTGCTGGGCATAAGCGAGCGCACGCTCCGGCGCCGCGTCGCTGACGGCAAGATCGAAGCGGCCAAAAACACCTCGCCCGAAACCGGCGCGGCGTGGTTCATCGAGCGCGCGACGGTCGAGGCGCTCAAGGCACCCTCCCCGAACTCAACTGAACTCAAGGGGAGTGTCCCTGTAGAAGAAGAGAAAGAAATTCAAGCTCTGGCACAAGTGGCACCAGAGCAAAGCACCGAGATCGTGCGGCTGCGCGACGACGTGCAGCAAATCAAAGCCTTTCTGCTTGGTCAGGCGCTCGCCGAAGAGGGCGAAGACTTGCCCACCAATTTGGGAACGGTCATCGGCCAGGCGATGCGCGAAACGCTTGCGCCCTTGGTCGAGCGCATCGAACAGCAAAGCGCCGAAAACGCGCTCCTCAAACAACAACTGGCGCAGGCCCAAACGCGCGAACAGCAAAGCGCCTACCGCCGCTCTTGGTGGCCGTTCTCCAAGCGGCATAAGTAGAAGAACAAGAGGAACAAGAACAATGGCAACTCCGATCTTCGTGGGCCGCTCGCGGCTCCTCGACAAAGCGCGCCAGGCGATAAGCGGCGGGCTGAACGTGCATCTCACCGGCGAAGCGGGCACGGGCAAAACCACGCTCGCGCGCCGGGTCGCGCCGGGCGCCGTCTTCGTGGAGCATCCCGCGCCGCCTTCCGATGTGCTGGCCACGCTACTGCTTCACGCCAACCAGCACAGTTGGTGGACGCCGCCTCCCGCGTCTTCACGCTCATCGTCCAACAATCCACCGGATGATGATGATTTAGATGAAGCAGGGCTTGTCAAAGTCATCCGCAAGATGGGACAGAAAGCGGCGACCGAAGCGACGGTCGCCGCTTATCGCGTGGCCACGCCCAAAGCGGTGATCGTGTTCGACAACTTCGACGCGGCGCCCGCCGGTGTTGTGCGTTTGGTGCGGGCCTTGGCCGAGTGCGCCACCATCGTGGCCGTGTCGAGCGAAACACCCAAAGCGCACCAGAAGCCGTTTCTCTTCTCCTGCACGCCGGTCGAGGTCAAGCGCCTCTCTGCCCGCGAAACCGAGGAGCTGGTGCTGCGCCTCATCGAGCCGCATCCCGTGCGAGTGGGCGAAAAAGCGCGTTTGGTGCGCCATCTTGTGGAAGAATCGCAGGGGCTTCCGGCTGTGGTTCACGAACTGATTAAGCGCGGCGTGGCACGCGGCGATTTGTCGCTGCGCTCGCTGCGCCGCGAGCAAGGCATCAACGGCTTTAAAACGGTGGACATGACGCCCGGTTTTGCGCTTCTCCTGTGCTTGCTAATGATGGCGCGCGGCTTCACTCGCGGCTTTGGCGACACCGACTTGCGTGTGGGCTTTGCCGCTTTTGGCGGGTTGATGATGGTGGTGCGCTTCTTCGCCTTTCGCGCGACCGCCTCGCGCCGCCGATGATTTGAGGGGGCGTGCGGCCAAAGCTGCGGCCAACGTCCGGCCAAAACGTGCCCGTCCGCATATACGGCCAAATAATGCGCTTTTGTCGCCATTTTCCTCCGAAAACGCGCCTTCTGCGCCCCGAAACCGCGTCGCTGCGCGCGGATGGACTTCCCAATGAACAAAAACACCTTCTATAGCTTTTTCTCTCTCGCGTTTTTTTTGCTGTGCCCCACCTCTTTAGCTCCGTTGAGTTCAGGAGCGGGCGTCGCCTTCGCCCAATCCGAGGGTGCGGCCAAAAGCTGGGACGGTGCGGCCACGCCGAGAGGTGCGGTCACAACCTTCGGCCACATTCGCAAGCTCTCGCTGGAACAAGTGCGCGCCCTCGCCCTCCAACGCGCGCCCGCCATCGCCCAGGCCAAAGCGAAGATCGAAGCGGCCCAGGCCGAGGAGAAGGAATTGAAGAAGAGGTTCGTCCCTCAAGTCGGAGGCGGGATTGATCCCTTCTCCGGTCAGGTGCGCTACTACATGAACCTGGATCTTCAGAGACTTCTTCAACTCAACAAGGCCGAGCGCCAGAAAGCAAAGCGCACTGTCGAAGCCGAACAGATGGGCCAGACGCAAGCGCAAAACGGCGCCATCGCGTCGGTGACTGCGGCGTGGTTTGGACTTCAACGCGCCGAAGCGGGACACAAGACGGCACGGCGCAACCTCATCACGACGAAGGCGATCTTCGTTTCCGCCGATGCGCGCTTTCGCGCGGGCACGGGCGAGTTGGGTTCTGTGCTTTCGGCCCTCAACGGCAAAGCGTCGGGCGAGGATGCCGTCACTTCGACGCGGCAAAGCCTGCTCATGGCGTGTCTCACGCTCGCTCAAGCGTGCGGCTATCCGACCGCCGAAGAGATGGAAGCCGCGCTCGCCACATCGAACACAGCACCCAGGTTCGGGGCGCTGCCAGGGAAAGAAGAGGAACAACAAGAGATAAAAGAAGCACCGCAAGCCGAGCAGACCGACTTCGAGGCGGAGCAACCACTTGGCGCGGATATGCCCTTTTGAACCGACAGAAACGCTCCACCTCCGACAACAGAGGCTTGGGCGCAGGTTCTTCTTGTTTGTGTTGTTCTTCTCCTGGGTGTTGTGGTGCGTGTGCGCTCCTCGCAATCTGTGTCCATCACGAGCGTAATCTTGGAGGTTGCGCCTTGTGGTTGCTTTTCTCATTGCGGGTCGAAGTGCCGTCGTGCGAACGCCACACCCAGCAAACACGCGCCCGCCGTCCAAATCAGTGACGCTTTCAAGCCGAACCTGTCTGACAACGCGCCCGCGCCAAGCGGCCCCAGACTTTGCCCCAGCGCAAACCAAACCGTTGCGAGCGCGATGCCCGCGTTCCACGCCGGGAGCGGCAAACGTCTGCGGATTGCGACCGTGACCGCCGTCACAACGGGCATCGCCGCCCAGCCGAAAATGGCCGCCGACAACAGCAAGGTCGGCAGCCCGCTCGACAACATCGGCAAAAGCGCCGCTACGCAGATGCCGAGCAGCATCAGCGCCATCGCCGCGCCTGAACGCCACGCCGCCAAAGGGCGCCGCCACAACAAACCCGAAACCGCCATCACCGCGCCCAGCGTCGTCCACACCATCGCTACAGTGCGCGCATCGGCGCCCAGCCCCCGCACATACGCAACCAAAAACGTCATATACGCGATGTAGCCCAGCCCAAAACAGAAATACGCCGCTAACACGCTCCCTAACCCGCGCCACAAGGCCTGGTCGCTTCGCGCCGGGTTTGTGGCCATCTGAGGCGCGCTTACGCCGACTTCGGGCAAGACTTTGATGGCAGTGCTGACGGCAAGCGTCGCCATCAAACCCAGGGCGGCCAACAGTTCCCACGCCATCGGCCAGCGATGCGTGCCTATCTTTGCGCCCAAGAGGAACGGCAAGATCAGACCGGTTACGACCACTCCCAACCCCGGCCCGCCGAAGTAGATGCCCATCAGCAGCGCGGCTTCACCCTCGTCGTCGCTTAGCCTGGCGGTCAAACCCGCGCCCGCGACAAAGGCCAGCGCCGACGCAAAACCGACCAGTGCCCGTGTGCCCAGCAACAGCCCATAAACATCGGTGGCGCCGGATGCAGCCAGCGTCCCCACCACGGCGCCCAAGCCACCTAACAGCGACGTTTTCGCGCCCAGTCGCGCCATCACGGGCGCAGCACAGAACGCTCCCAACAAATAGCCGAGCGCGTTCGCCGTGTTCAGCGCGCCCGCGTGACCCAGGCTCCAGCCCAAGTCGGCGCGCATCGCGGGCAAAATCAGGGCGTAACCAAAGCGCGCAAAGCCAACCACAACTGCGGGCACCAAAGCCAGCCACAACGCCAAACGGCGCGCTTCAAAACGGGCGACCTGGCCAGGTTCAACCGGTGATGCAGGGTGTAGAAAATCGCTCATGGGTAGAACGAAACCCTTCAACGCCTGGTTAAAGCAACACGCTCCGTGTGCCGCGATATAGGACTATAAACGGCAAGAAGACGATCAGTGGGCTGCTTTGCGCGCTCCGGCCAGACGAAGCGCGGCCTGACCCGGCGCAAGCGTCAGGCGCCTCGTGCTTCTTCTGCTTCTTGTTCTTCTTGCTAAAGGCGCGGCTTATGGCCGGTCGGTCGTCGCGGGCCTCGATTCGCAAGCGAAAGGCCCCGCGCCGCCCGGCCATCTGGGCCGGGGGTTGGGGCTGGGTTCCTGCCTTAAACGGATGGTGGCGGGTTGGGACGAGAGCCAGTGAAGAGTTCAAGCGTAGGCAAGGAACCGGCCTCTGCGAAGTGTGTATAATCGAGGAAATGGTCTTGAACGAAATGACGAAGAGTGCGCTGGATGCTGCGACTTCCGCCATCGGCGACGGCCCGGTTACGATGATGAACCTGCTCTGGTTCCGCTCTGAAGTGGCCTATGAAGGTGACTTCACAGGTGCTCAGCCCGACCCACAAAGCGCGTTCTATAAAGGCTACTCGGTGGCTTTCTTTAAAATTGTTCAGGAGCTTGGCGTGGAAGGCGTGGAGGCGGTTTACGTTAGCCATCGTGCAGCTGGGCTGGTTGCGGCGTCGGACGACGACTGGGACGATCTGGTGGTCGTTCGCTTCCGCAGCTTCGCGGATTTTCGCAAAATTGTGGAAAGCGAGCAATACGCCCAGCGAGCTAAGCCGCACCATCACGCGGCGATTGCGAACTGGCGCTTAATCGCTACCACGCAATGAGGCACTGAACTCCCTTCTTTTGCCCAGCTTCTGTCGTTGCTGCGTCGTCCTCTTCGCCCGTCGCCGGGTTTCCCGGTTCGCGCTCCGTCGCGCCCTCGTCGCGCGTGCGCGTCTTTACCGTATGTCGGGGCCATAGAAGAACAAGAAGAGAAAGAACAAAAGGAACCAACACGCCTCGCCCAAACCGAAGAACTCCCACCCGGCGCGAACTCGACAGCCACGCCCACAGCCACAGCCAGCGACCAACGGCGAAAGCGACGACTTCACGCTCTTCTAAGGCCAGCTTCTTCTTTGTGATGCTGTTCTTCTTCTACTTGATAGGGAACTGGCGGCGCCGTTGTTGTGTGTGATTGTGTCCGGGAGCGGGGCACAAGAGCGAACTCGACTTGCACCCGAAGCGCGACTTCGTGACGCCCGGCGCGCGCCCACTTCCACCCACCCGCCACGCTGCGGGCGCGCACCTGTTTGGCGGGCACAAGCACAACTTGGTCGGTGCTGCTCTGCTTCATCGGACTGACGGAAGGCGGCTTAGTCCCGCGCGGGGCGCGTTCCAGCCCGCCTTCCTCTTTCGCGGGCGGGCTTGGCCCCGCTACGCGGCTGCCGCCTCGCCCTCTCCGGGTTCAATTGCAACTTCCTCGCAACTGCGGCGCGGCGGCGCCAGCCCGTGCGCTCGCTTGGTCGCAAGCTCCCGTCGCGGCGCGCGGGCACCCAGGCGCCCGCCGTGCCTGACTCAAGCGGCTGTGGTCGCAAGCGTCCTCGCCGCGTGGCGTGCGGGGCCGTGCGCGCAGTTGGGCTAAGCGCGTGTCGTGCCCTCTGGTCGCAGGCTCCCGACGGTCACGCCCCCCGCTCGGCGCAAGCGCCGCCAGCCCAGCGCGGCCCCTCTGCGGCTGTGCGCGCAAGCGTGCTCGCCGCAAGGCGCGGCTTATGGCCGGTCGGTCGTCGCGGGCCTTCATTCGCAAGCGAAAGGCCCCGCGCCGCCCGCCCGTCCGGGCCGGGGGTTGGGGCTGGGTTCCGTCGCTGTCATGTCGTCGCTCTTGCCTTCTTCTGTCGTTGCTGCTCTTTCCGGCGCCTCTGTCGTCGGGTTTTCCGGTTCGCGCTCCGTCGCGCCCGCTTCCTTGGCGCCGTGTTTGGCCGCGCTCGCGCCCTCGTCGCGCGTGTTCGTCGGTTGCGCGTCCGGCGTTGATGCGGCTGTTCGCGCGTCCGTTGCGCCGTCCCGGTTGCGTGTGTTTTCCGTCGCGTCGTTTGCCGGGCCGCGCGGCGTTTCGCGCGGTTCGTTTGCGGCGCGCTCTGTCGCGTTCGTGCGCGCGCTGGGCGGCGTGGGCGCGCCGCTCTTCTCGTTCCCGTCGGGCGCGTGTCCCGTTGGTGTGGCGCCTTCTTCCTCTTCTTCTTCTTGTTTCTGTGGCGCGGGTTCCGGTTCCTGGGCTTCTTTGGCTTTTGCGGCGGGCTGTGGCGTGCCGTGTTTCGTCGCGCTGCCGTCCGGCGTGGCTGTTCCGTCCGGCTGGGGCTTTTCGTCGCTGGGCGCCTCTGGCGGCTCGGCCTGGTTCTCTTTCGCGCCGCCCGTTTCGTTGTCGCTCTTTTAGCTGGGCGCGCCACTGGGCTGGCACACGGCACGGCGCCTTCGGCGCCGCGCCGTCACCATAGGCCCAAAAAGAAGATAAGTCTTCTTTAATAATACAAGTTTACTGGAACATTTGGAAGTTTCACACGTCTTGATAAGTGACCGGGCGAGAGAGACAGCCCGGCGAACACACCATGAACTCTCACGCTTTTGAGGATTTCGAGGACGAAGGTTTGGCCGCCTTCATCGAATCCGCGTCCGACGACCACATCGAGTTTTTCGATGCCGTCGAAGAGGACGAAATCACCGTTATCCGGCCCATGATCTTGCGCTTCGCCGCCGAGGACGCCGACCAACTGGTCATCAACGTCGCCGGAATGCGCCACACCGCCCGCCTTTTCGCCCAAGATGCGCGCGCGGCTTTGACTCCCCAGCTTTGCGGCCTCGCGCCCAAAGCCTCCGACCAACTGCGCGCCCGTTTGACGGCTGCGCTCGATGCCTGCGAACAGGCTTTTGCCCTCGCCGTGAACCTGGAAAAAGCGGCGGTTTACGCGGTGCGCGAAGGCGTTGCGCCCGTTGAAGCCGACGACGAGGAAATCCAGCTTGAACAAAACCCGCCCGAAGTGGCGCCCAAGTCCAAGCTCAGCCCCGAATGCCAGACGTTGCGGCGCCAGTTTTTCGCCGTTGCCAAAAAAGCGGGGCTTATCACGCGCGGCGAAGTGCGTGCGGCGCGTCTCGCGGCGGTGGCCGGGTTCGTCGGGCACCCGCTCGGTTCGACCAGCGACCTCACGCAAGCCGAATGGAATTCGGTTGTCTACGCCGTCGAAGACGGAAGGATTCAATGGTGAGAGACAGGGGCGGGCGGCTTTCGCCGCTCGCCCCGCTCCCCAGAGCCACGAATATGCAAACCGAACTCAAACCCCGCGAGCAGTGGGACGAGGACGAGCAACACGACGGGCGCCCCAAGACGAGCGAAATCGAGGTTTTGGTTTTTGCGCCCGCCCCGCGCCCCGCACTCGTCACGATGCCGAACACCCTCAGCGCGATGCAGGCCATCGTCGGCGGCCACATCACTTGCTTCCAGACCGGAATCGAGGGCACAATTGGCGTGTGCCACGATGAAGGGATTTTGTTGGGCTTCACGCCCTGCCGTTACATCGAGAAGACGGGCGCGCTCATCTTCGGGCCGTTCTTCATCGCGGGTGACGGCGTGAATATGCACAGCCTGACACCGGAGCAAATCGCCGAAGTGTCGCGCGTGCTGGGGCCGCTTCTGACGATGGCGCAGGTGTTCCGTGCGATGGAACGCGAGCGCGAAACGATGCGCGAGATCGAGCAGTGGAACCTCGAATGGGAGCGCGGCGAAAGCTGACTTCGGGCAGGGCACTCGCTTCGGCGGGTGCCCTGTTTCTTCCACGAGCGCGACGACACGAGCGGGCGCAGGACTTCGGGCCGTTCTCTGGCGGGCATGACCGAGGGGCGCGCGCCGACCCGCCCACCCAGCCCATCTGCCCGCCGCGCGCGCTTCGGAACTGTTTGGCTTGCAAGGGGCCGTGCTCGCGGGGGACAAGCCCCCGCTCCGCGCGGCCCCGGCGGGCGCCCACTCCGTGAACCGGAACTTGGCGGACACGGCGCGGCCCGCTTCGCGGGCCGTGCCGCGCAGTATCTTTGACTAAGCTTTGTGCGAGGAAAATCATGTCAACCGAAAAACAAACAGTCGAGTGGTCGCGCATCATGGACGGTCGGGCTGTTGAAGGGGGACAACTGGTTTATGGGCTGGGTGTGGTTTCAGTCCCCGATTCGCAACGACAACGAGCGGAGGAGGCTGGCGGCAACCCAATGGTCGAACTCTTCTTGGCTACTCGGATAGGGGACAACACTCCTCTGTGGCTGATCGGGACGATGTTGCCACGCGATCCCGCACTGAAAGTCCAGTGGGAGCGTGAGCGTGTCAGGTATCAACTACTAAGGTGGTATTTTGATACGCATCACTCCAAACCTTACAGTGCTGAACCATGCGAAGATTTCGCCAACACTTTTGGAGTAGACCTTCAACAAGCAGAGCTTGCGTGGGATTATCTTTCCAATCAGCGTCTTTTGGAAAACATAAGGGGAATGAGAAGAGCAACTATCAGCCACGAAGGAATACGTGAGGTCGAACGCAGATTGACGGGTGATGACTCGTCCAATTTGTTGGGAATACATATGAACCAGACCAACAACTTCAAAGATGGAAATTTTGGCAGTGTGCAGATTGGTGGAACGAGCAATTCTGCTTCTGTCAGTCAAAACGTCGGTGTGTCTGGTGATGAACTGGCGGATCTCGCCTCGATTTTGAAGCAAGAAGTCGCACGTCTGCCCCTTGAACAACGAAGCGGTGCAGAAGGGATCGTCGAAGGGTTACTTGAAGAAGCGACAAAAGACAAGCCAAAACTGAGCGTGGCTAACGCGCTCATCGCTGCTCTGCCAGCAACCATGCAAGCCCTCCCTGCACTCGCAGATTTCGTTCACAAATTGGGTGGTTAATTAGGAAAGCGGGCCACGCAACTATGTGGGTTTTTCTTCCTATGGTTGTTCTTCAGATGAAGCAAAAGACGCCACCATAAAACGCGCCGTTTTCAACTTGTCAGGGAAACAGCGGCGGCGCAGCGCGTCTCGAATACGAACATGAACCCCACGCACAAATTGCCGGAAGTCGCCGATGTCGAAGAGTCGCTGTTTGAACTCGAAGGCGCGCAGTGGAACTACAACCGCACGCTGCGCGCTCTGGGCCGCGACCTCGACAACCCGCTCAAACGTGCCGATTTCGAGGAAGCGCGCACCGATTTGCGCGACGCCCAAACCGTTTTAGCCAGGGCGCAGGCCTCACTCGAAGCGCGAGCACAGGAATTCGCGCGCCTGGACTTGGCTTTGGGCGCGCGAAACGAACGCGACGCGCACCGCGCTCTGATGAACGAACTCGGTTTTGGCGGCGATGATTTCGGGGGCGGGCAACCCGGTCTTTGAGCCACTTTTTCCGGTGCCGCCATAGTAAGGCGGAACGCTTGCAGTTGCTTTCACTCCGTTCGACGCATCGAATCACAAATGCGTGTTCGGCGATGGACTCGCGCCAAAACAAAGCCCATCTACAAGCAGAGCCACCATGCGCCGCGCATACGCCGGATCGCCGTCGTGCGACGGCATACACAGGCTCGCAACCGCTCGCAATAAGTCGTCTGGCTCAACACCGGCGCGCACCTCGCCCGTTGCGACCGCCCCTTGGAGCAACGTCCCAAGTGCAGGCCGCAGTCGCCCTTCGAAGTAGGCAGGCAACGTGTCGAAGGCTGGATCTCCCGAATGCAAAGCCTTGGCGAGACCGCGTTTGGCCGCGATGAAGTCCACATAACGCCCCATCCAGCGCGCCAGCGCCTCGCCGGGCGGATGCTCGGCGGCGATGCTCGCCGCGGCGTCTGCGCAGGCGTCGATTTCGCGGCGAAAAACGGCTGCGACCAAATCCGAGCGCTGCGGAAAATGCCGGTAAACGGTGCCCACGCCAACGCCCGCCTTTTCCGCGATCTCACGCACCGGAGCGTCCACTCCAGAAGCGGCAAACACTTTCATCGCCGCCTGGAGTAGCGCGTCGATGTTGCGCCGCGCGTCGGCGCGCACGCGCCGATCCGGGCGCTCACGAGGTTCCAGGCCATCACCTGGGTCTTGCGTTCTGTCGTTCATCAAGTCACCCCTTGCAAACGGAACATAGTTCCGTATATAATTGGAATGTGGTTCCGCTTAATCTTCTGTTTAACACAAGGAAGCGGCTTTGACCAGATAACCCAAGCAAAAAGGAGATGCAAATGAATAACAAAATCGTCGCCCTGGTCACCGGGGCCAATCAAGGAATCGGACTGCAAATCGCCAAAGAGATGGCGGAACACGGCTATACCGTCTTAGTCGGGTCGCGCAACTTCGAGAAAGGCGAGAGCGCCGCTAAGAGCATCGGAGCCGATGCCCACGCCATCCAACTCGACGTGACGGATGGGGCCTCCATTGCCGCCGCCGCCGAGCGCATTCGGAGCGAGTTCGGTCGCCTCGATGTGCTGATGGACAATGCGGGCATCTCGCACGCACCCAATCAGAGTGGCAAGTTTCCCGAAAGCGCGCAATCCGGCCTCTTGACCGTCGCGCCTCTGGACGAAGTGCGCGCGGTGTTCGAGACGAACGTGTTCGGCGTTATTGCGGTCACGCAAGCGATGCTGCCCCTCCTGCGCGAAGCGCCAGCCGGACGCATCGTCTTGACCGCAAGCTCAGGTGGCTCGCTCACGCTTAACTCGGATCCGGCCAACGAGCATCGCTCCATGTTCGGCACCTACTCCGTGTCGAAGTCGGCGTCTCACGCCGTGATGCTCGGCTTTGCCCTCGCCCTTGAGTCAACAGGCATCAAGGTCAACGCCGCATGCCCCGGCTTCACCTCGACGGCGCTCAACAACTTCAACGGCACGCGCAGTGTGGAAGAAGGCGCGCGAGAAGCCGTCCGCCTCGCGCTCATCGGCCCGGATGGGCCAACCGGAACCTTCTCGGACGAGGATGGCCCGGTCGCTTGGTGATGTTGTAGTGCTGCGGGGCGGCACCAATGTTCGCCACATAGCCGCGCGTCGTTTCCATCGATTTGTTGGATGGCGCGTGATGCTACTGGTTATGTGCTACCTGACCCCGCGCTCGCCGTATTTTTGTGAATGAGGAGTTGGAAATACGAACAGTGCTGCAAGAAAAATCCGGACTTGCAAACTCGGTCGCATAGGCGCCGGGTTCGATGAGAGTCCCTTTGATGCCGAATCCTTTGACCTCTTGCGATAGGCTATCGTGAAGCGATTCGGTGGCCCATTTCGACGCGCAGTAAAAGCCGATGAGCGGCACTGAACTGCCTAGACCGCTGGAAACGCTGAGGATGTGGCCGCTGCCCTGCTGCCTCAGCAAAGGTAGCGCGGCTTGAATGACCCGTAGCGTGCCAAAGAAGTTCGTCTCGAAGAGAGCATGAACGTCCGCCTCGCTCGCCTCCTCAATGGTGCCGACGAAGGTATATCCCGCGTTGTTGAGCACGACATCTATCCTGCCGAAGTTGTTGAGCACGACATCTATCCTGCCGAAATGGGCGTGAGCCTGGACAACGGCGTGCCTGGCCTGCTCGGTGTTGGTCACGTCTGCCAGGGTGCGGGCGGTGGCCGCGACCTGATCGCCGCGCGAAAGTGCGGCTTCGGCCCAGATGCGGCCAAAGCCACGAGATGCGCCGGTGATGAACCAAACTTTTCTCATGATGTCACCTTTCGCGGCTCCGCGTCGCATCCCGAACTGCTCCAACCGCGCCAGAGTGTTTGATTAAGTTGGTGGCACGCTGGTCTCCTGTGGACACAACAGATGAGGCAGCCATCCGGCAATAGCGGGAAGCGTGGAGAGCGGCTTTCACGGACGCCAATCCCGGCGGCGAGATTTGAGCCGAAGAAGGCGCCAGAACCAGCGAGTGATAGGCCGTGCAGTAGAACCTAACCCGGTCACTTCGGCGAGAACCATTCCCCAAGCGCAGGAATCAGTGGCACGACGCCTATTTCCCTGGCTTTTTCCGAAAAACGCTCAGCGGCGCGGGGCGTCTCCGCATACTCCGGCGGTTTGTTCAGCAGTTGATAATGGATCGGCACGCCGATCCGTGCCCGCAGGATATGGGCGGCGATGGCGGCCTCTTCCGGCAGCATCGCGGCGTGGAAGGGACTTGGCGGTTGCACGTGGGGTATTTGGATTACCGGCCCGTTGATGGGAAGCAACGCCACGTCGATTGGGCCTACGGCCCGTGCGATAGCCCACCAATGGCCGTGGAACAAGGTGTCTCCGGCATGAAGGAGGCGAGTTCCTCCGCATTCAACGACCCAGCAGCGTTGCGGGTCACCGAACCCGTCCACGGCAGGCACAGCGATGATGCGAAACGGCCCCGCGCGACGCTCCTCCCAAGGCGCCACGATCTCGGGCTGGAGGCCGACCTCGCGGAACTGCGCCTCCGCCTGCCCGGTCAAGATCAGGTCGTCGCCCGATCCCGGATTCGGCTCGGGCCGGAACACGGGAGCGCCGTCGGCCAGCGCCGCAGCAATAGCGAACGGATCGGCGTGATCGGCGTGAAGATGCGTCACCAAGGCCGCTATTGCCCGGCCCGGCCCAAGCGGAGCGATAAGTTCGTCGCCCGGGATGAGCCAGAAGGAGTCCTTCAGGCAGTCGATGAGCAGGGTGTGCCCGTCGTGTTCAATTTCGACTCCAGCCCATCCAAGATGTCGTAGTTTCATGTGAGTTTGGGTGCGGGATTTCCCCGCGGGACTTTCCGGGATTTTGTGCTGATGGCGAAAGCGGCGGCGGCAATCGCCAAAGCGACGATCACCGTAGCGGCCACGGTGACTTTTCCCAACCCGGCGAAATCGATCACCCGGCTGCCGAGGAGCGCGCCGAAGGCAATGCCGAAGTTGGCGCCGGAAACGTTGAGCGACGCTCCCAGCGCTGGGGTGCTTGCGGCAGCTTTCATCACCCGGGTATGCGAAATGGTAAAGAGCGCGGCGTGGCAAGTTCCCCACACGGCCAGCACGAGCGCCAACCCGATGGGTGACTTGATCAGGGGCACCAACAGAAGCAGGGCAATCGCCAGGGGAACACAGAACAAGATCGAAGCGCGCAGGGGATGACGATCTACAAAGTGCCCGCCCAGCCAGTTACCCAAAAGCCCAACCCCACCAAAGCCCATCAGGATCCAGCCCACCGCCGTCCCGCTGAAACCACCGAGCTTTCCGAGAATGTCGGCCAGGTAGGTATAGGCGGTGAACATACCTGCATACACCAGCAGAGAAAGCAGGACGTGGCCAGACACTTTGGACTCACGCAAGATGCTCATCTGCCGCCAGACCGGCACACGTTCCCGGTTGCCCTGGATGGCGGGCAAAAAGACGATGAGTAAAACCGCCTTAATCAAGGCAAGGACTGCAATCACCGCGAAGGTCGTGCGCCAGCCGAACCGATCCGAAATCAACGTGCCGATGGGAATGCCAAAGATCGTGGCGGCCACGATGCCGAAGTTCACCATCGACACCGCCTTGCCCGTGTGTTCGGGCCCCATGATGCGCATACTCGTTTCACTCGCCAGCGCCCAGAAAACGGGCAGCATCAACGCCGGGATGAAGCGCGCCACGGCCATGACGGCGATATTGGGCGACACAGCTGCCAGCGCGTTGGAAAGCGCAAAAAGCAGCAGCGTGCAAACGAAGAGCGTTTTGCGTTCGTAGTGCGCCACGCGGGCGGTGAGCGGGGGGCCGACCACGCCAACCGTCATGGCAAAGAGGGTAACCAGCAGACCCGCCTGGGAAACGCGCACATGCAGAGCTTTCGCCATCGTCGGCAAAAGACCAACAATGACGAACTCGGTGGTCAGGATGGTAAATCCAGCCGCCGACAACAAGAAAATCGGCAACAGGGAACCTTCATGGGCATCGGAGCGGGTGTTCATGAAAGTAGGGCCAGCCGGTGGGTTCCGATTCCCCCAGCGTTTTCTTGCAAAGTGCGCTTTACAAACGTTAGGAAGCTGTGCAGGGTCGTTCGCATCATGAAAGTTTCTCTGCTATGGATGGAAAACAGCGATTGCTTTTAAACCGCTGCGAGGTGTTTGCTCAAGAACTCCTTGAGGGGTAGCGGCGAATTTCCTGTCAACCGTTGTATCGTGGGCGTGACCAGGGCGTGATAGCCCTGCGAAGCCTCTACGTCGAAGTCCACCACGACCTTGACCATGTGGGGCGGTAAACCGGCGTGAGCCAAGCCCTCCGCCAAGCCCTGCGGCGGCACCTCAATGTGCGTAATGGGCTGGCCGGTTATTTGGCTGAGCATCGCCGCCAGTTCATCCTGGGTGCTGGCAGCTCCCCCCGTGACATCGAGGACTTCCGAGCCTTGCGCCTGCACCAATGCTCCGGCGACGGCGCGCGCGCAATCCTCGCGGCTGACGTAGGCACGGCCCCTGCCGCCGGTGGCGGAAAAGAGCTGGCCACTCTTGGCCGCTTGCCCTGCTGACATAAGGATGAGTTCCATATAAAGGTGGTTGCGTAGAATCGTCCAGGTGAACGGACTGGCAAACAGGGCCGCCTCAGTCAAGAAATGGTCGTTGATGAGCGAACCTTCCGCCGTCGGGTGGGGCGCCGGAGCCGACGTGTAGACGACGTGCTTGACGCCGCTCTCTATGGCGGCGGCGATGGCGGCGCGGTGTTGCGTCAGCCGTTTGCCGGGCACCTCCAGAGCGTCGGTGCTGATGATGGCCAGACGATCCACGCTGGCAAACGCGCTTTGGAGCGTTTCGGGATGGTCGAAATCGGCGGCGCGAACTTCCACGCCCCGCTCTGTCAGGTGGGCGAGCTTTTCTGGGGTGCGGGTGGCTGCTACGACGTGTGTGGCTCCCAAACGCAACAGTTCCTCAACGACGGCGCGGCCCAGTTGGCCGTTGGCTCCTGTAACCAGGAGACGATCATGGATGTGGTTCATTTTGGTCTTCCTTGCTTGAATCCTCGCGGGCCATCTACGGAATATGTCGATGGTTCCTTTGCGAGACTGGTTTAGTATGGAGACCAGTGCTATAATAGACAAGAAGGCAGATTTTTGTGCCTGGTTACCTGAAAGGAACCACTCTTTATGCCAACCGATCAATTACTATCCTGTGTTTTGCCTGTTGCGGCTCGCGTCGACGAAGGCGACGATCCAGGGAACTGCCCGGTGCGGGACGTGCTGGATCATCTCAGCGGCAAGTGGAGCACGCTGGTGATGCTCTATCTATCGGAGGAACCGCGCCGCTTCGGTGCGTTACATCGCGGGGTGCCGCAGATTTCCAAGCGGATGCTCACGCAAACCTTGCGCGACTTGGAACGTGACGGCTTTCTCACGCGCCACGCGTTTCCGACCAAGCTGCCAAGCGTAGAATACCGGCTCACGCCCTTAGGCGAATCCTTCCTCGTGCCGTTATACGCTCTCTTGGAGTGGGTGGAAAAGCAGCACGGGCAGATCCGGGGAGCGAGAGCACGCTACGATTCTCAAGGGGAGTAATGTGGCGCAAGAACCAGCATACGAACAAAGCCGCGTCCACAAGACCTCGTTCTCGTGACCAGAGTTGGCGCGGTGTGGACGGCTTATGGAACTTCGTCTACTCGACCGAAAACCTGACGAGCGCGGTTCACGATACCCGCGCCTGTCAGCGGGCTTGTCGAAATGCGTGGCAATGGCGAGATACCTGGCATAAGGGTAATGCGGTTCACCTGGACAACGTAAAGACCAAGACAACCCGCAAGGCGAATTGTCTGTTGAGGAAGGCGTCGAAATGGCCACGATTTCAAACGATGAACCAAACGGCACCTCTTCTCACCTCGGCCAGACCATGCCCTGGGAAACACGCCCCCAATTTTTCAATCCTGCTTTGTCCAATTTCCCAAACATCATGAAAATTGCATTCATCACCGGCGCCAATCGCGGCCTGGGACTCGAAACCGCGCGCCAACTGGCCGCGCAAAATTTCACCGTCATTCTCGGCGCGCGCGACCTTCAAAAAGGCAAAGCCGCCGCGCAATCGCTGCGCGAAGCGGGATTCGACGCGCATGCTGTTCAACTCGAAGTTTCCGACGGCATTCGGTCGAACGTGCCGCGCGCGAAGTGGGCGAAAAATTCGACCATCTCGACGCGCTCATCAACAACGCGGGCGTTTTCCCCGAATTTGCGGCGGGCCACCTGTCGCCCTCTCAGCTTTCGCTCGACGACTTCCAGCACACCTACACCACCAACGTCTTCGGCGCCTTTTCGGTATTGAAAGCGTTTTTGCCGCTTTTGCAGAAATCGCCCGCGCCGCGCGTTGTCAATGTGTCTTCAACTCTGGGTTCGCTGACCACCCTTTCGGATCCGCAATCGCCCTATTATGGCGTCAATACGCTCGCTTATAATTTAAGCAAAGCCGCGCTCAACATGATGACCGTGCATGGTGCCTCGCAGTGGAAGAACTCGGCGCATAAAGCCAACGCCGTTCATCCGGGCAACGTCCAAACCGCGTCCAGCCCATTCGGCGGAGGGATCCGCGTCGAAGAGGGCGCCAAAACGAGCGTCGAAATGGCAACCATCGGATCGGATCGGCCAAACGGCACGTTTTCGCATCTGGGCCAGCCGTTGCCCTGGTGACTCCATGAACACAGCCATTTCTCACGGTGCCCAAGACCGCGTGACGGGGGAAGTAGTGAGCATCACCGGACGCGCACCATCGAGTTTTCTCTCGTTTGCAACGGCAACGCGCGAAGTCTGGAAACCTGTCAATGGACTTTCCAAAGCGGGCTAAATCCGCCGCTTCTGGAGGATCCGCATATTGAAACGAAGACGCCAGACAATGTCGCCAGAGCACAACCACAAAAGGCGCCCGCAAAGATGCGGGCGCCTTTTGCTTCTCCACCTCGCGTTCCCGCTCCAAAGAAGCGGTTGGCCGAACGCGAATTGAACTCTCGGCCATTGTCAACGCTCCAGCACCGGGCGGCGCTCCCTTGGACGCGCAAAAACTAGAGCGACACTATTTCCTAAAGTGCCCCCAATGCGATATGCTTTGTGACAAGAGGTGATGCGGGCAGGCTTTTGATCCTGACCCGCGAACAAATGACTGTAAACGAAACGAAAGAAGTCCCTCGCGTAGCGCGTTTTGGTGTTTTGGAAGGCGGCTCGCCGAGTGAGGAAGGCACTCTCGTTACGCGCACCGTTGCGATGGCGAGGTGTCTGCGCTGCGGCTTCGAGTGGCTGCCGCGCGTGGAGTGCCCGGTGAAGTGCCCGCACTGCAAAACCCACCTGTGGAACGTGCCGCGCGCCTACGCCTTGCCCGGCAAGCCCACGCCCACGCGCAAAGGTCGCCCGCGCGGGCGTTCGATGCCCAAGCCCCAATCCACAGAGGAAAACCAGACAAGGGTGTGAGCGAGCAGGACGAAATCGGATGAAGATTCGACCTCTGGAAAAGGTGGACTTGCCCACTTGCGCGGAGTTGTTCGCGCAGGTATTTTGCGCCCCGCCTTGGAGCGAAAGCTGGGATACCCCAACCGTGATGCGCCGGTTCGACGACTGCTGGCGCACCCCCGGCTTCTTCGGCTTGCTCGCCAAGAACGAAGAGCAGATCGTGGGCTTCGCGCTGGGCCAGGTGGAGCAATGGGTTACGAACCGCCACTTCCTCTTGAGGGAGATGTGCGTCGCCCTTGAGATGCAGCGGCGTGGCGTGGGCAGCCAGTTGATGCAGGCACTCGAAGACCACTTGCGCGAAGCGGGCGTGGGAAGAATCGTGCTGCACACTGCGCGTGAAAGCGACGCCCAAACGTTCTACGACCGGTGCGGCTTCCACACCAGCGCCAGGATGGTGATGATGTCCAAGCGGCTCACGCTCAATGACTAAAGGAACTTCTTCTATGGCTTCCACTTCTTCCTCTGCCGACATCGGCGACTGGAACCGCATTGCTGATGCTTACGCGCAGGCCGCACGATCCGATGACTTTATCAACCGCCAGTTCAAGACCGTGTTGTGGGAGTGCCTGGGGGAAGTGCGCGACCTGGACGTGCTGGACTTGGGTTGCGGCGCGGGCTGGTTGTCGAAGCAACTCTTCGAGCGCGGCGCCCGCGTTGTGGGCGTAGACGGTTCAATCGAACTGGTCGAACGCGCGCGGGCCGATGTTCCCGGCGTGGAGTTCATCGCCTACGACTTGGCGCAAGGTCTGCCGCCCGGCGCGCGCCGCTTCGAGCGCATCGTCGCCAACATGGTGCTGATGGACATTCCCGACCTGTCGCTCTTGGTGCGTGACGTGCGCGAGCATCTCCAACCTAACGGCAAGTTCCTTTTCACGATGCAGCATCCTTGCTTCTTCAACATCAAGTCGCACCGCGACGAAGAAGGGCACCTGTTCAAAAAGCTGACCGGCTACTTGCAGCCTGAGACGTGGCGCATGGAAGGTTTTGGCGGGCACAACCACTATCACCGAAGCCTGACCTTCTACTTCGACTTGCTCCGCGAGAACCATTTGGCCGTCACCCGCTTCTACGAACCGCCGCACGTTTCGACGACGGAGCGGAGCGAAGCCGACGCCCGCTTCTTCGAGAACATCCCCATCTTTTTGCTCATTGAGGCCAGCGCTATTTGAGTCGGTCACGGCTAAACCCGCAGCGTGCTTTGCGACACCTGTCCGAACACTCGCTGATCTGCAAACGAGTCACCGTCTACTTGTTGGAACCGTAATCCCCTCGCGCCCTAATCACTGCGTCAAAGCATCAGACTACTGCTGTCAAAGCATCGGACTAAGTGCTATGCTTTGACGAAGAGTTTTATGCCGACCATCACGACCCGTGAACATCTCGAAGAGGCACCCGCGCTCGAAGCACCCGGCGCGGGTGATACCACCGTCACCCGCGCCGTGACGCTCGCGCGGTGCCTGCGTTGTAGCTTTGAATGGATGCCGCGCGTCGCATCGCCCAGTCACTGCGCCCGCTGCAAAACCTCGTTGTGGAACGTGCCACGCGCCCAGCAATTGCCGGGCAAGCCTGCGCCGACCCGCAAGGGCAAGCCGCGAGGCCGCGCGCTCGTCGCGGGCGATCCGCGCCATTCGTCGAATCAGAAGAAAGAAGAGGCAGAGCAAGCCACCGGAGCCAAAAACAATCATGCAAACAACCAAACTTGAAAAAGCGGTTTTCGTGCTTGATGCTTTCGAGGGAGAAGAGTTCGAGGGCTACACGCAGGGCGAGACGTGGAACGGCTTCGAGTGCCCCTACTTCCTATTCGAGAGCGCACAGCGTTTGATGTCGGCTTTGAGCGCCGAAGGGCAAACGGCTTTCTATGACGAGAAGACCGACGAGTTCGTGTGTGCGGAAGAAGATTATGAAGATGCTCCTGACCGCTACGGCGCGCTCGAAGTCGAGGGGTTGGGCAAGCTTTATCCGGTTGGTGCCTTCGTGTGGACATGGGGGAGGAAGTAGTGGCCTCACCTCAAACCGGAGCTTCGCCTGAAGCCGTGGCCTCACTCGAAGGAGTGGTGTCACCTGAAGTCATGGTTTCGCCTCAAGCAATGGCCTCAGTGCAGGTCGTGGCTTCGCCTGAAGTCAAAGCCGACGCCTTCAAAGCGAAAAGAGCTAACTTTGGAGCCAGAGCCAGAGTGATCGATTTGCTGGGGCGCGAGCAAATCGCCGATGCTCCCACCGCTTTAAGCGAGTTGCTCAAGAACTCGGTCGATGCGTTGGCCGGTCATGCCAAGGTGTCCTACAACAGCAACAAGAAGTTCCTGTCCGTTGACGATGACGGTTTGGGAATGAGGACGCAAGACCTGTTGAACAAGTGGCTGGTCATTGCCACCGACTCGAAAAAAGGAGAACCCGACGAGTCTTACTACGAGTTCGCCGACCCTCACGCGCGGCAAGAAGCGAAGAAATACCCACCTTTAGGTGAGAAGGGCATTGGGCGCTTAGCCGTCGCCGCTCTGGGACGCGGTGTGTTGGTGTGGACACGTTGGGGAGAAGGCGAAAAAGCACAGCGCACTTTGCTTTTTATCCACTGGAATCTGTTTCAACATACGCAACTGGGCTTGGACGATATTATCATCCCCTACATCGAGTTGGGTGACAGAGCGCCAACGCAAGACGATGTATTAGAGCTTTTTGGTGATTTGGATGACTGGATGCGCGCCCATGTCCACATCTGGAAAAGCGATGAGGAAAAGCGACTTCAGGAGGAGATTCTCAAAGATTTAGGACATTCCTTTTTAGATTGTCTGGAAGAAGATCTTCAATTTTCACTTCGGGCCGGAACCCTGTTCTGCGTCTTGGGCACCAACTCTGAAACAGAGGGTGTGTTTCTCGATCCGATTGCGGCGGCGGAAGAAGAACGCTCCTTTGAGGGTGAAGGCATTCAGCTTTTGCTGGGGTTCTGTGATCCTTTTGGCGCCGTGCCCAAGCGCCTTGACGTTGAATTTCTCGTTGATGGGAAAGTGCCTCCTGCGGAACGAGACTTTTGGACAAAGGACGATTTCACCAAAGTCGATCACGAGATTTTCTTCCAAATGGATGAAAAGGGCTTTGTCACAGGTCAGCTTCGGCGCTTCCAAGAGAAAATCAAATACGAGTTCCAATGCCCGGAGCTACCCAGAGGGGCGGTATTGCCGGGGCCGTTGACGTTGCACCTTGGTTACGTTGAAGGAAAAGACTCCAATACGAGGATGTCCGATGCCGAACATTCACGATTCGAGCGTCGCCTTGTGCATTTCGGTTCTTTATACGTCTACCGCGACGGTGTAAGAGTTCTGCCTTACGGTAGGAACGAAGTCGATTTTCTGCGGTTCGAGGACAGGCGCAGCAAGAACGCCGGACGCTACTTTTTCTCCCATCGAAGGATGTTCGGCGCGCTTTACTTGACTAAAACAGGCAACCCCAAGCTGGCGGATAAAGCCGGGCGAGAGGGGTTCATCAAAAATCCCACTTACCGGGGGTTTGTTGCCGCGTTGATCGCCATCTTCCGAGATTTGGCTCTCTCTACCTTCGGGCGCGAGTCCGACCGGCCTGACAAGGTGGAACAACGGGCCAAGAGACAAACAGCCGTTGAACAACAACGCGACCGGGCAAAGAAAGCGACAGATACCTTCAAACGGGATCTCACCCATTGGAAGCGCCGCCTTCCGGTTCTTGAAACGGAGACGCGCAACCAGATCGGGGTAGCTACACGTCGTCTTGACGAAGCTTCAAACCAAACATTGGGAAGTCAAGATGCCCAACGCGCTTTAGCCTCCTGCTACTCCGCCATCGAAGGGGTGCGGCGTCAGGTTGAACGGGCTGAAGAAGAGTTGGGCACCGAAGTCCCGGCTATTGTCACAATGCGCCGCGATCTGGCCGAGTCCCACGATGCTTACCTGAGCGAGCGGGCGCAATGGCAGCAGCGGGCGACACGCGATTTGGCGCGGCTGTCGGGTCTATACGAGAAGCTGGCTGCGCGCCATCAATCGGAACAAGAGCGTTTGGAGGCCGTTCAAAATCAAATTGAGCGCACAAGGGGTGAGGCTCAAGGAATCGTCCAGAAGGCATACGCAGAGTTCCAGGTGGTCGGCCAATCCATCCTCAAACAGCAATCGCCTCATTGGTTGGACGAACACAAAAAACAGTTGGATGAGTCGCTCTTCGGCGTTCTGGGCGTCAATGTGGCGGCGGATGTGGTGTCCGATCCGACCGGAGGGCGTGCGGCCCAGTTGGAGAACGCCCTGGCCGAAATGCGGCGGACGGCTCAAGAAGAACTTCGACCTTTTTGGGAAACGCTGAGCGAACAGTTGCGCCATCTCGACAAAAGCGAGGCCGGAGAACTGGCTTTAGGCGCGCTCAACCGCGAAGTTGAGTTTCTGCGCGAGCGCGAACACATTCTGTCCGAGTTGGCCCAGTTCGGCCTCATCGTAGAGTCTCTCGATCACGAGTTCAACGTCCTCTTCGGCGGTCTCAAAACATCTTTAGACGGCTTGGATAAGCGGATTAAAGGTGACTCGCAAAGTGAGAAGTTGGCTTTGCAAGCGCGTCAAGTTTTTGACAATCTTCAGATCAAGCTTCAAGTTCTCTCTCCTCTCTACAGGCGCAGAATGGGAGGTGTGGAAGATGTCGCGGGCACGGAAATCCGCAACCTCATCGAGCGACTTTACCCGACGGAAAAGCGTGAGAACACAGAGATCCGTTATCAGAAGTCGTTTTCTTCGATGGTGTTACCTCAAGTCAATGGCGCCGTCGTCATGGCGGCAACGGCCAACTTGGTGGCCAACTCTCTCTACTGGGTCACTCAATCGGACGCCGAGCGGCAGATTCGCTTCACCGCCATAGAGAACGGTTTCGTCATCTCCGACAGTGGGCCGGGAGTGTCGCCGCGTGACCGTGACCGTATCTTCGAGCCGTTTTTTGGACGACGCCCCTATGGGCGCGGCCTCGGTCTTTACATCGCCAAAGCCAATCTTGAGGCAACGGGAATGCAAATTCTTCTGGCCTCAGAGCCTCAACCCCAAGCTCTTTCAGGAGCCAACTTCATTATTCGCAAGCGCGAGGATTAATCCATTTCCATGAATTCGCACGACGCTCTAAACGCCGCCCCTGATGCTGTGCCCTCCTCTTCCCCTTTCACGGGAGGGCCGGCCCCAGAGATTTCCTCCTCCGATGTGAAAGTCGAAATGGCTCTGCCTGCTACTCCTACTCACCCAAGCATTCACCACAAGGTCGCCGCCAACTACTTCAAGGCCGTTACCGTCATAGATGATGAGATCTACAAAAAAGGGCGTTTTGAGACGGGTGAAGAAGGTCAGATGTTAATCAAACGCTTCGATTCGCTGCGCCAAAGCTGTGAAGAGCGAGGGATGCTGTGCCATCTACTTCAATTTCCTCACACTGTTGGCGACGCGACCGACTACGGCGACCCGGAAACGCGAAAACACCTTGATCGCGCCGTCGCTTCGGCTAAAGCCGCCGATGTTGTTGTTCTCGACTGGAACCTGGGCCATGAAACTCATCACGGCAACGCCCTCCACATCCTCAAAGCCTTGGCCGAGTCCTCCCATGTGGGCTTTGTCATGATCTACACCCAACAGAAGAGCTTAAAATCCGTGTCTATAGACCTACAGACTGCCTTCAATCGCTGGGGCAATAACTTGGAACCTCTTCTTCTTGAAGAAGACCCAAAACCCGATTCAACGGATGCCGACGCAAACGATTTTGAGGAGGGTGAGGTCGCCGAACCAAAACAATTCGGTTTCCAACTGAACCAACGACTGTTTGTGTTTTTATCCGTTAAAGATCAAGATGATCGGGTGGGAGTGCGTGCCGAGGATCTTGTAGATGTGATCTACAATGCGTTAGAGTCTTCGCTTCAAGGTCGCCTTAAATGGGCGGGTTTGGAATTGATGGCTCGCTTCAGAGAGGTCTTGCCTCAGGTCGTCGCGGCGCTGCCAGACGCCGATCCTGCTCTTTTAGGGCAGATACTTTTTCAAAAACAAGATGAAGTCGCAGCCCAGGTAGCCGATTCACTTCTGGATGAACTGCGTCACGCTTTGGCGGAGAAGCCACTGGAAGTTGTAGGTGATCAAGAGCTTTTTGCGGCACTCAAAGAACACATGATTGCCTTGTGCAGCGATTTGGAGAGGTGGGGAAAAGTTGTCGGCCAAAAAACGTATACGGCCACGAAAACGAGCAAAGTCAGGGTGGAGAGTAGAAAGAACGTGCAGCCTCACGAGAAAGAACCTTGGGGGCGATTTGAGACGCTCGCCGACAACTGGCAAAATGCCGAACTCGACGCTCTGCGCGATGAGATCACACAAGGAGAGGAAGAAGGCCCGGAAAAGAATTCTCCGTTATCCGGCTTAACCGTTTACATCAAGGGGGGTCTTGTTCCCACGTTGGCACATTACCTTGTGGAAACCGCCGAAGAATCGGAAGCCTTAAAAACGCACATCGCTTGGGCACAAGTGCGCGAATCGGTGCTGCTGTCGCAAAATCTGACGCTGCGTCCCGGGACCGTCTTGAAAAAGATTAAGGGGCCGGAAACGGCTCCTGAGTGGCTCTTTTGTCAAACGGGAGCGTGCGACTGCTACCGACCGACAGGCTACGGCTTTACGTTTATCGTGGGAGCGGCTCCCAAAAAATCTCGGTCGGGGCGCTCCGAAACCCAAGCTTGCGTAAGTGGGCACGAGATCGTCTGGAACGCCGCCCACATGCACATCCTGCAAGACCCTACGGAAGAAAAGCAATTAGAGTCTGGGAAAGGACACAGCGATTGTGGCGTTGAACAAGCGACTTATGAGATTGTAGGAGCCTTGAGATTCGAGTTCGCGGCCCGAACCATCCAGCGTGTTTTCAATCATCAGGGCAGAATTGGCGTTGATACCTGCGAGTGGATAAGGATGAGGCGGGGTGAGTGAGTTCTTATCAGAAAATCTCTTCACGCTTGAATCGCCCTCAAAATGGAATTTTATCGAATGTTCTATTGGCGGAGAGAAAAATCTCGGCTAAATTTTGGGGGACTTACGCTTTTCCAACCTGTTTTCGATTCTTCTTCAACCTGTCTTCGATTGAAGTTTGCGAAGGCCCGACACCTATGCCACCTTTCGATGCAAACGCCCTCGACCCTAATGTTGTCGTTCCACAACCACAAGACACCCATCTTGACGCGGTGCAACATATAGCAGAAGAACAAGATGAACAACAGGATGTTCGACCGACGGTGCTCGATATGTTTGCCGGTGCCGGAGGCACCGGTTTAGGTTTTTATCGCGCCGGGTTTCAGATCGTGGGTGTGGTTGAGTGGAATGCTCATGCCGCTTTGACCTACTCCAAGAATTTAGGAGTAGAGGTCAAACCTCAGGACATCCAAAAACTTGACCCTCACGCCTACCGTGAAAGCCTGGGTTTGGCTCCCGGTCAACTGGATGTTTTGGTGGGTTGTTCACCGTGCCAAGGCTTTAGCGAGATGCGAAACGACGGCGGAGCCGGGGACGAGCGCAACGGGTTGGTGCTGATCTACCTCCACTTTATCGAAGAGTTTCGTCCTCGTTTTGTGCTCTTCGAGAACGTAGCAGGCATTAGAGAAAGGCACGGTAGAGCCATCTACGAGCAGTTTTGCAACGGGCTGCGACAACTGGACTATGCCGTTACCGAGAAACTGCATGATGCTGCCGATTTTGGCGTTCCCCAACACCGCGAGCGTGTCTTGGTTGTTGCCGGACGGGATCTGGAAGAACCGCCGTTTCCTACGCTGACTCACGCCGCCCCTCATTCGGAAGAGGTGCAAAATGGAGCAAAAGAACGTTGGCAGACGGTTAGGGATGCCATCGGCCAGATGCCGCCTCTTGCTGCCAATGAGAGCGGCGAGCAACTGCAACAAGAGGATGGGGCGATTCTTCATTTTCCAAACCACATCGCTCCCGCAACCGGAGATGTAGTTCTCGATTTCTTGCGTCGAGTGCCGCGTAACGGAGGAAGTCGGCGTGATGTGCCGTTTGAAAGATGGTTGAACTGCCATCGTCGCATCATGGCCAACGGAGAGGTCTACCAAGGGCACAACGATGTTTATGGGCGTTTATCATGGGATCGTCCGTCGGGAACTCTCACAACCGGATGCACCAACCCATCCAAAGGGCGCTTTTCACACCCCGAACAAGACCGGGCGTTAACGCCGCGCGAAGCCGCCGCTCTTCAAGGGTTTCCGATGGATTTTGTGTTTCACGGTAAATGCTGGGCCACTCAAATTGGGAACGCCGTTCCGCCACCTCTGGCCGAGGCCATCGCGCGGGCGTTGGTGGAGAGAATGCAGGTTTGTGCGCTTCCACTCGAACCTACGCGCCTTGTGGATCTGCGGCAGGAAGCGGAGCGATTGCCTCCGGTGGTGGTTGAACCTCCGCCAAATAATACCGACATTTTCGACGTAGTGGGCACACCTCACATCGAGGACGACGAGGAGCGCACACCAAACGAGAGAAATCTAACACCCGCTCCGGTGTTGGAGCTTGACGGGCAGGAGACAAACATGGAAGCAGTGACCAGAGAAGCCGTGATCCCTTTGTTGGGTGCGTCATCGGCAGACCGATGTAACGGGCCAGAAAGCGCAGAATGTTCACATCGGCAGGCACGTCGCGCCCTCCGAACGCGAAAGCGTAAATTGCCGTCGCGCTGTAAAGACCTAATCCCGGCACTTGCAGGAGTTGTTGTCGCGTGTTGGGTATGTGTCCTTGGTGTTCGTTCTTGAGATGACGAGCCGCTTTCATCAAGAACTCTATCCGTTTGCCTAACCCCAACGGGCGCAGAAGGGTTCGCAACTCCATTTCATCGGCGAGCGCCAGAGATTCCACCGACGGGAATCGTTCGATGAAACCGTCGAAGAGGCGCGCCACAACATCAAAGCGGGTTCTTGTCAGCAAGAACTCGGCGATGAAAACGCGATAAGGTGTTCGAGCGCGACGCCAGGGCAAATCGTTGGTGGCCTCGAACACTTGCGCCAGCGTCTGATCCTGTGCCAAGACACGCGCCGCCTCTTTCACACGAGAGCATTGTGATTTTGAGGCGGCAGAACATCCCTTATGAACAATAGGGAGAGACACTTTAGGCATGAGATGTTTGCAGCACAGGTGTTGCAAGGCTAAAACCAAATCATGATCCTCTCCGTTCTCAACCAAAAAGGCGGTGTCGGCAAAACGACGACGACCATCAACCTCGGCGCAGCTCTGGCCGCTCAAGGCCGGCGCGTTCTGCTGCTCGACCTCGATATCACCCAGCAGTCGCTTTCGCGCCAAGCGCGCCAAGTGGAGGGCGTTGAAGTCGAAGTCGTCAAAGCCGCCGACTTGGAAGGAACCCTGTCTGCGCGCGCAGACAGCTTCGACTTCGCCCTGCTCGACTGCCCGCCGACGCTCGGCGAAGAGATCGCTGCTGCACTCAAAATCGCCGACCTCGCGCTCGTGCCTTTGCCACCAGAACTTCCCGCCGTCGAAGGATTGGCGCTGCTTCTGAAAACCATCGAGCGAGCGCAAGGCGTCAACGCGAAGTTACAAAAGCGATTGCTCATCACCCTCGCCGATCCGCGCGATCCAACGGCGACGGCTCTCGAAGCGCAGCTTCGGACGCGCTTCGAGAAAGAAGTTCTGGAAGCAACCATCAAGCGCAGCCCGGTGTTCTCGCGTGCCGTGATGGGGCAAACTTCGGTGCTGGTGGCGTCGCCGACTTCACACGGTGCTTCTGCCTTTCGAGCCGTTGCAGCCGAAATCGTGGCTTTGAGCGAAGAAACAAAAAGCTGGAAGAAAAGATAGAAGTGTCTGCGCGCGCAGATACCCTGGGGTTAATTTTCCGGTGGCGAGAGGGCAAACTGCTCTTATGGCTGCTTCTCCATCTTCATCCTCCTCTTCAAGGACAGTGTCTGCGCGCGCAGACACCACTTCTCGCAAACGTCCTGCTATTGATTTATCCCTTGTGGATGCGCGGCTCGATGAGCTTTTCGCGTCGCCGGAAAAAGACAACGCCGAGGAAGAAGTGTCTGCGCGCGCAGACAGCAAGGGAAATGGCACTTTCCAGATGCTCACGCACGACCGGATCACCATCCGGCCCCAGGTGCGCCAGAGTTTTCCTGCCGACGAGATGGCGGAACTGGAAGCCTCGATCCACGAGTTGCGGGCGCAAAACGGCGGCATCGAAGGCAGCGGGATTTTACAGGCGCTGCTCGTCACGCCTGAAGGCGATGGGTTCCGGCTGGTCGCGGGTGAGCGGCGGTATAGGGCCTCGCAGAGTGAAGGTGTGCCGCTTTTGCCGTGCGTTGTGGTGCAAGACGTTTCGGAAAGCGCGATCCGGCTCCTGCAACTCACGGAGAACGCGCTGCGCACGCCGCCGCCGATTCTGGAAGAATCGCTCGCCATCGAAGAAGCGATGGATGAAGACGGGTTGTCCATCCGTGACATGGCGCGCTTGCTCGGCAAAGACAAATCCTACGTCGAAGTGCGGGTCAATTTGCGGCGCTATCCGCTCGACGTTCAAGAAATGGTGTCTGCGCGCGCAGACACCCTGCGCCACTCGAGGCACATAGCGAGCGTCGAGGACGAAGAGTTGCGCGCTTCTCTCATCGCTGCGGTGCGCGATGAAGGCATCGGCGAACGGGAAGTCAAACGGCGCATCGAAGCCGCGCTTCATCCAGAACAAGAGGAAGAGGAAGTTGATGTTTCTTCGGGTGCGTCAGGAGCCAAGCAAGAATCAACTGGCGCGGGTGGGGAAGAGTGGAATGGCGCAACTTCCAAAGAGCCTTCAGCCGGAACACCTTCACTGCGCGGCGCACTGCGAGCCACAGGCGACGCCATCGACCGTTTGCGACGCGCAGTGCTGAGCGAAGAAGAGCGCCAGAAAGCACGCGACGCACGCGACTCGCTCCGTGCGATGGTCGAGGAACTAGACGAAATCTTAGGTTGATTCAAATTATCGTGATAGTTATTGAAGCGCGGCCTTCCTTTGGAAGTCGCGCTTTTTCGTGGGAGTTGCAGGCCTTTCGATGAGCGAAGGCGCCCAGATCTCGAACCCAAAATAGTGCCTGTGGACGGAAGTTTGGCCTTCAAAAACCGCTCAAAAGAATAGTGCCTATCTACGGAAATAAATTTGGCGCCGAAACGTGCCTATCTACGGAAGTTTTTGTGCAAACCTTCTCGCTTTTGCAGAATCTTTGCATAAAGAAACGTGCCTATCTACGGAAATTTCGGCCAAGGAATAGTGCCTATCTACGGAAAAAAAAGAATAGTGCCTATCTACGGAAATTTTCCGGTCGAAACGTGCCTATCTACGGAAATTTTGATTAAAGAATAGTGCCTATCTACGGAAATTTTAGGGGTCGGAATAGTGCCTATCTACGGAAATTTTTCAAAGAATAGTGCCTATCTACGGAAATTTTTTTTGCTCATAGGTGTAATTTTTGGCTTTATAAAGCCACGATACGCCTTTTTCGGGAAGCAAAAAAAATGGGTAATTCCTTATTGGTAACTATGTTTTCTTTTTAACAACAACAACATGGTTAACAAACGCGCGTGCGCGCAAGCGAACTTTGCGGTCCTTGAGCCAGCTCAAGGCGACGGGGCCATGCCCGTCGTGTTCGGGCTTCGCCCGTGTTGTTGTCTTTTAAAGTTTTGAAAATCGCCTTCGCTTCATCGAACACTCGCCGGAAACGAAAACGCTTTCAAACTCGCAAGCGCCATGTCAAAAACGCCGAACCCATCACAACCCGACGAAAACAAAGCAGGAGCAACTTCTTCTTCTCGATCAACTGCTTCTCGTCGCAAAAAGCGGGCGGACGCGGCGCCGTTGGCGACGGGCGAATTCGTGCGGCTGGGCAAAGACGAGATGAACCTGATCGAACATCCCTTTGCGATGCTGTGGCAGCGTGAGCCGGGCGATTCGGTGATCTTCCACGAGTGGGATCAGGTTCATCCCGTGACAGGCAAGATTTTGCGCGCGACGTGGACGGTGACGGGCGCCAAAGAATACGGCTTGCCAACGGCTTCGGATGAGCGGGTGTATCTCGTGCTGATGGAACTGTCGCGCGAAAGCAGCTTCCGCGAGAGGTCGGTCGGGTTTTCACGCCACGAGGTCGTGAAGCGGCTGGGGTGGAGCCACAACGACCGCTCGTATGGGATGCTCGAAGATGCCTTCAACCGCTTGACGGGCGTGACGATCTACGCCAAGAACGCTTTTTGGAATCCCAAGCGCAAGACCTACTCGACGGGGGCGTTTCATATGCTCGAACACTTCCTCATCGAAAACGAGTCGCCGGGACGCATCGGCGAGAGCGGCAAGGCGCGCGTGTCGTTTTTCGCGTGGAGCGAGTTCGTCTTTGAGTCCTTTCAAAACGGCTACATCCGCTCGATTGACCTCGATTTCGCCCTGTCGCTGAGCGGCGACATCGCGTTGCGCTTGTATCGCTACCTCGACAAAAAAGCGTGGGACGGGCGGCACAAGTTCGAGATCGACATCTTCAACCTGTGCATTGGGCACCTGGGCATGAAGCCCAACATCTACCCCTCGAAACTGCGGGAGCGGCTCAAACCAGCGCACGAGGAACTCATCGAGCGCGGCTTTTTGAAGTCGGTTTCATTCGAGAAAACCCGCCAGGCTGAGCGCAAGTCGGAAAAGGTGATCTACGCCTTTGCGCGCGGCGAGGGGGCGTTGCCGGCCTCGCTCGAAGCGGGGACGCCCGACGATGAAGCCGCGCCGGTGCAGGGCACGCTCCTCTTCGGCGCGCCGGACGACGAACCAACGGGCGCCTTCTCGTCCGGCGTGGTGCTGGCTATACCCGGCTCGACTCAGACGGTTGAACATGGGCAAGAACTTCAAGAAGAAGAACTGGCGCCTGCACTTTCGCCGGAGCAAGAGGAACTTTTGGCGCGCATGGAAGCGATTCGCGTATCCGTTCCCATCGCCCGCGAACTGCTGGAAAAGTGGCCCTCGTCAGCCATCCGCTGCCAACTCGATTGTCTCGAAGATCGCCAGCCGAAGAACCGCGCGGCGACGTTCGTGAAGTCAGTGCGGGAACTGTGGGCGCTGCCTGACGAGTATGTGAAGCGAATAGAGGCTCAGGAACGCGAGGAAAAGCGCCGGATAGAGCAAGACCAGCAAGAAGCCGAAGGCGCGCGTCTACGGGCCTTAGAACGCCAAGAAACGGCACGTCTGGAACAAGAGGCCGTTCAACTCGACGCGATGTGGGGGAAATTGGACGAAACGACACGAAATCGCATTGATTCCGAGGTCAACAGCAAATTGGGAATTTTGGGCCAGATGGGGCGCGGTGAAACCGCTCGCATCTCCTTCCGTCGAACGGCCTTGCGCGAGTTGTTGGGGAAAATCGAAGGCCCGTCGTAGACCAAGGAGCGCCCGACGCCAGCATGCGGTTTTCGCCTGCGCTTTCAGATAGTGGAAATGTTGCAAGCGGCTTCACTGATGCGATAAAATTCGACTCCCTTGATCCGCGAGATCGTCGGGGGAACACATGAATTTTCTGCATCAAAAGGGCTACTACAGCGCGGGCGACATCATCGTTTTGCAATGCAACACGCAGTGCAACTTCATGATCATGAGCGATTCCAACTTCTCCTCATATCGGGAGAGCGGAAGTTTCAACCACTACGGGGGCCACTTCAAATCTTTTCCGGCGAGAATCAAAGTTCCCTCATCGGGAAGTTGGAATGTCGTGATCGACCTTGGCGGCGGCGTTGCCAACATCCGTTATGGCCTGTCCGTCATCAAGGCCCGGTAATTCATGCCTCAAGTCGGAAGCCCGCGACCCGCTCCTCGCCCTATGTTCACCCGTTTGAAGGCGACTTGGAAGAACTTTCGGGAAAAGTTCTTCTTTCCTCCTTTGCCTGAACCGGAGGTTGCGACAAAACCTTCGGAACTCAGCTTGAACGAGTTCGCCAAGGTGCGGGAAAAACTCTGGTCGCAACGTTCGGGAAGCACAGACAAAATCGACAACATCATATTGACGGTTTCAAGCGCATTTCTGGGCCTGTCTATCACATTTTTAAAAGACATCGTTCAGCCAGCGCCGCCGTCTCATCCCGAAACTTTGTGGTGGTCTTGGGCGGCTTTTACCGCAGCCATCGCTTCTGTTTTTGTGTCGCATCACTCTTCCTATTCCGCTTGCGGATATGAGTTGAAGAGGAACGAGTTCTACTTCGTCAAACGTATCGATCAAGCCCTGACCTTTTCCAACGGGTGGCAAAGCGTCACCCAAATTTTCAACGTCCTCGCCGCCCTTTGCTTTCTTGCGGGAATCGTTTTGAGCGCGGATTTCGTGATACTCAACACGGAGAAGAAGTTCAACAATGTCCCAACACAACCTCAACGAGCCGTATCATCGGCTGGAAGTTCTCGATCCCCTAACCCACGTGCAGGAGGGGGAACTGGCCGTCACGCTGACGGGGTATTCATCCCAACTGCTCAACGAACCGCAAACCCAAACCCCCCAACCGGAGGCTCCCCAAGCGTCGCTGCAAAGCGATAATTCCGCGCCAAACACGCCTCAATCCACTTCGGGAGGAGATCAAGAGCCAAATGCCTGACGAGTATTTCGACAAAGCCATCCATTCCAACCAGCCGGGCGATATGATCAAAGGCGATCCGGCTGCGACCGTGACGCCTTTCCCGGCTTCCCTACTCGACCAACCGGCGGCACTCCCGACTCAACCCGTTGCCACGCCAGTTCAGACGGATATTCCTCAACCCTCTTCCGTTCTCCCATCTGCCGACGCATCGCGCGCGGCGGATGGGTAGTTAGAAATTTGTCGGCTCGGTTCGAGTCGCCACACAAAGTTCCGGGGTGCGAAGAGGCACCCCGGAACTTTGTGTATTTAAGCCAACACATCGCGGCATAATGAGCGCGTGAATCGTGCGCGCAATTGGCTGGCGAAACAAAGGAAAGCTACAGCCGCGAAAAACTCACTGCCATGCCCAATCATATTTTGGTGACTACGCCTCACTTCGAGATCGTGTGGTGGCCCGGCGTGGACAACCGGGGGCTTTACATCACTATGCGGCTCGACGCCGACTCACTAAGTTGGCTTGATTCCGATGCACCACAGTGTTTTGTTGACCTCGATCTTGTCCCGGCTCTAATCGTAGAACTGCGAGAAAGCGACGCGGCGCTTCCACTTTTAAGTCGTGTGACTTCGCCGTTTGTGCCCCACTTTTATCGCCGACCGAAAAAAGATGGTGGCGAACCCGGGCTGGCGTATTACACGCCGCTTTCGGTGGAAGGCGCGTTGCGTGGCGAACTGGCGGACGCTTTGGAACGGGCGTGTAGTTGGGAGGACGTGGCTCGTTTGGAAGAGCGCAATTCGTCCGAAAGTTATAGCGTGTTGGACAACAGGTTTCTGGAAAATGGCGTCTGGCGCTCGACTTCCACTTTTCCTGGAGCCGGTGAGTGGTTGTCGCGCACCCCCTCCAATGCCATTGAAATCCCCGCGCATCAACTGGCACTGGCGCCTAAGCACAGGTTTCGGGCGCCAACGGGCAACATCTACGGCGACGGAACGACCGTGCTGCGCGTGGCGGGCGCCAAACATCGCTGCTGGAAATCGCGCTGCCTCGAATACGTCTGGATCAAGCCCGGCATTTCGTATATCGAGCAGCGTCGGGCGAAAGGCGCATTTCGCTTTCACATCAAGTGCGCGTTCCGTGAAGGGATCATTCCGGTTCGCTGGCTCAGCCCGCACTTCGAGCAACATCACCTGCTGGTCGAACTGGGGTTTGTGGGGTGGCTCGACCGCGAAAGGGAAAAGGTGCCGCCGCTCGATTTGGAAAAAGCCCTCGCCTCCTTGAACCCACCGCGTGTGGAAGAGTTCGTTGAACTGATGAAGAGCGGTTACGAATTGGATTCGTCCGAGCGAAGCGACTGGCGCGAGTTTTTGCACCATGTCCCCTTCGACATCGAGCCGTTTGGAACCGCCCGAAAACTTGTCGGCTTGCCCGATCCGAGCAAGCCGAACGCGATGAGAACAGGGTCAGGTTTTTGCTCCCCTTTGGGTGCAGGAGAACCAACGATGGCCAATAAAACAACGAGCAAGAAAGCGGCAACCGCCGCATCTAAAACGATGCAGGACAGGCGAACCGGCGACGACAGCAAATCGGCGGCGGGCAGCGCGCTTTCGCAGGCCGCCAAAACGCCTGCCAAAAGCACTGGCGATGCGGCGGCTTCCAGCGCGTCCGAAGTGCTGCAAAGCGAGGACACCGGCGCCAAAAGCAAAACCGCTGCGGCCAGTGCGCTTTCGCAAGCCAAAGGCGGCAAAGGCAAGAAGTCGTAGACCGCTGGCGCCGTTACATTAGCAATCAGTCTGAAAACTCTCTGGAAGCGTGAGCATTCTTGCCCGCGCTTCCAGGGGGTTCCAGATTAGGACTTGGCTTTCTTCGAGGGTTTCGACTTGCCGCAACTGTTGAGGGCGACCGCCTGGCGAATGAGCGCCTTGAATGCGGATTCGTCCACTTCTTCTCCTTCGTGGATGTCGATAGCGCGGCGCGTGTTTCCGTCGAGACTGGAGTTGAAGAGATGAGACGGATCCTCCAGAAACGCGCCCTTGGCGAAGGTGAGCTTCACGGCGCTTTTGTAGGATTCGCCGGTGCAGATCACGCCGTCGTGCGACCAGACCGGAGTGCCCATCCACTTCCACTCTTCGACGACATCGCGGTCTGCTTCCTTGATGAGCTTGCGTATGAGGTCAAGGGTTTCACCACGCCAGTCGGCGAGTTCGGCGATCCTTTTCGAGATGAGTTCCGATGCCGACGGGGTTTGGCTCGCGCCCGGTTTGGTTTGGATCAGTAGTTCTGGCTGCATGGTTTCCTTTGGAGTAGCTTGGCTGTCTGATTTTGGATCTGAGCCGTGATGTGCTTGGGGTCAGCCCTTCCACGCGCCCGCCACTTGCTTGGTGGCGATGTTGAGGCGGTTAAACAGGTTTGTGGTGGCGATGGACAAAACCAGCGCCGCGAGTTGCGGTTCGTCGAAGTGGCGCGCGACTTCGTTCCAAACCTCGTCTGGCAACGGTTCGCCGTGTTCAGGGAGCCGAGTGAGGGCTTCGGCCAAAGTCAGAGCCGCCCGCTCCGCGTCGGAAAAGAAGGGCGCATCACGCCACGCCGCAACGGTGGCGAGGCGTTCGTCGGTTTCTCCTGCCTTTTTGAGCATCAAGACGCCGCCGAAAACGCAGCTGCTGCACCCGTTCATCTGGCTGGCGCGCAGGTGAACGAGTTCCAAGGTGCGCTGGGGCAGATCACTGTTTTTAGTGGCTGCGCCCAACGCTTGCAGGGCGGGCATGGCGCCCTGAACGAGGGCTGCCGGGTTGGTCATTCGAGATTGCATGGTGATTTACAAGGTGCTTGTCACATCGCCGGGCTTTGGCCCGTCATATCTTCTGACGAAACGCGGCGGAAAAATGTGACAATGAACCCAAAAGACCCGATCAACGAAAGCTTTGAAGCCAATCGCTCCCACCTGCGCGGTGTCGCCTTTCGGATGCTCGCCTCCCTGGGTGACGCCGAAGATGCCGTTCAAGAAGCATGGCTGCGCCTCCAGCGCACCGATGCAAGCGAAGTCGAAAACCTGCGCGGCTGGCTGACGACCGTTGTGGCGCGCGTGTGCCTCGACATCCTGCGCTCACGCAAAGCGCGCCGGGAAGAATCCCTGGACGATGCGCTCGCCGAATCAGTCGCCGACGCAGGTCGGGGCGCCGATCCGCAACTCGAAGCGGAGTTGGCCGATTCGGTCGGCGTGGCGCTTTTGGTGGTGCTGGACAAATTGTCGCCCTCGGAGCGACTCGCTTTTGTGCTGCACGACAGCTTCGGGCTGCCCTTTGGCGACATAGCGTCCGTTGTAGGTTGCTCGCCGGACGCGGCCCGCCAACTCGCTTCCCGTGCCCGCCGCCGCGTTCGGGGAACAGTCGAAATGCCGAACGGCGACCCCGAACACCAGCGCGAAATCGCGCAGGCGTTTTTAGCGGCCTCGCGCGGCGGCGACTTCAACGCGCTGTTCGCCCTGCTCGACCCCGAAGTTGTGCTGCGCGCTGATGCGGAGGCCGCGCCGCCTTCTGGTTTCGAAGTTCGCGGCGCCAAAGCCGTCGTCGCCGGTGCGACGAACTTCCACCACAACGCGCGTTTTTCTCACCTGGCGCTCGTAGACGGTCAGGCCGGGATCATCGTGGCTCCGGGTGGACGTCTGCTCCTCGTGCTGGCCTTTTCCATCACGGGAGAGAAGATCACCGCAGTCAACGTCATCGCCGATCCGGTGCGCTTAGGGCAACTCGATTTAGCGGTTCTCTCGCTTTGAACGCAAACAAAGAGGTGCTGCGAAGCGAGGCCAAAGGCGGCAAGGGCAAGAAGTCTTGATCCGTCGAAGAACATGAGCAAAGCCGTTTGTCTCAAAGGTGCGGTGATAAGCTCGCACATCGGTGCGTCTTGCGCGCGGTTTATCGGCAAATGTTGCTTTCAAAACGATGAAGAGCATCGTTAGGCCGGTGTTTTTGTCTCTGGCTGCTAATTGGAGAGGTTAACCAATTGCAACAAAGCGTCAGTAACGGCTTTTGGCTCAACAAGCATATGAAAATGCCCAGCCTCAATTTCGCTAACCGCCCATCCCTTTTTGCGTGCTTGGGCTGTCGGCACGGCATAGGCGCCACTCAACCGCAAATAGCAGCAAGGCACGTCCGGCCAACTATCAAAAACAGGAATTGGCTCCCGTAGGAAGCAAGTGGGCGGGGACGCAATTCTAATAACACCTGCCGTCGCAGTTCGGCATCTGGAATGACTTCACGAAGTTCCTCATCCTCCCAAGTTGGATAACGTCCACCCGATACCAACATTTGGCGGAACTGCTCCGCCTGTTCGGGCAACTGTGACGCAAGCAGGTCAAGATAGCTGGCTCCATTTCTCGGAATACCAGCATCTACAAATACGTAACACATGATAGGATGGCTCGTGGCCTGACGAATTGCAGGGAGAAGCGGGCCTGCTCCACTGTGACCTACCAATATCAGAGATTGCCCTACTGGAACACGCTCCAGAACACGAGCAACTGTATCCACATACTGCTTCCAGTAAGGCGTATCAATAGCCTCAGAGTCAACAAGCGTCGGCACGGCGACCTCAAACCCTCGTGTCCGCAGTTGAACAGCAACCAAATCCCAAGTCAACGGCCCGACCAACGGACTGTGAACCAACACGAACACGGGCTGTGATTTCATATTGACTCCTGACACTCGTTATTTCATTCTATTAACTTTCTCATGCAGAAAGTATGAATTACAAACATACTGCGCGCAACGGCCTAATAACGTGTTCCAACAATGTGTAGGAAACGCAGCAGAAGGTTACAGTGCAATTGGAAGTCAATATGGCTCTTTACATCGGTTCAACAGTCATCAATGTAGCGGACATCGAGCGAGCCAGCAGATTTTGGGCGGCAGCATTGAACTATGTCGTGCGCCACGCCGACTCGACATTTGCAGTGCTGACCGATCCCAACCGGCGTTGGTCAAACGTTTCGCTTCAGTTGTGGGAAGAACCAAAAGTTGGTCGAAATCGCTTGCACCTCGACCTTTACACCGACAATCAACAGGCGCAAATCGAACGACTGGAATCGTTAGGGGCGGTCAGGATGGATTGGAATTACCCGCCCGATGCCGATTATGTCGTCATGGCCGACCCCGATGGCAACGAATTCTGCGTCATTAACTCGCCATTCACTCAGGAGTGAAAGTCCCCAGCCGCAACGGGACTTCATTCCCTGAGCCGTGCGATTTCCGCTTGAACTTTCTCAATCGGTTGATTCAGGTCAGGGATTCCTTCTTCCTATGCGGAAGATAGAACGTGAATGGACCTTCGAGCACGCGAAACGGCAGTTGGCGACTTGGAGTTGCTGCTCACGCGGATGCCCGGCGTGACAGCCACGCGCCCCAGAACAGGCTGGAGAAAAACCGCAATGGCGGCTCGAAACCGGCATCTGTGAGCAGCAACGCGATGGCTTCTTCGGAATGCGGTGGGTCAGCTCCCTCCAGAATTTTGGCGAGTTTGCTTTCGACTTCTTCGGGAGACGCGCCATTCATGCGCCACCTCTGGCCCCACGCTTCCAACAAAAGCGGTTGGCTGGCGTAAGCGAGATGATTACAGGCCAGAATCAAAGGCGCTTCCAGCTTCAATCGGGCCACAATCGAACGCAAAATCGCGCCTTTGGCCTCGTCGCCGGGAAGATGATGCAGCACTCCAATCAAAGTTGCTGCATCGTAAAGCTCATCGGGAGAAAGTTCGTCCACATAGCCCAGATGAACTTGCGTGCGCGAGGCCAAGCCCTGTTCCTGCAACTTGGAAACGGCAAGGTCGAGCATTGACTGAGACGGGTCAACGGCAGTGAATTGCCAACCAGGTTCCAGCCTCCCGGCTGTAAGAATCTCTTGCGCCGTTCCGCCAGCACCTACAACTAAGACCTTCGCCGTGCCACCGCTTCCAATTGCAGCCGCCAGCATACAGGCCGCGAGTTCGTGACACGCCTCATAGCCTGCAAGCGCGATGCGGCTTTGCTGTTCGTATTCGCCCGCACGGGCCGGATCAAACTTTTTTGCGGAATCAGTCATACAATCTGTGTTTTATGTTGCTCCTTTCTGCAACATGAGGAAGTGGACTGGCGCAGACTGGAAAGTGGGCTTTCCAATCCGGGGGTTCATTCGGTTGCTTCCTTTGTGACGTTCTAACGGCGCAGAAGAGCGAGGTTGAGATTTGTGCCTTGTCCCAACGCGAGAGCAAAGCGCACCATCATCGCGCCTACTGGCTCCAGATAACGCGCGCTCGAAAGCGGCCCGGCATCCACGCCCTCACAACTCAGTTCCTCGATTAGCCCCGCGACGACTTGTTTGGCGCCCGCGTCGTCGCCGCAAAAGAAGACCGTCGCGCGGCGGTCGCCAAAGTGCGTGTTTCCCGACTCGAAAACGGTGGCGAAAACCGAGTTGAAGGCTTCCACTACGCGCGCTCCAGGCGCCAAACGCCCGATGGTTTCCGCGCCGGAATCGTCCGTTCCAAGCGTCAGGCCCGACATATTGGCATTGAGCGGAGTGCAGCAGGTGATGAGCAACTTGCCGGATAAGTCGCCCGCCTGCGCGATGGCTTCGGGCACCGCGTTCCAGGGCACGCTCAACAGCAGCACGTCGGAAGCATCTACCGCTTCGCGCACGCTGCCCGATTGCGCGCCGATTGTCGCCGCTTTATCGCGTAACTTCGTTTCGTCGCGCGAGAAACTCAAGCGCACTTCGTGGCCGCGCGCCGCCCACAACCGACCCAGCGCCAGACCCATATTTCCCGTCCCGATGATGCCGATGTTCACAGCGTCTCCTTGTGATAGGTGCTTTGGGCATGGTAGTGTTTCATCTCTTCGATGGCCGCGAAAAACGGCTTGACGGCAGCGAAAAACGCCGGGAAATCCGCGCTTTTGCGAAAACCTTCCAGGTGCCGCTCGACCGAGGCCCAACGAATGACCACGACGAAATGTTGCGGCTCTTCCACGCCGCGCAAGATCTCGTAGCCCAGACAGTCGGGCGAACGATCCAGGAAAACCCCGGCTTCGGTATAGGCCCGGATGAAGGCTTCTTCCTGCCCGCTTTCAACGCGATAACGAATGAGTTCTGTTGTCATAGATGTTTGTTCCTCCAGGGATTATGCAAAGCGAAGAAGCCAGTTTCAAGAACTTACAAAGTTGTAAGTAGGCAGACTTGAGCAGAATGAAACACCCGTTGCAATTCAACTGTCCCGTCGAAGCGGCGCTCGATGTGATGGGCGGCAAATGGAAGCCGGTGATTTTGTGGCACCTGAGCCAGAGCGACCATCGCTTTGGTGTTTTGCGCCGCGCCATTCCAACAGTGAGCGAAAAAGTGCTGGTCGAGCAACTGCGCCAACTCGAACAAAGCGGCGTGGTGCTCCGCCACGCCGAAGACACCGTGCCGCCGACGGTAACGTATTCCCTGTCGCCGCACGGACACACGCTCAAAGTCGCCATCAACTCGCTCAGTGATTGGGGATTGCAACACGCTCAACAAATCGGCGCGCACATCTTAATCGTTGACGGCGCAACGGAGGAAACTCCCTGAGCCGATTCAGCGCAAAAGGCCGCGCGCCTCTTCCACGCTCCGAACGTCGCCGAACAAGCGATGGAAGTTGACGAGCGTCGTCGCGTGCGCTTCGGGCGAACCGTTTTAGCGCTCGTTCTATTTAAATCGCGCCTTTTCCGCTTCAAGGTTTGCCAGAACGAACTCAGTCGTCAAGTGATTGGTAAGCCGCCGTCCAGAAGTCACGATACAACGCGGGCGGCACGGGCGATGTCACCATTCGCTGGCTCATCAGGATGCCGACCAGGTTCTGGGAGGGGTCATTCGCCCACGACGTTCCCAGCCCACCGTTCCAGCCGTTGTGGCTCGTTGAAGTGCGCCATTCTCCTCTTCCTTCGCGCTATGGTCGAAGCAGATGAAGCCGCACCACAACCAATTCACTTGCAGGTTGAAGCGGATGGCTGCGCGAGCGTGCGGCTCGTGTGTTCGCTTTCGGCTTGTTCACGATTGGCGATGTATTGCTGCCCCCACAGGCCCATTTGCGCCACGACTGGCTCCAGAGTGCGACCCAAAGGCGTTAGCGAATACTCGACTTTAGGCGGCACCTGCGCGTAGACCTTGCGCGACACGATGCCGGCTCCTTCCAGTTCTCGCAGTTGCAGCGTCAGCATCCGCTGCGTCACGTCAGGCAACAGACGGCGAAACTCGCTGAATCGCTTGGTGCCGCCCATCAAGTGGTGAAGGATCATTGGCTTCCAACGACCACCGATTATGGCCACTGTCGTCTTGACGGGGCAGCCACCTTCAGGACCGAGAGGGATGTTTTTCATAGCGAGTTTCCTCTAAGAGCCTATCCGAATAACCCTTTGGAGCCTTTTGGAGAGGAGACCATAAATTGCCTCTGGCTCAATCCCGCATAGCGTTTTACGTCTTTTAGACTCTGCCGTTTTTGGAGAAAAATGAGTTATTCGGATAGGCTCTAAGTATCAAAAATGATACTACACAACATTTTTGTGCGTTCTTGCAAAAAACAATCTACACCCTTAATCTCTTCTTCGCAACCCGAACAAAGGTTTTTTATGAATGTTTTAATTGTTTACGCGCATCCCGAACCGAAGTCGTTCAATGGTGCGATGCTGGAACGCGCCGTTCGAGCCCTCGAAGCGCAAGGTCACGCGGTTGAAGTCTCGGATTTGTATGCCCAGGGCTTCAATCCGGTTTCAGGACCGCACAATTTTTCGGCTTTGGCGAATCCCGATTTTTACAAGCAACAGGACGAAGAGCGTCATGCCAGCACGACAAACGGTTTCGCGCCCGATGTGCAAGCCGAAATAGAAAAGTTGTCGCGCGCCGATCTGCTGATTTTCCAGTTCCCTTTGTGGTGGTTCAGCGTGCCCGCGATTTTGAAGGGCTGGGTTGACCGCGTTTTCGCTTTCGGTGTCGCGTATGGCGACGCACGGTGGTATGACAACGGCGTGTTCAAGGGGCGCCGCGCCATGCTGTCCTTGACGACTGGTGCATCGCAAGCCATGTTTTCACCGCGCGGCATGCACGGCGATATCGAACAGATTTTGTTTCCGATTCATCATGGAATGCTGGCATTCGTCGGCTTTGATGTGTTGCCGCCGTTTATCGCTTGGAGCGCCTCACATGGCTCGGACGAGGAGCGCCACGAAGTTTTGAATCGCTATGAAGAGCAATTGAGAAATTGGCAAAATGCAACACCAATCGCTTACCATTCATTGTCGGATTACGACGAAGAGATGCAGATGAAAGAAGGTTTGCCTGCGCTGCAATAGCCGCAGCGCGCCTGGTTCACTGTGATTTCCCCTTGACCCAGGCGCGTCCGATTTTCGCGTCTTGGCTCAACCTCAAGTTCTCGCGTAGAAGGCGCTTTCTTCAACTGCTCCAAAACTTTTTCTTCATCGAGCGAAGAACCGCTTGACACGCTGCTATAGAACCATTAAATTACCTTTTGGTTAATTAACCGAGAGGTAATATGGCGCTACAGCAACTCGATGCTGTTTTTTCGGCTCTGGCAGATTCGACTCGCCGCGCGATTCTGGGGCGGCTCGCGTCGGGTGAGGCGAGCGTGACGGAGTTAGCCGAGCCGTTCGATATGAGCTTGCCCGCTATCACCAAGCATCTCAAGGTGTTGGAACGAGCCGGGCTAATCACGCGCAGTCGCCAGGCGCAGTGGCGACCGTGCCAACTCGCGCCGGAGCCACTCCGTGAGGTGGCGGATTGGGTGGAGCAATACCGCAAGTTCTGGGAAGGCAACCTCGACAACCTCGAAAGCTATCTGCGCGAACTGCAAGCCCAGGACGGAACACCCCGAAACAACGATGAAAACTCAAACCCTTGAAGCAGGCGCGACGCGCTCATCCGGCGCGTCGCCCTCAGCGAACGAATTGGTTCTCTCTCGCCTACTCAACGCGCCGCACGACTTCACGATCACGCACTGCAAAGGCGATTTGCGCGTGGGCGGCGCGTGGCGAACGGGCATGGTTTCGCCGGAAGGCGTCGAACACCGGGGCGGCGGCGTTTACTGCGAAGTTGTGCCCGTCGAGCGGCTCGCCTTCACGCACGCTTGGGACGATGAGGACGGGCGCCCCGGCCCGGAAACGCTCGTAACCCTCGCGCTTTTCGAGGAAGGCGCGGGCACGCGGCTTCATTTACACCAGCAGAAGTTCCCGTCCATCGCTTCACGCAATGGACACCAGATCGGTTGGAGCGAAAGTTTCGACCGCCTGAACGATCACCTGAACGAACTGCAAAACGCAAACGCTCTTTGCTATGAGTAGCCATCAAGAAGCTGAGGAAAGCCCAGTGGAAGAGGATTTTTCGATGCGAATGCTCTTCGAGAGCACCCAAGACCGCCCCAAGATGATCGGCTTTGGCGCCGTCGAGGCGCTCAGTCAACGCTGGATTCGCTCGAACAGCATCTGGCGCAGTTCACCCACCAAAACAACTCAACACAATCATGAACCAAGACACCCTGACAACCGAGCACGAATACCCCGTGTTCCTGACCCGCGTGATGGACGTGCCCCGCGATCTCGTTTGGAAAGCCTGGAGCGAGGCCAAAGCCTTGGCGCAGTGGTGGGGGCCGACAAGCTGCCAGACGCGCGTCGAAAAACTCGATTTTCGACCCGGCGGCGTCTTCCACTATGCGATGCAAACGCCCGGCGGCGAGATGTGGGGCAAGTTCGTCTACCACGACATCGTGCCGCCCGAACGCCTTGTTTTTGTGCTGTCTTTTGCCGACGAGCAGGGCAACATTGTGCGCGCACCCTTTAGCGACGCCCACCCGCTCGAAATCCTCAGCGACGTGACCTTCTCCGAACAGGACGGCAAAACCCTCATCACGATGAGAGGCGGCCCCTTCAACGCAACTGAAGCCGAACGTCAGGGCTACGCCGCCATGCTGAAGGATATGCAGGAAGGCACCAATGCCACGCTCGACAACCTGGCGCTCTACTTGGCCCGCGCTTGATTTCAAACCGCCGACGAGCGCACGGCAAGATTTTCTCCGTGCTCTCGTCGGTTTCAAAACCATGAACACCAACATCCTTTCTTTAACCCAAGCGCCTCAGGCGAAGTCGTTCACGCGCCACTTTCCCGTCATCGCGCGCCTTTTGCTGGGCTTGTTCCTGCTCGCCATCGGCACGGCAGGTCTGTTCCACGTCGTGCCGCCGTCTCCGCCGAACCTGCCCGAAGCCGCCGTCGCGTTCAACCTCGGAATGCTGAAGACGGGCTATATGTTCCCGCTCGTCGCTGGCACACAGGCTCTTGTCGGGGCGTTGCTGCTCCTCAACCGCTTTGTGCCCCTCGCCCTCGCGCTGCTGGCGCCGTTCGTCGTCAACGCGCTCGCTTTTCACCTGTTTCTCGTCCCCGGCGGGACTGGCTGCCGCTCTCATTCTTCTCGCGCTGGAGCTTTATCTGGCGTGGTCGTATCGAGAAGCGTTTTGGCCCATGCTCGCCGCGCGCGTCGCGCCGAACGCGCGGTGAACAGGAGCCACCTCTTTCCCCCCTCGAACTCGCCGAACCGTTGCGTGCTGCTCATCTCGAAATCCTCGGTGTAGTGCGACAGAACCCGTTCCACGTTGTGGGCGTTCCACGCCTCCATCCATTCCTGCGCGAAGTGATGCGCTTGGTCTTTGGCAATCATCCTGATGTCCTCGTTTCAGTTGGCGCGCGGCGCGACAGCCAGGCTCCCCAGAACAGGCTCCCCAGAACAGGCTGGAAAAGAAGCGCAGGGGCGGCTCGAAACCGGCGTTTTCTAACAACAGTGCCACAGCTTTTTCGGAGTGCGGCGGATCGGCTCCTTGCAGAATTTTTGCGAGTTTGCTTTCGACTTCTTCAGGGGACGCGCCGTTCATGCGCCACCTTTGGCCCCACGCTTCCAGTAAAAGCGGTTGGCTGGCGTAAGCGAGATGATTACAGGCCAGAATCAAAGGCGCTCCCGGCTTCAGTCGGGCCGCGATGGAACTCAAGATCGTGCCTTTGGCCTCGTCGCCGGGAAGATGATGTAGCACCCCGATCAAAGTCGCCGCATCAAAGGGTTCGCCCGGCGGAAGGTCTTCGACCGTTCCCAGATGAACCTTCGTGCGAGAAGCCAAGCCCTGTTCTTCTAACTTCGTCATGGCCAAGTCGAGCATGGGCCGCGACGGATCAACCGCCGTGAACTGCCAAAGCGGTTCCATCTTCGCGGCGGTGACGATCTCCTGCGCCGTTCCACCGGCGCCGACCACTAAAACGCGCGCCTTCGTGCCGCTTCCCAGCGTCGCGGTCAGCAGACAGGCGCTCAGTTCGTGGCACGCTTCGTAACCCGCCAGAGCGATGCGGCTCTGCTGTTCGTATTCACCGGCCCGCGCGGGGTCGAACTTTTGAACGGATTCCATTGCTTGTGTTGAGTTTGAAGCGCGGGAGAAGAAGAGAGTGGCGAAAGGCTTCAACGTGCAACGCTCACCATGCGCCGCAGCGCCTCGCTCGTTTCCTCATCGGCGGGAAAAAACGATTCCAGCACCAACTCCGACAGCGTGATGTCAACGGGAGTGCCGAACACGGTCGTCGTGCTCCACAGCGTGAGAACGCCCACTTCGGTGCGAAGTTCAAGCGGCACGACGACGCCCGCATAATCGCGCGACGCGGAGGAGCGTCGCACGGGTTCATCGCCTTTGGGAAAGCGGCGCACTTCGTCCAACAACTCCGACAAAACCGGGTCGGCAGTCAATTCGATTTGCCGTCGCAAGCGTTCGAGCAGATGCGCGCGCCACTCCCACAAGTTCTCGATGCGCGGCGCTAAGCCTTGCGGGTGCAAGCTCAATCGCAACACGTTGAGCGGCGGGCGCAGAAGAGCTTCATCAACGCCCACTAAAAGCGGCGCGACGGCGCGGTTTGAGGCGACCACGTTCCAATGACGGTCGAGCGCAAGGGCAGGGAAGGGTTCTTGCGCGTGCAACACCAACTCAACCGCCTCGCGCGCGGCTCGAAGCGCCAGAGCGTCGAGCGGGCGTTCGGGAAACGCTGGGGCCAATCCCGCCGCGACGAGCAAGACGTTGCGCTCGCGGAGTGGCACATTCAACTGTTCTGCCAAACGCAAGAGCATTTCGCGGCTGGGAAGCGCGCGCCCGGTTTCGAGAAAAGACAAATGGCGCGTCGAAATCCCGGCCTCGCTCGCCAACTCGAACTGGCTCAAGCGCCGCCGTTTGCGCCACGCGCTAAGCAAATCTCCGACTGGTTGAACGTCCATATCTTCTGGTTTAGCGCGCAAAAAGAACGCCTTCCATTACTTCTCAGGTAATTGAAGATGCGCCTCGCGGCGCCGAAAATCCTCTTTGCCGCCGCAATCGGGCGGCTGACAGAGGACAACATGAACCAAACGCAAGAGACACTCGCTCAAGATGTGGCCGACGCCTACATCGCTTTCTGGAACGAAACCGACGCGCAAAAGCGGCGCGAATTATTCGCGCAGTCGTGGACAAACGACGCGGCTTACCTCGACCCGTTGATGAACGGCGAAGGTCAGGAGCCAATTGTCGCCCTCGTTGAAGGGGTTCACGCCCAGTTTCCCGGCCATCGCTTTTCGCGCGTTGGAAAAGTCGAGCAGGTCGGCCACTGTTTGCGCTTTTCGTGGCACCTCGCGCCCGAAGGCCAAAACGCGCTTGTAGGCGGCACCGACTTTTGCATCGTGTCGCCTGATGGTCGCTTGCAAAGCGTGACCGGGTTTCTGGATTTTGCTCCGGGGCTGCCCGCATCGGGGCTGCCCGCATCGGGGCTGCCCGCATCGGGGCTGCCCGCATAAGGAGAACACTTCATGCCAACATCAACCATCAACCATTTGGCTCTGGCCTACGATGAACTGGGCGATCCGAAAAATCCGGCGCTTGTCCTGGCGCACGCGCTCGCAGGCGACCGCAGCCACTTTGCGGGTGTGGCGGGCGATCTCGCGGGCGACTTCCACATCATCAACCTCGACTTGCATGGGCACGGCGACAGCCAGAGTCCCACGTCATTTTCGCTGGAGCGCATGGCCGACGATTGTGCGGCTCTGCTCGAATCGCTTGACCTGCCTTCGGTGTGCTGGACAGGCGAATCTATGGGCGCCATGATCGGGATGCGTCTCGCCCTGTCACACCCGCATCGGCTCGGCTCGCTGGTTTTGATCAACTCCTCTCCGCGTTCTGAAACGGAAGAGAACAAAGCGATATTCCTGCAACTCGCGCGGGATTTTCGGGCAGGCCGCACCGATGAGGTTTTTGAAGCCATCGCGCCGCTTCTCTTTTGCGACGCGACTCGCACAAAGCGGCCCGAACTAGTCGCGCAGCAACGCGAACTGTTCACGCGCCCGCGTGACCGCGAAGGCATTTATCAAGCGGCCTTGGCCGTGTATGAGCGCAGCGACATCACCCGCCAACTCCACACCATCACGGTTCCCACGCTGGTGCTGACCGGAGCGCACGACACAACGTATCCGCGCTCCACTGCGGAACTGATAGCGAGCGAGATTCGAGGCGCCAGGCTGCAAGTCATTCCCGATTCGAGTCACATGAGTGCGACGGAGCAGCCACAAGAGGTCGCCGGGGCAATACGCGAGTTTCTTACGGCTGCCCTGACATCTTGAGCCAGACGACATCGCCGTTTCGTCTTTCCCACTTCAACTTCATCCCCAAAGGCGCGAACCGAGAGGTTCGCGCCTTTGATGTTTTTATAGTCTTTATGCTGATTCGTTCTAAAACCATTTTCTTGATGAAACCTTTGCAAGCGGCTCTTGGAGCCGCTCATGGGGTAACACATCGCAGCCAGGCCGAGCAAAACAGAAGCGGAAACATCACGCACTGGCGCGCATTATGGGCCGGAAGGCGTCGTGCTGGGCACGCTCTTGCGCGAATCGCGCGTCGCTGCGGGGCTGTCTCAGGAGCAACTCGGCCAGCGCGCTGGATTAGGCCAAGAACTCGTGTCGCGTGGCGAACGAGGTCAACGCAAGCTGTCCATCTTAGACATCCGCGCCTTGTGCTGGGCGATGGAACTCGACTTCGTGGAGTTCTCGGCGCGCCTTCACGCCCGTTTGTGCGAACTGGAAGCGAAGCCTCTGGGCGATGAACGATCTCTTTACCCGCGCCAGCCCGAACGCACTCGACGACCATCCAAAGCCAAATAAAGAATCCCCGCCGCGAGCGGCAGGGTATTTCAAGGAGTGTAACTTTGTTGTCAAGTGCGCGCTTCGTGTGCCTGCTCTGTCTGCCGGTGCAGTTGTTGATACGCTCTGGGGCATAGCTCTTCTTGCCCTTGGTCGTGCACGTAGTTGGCAATTGTGTTTTCGTTGCCCTGAGGCCCCACCGTGGAGACAAAGTAGCCGTCCGACCAAAACTCGCCGCCCCACAACTGCTTTTTGACGTGTGGGCACCGCTTGAACACTTCGCGCGCCACCAAACTTTTGATCAGCGTGATGATTTTGGTGGGGCTGTAGGTCGGCACGCTCTGCAACAGCCTTGCACATGATCTCCATCGGTGCCAATCTCGATGAACTCGATCTCGTGACGCAAGCTGATGTCCAAGCACACAGACCGCAACACACCTTCCACCGAGTCATCGAACACAACGCGGCGATACTTCGCTGGGAACACCGCGTGGTAAAGCAAAACACTCACATTATGACTTTTGCGAATCAGGCGACTCATGCAAACCGTTCAGCATAAGCCGACCGATACGCCGCAAGCGGCGGGGTATTGAACCCAAGAGAGAATAAAAAGAGCGCAGGAGAAGCTGCACCTTCTGTGGGCGCACTGAGGAACTTATTCGCTCTTTTTCGGGTCTCTGGTTCGTTGGAAACCATGCTGGCTTTAAAGAACACATCTCAGGCAGTGCCGATGCGCCGCCATGAGTTGAACGCGCGATTGTCCGCCTTTTCGGAGCGCGCCATCACCAACGCTCTGGATTCTTTGCGAAGTGCCGCGCTTGTGAGCCGGGAACCGGTGCGTGAAGGCATCGGCGCCCACTATTTTCTATCGGGAGACGGGCAACGTTTGCTGGCGCTTCTGGAAGAAGTGAGCGCCAGTTGCGGGCGTTTCGCTCCGCTTTTGGCCGGGGCCGCGTCTAAGCGGAAAGCACCCGCCGCAACGGAAAGCATGGGACATAACGGCGGCTCCTCGTCTTAACATAGCGTTAAAGCCGCTCTAAAGTGATGGCCATTCCGAGTTGACAGCTTTTGGTTTCAAGTGACTTAGTGCCTCCAAAAGTCAATGCTCGATGGTTTTACGGCGTGCTTTTTGTCCTATGTCTCACCTTGGCTTGGAAGTGCTGCGCGGTCTGGCCGCCACTAGACTCGACCACCTCAATCATTTGAGCGCCCATCAGGGCACATTCTCTTCTTCCCTCTCCTCGGCGCGCGTCCTGTGGATGGCGCGCATGACAACAATGGTTGCCGTTCTGTTGCTCTGGTTCGCCGATGAACTGGAACGTTTCGCTTTGGGTGAACCTTTGGAAAGCGAGCTATCCTCGGAAGAGAAAGAAGAAAAACAAGAGGAACAAGAGGAACAAGAGGAACAAGAGGTTGCTTCACAATCAGTGGCCTCGGCTTCCGACCTGGTGTCGTCCCATCGAAGCGAACCGATGCGCTGCCGGTGGTGCCGTCAAGAGGTGATGTGCGAGCCAAACGGCGAAGTGTTCGACCTCAATCACAAACCGCATGGGTGCGGCCTGCGCCAAGTCAAAACGCACCGGCGCAGGTGTCACCGAAATGGCAACTCCTCCCACTTGGAGGCGCTTGCGACGCCTCCAAGTGAAGTTCAGGCTTGATCTTCCAATGCGCCGCGACAGCGTTTGAGGAACTCCTCGACATCCTGAGTGCGAAACCTCATCGCGCGCCCTATGGAATAGTAAGGTAAGTCGCCGCGCCGCGCCATGCGGTAGATGGTGGCTTTCGTCACGCGCAACCGCGTCGCCAGTTCATCGGCTGTCCAGAATTCAACCTCTTTCGCCATGTGCTTAAAGTCCCCAACCCAAGGGCTAAAGTCCCAGAATCGCCTCGTCTATCTCTTTCTGCTTAAAGGAAAGGTAGCTCACCGTCGAGTTGATGTTCTTGTGCCCCAACGCCTTTTGCGTTTTGAGCAGGTCGCGCCCCAGCTTCTCGTGGACGTTGTTAGCGAAGGTCTTTCGCATCGAGTGCGTTCCGGTGTTGCCGTTCACGCCCGCGCGCTCATAGGCTTCTTGCAACACGCGATACGCCTGAACCCGGCTCATCGCCGCGTTGCGCCCTTTACGCGATTGAAAGACGAAGGTATCGCTGGTCATGTAGCCGTTGCCGCGCAACTGCTCGATCCAAACGCCCAGCACCTCTTTCGCCTGCGAATGGAGCAGAACCGAGCGCCCCTCGACCTTCTTCTTCATGTTCTTGCGGGCCACGCTCACCCGGTCGAGCAAGCGCCCGGCGCGCATCACGTCGAGCAAGCGAAGCGAAAGCAGTTCGGAGATGCGAAAGCCCGACTTCACGCCGAGCAGGAACAGCGCGCGATCTCGCGCGGCGTAAGGGCCATCGAACGCAGCCAGCACTGCTTCAACTTCTTCCTCTTCAAGTGGGCGACAACCTTTCATCGGAAATGCTCGAACAACCGCCTTTTGGAGGCGAACGTTACATTCAGCCTCATCGGGGAAGAGGTGAAGAAAGAGGTTGGACGAGCGGCGCACAGTGTATGTGCTTTCTCTTCGTCTTGAGGATGCTTGAGAAGCGTTTAGAGCAAGATGTAACACTTTCACGAAAAGTTACATTCAGGAACGCCTGATGGAAAGGCGCCCTTGTTGAGCAGATGGCTTAGTTTTCACTCTTCTTCGGGTTCATTGAGCTGACGGATCTTCTTGATGCTCATCTTGAACTTCTTTCAAAGGTCAAACATGGAATCCAACAACTCTTCGCTCTTGCTCAACGGCAACGCTTCCCATAGTGGAAGCGAAGAACGATTTTTGCCCGAACGCGCGCTGCGGGCGCGGAGCGAGCAACCCTACTTTTACACGGCGCGCGAGCTTGCCCGTTTTTTGCGGGTGACGGAAACGACGATCTACCGGCTGGCCAAGCGCGGCGAGTTGCCGTCGTTCGCCATCGGGCGCTCGATTCGCTTTCGCGTTCAGGATGTCGAAGCGTTCATCCGCCGCGCCAAGGTGGAGCGGGAAACTTCTGGCTGATGTTGTAGGTTGGATCGTGGACTTCGATGACGCATTGGGTGCGAGGCGACAGAACCTTTGGCGCCTCCACTTCTAAAGAGCGTCTTGGTGATACTGATTCATCTAAAATGACGAGGAGAACTTCAATGGCTGTTACCGAACATTTGCCCCCGACCTCTCAGCCAGCCAGCCCGCTGCTGTCAGCGCGCGAAGAAGCGGCGCGCTTTGCCGAGGCGAGCGACCGCCTTCTGGAGCGCGCTCGTCAAGACCCGCGCGTGGCCGAGAAGTTTTTGCGTGACATCGGCTTTTACGAGATGATGGACGCACCCGAAGCAGAAGAGACACCGGCCAAGGCGCCTCTCATGCAGGCCAAAAAGCGCAGCAGAAAATGAAGCGGCCTGAAGACGTGCTTCGGTCTGATTTTTCGCGCTGGGCCAACTACGAGTTTTTGCCGTCACCCATCATCGGTTTTCATGGCTGCGACCGGAGCGTGGGCGAGGCGATTCTGCGCGGCAAGGTCAAGCACCTGTCGCCCAGTGAGAACCTCTATGACTGGTTGGGAACGGGCATCTACTTTTGGGAAGGCAACCCGGAGCGGGCGCTTCAATTCGCTATGGAGCGCGCCGCTGGCGGGCGCAACTCGCGCGGCAAAATCAAAAAGCCCTTTGTTCTGGGCGCGGTTCTCAACCTCAAACGCTGTTTGGATCTGGCCGACAGCAGCGCCATTGCGCAACTCAAACAAGCCCATCGTAACTTGGAAGAACTGTCAGAGCTAAGCGGCGTGTCTTTGCCGCAAAACACAGGAGGTCTGCGCGCTCGCAAGCTGGACTGCGCCGTCATCAACTCGTTGCACCAAACCCGTCTGGATGATGGCTTGCCTTCTTACGACACGGTGCGCGGCTTGTTTTGGGAAGGAGCGCCGATCTATGAAGGTGCAGGTGTGAGCGAGTTCAACCACATCCAGATCTGCGTGCGTGACGTGAGTTGTATCCTCGGTTACTTTCGGCCCATTGAACTGGAAGGCTGAGCGTTGAACTTGATTCTCCCCTCACACGTTGGCCTCGCTTGGGTTTGGCGCGTTTTCAGGTAGCCATTGCGCGAAGGTGTGGATGATTCGAGCCAGGGAAGCGTCACGCCTACGACATCTGCCCCGTGAGCGACGATGCGTCTGTTCCCCAGGTCGTTGCGAACGTTACCGTAAAGTCGGTGTTGTCCGAGGGATCTGTCTGGTCAGCGTGCGGCAAATAGGCAAATAGCTGACTCCACATTTGCATCCAGGCGTTGATCGTCCAGCGCACCCGGTCAATGTGCCAATCCTTTTTCTTCTCTTCCGATGGTAGTTCGTAGATTTGCGGGAGTTGAGCGGCCATCTCTGGAACACCTGGGATAATCCAATTCTCATCAAATATGGCTGTTTGCCCCGTGTCTTGAGCCAGCAGTCTCCATTCGTGCAGCATTTCTGTGAGCAGTGACGCCATCTGCTCGCGAAAGCGACTTTGAGGTTGAAAAGCGCTTTTTCATCCACCACTTTGGGAAGTTCGCGCGCGATGAGACGTTGACATTGCAGATCGATATCTTCGCTTAGAAGCGGTTTGAAAAGTAGTTGACGGGAGGCCAGGGGGATACTTGAGCGGCATGAACTACCAATTCAACCACCGGTATCCGAGCAACCTGACCCACCGCCAATGGAAGCATATCGCACCTTTC
>JAABUM010000589.1_pt1 | contig 61863 bp, 56 predicted proteins | sample 5559161 | NCBI WGS metagenome assembly JAABUM01 (sample SAMN10711868, study PRJNA513369) | rock metagenome | isolation source: Antarctica rocks | place: Antarctica: Victoria Land, Siegfried Peak nord
CCCACACCATTCTCGTAGGTGGCAACGACGCGCTCACGTAAATCTAAAGAATAGGCTTGCATCTTTCCAAATTACTCTCTTTTGAAGTGTTCATTCAACTGAAAATTACTATAGCTGAAGCTAGTGGCAACTTAAAAATCCGTTCTTATGTCAATAGACCTAAATGAATGAAAACTCTTTCGCGCGTCACATTCTCAAGCCTCCGACCGCCGCGCGCTTTTGAGAAAGCGATCAGCAATTAATAATGAGAGCGCCATAATGGTCAGTGCCGGATTGACGCTCAAGGCGCTCGGAAAAATCGAGTTGTCGGAGATGTACAGGTTAGGCACGTCGAAGCTGCGGCCTTCTGCGTTCACTACATTGCTTGCGGCGTCCGCTCCCATGCGGCATGTGCCGATAATGTGAGCGTTGCGCTGGAACGCCCAGATGTCGCGCGCGCCCGCTTTCGCCCAAATCTCGCGCATCAATTTTTCGGCATGAGCAGTCAAACGCCGCTCGTTCTCGCCATTGGTGAAATACACGCGCGGTTTCGGCAATCCGCGTGCGTCCGATTCGTCGGAGAGTTCCATGTAGTTGTGCTCGTAGGGCAGACAATCGCCGAGGATGTTGATGCCTGCAGTGTGGTTATAGCCGCGCATGTGTTCGCCGAGAGATTCACCCCACAGCCCGCGCCCGCGCGCAACTTGCGAAGCATACGTCACGGGCATCACGCCGATTGATTGCAAAAGATAGCCGCACGCAAAGTCCGCGTGTTCATCGAAGGAGCGCGGGCGATGCGTGTCTTCGGAGATAATCGCGCCGGGAATGCCTTTGTACGGGCGCACGTCTTCGTCGAATTGTCCCCAGACTTGCACGCCCGTGTGCGCCATGAAGTTTTTGCCGATTTGCCCGCTGGAGTTGGCGAGATTATTTAGAAGCAGCAGTCGCGGCGTTTCGATTGCTCCGGCGCACAGAAAAACATTGCGGCAAGGCTGGCGCTGCTGGACGCCGTCGCGTGTGTAAACGACGGCGACGGCGTGATTCGCTTCGTTCGTTTCAATCTGCGTCACAAAACTTTCGGCGCGAATTTCTGCTCCGTGATGAACGGCGAGCGGAATGTATGTCACGTCCATGCTCGCCTTTGCGCCCGTCAAGCAGCCTGCCTGACAAAATCCGCGATTCGTGCAGGCGGCGCGCCAGCCGTAGCCAGCTTGAAAGCGCGCGGCGGAGAGCGCGGCGTTGGGCGCGGGCGAAGTACGCAATCCCATTTCCTTGCAGGCGCGTTCCATCAACTGCGCCGCGCCGTTCAAAGCGAGCGGCGGCAGCGGATACTTTGTGCGGCGCGGCGGCCCCCACGGATATTCTTCCGGCCCCGAGACGCCGAGAAAATGCTCTAGCTCGTCGTAGTAGGGTTCTATATCGGTGAACTGCAAAGGCCAATCGCAGCCGACGCCGAACTCCGTCCGCAAACGCAAATCGTCGGGCTGCGGGCGCGGCACATAAGCAGTGTAATGGAGCGTCGAGCCGCCGACCCCGATGCCGGAATTATTGTTGCCGAAGTGCAGCGGATCATCGCCCGCGCTTAAGCGTTCGTCGTTCCAGAAAAGTTCCGACTGCGCTTGCTCATCCGTTGCAAAATCCTGCGCCGGATTCCACTGCCGTCCGGCCTCTAGCGCAACAACGCTCAAGCCTGCTGCGGCGAGCCGTGCCAGAAGCGGCGCGCCTCCGGCTCCTGTGCCGATGACGACGGCATCGACAATCTCGCTTGTCGGATAGCGCCGCATCGCGCGCGGTTGTTCGTGGGAGTCCGGCGCAGCGTCTTGCTGTGTCGCATGTTTTGATGAATCCACAGGCTCGCTCATTTCTGTTTCTCCAGAGGGCGCGGCTCCTGCGGATCGAGCCGGTTCAATCCGATGTTCTGCCAGCCCTTTGCATCGGCCATGCCCGCGTAGCCGATGTCTTCCAGCGCGAGCGGGTGACTGTAAAAACCTTCTGTTAGTTCCGCCAGCAGTTCCTCGAAAAAGCGTGACGCAGACAATGGCTTCCACGTTTCACCGGTTGCTTCGCCGCGCTGCACGCCGTATAGAATTTCGTCTTGCTGCGATTCATCCAGATTCACGAAATCCGCATTGAACGACGCACGCGCGCTTTCGTTCAAGCCTTGCAAGCCGCGCGTGTATGTTTCCGCGTCCGCTGGCAGCACGTCATAGCGCCAGCCGTTGCCTTTGCCGTCTGCCAGCCGTTTATCAATCACACCGGCGATATTCTCCAAATTTATTCCGTCAATGCGCGGCATCAATCGCGTACAGGTCGCGCAGAGAAGAGCGAAAGAGTGCGCATCGAAAAATCGCGGCACGACCCTTTCCTCTTCGAGCCGCCCTTGCAGCGCGCGGCGCGTTTGCGCGGTTACGAGATCGGTGTCGAGCAGATTGCGAACGGTGCCGGACGGATATTGTTTGTTGTTCATGTGCGCGTCCCGCTCAATCGCTCGATAGTTTGCCGCCGGTAATTTCGATGAGGCTGCCGGTCACGAAACTTCCGTCTTCCGAAGCGAGAAAGACGTAGGCCGGAGCGAGTTCTTCGGGCTGTCCGGGACGCTTCAGCGCGACTTCGTGGCCGAAGTTTTCGACTTCCTCAATCGGCATCGTGCCGGGAATGTTAGGCGTCCACACGGGGCCGGGAATGATGCAGTTGACGCGTATGCCCTGTTCACCGAGATTCAGCGCAAGTGATTTGGTGAAGGAATGAATCGCTCCCTTGCTCGACGAATAATCTATGAGAATGGGAATGCCTGTTTTGCCGACGATGCTGCCCGTGTTGATGATCGAATCGCCTTTCTTCAAGTGAGGCAGCGCGGCTTGCGCCATGAAAAAGTAACCGAAGATATTTGTCTCGAAGGTGCGGCGAAAATCTTCTTCGGTGATGTCCGCAAAATTCTTTTGCGACACTTGATAGGCAGCGTTGTTGACGAGAATGTTCAAGCCGCCGAATTCTTTGATTGTCTGCGCGACTGCCGAGCGGCACGCGGACGAATCGCGCACATCGTGCTTTAAGACGAGACAGCGCCCGCCTTTGGCTTCGACCATGCGGCGCGTCTCTTCGGCGTCCGAATCGTTTTCGTTGTAGAGAACGCCGACGCTTGCGCCTTCCATCGCAAAGGCAATGGCGACGGCGCGCCCGATGCCGGAATCCGCGCCGGTAATCAACGCTACCTTGCCTTTTAGTTTTCCCGCCGGTTTATAGTTGGACAAGTCGCTGTCGGGCTGTTGATTCATGTCCGATTGTTTCGCCGGATAAGGCAGCTTCTGGCCTTTAATGTCTTCGGCACGTAAACGCTCTTTATCGCTCATAAATTTGATCTCCTGCTGTTCATCGAAATTGTTGCGCGTTGATAAGGATGTTCATCTGCATAATCGCAACTTAGTGGTGTTTTATTCCATGCGCTGATGATCATGCGCTGATGATCATGCCTTTTGGCTTGAGTTATGAAGGATAAACAAAACGCTGGCAAATTTACCGCTTATCATCATTAGCTGCTAGGCGCTTTTGCGCGCGGGAATAAACGTGTCCGCTCGGGGCATTAACTATTCAGCGGCTCGGATATTATTTACAATAAAGCCGACACAATGTGAAGAGTTCAAATAGGGCTTCTTTGGTTTGAAGGGGCGTTGATGTTATTCGGGCGAAAAGTTAAGGCGGAGGATTTCGAGGCGGCGGCGCTGCCGCATCTCAACAGCTTGTTTCGCACCGCCGGGCGGTTGATCGGAAATCGCGGCGAGGCCGAAGATTTGGTGCAGGAAGTTTATTTGCAAGCATGGAAATCCTTTCATCGTTTCGAGCCGGGAACTAATTGCCGTGCGTGGCTGTTTAAGATTCTGCTTTATAAGATTGCTCATTATCGCCGCAAGCAACTCAGGCTTGTAACAAACGATGGGGAGATCATCGAAGAATTGGCTTATGAGCCGGGCGTGCCGGAGCATCTCAGAGATGAAGAAGTTTTGATGAGCATGGAGAAAATTCCCGCGTATTACCGTGAAGCGATACTGCTCGCCGATGTCGAAGAATTTTCCTATCAGGAGATTGCTTCGATGCTGAACGTGCCCATCGGCACCGTGATGTCGCGCTTGAGCCGGGGCAGGAAACTGCTGAGAATCGAGTTAGCCGCAGTCGCAGAGTCTTACGGAATCAAAAGCGCGCGGAAGGAAGCAAGAGGAGGTGAGTCGGCTTGATCTTCAAAAACGAAACTTGTGAAAAAATGCGAAGCTATCTCGACTCATATCTGAACGACGAGCTTCTCACCGAAACCAATCACGATATTTTGCAGCACCTCGAAACGTGCGCGAATTGTTCCATTGCTCTGAAGACTCGCGTGCGTGTGAAAAATCTTTTGCAGCACGCCGTGTCCGGCGAAATCGCGCCACTCGCCTTGCGCGAGAGAATTCAAAGAGACATCCGAACGCACAATCGTCGATTCGGCTTTCCGGCGGTGAGCGCCGTTTTATTCACGGCAGGCGGATACAGGCCACTGCTTGCCGCAAGCGTGCTCTTAATCGTGTGTCTGGCGGTGTGGAGCGCGCTTTCGCCGCGCAATCAGCCGCCGCGCTTCGCTTCGATCCATGAAAATAGTTCGGCTCAATTTCCTTCCGGGCAGGCAGTGAATGTTTTGAACATCGGATTGAGCGACCACATCGAATGCGCCATTCACAATGGGTTTGCCGCTCGCCGTTTCACTTTCGACCAAATGGAGCGCGAGCTTGGAGCAACTTACGCTGGCCTTGTGCCGCTGGTAAAAGAACGTGTGGGAGCGGATTATGAAATCGTCGTCGCGCATCACTGCATGACCGACGGGCGAGAATTCGTTCATCTGATCTTGAGAAACAAGGAAACGATTCTTTCGCTTGTCATTACCGAAAAAAATGGAGAATCGTTTTCGGAAAAAGGTCAGGTTGTTGTTTCCGAATCGTCCGGCGTGCCGCTTTATCAGGCTCGCTTGCAGAATCTGGAAGTGACAGGCTTCGAGACAAAGGATTATCTTGCCTATGTCGTGTCCGACTCGCGCCCGCAAGACAATCTTCAACTCGCCGCGAGCGTCGCCCCCTTTGTACGCGATTTTCTGGACAAGCCGGAATCGATTGCCCGCCGCGTAAAAACCTTTACAGGCGAAGGCGAATTTTGACCGAAACAAGCTTTGACCGGAATAAAGGGAGATGTTCGCGGCATTATATGAGTGAGTAACTTTCTTGCCGTAGAAACCGGAGTGACCGATACGCATTCGCGCGCTACCGGCAACACTTCGATGTCAGAACATGTAATGAGTTATAAGGAGTAATCATGAACAAACAAATACTTATCGTTGCCGGTGTTGCCGTGCTCGCCGTCGCCGCCTTGCTTGCGACTGTGATCGGGCGACCGAACTTCGCAGCGATGCAACCCGTGAACGCTGCACCCGCTTCTAAACCAACGATTGAAAATTCCAGCGCCGCAGACAGTCCCGGCCTCAGGCGCGACGTGTTTATTGCCGCCGCGAGAGCGACGCGCGCGCCCGCCATCGAAGCGGGAGGCACATGGATCAACTCCGACGCGCGCACGCTCGAAAAAGAGCGCGGCCATGTCGTCGTGGTGGATTTCTGGACGTTCGGCTGCTACAACTGCCGCAACACTCTGCCCGCAGTAAAGCGTTGGGATGCAAAATATCGTGAGCAGGGCTTGACCGTTATCGGAGTGCATACGCCCGAATCCGGCTTTGAAAAAGATTTGGGCAACGTGCGCCGCGCCGTCCGCGAACAAAACATACGTTACCCTGTCGTGACGGACGAAGACGGCGACACATGGCGTGCCTTCGGCGTCGAAGCGTGGCCGACGACCGTTATCTTGGACAAGCAGGGACGCATTCGCTTCGTGCATATCGGCGAAGGCATGTACGACGAAATGGAAAGCGTTATCCAAAAACTTTTGGCCGAGAAAGCCTAGAAGTTAGGCGAATCGAACTGAAAAGATAGAGCTTGCACAACGGCGCGCGTCGCTCCCGCGCGCCGTGGAGACGACAACATGAAGCGGTTAGATAAGAAGCACCCGCTCGCAATTCGGTGGCTGCACTGGATCAACTTTCCGCTGCTCTTCGTGATGATCTGGAGCGGCCTTCTGATTTACTGGTCAAACAGCGTGTACCGCGTAGGCTTCGGCGAGCACACGCTGTTTCATTTTTTTCCGCAAGGCTTCTTCGACGCTTTAGGCATCGGTCATCGCCTCGCGGAAGGCATGGCCTTGCACTTTTTCTTTATGTGGTTCTTCGCCATCAACGGCATGCTGTACGTGCTCTACACAGCCGTCTCCGGCGAGTGGCGTTATCTTGTGCCGAACCTTCATTCGTTCAAGGAAGCGATACAGGTCACGCTGCATGATCTACACTTGAGCAAGTATCATCCGCCGCGCCGCAAGTTCAACGGCGCGCAGCAGATTGCCTACACGGGCGTGATATTGATGGGCGCAGGCTCTTTGCTGACAGGGCTTTCGATTTACAAGCCCGTGCAATTCGCATGGTTGGCAACAATTTTGGGCGGCTACGAATGGGCGCGCTGGGAACATTTCTGGCTAACAATTAGTTATGTGCTGTTCTTCGTCGTCCATGTCGTGCAAGTGATTATCGCCGGATGGAACAACTTTCGCTCGATGGTCACAGGCTACGAAATCGTGCCGGTCGATGTCGCGCCGATAGCCGATCACGCGGGCGACGGCAGTAGTGGCAGCAGCGCAGATGTAAAGGGAGCGGCAGCATGAGCGAGAAAAACGAACAGGATCACGACGGCACAATCTCCGACCCGGAACTTACAAACGCCGAGCAGCAATCGGAGGCCGTCAATGCCGCCGACGCGAATCCCGCAGACGTAAACCATCTGAGTGTTACCGGCAGCGACGAAGAAATCGCGCGCGCGATGAGCAGCAAGTCGCGGCGTAGTTTTCTGGTGATGGGCATAGCGGCGGCGGGCGGCATCGCTGGCTGGGAGTGGCTCAAATCGCGCCCGGAGATCGACGGCATTCAGTCCACGCTGCGCCGCGCCCACGAATTCAACGAAGGAATTACCGGACGCTACTTCAGCGAAGCGCGCCTCGCGCCCACCTTCGAGCGCGCGATGGCTGTGGAGCCGCGCGTCAACGGCGAAGAAGGCATGGCGGACGAACTCGATCCGCAATCATGGCGGCTGGAAGTTCTAGGCCTTGCCGCGCCGACGAAGTATCCGCAGTACGTCAAAGATGTTAATTACGATGTTGAGACGGACGATAGCAACGCGCCAAACGATTCCGCAGATAATTCGGATGATTCAGATGACGAAGCGGACGACGGCGATGATACAGGCGACAACAAGAGCGGCAGCAAGAACAGCAGCAAGAACAGCAGCAACAGCAAGAGCAACAGCGATGGAAATAATAAGGACTCGAAGAACGCTACAGGCGGCGCAGTGAAGCAGCAAAGCGCGGGCAATACGGCTGCGAACAATTCGGCGGCAGCGGAAGAAGACGTGCCGGTGGAACCCGGCCTGCTCTTAACGCTCGCGGACATCAAGCGTTTGCCGCGCGTCGAGATGACGACCCAACTCAAGTGCATCGAAGGCTGGAGCGTGATTGTCAATTGGGCGGGCGCGCGTCTCTCCGACTTTATGGAAGCCTATCAGCCGCCGACGCGCAACAACACTTCGCCCGACGTGCGCAATCGCCCGCAAGACCTCGTGCGCTATGTTTCGATGGAAACGCCGGACGGCGAATACTACGTTGGCTTGGACATGGCGAGCGCCCTGCATCCGCAGACAATTCTTTGTTATGAAATGAACGGGCAAGCGCTCTCATTGCAGCACGGCGCGCCGCTGCGCTTGGTGACGCCCGTCAAATACGGCATCAAGCACATTAAGCGAATCGGCAGGATCGCGTTCACAAACACGCGCCCGAAGGATTACTGGGCCGAGCGCGGTTATGATTGGTACTCCGGCCACTGACAATCACACGCGTCCACTTCGTTTGCACGAATATATTTGTGGCTTGTGCATCCATCACTCACGGCGGGCGATGCAACGCCCGAACACGGGCAGCGCACTCTGTTAGCGGACAGCAGAAAATTTAGTTAAAAAGACTTGTCCGATTCGATAAGGAGATTGCGATGGCGGCAGTAATAGAGGGGCAGCGCGCGGGTGTGAAGATCGAGGGCATCGGCGGGCTTATCATTCGTTATGGTCTCGTGCTGATTTTACTGTGGATCGGGGGCATGAAATTTACTGCCTACGAAGCCAAAGGACTTGAGGGAATTGTCTCTACCAGCCCGCTCTTGTCGTGGGGCTATCATGTGTTCAGCTTGCAGGGATTCTCGAATCTTCTGGGCGTCATCGAGATCACGTTCGCCGTGCTTATCGCGGCGCGGCCATTTGCGCCGCTGGCGTCGGCGCTCGGCAGCTTCGGGGCAATCGGAATGTTCCTGACTACCTTGAGCTTTTTTTTCACGGCAGAAGGTGTGTGGGCGAAGGATTATGGTTTTCCCGTGCTTGGCGGAACGGGACAATTTCTGGTGAAAGATATTCTTTTACTCGGCGCGGCGGTCTGGACGGCGGGCGAATCGTTGCGCGCCGCGCGCCGGTAGTAATCGCTAACGATCAAGCCGCGTTAGCCGGTTGCAGGCAACAATGATTTCACAGTCGCTACAACAAAATCGCGCGTTCGCCGTCCTTCAACGATTCGCGCGCCCGCGATTGCCGTAACGAAAGGCCGGACACGTGTCACTTCAGTATTTGAAAGAAGCGATAGCCGCCAACGACACTGAAAAATTAATTCGTTACGTGCGTTTACATTTCGGCGACGGCAACGAAGCGGCGGGACGCAAGGAAATTGATAAAGCGTGGATCGAAGCGCTCAAACTGCTGCTCGATGTGCCGGACACAGACCGCAAGTTTATTCAAGACGCTCTCGACAACAAAGACCCCGTCACGCTCGCGCACCTCTTCTTTCACCTGCATTTTTATTTCGTCAAACATTCGGGAGATTGGATTCATGATGGAACACTCTGATGAAGCGAAGCAACTGCGCCCGGGTTTGTGGGCGACGGTCAACGAGCGTTATCCCGGCTCGATGATTAGCAAAAACGATTTTGTTCCGCTGGCACAGTTGCGCAAGCCTTTAGCGGAAGCGCGCCTTGCCTTTGTTAGCTCGGCGGGCGTGCAGCCGAAGGGAACGATGCCGTTCGATGTCGTGCATCCCGTCGGCGATTTCAGCTTTCGCCGCGTGCCTTCCAACTCCGCCACGTCCGATTTAGAAATTCACCAGATCAAGTATCCGACGAACGGAGCGGGAAAGGATTTGAATGTTATTTTCCCCATCGAGCGATTACAGGAACTTGCGGCAGAGAAGGTGATCGGCGAACTCGCGCCGAACTTTTTTTCATTCATCGGCTATAACATGAACCCGGAAGCCTTCGAGGAGACGCTCGCCGAAGACATCGCCGATGCGGTCGTTGCGGACGGCGCAGATGCCGTGTTGCTGTGTCCCGCTTGACCTATATGACACCAGTCCATCGCGCTCGTGCAGCGCGCCATTGAACAAAGAAATATTCCGACGGTCTCAATCACGGTTGCGCTCGACATTACAGAGCATTGCCGTCCGCCGCGCGCCGTCTTCGTGCCGTTTATGATGGGACATCACTTCGGCGTGCCGTTTCATAAAAAACTGCAACGGCAGATTATCGTCGAAGCGCTCGATTGTTTGTTAAAGGCACAGCAGAGCGGAGAAGTGCGCGCGCTTCCGCTGACATGGGCGCAGGCGCGCAGGGAAGGCGCGTTGCTCGCGCCGTAACTTAATCGGTGTGAAGCGGAATTTTTGTCAGGCGAGAAGAGGGAAGCAGCGCCGGAGCGTCGTAATGATTGTTTTATTGATGGGCGTTTCCGGCAGCGGCAAAACGACAATCGGAAGTTTGCTGGCGACGGAACTCGGTTGGGAATTTTGCGACGCAGATTATCTGCACTCCGTCGCCAACGTAAACAAGATGAGTCGCGGCATTCCCTTGACGGACGATGACCGCGCAGAGTGGCTCCAAGCTGCGCGCACATACATTCTCGACGCCGTCGCGCGACAACAAAATTCAATTATCGCCTGCTCCGCTTTGAAGGCAAAGTACCGCGCGCAATTGCTTGCGGATGAATCCGTGAAGATTGTTTATCTTAAAGGCAACTACGCGTTGATTCTGCAAAGAATGCTCGGGCGGCGCGGGCATTTTATGAAGCCGGAACTTTTGCAAAGCCAGTTCGACGCATTGGAAGAACCGATTGATTCCTTGATCGTTGACATTACCACGCCGCCCGAATTAATCGCCGAAGAAATCAAAAACAAACTCGGCCTCCAGCGCTTACTGAAAGAAAATTAAGATCGCTTCGATACAAATATAGGTAGCAAAGGCGTTGCTGCCCTTGCTACCTATACGCGAAGAAATCGTTCGCACAATTACAATTCCCTCTTCTAACACGCAGAGCGTATTGTTACTATCTACGCTTTGACTCTTATGAGCGGTTGCGGTCTTTATCCGTCGGATTCACTTCCTTCGCAACTTCATGTCCGCCGACTGCTCCGGCCACACCGCCGACCACGCCGCCGATTGCAGTTCCGACGCCCGGCACGACTGAGCCAATCGCCGCTCCTGTTGCCGCGCCGCCGAGCGCGCCTGCGCCTGTTCCTACGGCGTGAACGCTTTCACCGTGATTTCTCCATTCGTTCTCGAAGTAGGCTGCGTCTTCGTCAGAGCGTGGATTAACGCCCATGAAGACTCCGCCGCGTTTGACACCGGCTTCGTATTCCGCCGCGTGCTCTTCGGGAATGCCGTGGCCGACAAGCGCTCCGATCAAGCCGCCCGTCAAGCCGCCAGCGCCAGCGCCAGCGAGACCTGCTGCAAGCGGGCCAGCAATCAACAATCCAAGTCCGGGCAGCGCGAGCGTTGTGCCGATGGCAGCAATCGCGGCGAGCGTCGCGCCGATTGTGCCGCCGATGGCTGCGCCCTTGCCTGCATCTTCCATTGTTTTATCGGCGAGCGCAGACGTGCCTTCGCTTCCGGCAGGATAATATTTGGTGCGCGTCTCATCCGACATAATGACGTTCGCATCATCTTTGCCGTAGCCGCGCGAGTTGAGAGTCTGGTAAGCGCGTTCGGCGCTTTCCCGATCATTGAAAAGACCTGTTACCATACGCGAGCGTTGTGTTGTTTCGTTCATAATCTGGAATCTCCTCGTTAGTCTAATTTGTGGTATAGCCTGTATGCGCAATGACAAATGCCTGATTGTCGCTCGAATCGACAAGATTCTCGTGTACGATTTTCGTTTCCGGCAAGCATGTCATAGTTATGGAAAGCAAAAAGCACGCCAGTAAAATGCTGTTCGGCGAAACTTCGATCTTCATCTTATCATTAAACCGAATTTACGGTCAGATAACATTGATTTGACTATTTACCGACTTTGAAGAATCCCGAAGGGCGAAACCCGAAGTGTCCGAAAAAAAAGACTTCGCTTCGTCGCCGAAATTTTTAGTCCATAGCAAGACGCAAAAGTAAGACGCAAAATAATCAACGCCGCGTGTAATAATCCGGCGCTCGAAATTTACGAATCGCGTATTTGAATATGACACCAAGCAAAGACAAGCTTACTGCGCCGCTGCCGCCGCGCTTATACTCTAATGAAGACCTGAACCGCGATTTAGGCTTCGGCTCGGTGGTCGCTTCGGAGAGCCGACAGCGATTGCTCAACCGCGACGGAAGCTTTAACGTCAATCGCACGGGACTCAGCTTCTGGTCGTCGTTCAGCCTTTACCATTCGATGCTCACCATTCCACTATGGAAATTTCTATCCGCCTTGACGATCTTTTATGTGTTGATGAACGCCATCTTCGCCGTCGCTTATATGCTGTGCGGCGCAGACGCGCTCGTGCAATCCGCCGCGAAGAATTCCGACACCAGATTTTTGCAGGCGTTCTTTTTTAGCGTGCAGACATTTTCCACAATCGGCTACGGAAATGTCAGCCCTGTCGGAACCGCTGCCAACGTCGTCGTGACCATCGAAGCGCTCGTTGGACTGCTCGCTGTCGCGCTGGCAACAGGCTTGATCTTCGCAAGATTCTCGCGCCCGACGGCTAAGATTATTTTCAGCCGACAAGCCGTCGTCGCTCCCTTTAATGACAGCCGCGCTTTAATGTTTCGCGTGAGCAATGCCCGCCGCAATCAGCTCATCGAACTCGAGGCGACGGTGCTGCTCGCCAGATTCGAGATTGATAATGGCCGGAAACTGCGCCGCTTTTATCCTTTGAAACTAGAGAGAAACAAGGTCGTCTTTTTTCCTTTGGCATGGACGCTCGTTCACCCTATCGACAGCGAAAGCCCGCTTTATGAACTCTCTCACGAAGATTTAATCGGCGCGGACGCAGAAGTGCTGGTGCTGTTCAAGGGCATAGATGAAATTTTTTCGCAAACAGTCCACGCGCGCTCTTCATACAAAGCCGAAGAGATAGTATGGGACGCCAAGTTCAGCGATATTTACAATCGTTCCGCGAGCAATCAATTACTGACGGTCGATGTGCGGCGGCTTCACAATATCGAGCGAGTATAAACATTAAGATGAACATTCTCTCGCTTGAAAACATCGGTAAAAATTACGGCAGCGAGCCGCTTTTCGAGAACGTCACCATCGGGCTCGAGGCGGGCGAGAAGATCGGCATTATCGGCGCGAACGGTTCCGGGAAAACGACGCTGCTGCGAATCATCGCCGGAATGGAGCCGCCCGATACAGGCCGCGTCACGCTCGCAGACGGGCGCGTGCTCGCCTTTTTGTCGCAGAACCAACCCTTCGACGAAAATGCGACGGTGCTCGAAACCATCTTCAACTCAAGCGGCGCTGTGATGAAATTGATCCGCGATTATGAAGCGGCGTGCCGCGAGTTGGCGCTTAAGGACGGCAACGATGGCGAATTGCTGAACACCGTCGCAGACCTCGCGCATAAGCTTGAATCATGCGGCGGCTGGGAACTCGAAACCAACGCCAGAAGAGTGCTCGAACGTCTCGGCATCGCTGACACAAGCGCGCGCATGGGAATGCTGTCGGGCGGGCAACGCAAGCGCGTCGCACTCGCGCATGAATTGATCGTGCGACCCGATGTGCTGATCCTCGACGAGCCTACCAATCATCTCGACGCAGACACAGTCAACTGGCTTGAATCCTACCTCGCGCGCTACACGGGAACTCTTTTGCTTGTCACGCATGACCGTTATTTTCTTGACCGTGTGACGACGCGAATTCTCGAAATTGATCGTGGCGCGGTGCAAAGCTTCGGCGGCAACTACGCTTATTATCTTGAAAAGAAGGAGGAGCAGGAAACACAGCGCGCCGTCGAAGGACAAAAAAGGAAAATGATGATCCGGCACGAACTCGCGTGGCTGCGGCGCGGCGCAAAGGCGCGCACGCGCAAATCGAAATCGCGCATCGACGCCGCGAAGGAGTTAATGGCGCAACCCGTTGACACCGCGAAGGCCGGACTCGAAATCGCCGTCGGCTCAAGTCGTCTGGGCACGAAAGTCGTCGAACTGCACGAAGTATCGAAGGCTTATGACAATCGAAAATTGATCGACCAGTTCACATATATCATTAAGCGCGATGACCGCATCGGCGTCATCGGGCCGAACGGCGCGGGAAAGACGACGCTGCTTGAAATAATCACACAGCGCGTTCAACCGGATAGTGGTTATGTGGAAATCGGCCAGACGGTCAAGATCGGCTACTACGATCAGGAAAGCCGCGCGCTCAATGATGAACAGCGCGTCATTGATTACATACGCGAAGTTGCGGAGCATGTGCGGACAATCGACGGAACGCTTATTACCGCAAGCCAGATGCTCGAAAGATTTCTGTTTCCGCCCGCCGCGCAATATGCGTTGATCGGAAAATTATCGGGCGGCGAGCGGCGTAGATTATATTTGCTGCGCGTGTTGATGAACGCGCCGAACGTCTTGCTGCTCGACGAGCCGACAAACGATCTGGACATTCCAACGCTGATCGCGCTCGAAGAGTATCTGGACGACTTCGCGGGCGCGCTCGTCGTCGTCAGCCACGACCGCTATTTCCTAGACCGCACGATCAATCAAGTTTTCAGATTTGAAGGCGACGGCACGGTGCGCGAGTATCCGGGAGACTACAGCGCATATCTCGAATTTCGCGTGCGCGAAGAAACAGCAAAGACGATTGAGACGCGCGCCGCAGCAAGTGTCGCCAATCAAGTGAAACCAATTGCGCAAAATGAATCCGACGCAACGCGTAAATTGTCGTTCAAGGAAAAGCGGGAACTCGAAACGCTTGAGTCACAGATTGCGATTGCCGACAGGCGGAAAACCGACATCGAGACGCAGTTGACTCTTCACTCAAGCGATGCCGCCAAAGTTCAATCCTTGTTTACAGAGCAGCAGCAACTGCTTCAACAACTCGAAAGCGACATGGAAAGATGGGCGGAGCTTGCCGAAAGAGCCGAGACTTAGCACACGTAAGAAAACTTTGCCACAGAGACACGGAGCAAAGCATAGATAGGGAGCAGATATAGAAAGAGAGACGTATGAGGGGAAATATCTCTTATTTACTTTTTCCTAATCTCTGTGCCTCTGTGTCTCTGTGGCTAATTTAATGGAGGCGTGAGGATATTATGGCTGGATGGGACGGAGATGCGCTTGCGGGACAAATGGAGGAGGCGATGGAGCGGCAGCAGGAAGCAGCCGAAGCACGCTTGCGCAAAAGAACCGTTTCGCGCGAAGACCTCTCACGCGCTGCCGAACTGGAGTCCCTGCGGCTCTCGAAGGCGCGCATCCAAAATCAACTCGAACGCGCCACTAACCTTTCGCATCGCGCGATGCTGGAGCGGGCGCTCGCCGCAATAGAAAGTCAGATGAGCGAGTAGGATTTGAATCAATCGCACTCCGCCGGATGCGAAAGTGACAAAAACTGATTGAAGCGGCTGACAGTTTTCGTCATTCGCGGCTGCACGAGAGACGGCAATTGCGGCAAGGAATATTTGGCGTGTGCTTCAACGTAAGGTTTAGAGATTACGATTCGGCGCGTATAAACGCAGGAAAACCCGGCTTGTGAACCGGGTTTCTGAATAGGTGTGTAAACTGTAGGGATGCTCGGCGGGTGGCTGGCGGAAGCGGCAGGCTTTCGCTCAGAGAAGTGATGGCGGCGGGGTCACGTTTCGTCCGTGCTGGCCGATAATGTCTAGAGCACGTCTCGTGCCATAGATTTTATTTTTCTGGAAGAACGATGCGATTGAGCTTTTAGCGGCGAGTCCATAGTGGCAAGCTGATGCGCAGCAAGTTTGTCTGCAAGATTTATTCAACGATGGATTCAAGATAATTGAACGATGAATCGTGGAAAACGCGAGGAGTAAATAATGCCGACTTCACGCCGCGACTTTCTTTATGCGCTGGCGGGCGCACCATTAATATTAGCTGTCGATACTTTACCGGGCGGCCATGCTCGAACACGACAGTCTAACGTTGCGCCGCCGCGCGTCACGAACTACCGCGTGGATAAGCGTGCGCTTCTCGTGGAAGGCCAGACGCTGCTCGTCGCCTTCACGTTTCCCGATTCAATCGAGCATCTGACGGGAAGCCTGCCGGTTCGGATTAAATCTGCATCATCGAACAGTGAGCCGTTGATCGAACCGCAGCCGCTTTTCTTTTATCCAGCAGCCGACAAGCGCACGTTCCGCGCGATTCTCTCTGCGCCGCTCGACTGCATCGAAGGCCGCGCCGTGCTGCAATTGTCCGCCGAGCCGCACACGCCGCGAAGCAAACCGCAATGGACGTTTCCTTATGCGGCGCAGCAAGGCGTTTATCGCCAATCATCTTTGACGCTCGATAAAAACTTCAGCGAGCCTTCGCCGGAAATTGCGAGCCGTATGCGCTCTGATTTTGAAACGATAGTTGAAATTTACGGGCGTCGCACCGCGCGTCGCTGGCAGGCGGAGTTTGTGCAGCCTGTTCCGGGAATCGACAGAAACAACTTCGGCGATAACCGTGTGGTCAATGGAACAAAGCATTATCGCCATGCCGGATTGGATTATCGCGCGGCGACCGGCACGGCTGTGCGCGCAATCAACGATGGCGTTGTCGCTTTGTCAGCCGAACAATGGACGCCCGGCCAGACTGTTTGCATAGATCACGGCGGCGGCGTGTTCTCCAAATATCTGCATCTTTCGGAGAGGCGCGCGAGCGAGGGCGATAGCGTGAGGCGCGGACAATTGATCGGTCTTTCGGGTCATAGCGGAGGCCAAAAGCCGCCGCCGCACCTGCATCTGGATTTAGTCGTCAGCGGCATACACGTCGATCCGAAAAACTTTATGCGCACGGCGGCGCAACTCCTCAAGCTCGAAGCAGAAGATCGTTCCGCATAAAAGCCAGCGCATCGAGAGAGCGGCGGGAAAAGGGGGCGTCTGTTTCTTCGTAAAGCGGCTGATTGATCCTCCGTGTATTCGTTTGACCCTTGCACCCAGACGAAGGATTGAATGTCGATCATATCGCGCAGCTTCAAATCTCGAAGATCATAGCGCACGATGTCTGCAAACTTCAGTAGGCTTGAGTATGTCTCCCACGCCGGTCTGGAATGGTAGAAAAAGTCGAAGCCATACTCGCGCGCCGCCGTGCGTGTCACATTCGGTTTGAGGAAGAAGTGGGTCTCCGGGTCAACCGAGCAATAGAGCCGTAGACGCCCGGCCAGACTATTTGCATATATCACATCATTGGATTTTTCTACGAAATTTTGGATGTTGTGCCGCTATCTGTAATTCTTCATTTCTATCAAATCTTGCAACGTCAAGTACTTAGAGAAACAGGCGCGTATGGCGCAGAACTTGCACGGATACGAGGATATTCTGCACCTGTGTAAATATTTGAGCGGGTGTTTATCTACCCCCAGTTAAAGTACAAACGAAAGTTTTCAGGAGAAGAGTTGATGTCAAAAATAAAGTTTATCCTCCTTGCGGTCGCAGTGGCGCTGTTGGCTTTTGGCCCGGCGGCTCTGGCGCAGACTAGTAAGGGATTCATCGTGGGCAACGTCGTTGACCCTAACGGCGCGGTTGTTACTGGCGCGACTGTGAAAGCCACAAACAAGGCAACCGGCGTGTCGCGCGATACGGTTACGCAATCCGATGGCGCATACCGCTTCGATGCGGTTGACCCCGGCACTTATCAAATCGATGTTACGGCCACGGGCTTCAGAGCCGTGCAACGCGACAACGTTACGGTGGCCGCGTCGCAGACCGCTGAAGTTACGCTGGCACTCGAAGTCGGCACCGGCGGCGAAACGGTTAACGTGACGAGCAACGATACCGGCACGATCCTGCAAACGCAGGATGGCGCGCGCGTCAACACAATTGACAATAGACAGATCACAGAGTTGCCCAATGGCAGCCTCAACCCGATCAGCCTGGCAAGAACGTTGCCGGGCGTCACTGTTCCGTTGAACGGCAGTCAGAGCGGTTCGTTCTCGCAAGGCCCGACCTTTGCAATCAACGGTCTGCGCCCGCGCTCGAATAACCAATTGATCGACGGTCTCGATAACAACGATAACTCGATCAACGGCCAATTTCTTCAGCCCACTCTGCGTGATGGTTACAGCGAAGTGACCATTCTGACGAGCGATTACTCGGCTGAATACGGCCGCGCTGGCGGCGGCGTTTTTAACGTTGTCACCCGCGGTGGATCGAACGATGTTCACGGCACGGTCTATGACATCATCCAGAGCCAACGCTTCTCGACGCTGACGCCGGGTGAAAAGCGTAATGGTCTGACAAAAATTCCGCAATTGAAGGACAACACCGTCGGATTCTCGATTGGCGGGCCGATTCGCAAAAACAAGATGTTCTTCTTTGGCACTTTCCAGCCCGACTTTTTCCGCCAGCAGGGTACGGCTTCAGCCAGAGTGCCGACGGCAGCGGGTCTGGCAACGCTCTTATCGCAACCCGGAGCCGCCACCAATGTCAATCTTCAGGCTTTTGTGAGGGGACTCGGAGGACTCACCGGAACAACCAATCTTTTCAATGTCAATACCCGAACGAATGGCACAGGGCAAAGCGTTGAGTTTGGGACGGCCACGGTTCCTTCTCCGTCGGACTCGAACGACTATCAAGGACTGGCGCGCGTTGACTATACGCCGAACGAAAGAGACAGTTTCGCATTCCGCTACACGGGCGACAAGAACCTCTTTCCCAATCAGTTCGGTGCAGCCATCCCGATCAATATCGTGGATACGCCGTCTATAGTCCAGAACGCTTACATCAACTACACACGCGTTCTGTCGTCGCGCGCGACAAATGAGTTTCGCTTCGGCTTTGGCCGGTTCGATGTCATTTTTGGACCACGCGATCCGGCAGCGTTGACCGCCGGCCCGACCATCGGTTTTGCCGGTGCTGGTCTTGTCCAAGGTATCTCCGGCGTGGGACTTTCTTCGAGCTTCCCGCAGGGACGCATCTTCAATAACTTCCAGATTCAGGATACGGTCGGTTTTACCTTTGGCAACAATACGGTTCGCGTCGGTACGGACTTGAATGTGCAGCGCTCCAAGCAGTTGGTTCCGTTCAACTCTCGTGGTTCCCTTACTTTCGCTGCCGGTGGTGGATTTACCGGGCTCGGCAATTTCCTCGAGGGTTTCTCCGGCAGCGGCGGATCCGCATCAATCGTTTTCGGTAGCCAGGTGACTTATCCGAACGCGTTCTTCAAGACCTTCTTTGTCAATGACCAGTATCGCTTGCGTCCGAACTTGACACTCAATTTGGGCTTGCGTTACGAAAACGAAGGCACGCCCTTCAACGTTGTGGCGTTTCCTGCCTTCGGCGGTCTCTTTGCGCCTCTCACTACAGTGGCTAGGCAGAAAAGCGACAACAACAACTTTGCTCCGCGCGTGAGCTTTGCGTATCAACCCAAGTTCGGGAACAGTCTGCTCGGCAGAGCCTTCGGCAACGAGCGAACGGTCATTCGCGGCGGCTTCGCCGTCAACTATGACTTCTTCTTCAATAACATTCTGAGCAATACGGCTGGCTCATCACCGAACGTCTTTGGTGCGACATTAATCGCCCCGACAGGACAAGCAGCAATTAACGGTGGTCGTGGTTTTGCCAACTTCGGGCCGGGCACGTTGCCGACCACAGGCACACGGAGCGGGACAGCGGGGGCTGTTTCGATTCCGACGAACCTGGTTAATCCGATAAGCTACGTTTACAACTTCGGCTTTCAGCGCCAACTCCCCGGCAACCTCGTCGCTGACGTGGCATACGTCGGTTCGCGCGGCACGAAACTGTTCATCAACGAACAGGTGAATCCGGGCATCAACGGTGTGCGCCTTAACCCCGCTCGCGGTAGCATTCTTCTCCGTACCAACGGCGGCGACTCGCACTACAATTCGCTGCAAACGCGTCTCGAGCGTGGCTTCAGAAACGGATTCTTGCTCCGTGCGGCGTACACGTTCTCGAAGGCTATTGATGATGTAAACAGCGACGTGTTTACCACAACGGGCGGCACCAGCATCGGCTCGCAGCCGGGCAACAGCCGCGCGGATCGCGGGCTGGCCGCTTTTGACGCTCCGCACCGCTTTTCTCTTGCCTCCATCTACTCGATTCCGACGCCCGGCTTTGCGAAAGGCAATAGCTTCTTGAAGCTGGCACTTGGTGGCTTCCAGCTTTCCGGCATCTACACAATTCAGTCGGGACAGGTCGAAACGCCTTTCGTCGGCGGTATTGACTTGAACGGCGATCTCAGTTCCTTCAATGATCGTCCGGCCATCGGCAACCCGAACGCACCGGCCAATTCGGTGGCTTTTTCTAATGCGCTTAACGGCACCAACTCTCCAACCGGTTTCTCTAATTTGCAAGGCAATCCGATTAGCTTGAGTAACGCGCGATACATTGTTTCCCGTGACATCCGTACAGGACTCGCGGGACGCAATACACTTCGCGGGCCGCGCTCGAACAATCTCGATATGACGCTTGCCAAGCGCTTTGAAATTCCGTTCGGCGACAAGACGAGCGATCTTCAGTTTCGCGCCGAATTCTTCAACGTGCTCAATCATCCGTTCTTCTCTGCCGGTAATGGGGACGTGACAAACACGTTCTTCAACGATCCGTTCAACACGAACGAAGGCACGAGACGCACCGGACGCATCCAAGTGGTTTATTCTTTCTAGGGCGTTGCTGAAACTTTCAGCGACAAACTTCTACAGGGCGGCTTCCGAAAGGAGGCCGCCCTTTTTGTTTCTATTAGAGTGATTTACGCTCTCCTACTCGATAACGCGAAACTCCAAACGGCCGCTGATTAATCCTCCGTGTATTCGTTTGACCCTTGCACCCAGACGAAGGATTGAATGTCGATCATATCGCGCAGCTTCAAATCTCGAAGATCATAGCGCACGATGTCTGCAAACTTCAGTAGGCTTGAGTATGTCTCCCACGCCGGTCTGGAATGGTAGAAAAAGTCGAAGCCATACTCGCGCGCCGCCGTGCGTGTCACATTCGGTTTGAGGAAGAAATGAGTCTCCGGTTGAGCGATGAAGCCGAAGATGGTCACGACAGGCCAGGTCAAGACTCTGGTTTGCTTTCGTGGCAGAACTTCAACCGCTTCACACCAGCGCCCGAATTTATTTTCCAAAGTGCCGTTGCCGTAGAGAAAGTCGTAAAGCCCTTCGCTGAAGGTGCGCGCGCCCTCCGGTGATTTCACTGCGTCGCGCAACGCCATTTTTTCAAAAGAGAAAAGCAGGTTGGTGCGCGACTCGATTCTGACGGCGTGCGCGGCAATCTCCGCGAACTTGCCCGCCTTGAGCAGCGATTGATACGCGGCTCGATTCAGCGCTTCGTTCCAGCGTAGATGCGCTTCCTATTTATAGCCTCGTTCCCAAGCGATGTATGTTTCGTCGCGGAATCCTTCGTGGAAGAATCGAAGAAACTTGCGGCGACACTTTGCCGCACCCCCATGCAAAGTTTCGATGCCCTTCTTGCGAGTAGCCATTGCTTTAACCTCCGCCGCCGATGTTGAATATCAAAGATCATATCATCCGCACGTTGATGCTTTCAGGTGAATCCGGCTTTACAGCGAAGCCTACGTTGAAAGATGATGTATGGACAATGCCAAACAAAAGAATCATGCAATATAGAACAAGGTAGTAGTGCAAGCGAGAGCATTCTTTGGAATACAGATGATTGACTTACAAACTGAAATCAACGCGGCTGTCGAGCGCCGTCGTAACTTTGCGATTATTTCTCACCCGGATGCCGGTAAGACTACTTTGACGGAGAAGTTGCTGCTTTACGGCGGCGCGATTCAGGAAGCGGGGATGGTGCAGAACCGCCGCACGCATCGCCGCCAAGCGACTTCTGATTGGATGGCGATGGAGCAGCAGCGCGGCATTTCCATTACTTCGACAGTTCTACAATTCGAGTACGACGGCTTTCATTTGAATCTGCTCGACACGCCCGGCCACCAAGACTTTAGTGAAGACACTTATCGCACGCTGGCAGCCGCAGACAATGCCGTAATGCTGATTGACGCCGCCAAGGGTCTCGAAGCGCAAACTCGGAAACTCTTCGAGGTGTGCCGCCTGCGCTCGCTGCCGACTTTTACCTTCGTCAACAAACTAGATCGTCCGGGACGCGCGCCGCTCGAACTCCTCGACGAAGTGGAAAGAGAACTCGGCCTCGCCGTTTATGCGGTCAATTGGCCTGTCGGCGCGGGCGAAGATTTTCAGGGCGTTTATGATCGGCGCACGAAGTTGCTGCATTTGTACGAGCGGCGTCAGCAGGGAAGCAAGCAGGCGGCGGAAACGACCATCGCGCTCGACGATCCGCGACTTGAAACAATCGTTCCGGCGGCGCTTGTCCGGCAACTAAAAGAAGATTTGGAGATTCTCGACGGAGTCGGCGCAGCGTTCGATCAAAAAGCCGTCAATAGCGGTAATCTAACGCCCGTCTTTTTCGGCAGCGCTCTTACCAACTTCGGCGTCAAACAATTTCTACAATCCTTCCTTGAATACGCCGCCCCGCCCGGCGCACACACGAGCAGCATCGGAGAAATCCAGCCGTCTTACACGGAATTCTCCGGCTTCGTTTTTAAGTTGCAGGCCAACATGGACCCGCGCCATCGTGATTGCCTCGCCTTCGTGCGCGTCTGCTCCGGCAAGTTCGCCAAAGACATGCTGGTGACACACGCGCGCACAAGCAAGCAGGTGCGGCTCACAAGGCCGCAAAAACTTTTCGCGCAGGAACGCGAGTCCGTCGAAGAGGCTTATCCGGGCGACATCATCGGCCTCAATAATCCGGGAGCCTTCGCCATCGGCGACACCATTTACACGGGACAGCGTTTAGTTTATCCGGGCATTCCTTCGTTCTCGCCGGAGTTGTTTGCCAACTTGAGAAATCCGAATCCGGCGCAGGCGAAAAAATTTCAGAAGGGCGTCGCACAGCTTGAAGAAGAAGGAGCAGTGCAGATTCTGCGCCCGGTTGACTCGCATACGCAGGAACCAATTCTCGCCGCCGTCGGGCAATTGCAGTTCGAGGTTGTGCAGTTTCGCTTAGGCTCGGAGTACGGAGTGGAAACGCGCCTTGAGCCTTTGCCCTTCACTGCGGCGCGTTGGGTGACGGACGGCTGGGACGCGCTAAACAGGGAAGAACAGCTTTACGAAGTATTCACCGCGCAGGACAGATTAGGCCGTCCCGTGCTGCTCTTTCGCAGTGAATGGCATTTGCGAAGAGTCGAAGAGAATCACGCGCGCCTGCGGCTGAGTCCAATCGCGCCGACGCTTTCGATTTAGCGTGCCGAACAATACTTGCCACAGAGACACGGAGGCACAGAGCACAATAGATATAAAGGGATTTGAATTTGGTTTTAACCTTTTCCCCTCTCTGTGCCTCCGTGTCTCTGTGGCTAATCTTCCGGTATTATTAGACGTTCTTAGTTTTAGCTACACGATTCTGCTGTTGGCTGTGGCTGAGAATGACTATCAGGCAGGAGACATATTCGATGAATGTTCTTTCGATTGATATTGGCGGCACAGGTTTGAAGGCCGCTGTGGTTGACGAAGCAGGAAACATGTTGACGCAACGCGTTCGCGTCGGCACGCCGCATCCTTCGCCGCCGGATGTGATTGTGGATGCGCTCGTCCACCTTGTTGCGCCGCTCTCCGATTACGAAGGGATTTCGGTGGGATTCCCCGGCGTCGTGCGGCAGGGAAGAATTCTGACTGCGCCTAACTTGGGCAATGATGTTTGGAAGGACTTTGATCTGGCGGGCGTGCTGGCGAATCGTTTGGGCAAGCCCGCGCATGTTCTCAACGACGCGGACATGCAGGGATTCGCCGCCATCGAAGGCAAAGGGGTGGAGATGGTGATTACGCTCGGCACGGGCTTCGGCAGCGCGCTCTTTATGGACGGTCAACTCGCGCCGCATCTCGAATTGTCGCAGCACATTTTTCGCAAAGGCGGGACTTACAACGAACAACTCGGCAACGCGACGCTGAAATCAATCGGCCAAAAAAAGTGGAATCGCCGCGTGCGCCGCGCCATCGATGCCTTGCGCACGCTGACCAACTTCGACGCGCTGTACATCGGCGGCGGCAATGCCTTGAAGATAAAATTCGAGCTTGAGGCGGACGTTAAAATTATTTCCAACGAAGACGGCTTAAAAGGCGGCGCGTGGCTCTGGAGAAATTCAGCGGCTTCTTAAAGTTGCGGCGGCTCATTTAGCTTCGTCCGGCGCGGCTTTTACGGCTTCATCGGGCGCGATTTTTTCGCCGTGCAGTTTGGCGTCGAGCGCGCCCGCCTCTGCCGCCGCATTCTCGATCTCTGCATTGACTTTGCCGCCGAGAAGAATCGCCGCGCCGGTTAAGTAGAACCAGAGCATCAGGATAATGACCGCGCCGAGCGAACCGTATGTGACGCTGTACCTGTCGAAGTAGCGTAGATAGACGCGAAACAGAAACGAGATGAGCAGCCAGAGCGCGACACCGAACAGCGACCCCGGAGTTATCCAGTACCATTTCTGGTGCTTCAAATCCGGCGCAAAGTAATAGATCAAAGCGAAGGACAGCAGCACAAAACAGAGTATGAGCGGCAGTTGCGCAATTACCCAGAGCGTCTTGAACCGTGTTCCCTGATGGAAGTAAGCGGCGATGCTTTCGCCCATCTCGCCGCCGTAAAGCACAAGTGAAAGCGCGCCGATGATAAGCAGCGCGAGCGTGATAGTCAGGCCTATCGCGGAAAGACGCGTGCGCCACCATGCGCGCGATTCGTGGACTCCGTAAGCGGCGTTGAGCGTATCGCCGATAGCGCCCATGCCGGAAGATGCGACCCACAAAGCCGCCAGCAGCCCGAACGACAATTTGCCGCTGCCGGAGTTTTTAGTAATCTCATCGACTGTCGTGTAGATCAATGCGGAAGCAGAGCGTGGGATAACGTTGCTCAGATAGCCGAGCAGATTATTGCGCAGGGTCGTTCCTGCTTCGGCAAAGTAGCCGAGCATCGCAACGAGAAAGAGCAGCAGCGGAAAAAGCGCCAGCAGAAAATAGAAGGCCAGAGCGGCGGCGCGCGTCAGCAAATCGCTGTCATAAATCTCCAGCCAAATACGACGGGCAAGCTCTTTCGGTGTTAGACCGCCAAATCTCCAATGCGGCTGTGCCAACATTCCGGCATCTCCTCGACGAATGAGAATCAATAACGAGAATCAAAGTTTGCATCAAAACTCAATAATAAATCACCGAGCGAGTATTGCACATTTGCATTACGCCGAAGAACCCGAAAGAAGCTCGTTCGGCGTTTATCAGTTGGCAAATCAGTCGGCAACGCGGATTGTCGATTCGTGCGCTTGAAGTCGTACACCTCCTTTCGTAGAATTTTGTCACCGCAAGCGCGCCGTCGGCGTCTGTCTTTTATAAGGCGATTGAGAGTGAAGTCTTCCCGGCATTCGCAATCGCACGCGAAAGAAATCTCAATGACATTGGAGAGAGTAAAAAGATGCAAACAGGTAACAGAAAAAATTTTATCGGCGGTGGACTCGCACTGATAATCGCGCTGGCGATGTCGGTTGCAGTTGGCTTCGCGCAGGGAAGGCCGGACGACGGCGGCGAACGCGGTGAACACAGAATGCACGGCGGGCGCGGCATGGACGGCGGCTTCGGTCACTTCGGGCGCAACCTTAATTTGAGCGACGCTCAAAAAACGCAGATGCAGCAAATCGGTGAACGCTTCAAGGCCAGCACAAAGAGCTTGCACGAGCAGTTGCGCAATCTTGATCGTAATTCCGATGCGGTAATCGATAACGGCACATTCAACGAGTCTGCCGTGCGTCAGGCGGCGCAGGCACGCGCCAACCTCGAAGTCGAACTCGAAGTTTCACACGCGCGCAGGATGTCCGAAATGTTCGCTGTGCTGACGCCGGAGCAGAAAGCGCAACTCGCGCAACAGCGCCAGCGGTGGCAGCAAAAGCGTGAGCAGCGCGAACAGGGAATGAATCATTCAAACGACGATCAACAGTAAGCCGCTCGAAGAGTCAGCCGCTTGAAGAAGTTAGCGAAGGCTGATTCTACGTATGGCTAAACTGCCAACACCAAGAGCGGTGAGCGCGAGCGGGGAAAAGTTTTCCGCTTCGCGCTCGCCGCCGTTTTGCCGCGATTCATCTGCTCGCGCGAAGAAGCGAATTCGGTATGGTAACGGTGAGTGATTTTGCTTTCGCCGTCGGTAACATGGCTCCTCAGTCAGAGAATGAATTGACGGACGACGAATTAATCACGGCCATCGCTGCCGGAGATGAAACGGCGTTCGAGACTCTGTTCAATCGCCACCGCTTGCAGATCGGGCGCGTCGCCGGACGCTTTTTTCGCGGGCGCGAACAAATCGAAGAAATCGTTCAAGAGAGTTTTACGAAGGCTTATTTTGCGCTCGACGCTTACACGGGCGGGCGCGAAAATTCCTTTATCGCGTGGCTCACACGCATCGCCGTCAACGTTTGTTACGACGAACTGCGCCGCCGGAAACGCAGGCCGGAAATAGTGGACGGCGCCTTGAGCGAAGCGGAGTTCGCATGGCTCGAATCGAGCTTGCGCGCCACAGATGCCGCATCTGATGTTGAATCGACAATCGTTTCACGCGACTTTGCGGATAAGCTGCTGTCGCGTCTCAAGCCGGAAGATCGTTTGGTGCTGACGATGCTGCACGGCGAAGACTCGACGATTGCCGAAATCGCGGAAGCCACCGGATGGTCTGCCTCGAAGGTGAAAAGCCACGCACACCGCGCGCGCAAGACACTGCGCCATGCGCTGCGTAGATTGTTGTAACCGAAGGGCAGTAATCCAACGTCTTTAGTAATAACTGTGCTGCTGTGCTCGACAGCGCGGCAATCGGAGCGAGAATGTTTCCAGAAAACAATCAAGGCAAGCCGCCGAACCGACTCGATGAACAACGGCGCGCGCGCTTTCTCGACGCGCGGCTCGACGGAATCAGTCGCGGTCTCGTGCGCGCCGCACAAGCGAGCGAAGAGGAAATAGACGCGGCCATCAATTCGCCGTTTCTTTACGCGCGGCTTCGTGCGCGCATCCATACGAAAGCGGAAAACATCGCTGCTGTCGAGCGAAACAATTTGTGGGCGATGTTTTTGACGGCGTGGCGTCCGCTTACCGGAATGGCTTTGATGACATTGTGCGCCGCCGTGCTTTTCTGGTTTACAGCGTTGGCCGGAACAACGACGACGAATGGAGAGTTCACATTGGGCGGCAGCGACTATCTCGCCAACGGCAATTCAAACTTTGAGCGAATTGTTTTTACAAACGGGAACGCGCCATCGAATGATGAAGTGCTGACGACGCTCTTGAATCAGGACGAAACGGACGTGCCAAGATGATCTGGGAAGGCAGAACACGAATGAAGGTTTGGCTGGTGCTCGGCGGCGTCTTTCTGCTCGGCGGCGTGACGGGCGCATCGCTCGCCGGAGTTTATCATTTGCATCAACGCGATGATCCGCATAACAGAGGCGAGCGGCGCGAAGCCTTCTTTGAAAAAATGCGCTCTGACCTCAATCTGACAAACGAACAAGCCACGCAGATCAAAACCATCCTCGATGAAACGCGTAGCCAATTTCAATCGCTGCAAGCGGAAGCGCGCCCGCGTTTTGATTCGATCAAGCAAAAAGAGCGCGCGCGCATTCGCGGCATTCTCGATTCCCGACAGCAGCAACGCTTCGATCAGATAACCGCCCGCCATGATGCCATGCGCGAGCAGCGCGACAGAAACGAGCGTTGACCGCAAGGTGCTCGCGCTCATGTTGAATTGCTTATTAGGTGCGGCCTTTATATCCGTTTGCTTCGTTGACGATTTTTGAAATCACAGAATCATAATTGACAGATGAAAATCGAAACTCTTTAAGGCTTTCTTCCGAGCCTAAGTCTCCCTCAAAGTCGCAGAACACAACATCATCACCCGCGCGCACGACGCGACATAGACTGCGCCCGCAACCATATTCGCCACAGCCACACACGGCGATGATTCGAGTTTCATCGTCCTGCCCCGGCGAATCGAATGAGGAATAAGAAGGTAAATCATTTTCAAAAAGCCAGACAGGGATTGATGCATTCGGTACGCCAATCAACTCACCGAAAGGCCACCCGTCAATCAAAAGTTCAAACGAGAGTCCGTTTTCATCTATGCTGCGGTAGTCAATAGTGTTCATCTGTTTTCAATCAACGGCAATTCATTTACGAGGTAACGATCAGCAAAGAGCACGGCGTATTCTCCAGCAGAACTGTGACGCGCGGGCCGAACGAAAGTTTTTCGCCGGTGCGTGCTTTGACGCCGAGCACGACGAGATTATGTTTGCCGCGTTTGATCTGGCGCAGGATGGCTGCCTCCGGCGCGCGACGCACTTTAACGATGGGCGTTACGCGCACTCCCTCGCGCGTGCCTAAATCCCGCACATCGGTAACGATGGCGCGGCCTGTGTTAAGGAGTTTGCGAATCTGTCGTATTAATAGTGCCTCGCTCGGCGCAGAGGAAACATGCAGCGCCGTGACGCGGCTTCCAGAAGCTTTGGCGATGGCAATGGCAACTTCTGCGCCGCGCCGCGAATAATCCGTGCCGGTTGTCGGCACCAGAATGTTCAGCGAATGATCGAAACGCTTTTCGGCATGGTCGCCGCGCGCGATGGCGATGGCCGTCGCGCCCTTAAAGTCCTGCCAGATGTTTCCCACAGATGAATTGAATGTATGCAACTCTTTGTCTTCGATTTCCAACGCGCGCTCGACGCCTAGAAACAGCATCTCGAAGCCTTTTTTCGTGGCGCTCAGAATCGCTTCGGATAGCTCCGCATCGGTTATCTGGCGAGTCAGCACGTCCGGAAGAACTGCCGTCACAGCTTCCTCGCCATTGCTGCCGCGCAGATTTTGCGCCGCTGTGTCCATCGACATTTTGACGACGTCACTGGAATTATCGCGCGTCAGCCGCAGCGTGGTCGTTTCCTTTGCTCCGAGTTCCAACACGCTTGCCATAATCTGCCGCGTGCCTGCGAACAATCCGCCGAGCATGGAGGCAAGCCGTCCGTCCGGGCTGTTATCAACGGTAATCAGCAATCTCTCGATTTTCGGTAAAGAGTCTTTCGCCACCGCTTGCTCGCGTTCGAGCCGCTCTTTTTCTTCGCCGGTCGGCGGAATGCGCGCGAGCGCCCAACGAAGCAGCGGCGGAGTAATCAGCGTTGTGGTAATCGCCATGAAAACGATCAGCGTGAAAATGTCGCGCGTCAGCACGCCCATCGAAAGCCCTATGGTGGCGACGATTACTTCCGTCGAACCGCGCGCGTTCATGCCGATGGCGAGCGCAGTCGCTTCGCGGTGAGTCATTCGCCCGAGGCGGCCTCCGACATAGCAGCCGACTATTTTGCCGAAGCTCGCAATCAGAATCAGCCCGACTGCCAGCTTCAACAGATACGGGCTTTTAAGCACGGTCAGATCAACCGAGAGTCCCGCGACCGCAAAGAAAATCGGCGCAAACAGCGCAACGACTAAACCTCTTAGTTGTTCTTCGATATGCTTTGTCAGGATCGGCGATTGGCCGACCAGTATGCCGACGACAAAAGCACCCAGAACAGTATGCACGCCGATATAATCCGTCAGCAGCGCGCCCGCGAATGTCAAGACGAGGATCGCAGTAATGACCGGCATTTCTATGCTGAGGTGATCGTTCGTCCAGCGAATGACATGCGCGACGAGGCGTCCGCCGACGGTGAAGCTGAAGAGGAGGAACGACGCCGTGCCGAGTATGCTGAAACTCAAGCTCGCCACATTGACGCTTCCTTCGGCGACGATGGCTCCGATCAGCGCAATGATAATCCAGCCGACAGTGTCATCTAGGATCGCCGACGCGAGAATAATTTGCCCGACGTTGCGGCGCGTGAAGTCTGCTTCCATCACGACCATCGCCACAATCTTAACGGACGAGATGGAGAGGGCAGTCGCAAGGAAAAGCGAAGTGGCGAGGCGTTGTCGCGGGTCTGGAATCATTGCGTCCGGCAGAAATTCGCCGATCAGAAAGCCGCAGACAAACGGCAGCAGGATTCCGCCGATGGAAGAGGAAAAGGCTGTTCGGCGCATACGCTTGACGAGCGCTAAATCCGTTTCCATTCCGGTTATCAACAACAGCATCAGAACGCCGAGTTGCGAGATGCCGTCGATCATTTTCTTTTGCGCGACTGTGTCTGGAAAGATCGCGTGGCTTGCTTCCGGCCAGATTGCGCCGAGCACGGAAGGGCCAAGCACAACTCCTGCGATTAGTTGACCCATGACGGCAGGCTGCCCTATGCGCTGCATCACTTCGCCGAGCAGTCTTCCGACAAGAAGCATCAAAGCGATTTCAGCAATGAAGATCATCACTGAATGGTCTGCGACATGCGCATTGGCTTTAGCGGGCGCGGAAGTCAGCAGCAGCGCAAAGCAGTGAACGAAAAGATTTTGTGTGAACAGGAGTGACATATTCTATTTGTCGTCGAGATAACCCGGCAAAAAGTGTTTCTCACGCGCAAGCATTTTACTCGTTCTTATTTTCCCTTGTTACCAAAAACGTTTCCGGGAAATATTCTTCTTGAGTGTGACCTAGCGCCGCTTGCCAATGCAAACGCGCTGCCGCTCAAAGCAATCGAGAGGTGTATGTATTCCCTGTGTTTCACCAGAGAATCAAGCCCATCAGAAATCGAACGACTCCCGCGCCCAAGATGACCCAAAAAGCGTTAGGGCGATAACGTATGAGCACAAATACAGCGACGACGCCGATAGACAGCCCCACCCAAGTATGTATGCCTGCGCGCCCGATGCTCGATGCCGCAGCAACGAGCAATCCGACTACGGCAGGCGTGACACCGCGCAAGAATGACTGCACCATTTCATTTGTGCGAAAGCGGCTCAGAGATGATCCGGCGGCAATCGTCATCAAGAACGAGGGAAGAAAAATGCCGATGGTTGCGACGAGCGCGCCGAGCGTTCCTGCCACGCGATAACCGATGAAAGTGGCGGTGATGAGCACAGGGCCGGGAGTAATCTGACCGAGCGCCGCTGCGTCTGCGAACTCCTGATGCGTTATCCAGTGGTGATAGTTCACAGCTTCCGATTCGATCAACGGCAGCATGACAAAACCGCCGCCGAATGTGACTGCGCCCATGCGTAGGAACACAGTCGAGAGCGCGAGAAGCAATCCTAGTTTAGCGAGCACAGGCATGGATATGCCCAAGGCTCCGACGGAATAAAGCCGTGTCTTCGATGAAGGCTCCGCTGTGTCTTCGTCAACGCCAGCGGCGTCTTGATTTCTTTCCCTCTCATCGGCCTCGACAGCCTGACGCACTCGCTCATCGGCGAGCGCGCGCATCACATAGCCTCCGACAAAAGCCTGTTTGCGGCGAACGCTGCGCTCGCGCCTCTGCGCCGCCATCCGCGTGACGATGCGCTTCGTGCGCCGCCTGCGCCCGGCGACGCTGCCGGTTCGCTGCCATTTTTGTATCTGCTTTTCAGCAAAGGAGTCTATGAAAATGCCGACGATCCCGGCGGCAAGCACCACCTCGATGACAGTGGCATTAAAGACCGCTACCGCCAGACATGCCAGCGCCGCGACGATCCATTGCCATTGCTTGACGAGCGTGCTTTTGCCGACGCGCCACGCCGTCACGAGTATGAGCGCGACGACGGCTGCCGTCAGCCCGTGAAACAAGCGGTCTGTGTTCGGTAGATTCCGCAGATGCTTATAAAGGATTGCCAGCCCGATCATCATCAGCATGGAAGGCAGAATAAAGCCGATCAGCGCGACACTTGCTCCGCGCCAGCCGCGCAGCTTCAAACCGATGTATGTCGCGGCATTACCGGCGCTCGTTCCCGGCAGGCTTTGCGCGAGAGCGAAGCCTTCCGCAAACTCCTGATCCGTCAACCAGCGGCGCTCGCGCACCGTGAGCGTTCTGATCTGTGAAATAACAGCCAGCCCGCCGCCGAAACCGATCAGACCGATTTTAAGAAAGGATAAGAAAAGACCGCCGAGCGTGGCGGTGCGCGAGATGCGTTTTATTTCTCTGCGCCCGTAGCGCGCGCGTGCTTGCATATTGCGCACGCGCCGACGAATTTTTCGGGACTTTTGGTTGATAATTTCCGGCACGGTTTTTCAGCAATCTGTATTGTTACCCGTAACTCTCATTCTACGCCAACTCTGAATACGAAAGCCTGTAATTTTCTTCGCGCCATCCATCATCGGTCTGCCGGAACCATCCCGGAAATAAATTTATTAATATCGTCTTGACAATTATCGTTATAACGTCTATTCTGTCGGGCATGGTCGCTAAGGCACGAAAAGATTTGAAGCAAGCCAAGCGTTTCGCTTGCCCGGAGGAAGAAGTCTTCCTGAATATTCAGCGCACGGCGGAATTGCTGTCGTGGGGCATCAACGAAACGCTCAAGAAGGTGGAGTTGACGCCGACGCAGTACAACGTGCTCCGAATCCTGCGCGGCGCAGGGCAAGCGGGCGTCTCTTGCAGCGAAGTCGGCGAGCGGATGGTAACGAAGGACTCTGACATTACGAGGCTGCTGGATCGCCTCGAAGCGCGCGGGCTGATTTCCAGAGAGCGGGAAGCGAAAGACCGCCGCGTTATCATCACGCGCATTACCGATGAGGGATTGAGTGTTTTGAAGGGATTGGACGAACCCATCGTTGAATGTCATCGCCAGCAATTGGGGCACTTGGGAAGCAAGCAACTCATGTCGCTCAGTAAATTACTCGAAGCCGTGCGTGGTCAAGCGAAGTAAGTTTTTTTTGAGCCGTTATTCGTTATAACAATTAACGTGGTAACGAAATGAATCGCTGGTAGCAAGTGAAAGTGCGAAACTCAAGCGCGGGCTTCAGATCGTAATCGTTACGCGCGATGGATGCGCACTAAAAGTTTTACCACCCTTCTGCGGAGGCAAATTTATGGTTAACTCGAATCCGTTTTATTCGGCGTGGTCGCCGCGCTTGTTGAGCGTGCTGCGCATCGTCGCGGGGTTTCTGTTCCTTGAGCACGGACTGCAAATACTTCTGGCATTTCCGGCGGCGGCGCAACCGGGCGGCACTTCTGCGCCGCTATTATCGTTCATGGGCATCACGGGCGCGCTCGAATTAGTGGGCGGATTGCTGCTCATGCTCGGATTATTGACGCGCCTTGTGGCGTTTATTCTTTCCGGGCAAATGGCTGTCGCTTATTTTATGGCGCACGCACCGCAAGGCTTTTGGCCTGTGCTGAACAAAGGCGAATTGGCGGCGCTTTATAGTTTCGTGTTTCTTTACCTTGCGGCGGCTGGCGGAGGCGTGTGGAGTCTGGATAGCCTGCTATGGCGGCGCAGCGATGTTTCAACTCGTTCAATGACATCCTGACAAGGCGAGTATCAGCCGCTGGATAAAGAAGAACGGGCTGAAACGCTATTGGCGTCGGGCAGTTGTGCGGCATGTACATCAATCAACTGAATCTTGAAGGAGGAAGAGTATGACAGTGAAACTTGCGGTGATTTATTACAGTGCGACAGGCACTACTTATCAACTTGCGCGCGGGATAGAAGAAGGCGCGAAGGAAGCCGGAGCAGAAGTGCGCTTGCGTAAAGTGCATGAGCTTGCTCCAGAAGAAGCCGTCGCTTCCAACGAGGGTTGGGCGGCGCACAAACTGGAAACGCAGGACGTAGCGGAAGCGGCACTTGATGATTTGGAGTGGGCGGACGCGATTATCTTCGGCACGCCGACGCGCTACGGATTGCCCTCTGCGCAACTAAAGCAGTTTATTGATTCGACTGGCGGCTTGTGGGCGACGGGAAAGCTGCTGAATAAGATCGGCTCATCTTTTACGAGTGTGGCGACTTTGCACGGTGGACACGAAACGACGATTACCGCGATCAATAACATCTTTTACAGTTGGGGCAGCATCATCGTCGCGCCGAGTTACGCCGATCCTATTCAGTTTCAAGCGGGGAATCCGTATGGAGTTTCGTTCGTCTCAAACAACGGAGCGTTGAAGCCCGACGAAGTGGCGATGTCGGCGGCGCGCTTTCAGGGAAAACGCATCACGGAAGTAACGGCGCAGTTTCTCGCAGGGCGCGGCAAGTAAAGGCGCGCCCAACGATGTACTGAAGAGATAGATTTGATATGGGGAAGCATGATTAAAGTAAGAGCGGCAGCGGAGCGCGGGAAGACGCAGACGAATTGGCTGGACGGCAACCACACGTTTTCCTTTAATCGCTACTACGATCCGCGTTGGTCGGGCTTTCGTGATTTGCTCGTCATCAACGAAGACCGCATTGCGCCGGGCATGGGCTTCGGCACGCACTCGCATGAGAATATGGAGATCATCACGCTGGTCATCGAAGGCGCGCTCCAGCACCGCGATTCGACGGGCGGGAGCGGCGTGATTCGTCCCGGTGAAGTGCAGAAGATGAGCGCCGGAACGGGCGTCAGCCACAGCGAGATGAACGCGTCCAAAACCGAACCAGCGCACCTTTTACAAATCTGGATTCAGCCGGAGCGGGAAGGCATCGAGCCGGGCTATGAGCAGAAGGAGTTTCCCGAAGCGGGTAAGCACGGGAAGCTGCGACTCCTCGCGTCGCCCGGCGGCAGCAGCGGCTCCGTGACGGTTCAGCAGGATACGAAGCTCTATGACGTAGCGCTTGCGTCCGGCGATGAAGTTTCCTATCAACTCGGCGAAGACCGTTACGCGTGGTTGCAGGTTATCAAGGGCGCAGTCAGCGTGGGCGACACGCCGCTTCGAGCGGGCGACGGCGCGGCAATCAGCGCAGAAAATTCGCTTGAGATTCGGGCAAGCGAAGCGGCGGAAATTCTGCTCTTTGATCTGGCATAAAGATCATTCAAGGAGAAAGAACAAGATGGCTCGACAACAGCGATGTTCGCACTTCGATGAAATAAAGCCGGTTACTCCGAGCGCGGAGGGTTGTGAAGATTGTTTGAAGACGGGCGACACGTGGGTGCATTTGCGTTTGTGTGAAACTTGCGGGCACGTCGGCTGCTGCGATAGCTCTCCGAACAAACATACGACGAAACATTTTCACCACACACAACATCCGATTATCAAGTCGTTCGAGCGTGGGGAAGAGTGGGGATATTGTTAGCCGGATCAACAATTCTTCGAGTCGCTTTGAGGTTTGACTCGAATACAAAAGCAAAATTATTCGTAGGAGAAAAACATGAAACGTAAAGCATCGGCAGTATGGAAGGGCGGCATTAAGGACGGCAAGGGGACTATCTCGACGGACAGCGGCGTGCTTTCCGATACGCAGTATTCCTTCAGCACGCGCTTTGAAGAAGGCAAGGGTACGAACCCTGAAGAATTAATCGCCGCCGCGCACGCGGGCTGTTTCTCGATGGCGCTGTCGGGACAATTGGGGGAAGCCGGTTTGACAGCCGAGAGCATCAACACGACTGCCGCCGTCACGCTGGAAAAAACAGGTGACGGATTTACGATCACGGCGGTTCATTTGGACGTGACGGCTAAGATACCCGGAGCGGATCAGGGGGCTTTCGAGACAGCAGCGAATAACGCCAAAGCGGGCTGTCCCGTCTCAAAGTTATTGAACGCAAAGATCACGATGGACGCCAAGCTCGAAGCATAAGTTTCGGGCGCAAAGGCAGAATCGCTGCGCTCGGCTTGTATGGTCACGAACGAGTGGAAAGGGCAGGATATGGAAGCGGTAACAATCGAAATCTTTTCCGATTACGTTTGACCGTTCTGCTGGTTGGCGGAGCCAGCCGTGCATGAATTGGTGAGCATGGAACCGAACGTGGAGATTGTCTGGCGTGCATTCGAGTTGCGCCCGGAACCCGTCCCGACGCTCGATCCGAATGGTGAATACCTGACGCGCGTGTGGAAGGATTCCGTTTATCCGATGGCAGAAAAATTAGGAATCGAGATGAAGCTTCCTCCCGTGCAGCCACGCTCGCGGCTGGCACACGAAGCGGCGCATTGGGCGCGCACGCAAAACCGCTTTGACGATTACAACGCGGCAATCTTTCGCTCTTTCTTCGAGCGTGGAGAAGACATCGGTGATGTGGAAATTCTTGTCTCGCTCGCATCGAAGTTAAAGCTAAAGAGCGATTCATTGCGCGGTGCGTTGGAGAGCCGCGAGTTTGAAAAAAGCGTGCTCGAAGACGAGCGGGAAGCGGCGGCGATTGGCGTCAGCGGAGTTCCGGCATTCGTTGCGAATCGCAGAGCAGCTTTGAGCGGCGTGCAGCCCGTCTTGAATCTAAAGAAATTAGTCGAGCATGTCCGCGCTTTATCGGCTCAACCTTAAAAGCGCCGGGTTGTTGAGTCGATAGTGCTTTAAGATTTATTAAACGAACCATTGGAATTGAACAACAAGGAGAATCAACGCATGTCACAGACACGCGGGTACGCAACACAGAGTCCGACATCCGGACTCGAACCTTTTAGCTTTGAGCGACGCACGCCCGGAGCACACGACGTACTCATCGAAATTCTTTACTGCGGTGTGTGCCATTCCGACATACATCAGGCGCGCAACGAATGGGCTAATTCCGTTTACCCGATGGTTCCCGGCCATGAAATCGTCGGGCGCGTGACGCGCACGGGAAGCGAAGTCACACGTTTCAAAGAAGGTGATCTCGCAGGCGTCGGCTGTTTCGTGGATTCATGCCGCGTTTGCGACAACTGCAAAGAAGGTGAGGAGCAATATTGCGAGACGCATATAGTCCCGACTTATAACGGCACGGAAAAAGACTTGAAGACTTTGACTTACGGCGGCTATTCGTCGCACATCGTAGTTGACGAAAACTACACGCTCAAGATTCCCACGAATCTTCCGCTCGAAGGCGTTGCGCCGCTGCTCTGCGCAGGCATCACGACTTACTCACCGCTTCACCGTTTTAATGTCGGTGCAGGACAACGCGTCGGCATCGTCGGCCTCGGCGGTCTGGGTCATATGGGCGTCAAACTCGCCGCCTCAATGGGCGCGGATGTGACAGTCTTCAGCACTTCTCCGTCGAAGGAAGCGGACGCGCGCAAACTCGGCGCGCACAATTTCGTCGTCACGAAAGACCCTGCGAATCTCGAATCGCTGGCGGGCAAATTCGACTTTATCCTTGACGCAGTTTCCGCAGAGCACGACTTTAATTTGTATCTCAATCTGCTACGGCGAAACGGCGTGATGGTGCTCGTCGGCGCGCCGGAAAAGCCTGCCGAGGTTCAAGCCTTTTCGCTTATCACCAACGGCAGAAGTCTCACCGGATCAGCTATTGGCGGCATACGCGAGACGCAGGAAATGCTCGACTACTGCGCCGAGCACAACATTACTTCGGATGTCGAAGTGATTAAGATTCAGCAGATCGGCGAAGCTTACGAACGCACCATCGAGGGCGATGTTCGCTATCGCTTCGTCATTGATATGAAGTCGCTATGAACAAGGAAGGCACGAAACAGGAAAGCACAAGGAAATTGATTATGAGCGAAGACAATACGAACATTTTATTTTCACCCGTCAAAGTCGGCGCGCTGGAGTTGCCGCACAGGATCGTGATGGCACCACTCACGCGTAGCCGCGCCGGTGAGGGGCACGCGCCCACAGAGATGAACGCGACCTACTACGCGCAGCGTGCGTCGGCGGCGCTTATCATTACGGAGGCGACGCATTTCTCCACGCAGGGCATCGGTTATCCGTCCACGCCGGGCGTCCACACGCCGGAACAAATCGCCGGATGGCGAGCAATCACAGACGCCGTACACGCGCGCGGCGGGCACATTTTCTTGCAACTCTGGCACGTCGGGCGCATCTCGCATCCGTCGATGCAGCCGAACGGAGAACTGCCCATCGCGCCTTCCGCCATCGCCGCCGCAGGCGAGTTGTTTACGCATCAGGGAATGCAAAAGTTCGTTGCGCCGCGCGCCTTGGAGACGAGCGAGATTCCCGGCATCGTCGAAGGCTTTCGGCAGGGCGCAGTGAACGCGCGCGAAGCGGGCTTTGACGGAGTCGAAGTTCATGGCGCGAATGGTTATCTGCTCGAACAGTTTCTGGATGACAGCACAAACAAGCGCAACGATCAATACGGCGGTTCGATTGAGAACCGCGCGCGTTTGTTGCTGGAAGTATTGGAAGCGGTGACGGGCGTGTGGACGGGCGGGCGCGTCGGCGTGCGCCTTTCGCCGGGCGGCGCATTCAATACGATGCACGACTCCGATCCGGCAGCGACGTTCGGCTATGTCGCGCGTGAGCTTAATCGCTTCGATCTCGCTTATCTGCACATCATCGAACCGGAAGGCGGCATCGCTGTGAACGGCGCGCAGACTTCTCCGACGACGTACTTGCGTTCGATCTTCGAGAACAAAATCATTACGGCTGCTGGCTACGACAAAGAAAAGGCCGAGCGCGTGCTCGCGGCGGGCGACGCCGACCTCGTCGCCTTCGGCAAACTGTTCATCGCCAACCCTGATTGCCGGAACGCTTTCGCACAGGCGCGCCGCTCAATCCGCCCGACGCGTCCAGCTTCTACGGCGGCGACGCGCGCGGCTACATTGATTATCCGGCGCTCGAAAAGCAACACGCCCAACACGCCTGAGCGAAATAACACACCGCTGCCGAACCGCTTTTCAGTCGCGGCAGTTTCGATAAATGCTAAAAGCCGAAGCCCGCTGCAATGCTATCGTTGCAGCGGGTTTTGTCGTTCATCCGGCCTCGCAGTTAGATACCTCTAACAAAAAACTCAAGAGCACCGTCGAAATATGTAGGGGCAGGGCTTGTCCCTGCCCGCTCAATGTAAGCAAAACACGGGCAGGGACAAGCCCTGCCCCTACAATTTATATCACCCTAATTTGCAAGTCAGTATTAGCCGCTTCGTGACGCACATCTTTAATAAAGCTATACTTCGCTTGCTATGAACAATCACTTGCGCGATTTTGCGAAGAAGCGTTTTAATGCCGATCTCGACGCGCTTCCTGAACGCGAGCAGAGAGTCGTTCAACATTTCGGTGACCGGCAGCACGTCAGCCATGATACCAATCTGGAATTTGAGAAAAAGCTGACCTTCGGCCAACGACTCGCCGATAAGGTTGCAATGTTTGGCGGCTCATGGACGTTCATCATCATCTTTGCCGCCATCCTGCTTTCATGGGTGCTGCTTAATTCTTTCATTCTCGCGCGGCATGGCAAAGCATTCGATGTATATCCTTATATTTTATTGAACCTCTTTCTGTCCATGCTCGCCGCCGTCCAAGCTCCTGTAATCCTGATGTCGCAGAATCGTCAGGGAGTCAAAGACCGGCTGGATGCGGCGCACGATTACGAAGTGAATTTGAAAGCGGAGCTGGAGATTCTCAGCCTCCATGAAAAGATAGACGAGTTGCGTGAGATGAAATGGGCGGAGCTTATCGGGATGCAGCAAGAGCAAATTCGATTGCTGACGCAATTATTGAAAGAGCGCGGAGTTGTCGCCGGTAATCATTCGGCTCCTATCAAATAAGGAAACGCTGTAAGGGCAAACATCCTTTGATGTCAGTCAGGGTCGCGTTGGGCGAAGCTGGTGCAAGAGAAGACATGGATGCTCACGCACTCATAGTCATGAGTCGGGTTGCCTCGTTGAATCACGGCTAACGCCTTGCCGTTTTGCATTCGGATAGCGTGTAAGAGGTTGGTTAGTGAATATAGAGGCGATGGAAACAAGCAAAAGAGTTCAAGTTGTCAGCGTGATAGCGGCACTCGTGTTTGTGTCGGCTGCCGCATCGTTGGGATACATGAAAATCGGATTGCCGCCTGTTGTTATCGTCGGCGGTTCAGGCATTATCGCTTTGGTGATGTGGTACAAAACCTATCTGCGAAAGCCGATTGATCCTCAAATCATTCTCCCGCTTTTCTTGCTCACAGTTGCGGCTTTAGAAGTTCATATGACCGAAGAATACTTGACGGGCTTCGGCCCCGCCATGAGTCGCTTGTTTGATATTAGTTGGACGGAGAAATCTTTTTTGCTCATCTTCGCTTTTATCGGCCCGGTTCTCTATTCGCTAACCGCACTCGGGCTTTACTACCGCGTTCCATTCGCTGGCTTTCTCGCATGGTTTATTTTCATAGGCCCCGGAGTCGCCGAATTTACGCACTTTATCTTTCCCATTTTGAAGCCCGCGATAAAGCCGGAACTGGCGGCAACCGTCTCGCAAGCTGTTTCAAACGGAAACTTCGTTGCGAATATGCCGAACTATTATTTCAAAGTTACCGGAATATATTATTTTTCAGGTATGTACACGGCAATCTTGCCGATGATACCGGGCATGTATGCTATTTATCGAGTAATCAAGGCGAGTAAAGCGGAACAATAAAGGCGCATGGTTTTACCGAACGCCGAGCCGAGCAATTCATTCAAGCGGAACGACGATGGCGTGCTTTTCATGTTACTCCGTTTCTCTCTGCGGGCATAGACTCTGCGCCGCCCGCTCAATTCCGGCGTCCGGCGTCTCTCGCTTAGGGCTTCATGTTGAATATGAATTCTCTCAATCCTTGATAAGGGGATCAAGGGAAAGGGTCACACCAAGATGGCTGTCGCTGAATTTATAGAATCACTGCCAGTAACCGCAGAAGAAGTGCGACTGATGAACGCCTACTGGCGCGCGGCGAATTATCTCTCCGTCGGGCAGATTTATTTGTACGACAATCCGCTGCTGCGTGAGCCTTTAACGATCAAGCACATCAAACCGCGTCTGCTCGGACACTGGGGAACGACGCCGGGACTCAACTTCATCTACGTTCATTTCAATCGTTTAATTAAGCAACACGATTTGAATGTGATTTACATCGCAGGCCCCGGACACGGCGGCCCCGGCCTCGTCGCCAACACGTATCTCGAAGGAACTTACGGTGAGTTTTATCCGAACATTACGCAAGACGCCGACGGCATCAAGAAACTGTTCAAGCAGTTTTCGTTTCCCGGCGGCATTCCGAGCCACGTCGCGCCGGAGACGCCCGGCTCGATTCACGAAGGCGGCGAATTAGGTTACTCGCTCGTACACGCTTACGGCGCGGTCTTCGATAACCCGGATTTGATCGCGGCTTGTGTCATCGGCGACGGCGAAGCGGAAACCGGCCCTTTGGCCGCGAGTTGGCATTCCAATAAATTTCTGAACCCGGCGCGCGACGGCGCGGTGTTGCCAATCCTGCATTTGAATGGCTACAAGATCGCCAATCCGACGGTGCTCGCGCGTTTGAGCAAAGAAGAATTGACGAGTCTTCTCGAAGGCTACGGGCACAAACCTTACTTCGTTGAGGGCGATGATCCCGACGCGATGCACGGGTTTATGGCGGCAACGCTGGATAAGGTCATCGCGGAGATAGGAGCGATACAAAAAGCTGCGCGGGAGAATGGATTCACCGCTCGCCCGCAGTATCCGATGATTGTGCTGCGTTCGCCGAAAGGCTGGACGGGGCCTAAGTTCGTTGACGGATTGCCCGCTGAAAATTCGTTTCGCTCGCATCAAGTACCGCTCGCGGAGTTGGCGAAGAATCCCGAACATCTGCGGCAACTCGAAGAGTGGATGCGAAGCTATAAGCCCGAAGAATTGTTTGACGGAAACGGAAAGTTAATCGCGGAGTTGGCAGAGTTAGCGCCAAAGGGTGAGCGGCGTATGGGCGCTAATCCGCACGCCAACGGTGGACAGTTACTCAAAGATTTAAGGTTACCGGACTTTCAAGACTACGCGGTTGAGGTGCTGAAGCCTGCGACCATCGAAGCGGAAGCGACGCGCATGATGGGACAGTTTTTGCGCGACGTGATGAAGCACAACGACGCCAACCGCAACTTCCGCGTGATGGGGCCGGACGAAACCGCGTCGAACCGTCTTAACGCTCTGTTTGAAGCAACTGATCGAGTCTCTGCTGAAACCATTCTGCCTACGGACGATCACCTCTCCCCTGATGGCCGCGTGATGGAAGTCTTGAGCGAACATTTGTGTCAGGGCTGGCTCGAAGGTTATCTACTGACGGGGCGTCATGGCTTGTTCAACTGTTACGAGGCATTCATACACATCATTGATTCGATGTTCAACCAGCACGCCAAGTGGTTGAAAACCACGCGTCACATCCCTTGGCGGCGGCCTATCGCTTCACTCAATTATCTGCTTAGCTCCCATGTCTGGCGGCAGGATCACAACGGCTTCAGCCATCAAGACCCGGGCTTCATAGATCACGTTATCAACAAGAAAGCCGAAGTCGTCCGCGTATACTTGCCGCCGGACGCCAACACTCTGCTTTCCGTTACGGATCATTGTTTGCGCAGCCGCAATTATGTCAACGTCATCGTCGCGGGCAAACAACCTGCGTTGCAGTATCTGGACATAGATTCAGCCGTGAAGCATTGCACCGCCGGAGTCGGCATCTGGGAATGGGCGAGCAATGACGATGGCGTCGAGCCGGACGTGGTGATGGCGTGCGCCGGGGACGTGCCGACGCTGGAGACGCTGGCGGCGGTGGATGTTCTTCGACAAAAGTTTCCAGAGTTGAAAGTGCGCGTTGTGAATGTCGTTGACTTGATGACGCTGCAATCGGCGGGCGAGCATTCGCACAGTCTCTCCGATAAGGATTTCGATTCGCTGTTTACGATTGACAAGCCTGTTATCTTTGCCTTTCACGGCTATCCGTGGCTGATTCATCGTCTTACTTACCGTCGGACAAATCACCACAATTTCCATGTGCGCGGCTACAAAGAGGAAGGAACTACGACAACGCCGTTCGACATGGTCGTGCTGAACGACCTTGACCGCTTTCATCTTGTGATGGATGTAATCGAGCGCGTCCCAAAGCTAGCAAACGTCGGCGCACACGCGAAACAACAGATGCGCGACAAACTCCTCGAACACAAGCAGTACATTCGCAAACACGGCGACGATATGCCTGAAATTCGTGATTGGCGATGGCTGTCTCAGAATTCAGAGGCTTCATGAGCGCGCAATGTTTTTGTTAAGAGCATTAGCGGTGTGGCTGGTGATAATGTGTGTCGAGTTTATTCACGGTGTTCTGCGGGCGCTGTACTTAGCGCCTCTCGTCGGAGACTTTCAGGCTCGCCAGATTAGCGTTCTTTTAGGTTCGTTACTGATTTTAACCATTGCTTATCTGTTTGTCCGGTGGATTCGAGCCGACACTACCGCGTCGCTCCTTATGGTAGGTCTCGTCCGGCTTGCTCTCACCGTTGCTTTTGAACTGAGTTTCGGGCGCTTCATCGTAGGTCTAGCATGGGAAAGAATTGCATCGGACTACGACGTTCCGCACGGGGGATTGCTTTTGTTCGGGCTGATCGTGCTGACGCTTTCGCCCATAATCACGGCAAAGTTACGCGGCTTCAAGAACAAAAGAATAATCCGTTAAGGTATTTCGCGCATGAATGTTCTTGTACTCAATTGCGGCAGTTCTTCGGTTAAATTTCAGCTCATCGCCACCGATGTCGAGCGCATCGAGCAGAACACCGATGAGCAACTCGCGCACGGCATCATCGAACGCATCGGCGGCGAAGCCATTATCACTTTGCAGGCAGAAGGTGGATTGCCGCAACGCTCGACTGCGCCGCTTCGTGACACGCGGGCGGCAGTCGAACTTATTCTACGTTGGGCGTGCGCCGAAGAATCGGGCATCAAGGAAGTCAAGAGCGTCGCAGACATCCACGCCGTCGGGCATCGCGTCGTGCATGGCGGCGAACAATTCAAGCAGTCCGTTTTGATTACCGATGAAGTCTTGCGCGGGATTGAAGATTGCATTGATCTCGCGCCGCTCCATAATCCGGCAAACATCAAAGGCATCAACGCCGCGCGCGAAGTATTCGGCAAAGGATTACCGCAAGTCGCCGTCTTCGACACCGCGTTTCATCAAACGCTTCCCGATCATGCTTATCTTTACGCGCTGCCGTATCAGCTTTACCGCCGCCACCGCATTCGTCGTTACGGTTTTCACGGCACGTCGCATCGCTACGTCGCGTATCGCTATCGTCAATTGAAGAACGTTCCGCGCGACGAAACGAACATCATTACGCTTCATCTCGGCAACGGGTGTTCGGCGGCGGCGATTAAAGCGGGTGACTCGATTGACACTTCGATGGGATTGACGCCGCTCGAAGGCTTGGTGATGGGCACGCGCTCCGGTGACCTCGATCCGGCGATCATCGAATTCGTCGCTGCGAAAGAAGGCTTGTCGGCGCAGGAAGTCGAGACATTATTGAATAAGCAATCCGGGCTGCTCGGTATCTCCGGTTTGACGAATGATATGCGCGAACTGCTCGACGAAGCGCGTGAATCGAATGATCGCCGCGCACGGCTCGCCGTCGAAATCTTTTGCTATCGCGCGCGTAAGTATATCGGCTCTTACCTCGCCGCGATGAACGGCGCAGAGGCGATTGTTTTCACCGGCGGCATCGGCGAAAACTCCGCTGAAGTGCGCGCTCGTATCTGTGAGGGTTTAAGTTGGCTCGGCCTCGAATTAGATTCAGCACGTAACAACATGATGACGGGCGGGCATGAGGGCGTCATCAGCAAAGACAATTCACGGCTCGCCGCTTACGTCATTCCGACGAATGAAGAATTATTAATCGCGCGCGACACGGTGCGCGTCATCAGTGGCGTGCCGCAACGCTTCTGAATGCCGCAGGGATGCCACCTCATGTTTGATAGTTCGCCCTATGCCATCTAACAATTCATTCAAGCAGACCCGCCTTGATTTGCCCCTCATCAATTTTGCGTGGAACATCGGTGCTCGAATGTCAGTGTCGGCAACAACGCATTTCGGGCATTAGCTGACGCGTGGCAACGATTGTGTACACGTGGTCAATGTGCTGTCCATTAAATTAGACACCTGACGCTTCACACAGCACACCGCGCCGTTTCTTTTCACGGAAAACGCGCGCGCATCATTCGCGCACAGGCTGGCACGCCTGTTGCTAATCGGATAAAAGAACGAATAGAAAACCTTCGCGGGCAGCTTTCCGCTTCGCCGCCCTTCGGTTCCCGACTACCTCGCCGCTCGTCGCTGCTTCACCGCAACGCTTCACAGTTCCAACCGCGCAAGAGGTGCCCATCATGCCTGACATCGATTTAACGAAAACCGATATTCCTTTTTTACTTGACGGCAGCGGCTCGCTTCACGTGCAAGCCAATGTCGCAGATTTAGACCAGCCGCTTGCTCCGGGCGACGAGGACTTTTTCAATCTCGGTTTCAATGCGGCGGGCGGGCATTCCTTCGCCATCGGCGCGCAAGACAGCGTGAAGCTCGGCATCGAAGCCAAAACAAGCGCGCGGCTGATCCCGCTGTGGGCTTCGAGTTCAATGGAACGCCTCAAGCTGCTTGAAAACTATGGATTGAGCGGCTATTTCGATCCGGCGCAGAATCACGCCGGGCGTTTGTTGCTGCTGCTCGCTCTGGGAGCGGAAATGGACGCGAGCGTGAGCGGCAAGTACAGCTACTCTGTGCTGTCGATGGATGCCACGTTAAAGGCTGGCGCGGATGCTGGCTACGCGCTCGTGCGTTCGTATCCCGCAGGGACGATTGCGCGCGAGTTGATTGCGGATTTCTTCAGAGGATTGCGCTTGCCCGCGAACGTCAGTGCGCCGCTTGCTGCCGACGAAGTGATCGTCTTCGAGTACGGCGGCTATCTGCAATTTAATGCGAGCCTCGGCGTCGGCTATGAATTGAGCGGCGCGCCTTCTTTTGAGATTAGTCAATTAGCGTTTTCAGAAAAATATGCTTTTAGTTTGATCGGCAAGGTGAGTTTCGGCGCAAGCGTCGCAGGGCGTTTCAAAGTCGAAGTTCGCGGCGGCGCGGAACAGGGATGGGCGCGCATCGCTGTGCGTAAAAGCCATGCGAGTTCGTTTTCCGTCGCCGCCGATGTCACTGCGTCGGCGACGTTCGAGCAGAAGGGATTGCCGGAAACTCCGAACGAATTCTTAAGCGCGCTGATCGGCCTGAACTCTAAAAATTGGCTGAATCTCTTCGATCAAATTCACGACCTCACGGACTTCAATAAACTTCAGGCGTACCTCGACAACTTGGCCACGCAGTCGGCGATACGCCAGCTCAACGAAGAAATCCGGCGCGGAAGCAGTGGCGATGTCGTCTACGGATTGCAGATGCGCCTTGTCAAACTCGGCTATCTGACGCTCGCGCAGGTGACGAGCGGGCAAAAGCATTTCGGGCCGCAGACGGAAGCGGCGCTCAAAACATTTCAGTCGCAGCATGGCGTCGCTCCGTCCGGCATTTTAACGGATGAAACTTACCGCGCGTTGCTCGCTTCCGCGCCGACACCGCCGCCGCTCGTTCCCGTCGCCGACAGCACGCGCATAGACACGGTGCTGCCCGAATCCGGCAAGGGTTTCACCACCTACAAACGCGAGCAGGGCGGAGCCGATCAATACGGGCGCGCTTCGACTATTCGTTCGATCATGGACATCGCCGAGTCATGGTGCGAGCAGCATCCTGACCTTCGCCTGCAATTCGGCGACATCAGCCGCAGAGGTGGAGGGTCTTTCGATCCGCCGCACAAAGCCCACCAGCGCGGCCTCGAAGTGGACATCAGGCCGATCACGAACAACGGCAGAGAAGAACCGACGAGCATTCATGTAATGAACTACTCGCATGAATTGACGAAGGAATTAGCGCAGCTCATCAAGGAAAAGTTTCCCGCCGCCACGATCTTTTTCAACGATCAGCGTTTGATCGGCTTGAAACTGACAAGCCCGCTCTCCGGCCACGACGACCATCTACACTTGCGCTTTCCCGCTTGAACAGCAATGCCCTTGAGACGATTTCCGGCGGGCGGGTTAATACGGCAGGCGGCGCAAACCGACGCCTTAACACGGAACCTGTGCCCTTCGATTGAAGGGCGCGCAAACTTTCTACAAAGGAGTAAACCATGCCTGATTTATCGAACGACCCGCTGGAACTTTATCAAGTGCTGGAAGAAGAGTTTGTCAGTCTTCACGGGCAGCTTACCGAATGGGAAGAGATTACGCTGCATAAGCGGGAAGGCATCGTCGCGTGGCTCGATTGGAAGTTTGATAAAACCCACATCAAAAACGCCGCCGGGCTAGCGCGCAAATTAAGACGCGATGAAGAATTGTACAAACATCTGCGGCGCGTTTCGCCCGAATTGGAAGGCAAGCTCGATGCGTATGAGAACACGGTTGAAAATACCGCCGCGCTCGAACGCCTTGCGGAGGCGCTCAACGAATTATTGCGGCGCGAAATATACGATCAGGAAGCCTTCAAGTTCGTTCACTTGAAGGCTTCGACAAAAGAGCTGATTGAAATTTATTCAAAATCCAGCCCGGCGCTACCCGATAGGCTCGCGCACATCAATCGCTTGCTGCTCGAAGAAATCTTCGCAGATGAATTAGAAAAGATTTCCGACCTTCGTCTGGCGGCGATGTACCAGCGCCTTCATAGAGAAAAAACATCGGCGCTTTGTTTGTCCGGCGGCGGCATTCGCAGCGGCACCTTCGCGCTCGGGCTGATACAGAAACTTGCGCGCTATGGCCTGCTCGAACAATTCGATTATTTATCTACCGTGTCGGGCGGCGGCTATATAGGGAGTTGGCTGACGGCATGGCTGCACCGCCATCCCGGTGGCTTGCGCGGCGTCGTCGAAGATTTAGAAAACTCTTCGCCCAAGTCGAAGATCGACCCGGATCCGCCAGCGATTCAGCACCTGCGCGAATACAGCAATTTCATTACTCCGAAAGCAGGCTTTCTAACTGCCGACACGTGGACGTTCATTACCATTTATCTGCGAAACTTGTTGTTGAATTGGCTGGTCTTGATACCTTTGCTGGCGGCTGTGCTGGGGCTTCCGAGATTGTTAGAGGCCGTCTACCTCGCCCAGCCCGTAACACCGCAGGCTTTGGACTTGTTCGGCTACGCGTGTGGCCTTCGCCACTTCTTCTTATTTTTCGGGGCCGCGCTGCTGATTCTGTCGCTCACTTACATTGGCCTCAGCCGACCCGGGGTTAACAAACAATTGATCGAACGCAGTTCTTTTTGGCGCAAGCGTTTGCAGCAGGGAAGCTTTCTAAAATGGTGCCTTGTGCCGCTGGTCTGTGGCGTGGCGCTTTTGACGACGTTCTGGGCGTGGCTTCTTGACGACCCTTCGAGTTCATTAAAATGTTGGCAGTTTATTTTATTCGGTGCTGCCATTCCCTTTCTCGCCTCCGCCGTTTATGCGTTTGTGCTGCAGAGATACAGGCACTGGAAAGAATTCACCTCGTGGGAAATACTTATCATTCTAATTCTCCTTGTGGTGGGCGTAGCAGGCGGCGCGCTTGCCTATGTCATCGCACATGCCTACGCCGCTTCGGGAGCGAAGTGGCTCGACCCGAATGCATCGAACGTCACAGATTCATGGCAAACGTGGGGAACCGAATTGTATACGTGTCTGGCCGTGCCGCTGCTGTTGCTGGTGATCCTCTTGGCGACAACGCTTTTCATCGGTTTGACGAGTCGCGCCAGAGGCATCGATGACGAAGATAGGGAATGGTGGGCGCGATTCGAGGGATGGGTTTTTATTGCGATCATCGCTTGGGTGTCGCTCAATGCGCTCGTCATCTTCGGCCCTTGGGTCGTGCTTAAGTCTCCAAAAATCGTAACTTCCATCGGTGGCATTTCCGGCGTCATTGCGCTGCTCGCCGGACGCAGTTCAAGAACGCCCGCCAATGAGGAACGAGCCGGGCAAAAAGGTTTGCTCGCGAACATTATCGGCAACCATATTTTGCCGTTGCTGGCATTTGCTTTTCTGTCGATCTTTCTGGTGTGCCTGTCGCTCGGCACATCTTTGTTGCTGCACTTCATCGCCGCGCAGCTCAGCAATCTGTCGTCTTTCGGACATCGGTTTGATCCCTCCGGGCAACCGCTCGACTTTGTAACGCACATGCGAGTCGTTCATTACGCAAACTTGTGGTTCGTCGCAAGCTTCATTGTGATTACAGCGGGCGTCGGGGGGCTGCTGGGCCTATTCATCAATCTCAACGAGTTTTCTCTTCATGCGGGCTATCGCAACCGGCTGATACGCGCGTTTCTCGGTGCCACGCGAAGCGAAGGCGAGCGCAATCCGAATCCGTTTACAGGCTTTGATCCGGGCGACAACCTTTACATGCACGAATTGCGGCCCGTGCTGTTTCACGAAAACGACTTCACGGATTTGTGCGGCCTCGCCGTTTCAATCAATGCCGCGCCAAACGATTTGTCCGTGTTTTTGAAAACTCATCTGTCCGATGAAACGCTTGAAGAACTGAGCGCTCACACAGACACGACTCCGCTCGAACCGCGCTTGAAAATAGATTTGATCGAAGGCATTAATCGCATACTCGAAAACGAAGCGATCCACGCCATCGGAGGGCTGCTTGTCGAAAACCCTTCGCCGACAACAGCATCTGTACAAACTGATGAAGCAATCGTGCGCAAGCGTTTGGTCTTAACTCAAGCCTACCCGGACTACATCAGAAACAAATATCCGCCCGCGCATAAACTTCTGCACGTCGTCAATCTGGCGCTTAATCTGGTAGGCGGGCACAATCTCGCATGGCAGCAGCGAAAGGCCGAAACCTTTGCTGTCACGCCGCTGCACGCAGGCTGTTACCGTCTCGGCTATCGTCGCTCAAGATGCTATGGAGGGGCGAACGGTATTTCTCTCGGCACGGCGGCGGCTGTCTCCGGCGCAGCCGTCAGCTCGAACATGGGATACTACACTTCGTCGCCGCTGCTTTCGATTGTGCTCACGCTCTTCAACGCGCGCCTTGGCTGGTGGCTCGGCAATCCGGGCGCGGCGGGTGAAAAGACTTATCCGCGCGCGACTCCGAGGCTCTCGATTACTCCTGTGATAGAAGAAGCCTTCGGACTCACGGACGACACTAGAAAGTATGTGTATCTGTCGGACGGCGGGCATTTCGAGAATCTGGCGCTTTACGAAATGGTGCTGCGCCGTTGCCATATCATCATTGCGAGCGACGGCGCGCAGGATAAAAACTACGAATTCAACGATCTCGGAAACGCCATACGCAAGATTAGGATCGACCTCGGCGTGCCTATCGAATTCGACGATGTCCCGATCTACGGCGAAGTGCCGCAGGGCAAGCAGGGACGATACTGCGCCTTCGGCAGAATTCGCTACAGCGCGGTTGACGGCAACGATGTTAAAGACGGCGTTTTAATCTACATCAAGCCCGCAATCTACGGGTGCGAGCCGCGCGATGTGCTGCAGTACAAAGATTCCAATAAAGATTTTCCGCACCAGACAACCGGCGACCAGTTCTTCGATGAGCCTCAATTTGAAAGCTACAGGATGCTCGGCGATTACATTATGAATCGCCTCTGCGACAACGGGTTGGGGCCGGACGGTCAATCCGCAAAGCTGACCATTCATCAGTTCGTCGAACAAGCATACAGAAACTACGCGCGCCCAGACTCCCGCACCTTTGAGCCACTTGAATCGGACTGGCTACCGGCATGGATAAAGGATTCTCCTCCTTGAAAGCAATTCACCGCAAACGAAACAGCCGCACAAACGGCAGCATGTCAGGGCGTCTACGATTTTTTCTTTACCCTTTGCGCATAATACGTGACAATACGCCCATCTACTTCGGAACTTTGCGATATCCCGGCGAACTGAAAAGGGTATTCACAGAATGAAAAAAGTTATGCGCTCTTTGGCTGCTGCGCTGTTGATAGCACTTTCGCTTTCCGTCGCGTGGGCGCAAGGCACTGAAGAAAGGCGCGGCATCACGCCCGAAGATTACTACTCGTTTGAATTTTTGAGCGACCCGCACATTTCGCCTGACGGCAAGCTGGTTGCCTACGTGGTCACGGTCGTCGATCAAAAGCAGAACCGTCGCGTGTCTAACGTCTGGGTGACGGCGACGGACAACAGCCGCGCGCCGCGCCAATTCACTTTCAACGCGCAGTCTTCGAGTTCTCCGCGCTGGTCGCTCGACGGACAGGCGCTCGCTTTTCTTTCATCCCGCGCGGTGGGAAGCGAAGGTAATGACAACAAAGCCGGTGGCGTTAATAATCCGGTCACGGCGAACGCGCAAGGCACAGCGGCAGCAGCAGCAGCGCGTGCTACTCCGACGCCGAATGCTTCAATCGCGCCGGAGCCGTCTCCGTCAATCGAGCCGACAGCGCCGGGTTCGCCCGGCATTACGAGCGCACAGAGCACCGCGAGCGTTGAGACTCCGCGCTCGCAAATCTATGTGCTGTCTTTGAGCGGCGGCGAAGCGCGTCGCGCGACTAATCTAAAAAACGGCGTCAGCAGTTTTCAGTGGTCGCCCGACGGAACACGCTTTGTCATTCTCAGCCGCACAGGGTTGAGCGACGAACAGAAAACCGCGCGCAGCGATGTGCGTCATTACCGTCATACGTCATACAAGTTTAATGACACGGGCTGGTTCGACGACAAGCGCAGCCACCTGTGGATCGTCAACGCGGAAACAGGCGCGGCGAAGCAGATTACGTCTGGCGAAGATTGGAATGACTCAGACCCGCAGTGGTCGCCGGATGGAACAAAGCTCGCCTTTGTTTCAGACCGCACCGGCAAGGCGTTCGACGAAAGCCGCAATACGGACGTGTGGGTGATTCCTGCGGACGGCGGCAGCTTGACGAAAATCTCCGATCATGCGGAATCAGATGAAAGCCCGCGCTGGTCGCCCGACGGAAAAACCATCGCCTTCACGGGTCAATTGCAGGAACGGGATCATCCGAAAATCTGGCTCGCGCCCGCCACAGGCAATGCCGCTTCCGTGCTGGCGGCGAATGGCCTCGATCTGATTCCAACGAATCTGCGCTGGGCGGAAAACGGGCGCGCTCTTTTATTCGAGACGGGCGTCAAAGGTGAATCGCATTTGTTCCGCGTCGATGTTGCGACGAAGGCGCTACGGCAAATAACTTCGGGCGCGCGTGCCGTTCACAACGCCGACATCAGCAATCAAAGCGGCAAGATGGTTTACGCGGCGAACGACTTCCGTCATCTCGATGATCTTTACGTTGCGGACGCAAGCGGCGCGGGCGAGCGGCAATTAACCAATCGCAATGAAAAGCTGTGGAAGCAAGTCGAGGCGCAAGGCATCGAGCGTATCACTTACAAAGGCGCGGACGATTGGAACATAGACGGCTTTCTCGTCAAGCCGCTTCACTGGCAGGAAGGTAAAAAGTATCCGCTCATCTTGAGCATTCACGGCGGGCCTGCCGGAATGTACGGCGTGGATTGGTATCACGAGTTTCAAGTTTATGCGGCACGCGGCTACGCGGTCTTCTTCACCAACCCGCGCGGCTCGACCGGCTACGGCCAAAAGTTTGAACGCGGTATCGAAAACGAGTGGGGCGGCAAGGATTACACGGACATTATGAACGGCGTCGAAGCGTTGTTAGCAAAAAACTCTTGGATAGATAAAGAGCGATTGGGCGTGACGGGCGGCAGCTACGGCGGCTACATGACCAACTGGATCGTCGGCCACACCAACATTTTCAAAGCCGCCGTCACCCTGCGCAGCGTGTCGGATTTCATCAGCGACGAAGGCACGCGCGATGGAGCCTACGGCCACCGGACTGATTTCGGCGGCGACCTCTTCGAGCGGTTCGATCTTTACTGGGAGCGTTCGCCGCTGCGCTACGCGAAGAATGTTCGCACGCCGACTTTGATACTGCATTCCGATAACGATTACCGCGTGCCGCTCGAACAAGGCGAGCAATGGTTTCGCGCGCTCAAGCATTTCGGAGTGCCCGCTGAATTTGTGATCTTCCCGCGCGAAAACCACAACCTCACGAGAACAGGCGAGCCGAAGCACTTAGTCGAAAGCTTGAACTGGCAGCTTTACTGGTTTGATCGTTTCCTCAACGGCAACACGGCAGCCATCGCGCCCGACAGGTAAAGGAAGCCGCAAACTTTTTCACCATTCCGATTTTCTCGTCTACAGATTTACGCACAGCTCATATACTCACTGTACGCTTCAGAACAGTCGAAGCGTTTGCATCGGAGTATACTAATTGACTAAACTTTTCTTATCGCTTTATTAAGAGATGATTTGCAATTCCGCTTATTGCGAATCGAAGACGGGTTGTCGCATTGCGATTCGACACAAGCGGCGTGTGAACTTTCACGGGAACAAGCAGGTATGTCGGCAGCAGTTACCTCGACGGTTAGAACAAATCCTTTCGATAGCGAACTCGCACGCACGAACAGCGCGTATGCGGGGCGCCGCGACGGCAAACTCGTTTATTTGCTGGAGCCGGAGCGAAGCCTCACGCCGCTTGCCGAATCCGTCCACGACGGCTTTCGCGCACACATTCTCGATCCTGACTTTCCGTGCGTCGGCGGCAAGGCGGCGATCCACAACAACACTTACCGCTTCGGCCTTTACACAAAGATGAACACGCACGGGACGACTGCCGGATTAGCTTATGATCTGTGGGAGTACGCGCGGGAACGCCCGGCTTTTGAAACGGAGTACGCAACCTTTGTTGCCAGCTTCGCCGCGCCCACCGCGCGCGACGAGCGGGAATGGGAAAAAATGTTGTGGGCGCAACTACAGAGTTTGCATGATCTGGACAGGCCGCATCACCAATGGGATTCGACTGTCAGCAGCGACCCGGAAGACACGGGCTTTTCCTTCAGCTTCGCGGAAACGGCCTTCTTCGTCGTCGGACTGCACCCACAGAGTTCGCGCGTGGCGCGGCGGTTCAGTTGGCCGACGCTGGTCTTCAACGCTCATTCGCAATTCGAGCAGTTGCGCCAGCAAAACCAGTTCGAGCGAATGCGTGAAACAATCCGCGCGCGTGACCTCAAGCTGCAAGGCTCGCTTAATCCTAACTTGAGCAACTTCGGTGAACGCAGCGAAGCGCGCCAGTATTCGGGTCGCCACGTCGAAGAAAATTGGCGGTGCCCGTTCCATACACGAACCGTTGACGCGAAGGATTCACACGATTGAGTTACGCCCGCGCATGTGAACTACACCCGCGCATACTCGCGATGCTCGCCGGATAAGCCTTTCATTTCAACTCATCAATTGCTCCATTCAACAGGCGAGGAGTACACGAGCGTATGACCGCACGCTATCATCTCGAACCGCAAACAGGCGCAGGCTTTCTGCTTGAGCGCGGGCAATTTCTGAAAATTATTGATCCGCAGGGCGAGCAAGTTTCAGATTTGACGGCATTCGCGCAGGCGGATAAATCCGAGTGGCTTTCGTCCGGGCGCACGATTGATTACGCCAACACGATTTACTTAACAACCGGCCACCTGCTTTACTCGAACCGCAGCCGACCAATGTTTTCAATCATCGAAGACACAGTCGGGCGACACGATTTTCTGCTGACACCGTGCAGCCCCGACACTTTCAAACTGCTCTACGATTATCAAGGCTATCATCCAAGCTGCTTCGAGAATCTGACGAAGAATCTCGCCGCTTTCGGCATTACGCCCGACATGATTCCGACGACCTTCAACGTCTTTATGAACGTCATCGTCATGCCATCCGGCGAACTGCGCATTGACCCGCCGCCCTCGCGCGCCGGAGATTACATTCTATTACGAGCGGAGATGGATTTGATTGTCGGCGTCACGGCGTGCTCTGCGGAAAAATCGAATAACTTCAGCTTCAAACCGATTGACGTTGAAGTATATTAAGAGCACCTGATAAAACCGGAAGCTTAGCCACAGAGACCGGGGAGGCACAGAGCAAGCACATACAATAAAGAGCTGTACATAGGTACTCCGGCTTTTACTACCTTTCCTATATCTCTGTGACTCTGTGGCAAGTTCTCTTATAGCGGCTTGCGATTGCGCGTGTCCTATCGAATTGAGTGTAGGGACAGCGGCTTGTCCCTGCCCGCTTAATGTGAATGACATTCAATCTGCGGGCAACCACAAGGGTTGCCCCTACATAAGCCACACTCATTTGCAAACGGCTATAGATGCTTTTAGAGATCGGGAATCTGCCACTCGATCTGCGGTTTGCCGGAAGCACGTAGCGCATCATTGATCGCAGAGAACGGACGACTGCCGAAGAATCCGTTGTGAGCTGAAAGCGGCGACGGGTGCGCGGATTTGATAATCGTGTGTTTGTCCGTGTCGATCAGCTTAATCTTTTTTTGAGCATAAGCGCCCCAGAGCACAAAGATGACGGAGGTATCACGCTCGTTGATCCGGCTGATAATCGTGTCTGTGAAGATTTCCCATCCCCTGCCTTTGTGTGAGTTCGGCTCGCCCGCGCGGACTGTCAGCACCGCGTTGAGCATCAGTATGCCTTGCTTCGCCCAAGAAACCAGATAGCCGTTGTCGGGAATACGAAAGCCCATGTCTTCCTTTAGCTCTGCGTAAATGTTTTTGAGTGATGGCGGCGGGCGTATGCTGGGACGCACGGAAAAGCACAAGCCGTGCGCTTGATCCTTACCGTGATACGGGTCTTGGCCTAAGAGTAGAACGTTGACGTTTTCGTAGGGCGTCAGCGTCAACGCGGAAAAGATGTCCGGCGCGGGCGGGTAAACGATGTGAGATTGCTGCTCTGCTTCGACAAATTGTTCGAGCTTGCGAAAGTATGGCTTGTCGAATTCGGCGGCAAGCACGGATCGCCAAGAGGAAGAAAGTTTGGGAAGCATAAAGGTGAAATCGACGGGTGCGGAAATCGGCTACGCGCGCTCTAAAATGTAGAAGGCGACGTTCAATAAAACCTGCTGTTCGCGCCTCGCATCCAATGACTTGTCGGGCGGCGCGTTTGATTCAAAAGCTATTTTATCCGAAGAAAACCATTCGCAACAAACCAACCAAGCCGCCAGCTAAAACTACCGGCAAGACATCCGCCTTAAAACGATAAAAACTTGAGCCAAAAGCGGAAGGCTTCGGCAAAAGAAACCTCGCGCTTCGCAGCTTGAATTTCGTTTTCGCCTGAAAGTTTTATGCTGTTTGATCGGGCAACGGAATCGCTTGTTGGCATTCGGTTTTAATGAAGAGGCGCTTTGCCTTTGCCGAGTTCGTCGAGCGCGGCACGAAATCCTTGCGCTAATTTATCAGCCGCGCCGCGCCCGTAATAATGCAAGAACATAATTCGCGGATTATCGCCGAGCATATGGTTGTGCAGCGCGACGACTTCCAGATTATTCCGGCGCAATGCTTTTATTACATCGTTTACTTCCGTCTCAAGCATCGCAATATCGCCCGCAATGTGCGCGGCGCTTTGTTCGCCCGCAAACGCCGCCCAAGAATTCAAGCCGATTGCGGCAGTCATCTCCGCGCCCATCGCCATGACGGTTAAATCATCGCGCCCGACGGTATATTTATAACCCGCGCCATTGACCGCGCCCGTGTAACCCGCGATTTTGTCGAGCGCAGGCATATCGAAAATCTCCTTCGCAGTGCGCGCCGGAGCGTTTGTTTGCGGTTGGTTCGCCGGAAATATTTTTGTGTCCTTGATGGCGGCGGCATAACGACGCGCAATGTCTGACGCGTCGCCCATGCCGTGCAAGTGCATATAAAAAATGCGCGGTTGTTCGTAAAAGAAATGATTGTGAATTGCGCCGATCTCCAAGCCGTTGGCGTGCGCCGCAGAAATGAGAGGATTGACTTCTTCTTCGAGCACAACGTTATCGCTCATTAAAACCGCGCCTTTGCCGTCGAGCATTTTTTTGACGGAAACCCAGCCGCCGAAGCCGAAGGAAATAGGCACGTCTTCGCCTTTGACAGTAATCTTCAAATCGTTGCGCGGCAACGGAACGGTATAGACGGCTTCCGCTTCGACATACTTTCCCTTCTTTCCAAGCGCTTCTTCAATCGCCGTCATTTCCGCTTGCGTCAAGGCAGGCGTTTTGCTCTTTGATTTAGTCAGCGCATCTTGCTTACAGCTTGTCAGGCTTACCGCGCCCGCCACCGCGCCCAAACCGGCAACGGTGCATAGCATTTGCCGCCGACTAAAACTTTTCTCATGCATAATTACTCTCCCGTTAATTCTTGCCGTGTGATGGGCAAGCTTACACTTTTGCGTTTCTCGATCAAGCCGGACTTGCGATTTGCGTCCATCAGGCGAAAACCGCCCGAATCGAAATCCACTGTTGCTTATTTCGCTCTTGCCTGTCGCTTGATGCGAAGTGATCGTTGACCATATTATACCAAAGCACAGATTAGGACGAGATGACTTGTAGTGGCAGGGCAAGGCCGCTGCCAGCATGTTGGGCAAGCGAGTAAAATTGTAAGGAGAAGAAACTGATTATGAGTGTTAAAGACAACTTTACGGCGGAAGAATGGAAAAGTTTACTGAAAGCGCCGATGCTTGTGAGCTACGCGGTGGCGGGCGCTGATCCGAGCGGGCAGGACGGCTTTGTGCAGGAAATGTCCGCCGTCGCGGATGCCATCGTCGAGGGCGGAGACGGTGCAACGAAGGATTCGCTGCTCTTCGCAGTCGTGGCGGATATTCTTGCCAATGCGGACGATGAGCAGCGCGGGCAGACGGAGAAAATCGCCGCCGGTGAAGTCAAAGCGAGGGCGCTGGATAATTGCCGCGCGGTGGCTGCGCTGCTGCAAACGAAGGCGAGCGCGGAAGAAGCGAGCGAGTACAAGCGTTGGATAATCAACGTTGCTTATAAGGTCGCAGCGGCGGCTAAAGAGGGCGGCATCTTCGGCTTCGGCGGGACGCAGATGAGCGGAAGCGAAGTGAACATCATTAATGAAATAGGCGAGGCGATAAACGTTTAGGCCCGTTTTAACTATTTCTTATTTCTTCGCATAGCTTCCTATTCCTTCAAGTCGTCAAATTTGAAATCGAAGACGAATGAGGGAAATCAATTTTCGAGCGCTCTCTTGGCAAGTCGAGCTTGCAGCGGATCGAATTGCGCGTTGAGCGCGAGCGCGCGGCTTAGATAATCGCGTGAAGCGTTTTGGTCGCCAGCGGCGCGCGCGATCATGCCCGCGTGATAAAGAAAGCGAGCGTCGTGCGTGCCGAGCCGCAATGCTTCACGCATCGCCGCTTGCGCGTCCGTGATTTTGCCTGCCTTCAGCGCCGTCCATGCGACGGCATCCGCGCCGTAGATGTCATGCCGCACCTCGTATTCGCGCGCGGCGTTTGCATAAGCTTCTTCCGGCTTCAGGTCATGATCGGCATAGAAGAGAGCGAGTTGGCGGTTATAGAGAGTGCCGTTCACCGCGCTTAAATGTCCGATCTGTTCGACGAGTTTGTACTGCGCGCTGGCATCATTGTCCCGGCCTCCAATTTTGTAAAGATCGCCGAGCGCAGAGACGAACGCTGGGTCTGGAAGCAGGCGCACGGCTTTTTCGTAAAACTCGCTGCCGCCTTTCGTGTCGCCGCGCGCGGCGCGGACGCGGCCAAGCGAGGCGAGCGCGCGGAAGTAATCGGGAAAACCTGTGAGCGCTTCGCGGTAGCGGCGTTCGGCTGTTTCGTAGTCGCCGGTGGCGAAGGCTGTTTCGCCGAGTTGCCAGCGATACCATGCGACTGCTTCCCGCGACGGAGCGAGGTTGCTGAGCGAGATTGCTAACGCATTTGAAAAGTGGTGCGAAGCGCCTACGGTGTCGCCGCGCAGAAAAGCGAGGCGCGCGAGGCGAGATTCGGTGCTGTCGCTAATGCCGTCGCCCGCGCGCTCCATGCGCTTAAAGACAGCGGCGGCTTCATCATAATCGCCCAGTTCGAGCAGCGCATCGCCGAGTATTCCATAAGGATAAGTTTTGCCCGGATCGAGTTCGACTAAGCGTAGAGCGTGCTCGCGCGCGTGTGCGAAATCGTGCGACGCTAACTCGGCTTGCGCGACCGCGGCGACGCCGCCTGTGTTGCGCACTTCCGGCACGGAAGCGAGCGAAGCGTGCGCGGCGCGAAAAACGAGATCGAGATACGCAACGTCGCCCGTCTCGCGCAGATGCTGCAAGTAATAACCGGCGAGCTTATTGTTCGCGCTGAAGTCTTCCGGGTCGCGGCGAACCCTGTCTTCGAGAAAGCGGATTGTTTTTTCAGTCGCGGCATTGTCGTAGGCGAGCGGCTGGGCAGTCGGCGAGATGTCGGCAGTAGTGGCACGGGAACTCGTCGCGCGCGAAGACCAGATGTCGCCGCAGGCGCTTGCCGGGAGCGCGGCGCAGAGAAGCAATACATAAAGCAAGAGTTTGAGATTTGGTGTTTGCATAAAGCGATGCGTGATGAATCTTTAGCGGCGTGTGAAGAACGCTGAAGAGCCATGTCTACCGATCAACGTTCTTCACCGCCTTGTGAGTCTCGCGCCGCCGGTTCCCAGTCAACGGCGCGAGACAATTTGAGAGTTACTGTCTGGTGTGATCGTCCGGCTCGTCTCCCGGCGGAAACGGTTGCGTCGGATCAGCGACGAACGGAAATTGATTGCGGAACGGCACTTCGTTGCCATTAACAAAATCTGTTAATGGCACGCCGTTATTGATAATCGTGAAGGTCGCATCCACCACGTCATCCTTCAAACGACGCCCGCCCATGTGCCCGAAGCCGCCGTTCGCGTTATCGCCGCCGCCCGCTCCCAAGTTCGGAACGGTGATGTCGAGACGCAGTATGTCGCCGCGCCGCACAATTTGATCGAGGATCATATTGATGTGAGCATTGTCTGTGCCGAGATTTCGGAGGTTCTTGACGATGTCCGCCTCGAACCGGCCAGCCGCGTCTTCTTCCGTCCTCGCGCCGTTATACGCATCCTTGAGCGGAGCGGAAATGAGGCCGTTGTTGACGAGCGGATTGCCATCGCGGTCAACATTCTCATACGGCCCCTGCCCTGTGACCGAGCCGTTGCGGATCATCTGAATTCTCTGGCGCTGCGTGACGGCGTTGATGCCGATCCCGTTGGAATTGCCGCGCAGCATCGAGACGGGAATGCTGACGGCTGTAATCAGCGTGTTAAAGCCTGCGTAGGTGTCGCGCCCGCGACGGAATCCCAGTAGAGATTTGTCCGGGTTGCCCGGGTTCATAATCGAAGATGCGACGAAACGATTCGCGCCCGTGTCGTCTAAAAAGAATGGATCGTCGGCATTGCCCGCGAAGAAACTGACGCCTGCCGGACTGGTCGTGACGACGGGCGGCGGCGGCGGAATCGGCTGCGGTTCCTGCGTCGAGAGTGTTGTCTGTCCGACGAGCAGCGTCTGTGCCTGTCCTTTATCTCTACTATCTCTATCATCATCTCTGTCTTTGTCACCGTCGGAATTTCCTTTGCCGCGCCTGTTGCCTCTGGCGTCGGAAAGCGTGACGGTGGCTGTTTGCGTCGTCAAGCGCCCGAGCCCGGGCGAGTATGTCACGTCAATAAACTTGTCGGGTCTGGCGTCGCCCGTGTTTTCGATCTCGAAACGGTAGCGTATGTTGTGGTCGAAGATGACCATTCCAAAGTGTTCGCCGGAGACGATGAAACCTTGCGTGCTCATTATCATGACAACCTTCGAGTTGTCGTTCGGATCGAGAAACGCGTACATATCGGCGATGTCACTGCCGCGATCCTGCGCTATCGTTGGCGAGTCGATATGATCTGAAGCATTGGTGCGCGTGGGTGGCATCAACTGAAATACGAGCGCCGCCGTCAACGCGATGGCGGCGAGTGAGACTTTTCTCTTTTTTGATTGGTTCATCCTTCTTTACTCCTCTTGCTCTTAGCGTGCGTCTCCCGCTCAGTTTACGAATGCCACCCGCGCTGCATCGCTCACGAAAGAGAGAAAAAACCGCGCCGAATAATTAAAGCATTCGGCGCGGCCAAAATATAACTCGTTACTGTCGGGTGCGGTCATCCGGCCCGCTGCCCGGCGGGAACGGCTGCGCCGGATCAGCGACGAATGGAAACTGGTTGCGGAACGGCACGTCGTTGCCGTCGACTTTATCGCCGAGCGGCGCGCCGTTATTGATGATCGTGAAAACCCCATCGACCACGTCATCCTTCAAGCGACGCCCGCCCATTTTGCCGAAGCCGCCGCCCGGATTATCGCCGCCGCCCGCTCCTTTATTCGGAACGGTGAGGTCTAGGCGCAGTATGTCGCCTTTTTCCACCGCCGCCTTCGCCAGCATTGCGATGTGAGCGTCATCGGTTCCCAAGCCCTTCAGCGATTTGACGATGTCGGCCTGAAATTTTCCTTTGGCGTCGTCTTCGGTCGAAGCCGCGTTGTACTCATCCTTGCGCGGAGGCGGAATCAGACCGTTATTGACGAGCGGGCCGCCGTCGCGGTCAACCGTTACCCAATCGCCGCTGGCCTTCACTTCGCCGTTGTCTTCGATCTTCTGATTTTTATGGCGCTGCGTGACGGCGTTGATGCCGATCACATTTCCGGCTTTGCCGCGCAGCAAATCTGCCGGAACGCTCACGACGGTGGCAAGCACGTTGAACCCTGCGTAGGTGTCGCGCCCGCCGCGCTCGCTTAAGAGCGACTTGTTCGGATGACCCGGATTCTTGATCGAAGAAGCGACCATGCGATTCGCGCCCGTGTCATCGAGAAAAAACGGATCGTCTGCGTTGCCGCCGAAGAATTTAGCGCCGGTCGCCGGATCAGTCGTGACCACTTGTTCGGGCGCGGTGTACTCCTGCGTTGAAATGGTTGTCGGAGCTGTAAATTTCTTGCCGTTCGGCAATTCAATCGTCGCCGTTTGCGGCATCTGGCGACCGAGTCCCTTCGAGTATGTGATGTCCACAAACTTGTCCGGCTTGGCGTCGCCTGTGTTTTCGATCTCGAAGCGGTAACGTATGTTGTGGTCGAAAATCGGCATTCCGAAGTGTTCGCCGGAAACGATAAAGCCCTGCGTGGTCATAACCAGAACAACCTTCGAGTTATCGTTCGGATCGAGAAACGCATAGGTGTCGTCAATATCACTGCCGCGATCCTGCGCTATCGAGGGCGAGTCGATATGGTCGGAAGCATTGATGCGCGCGGGCGGCGTGAGCTGAAGCGCGAGCGCCGCCGTGAGCGCAAGCGCGACGAGCGCGAGTGTTTTATTTTTGGAGCAAGTCATTTTCTTTTATTCCTTTCTGTTGATGGAGCCTTCACGTATGAAATCCTCGCGCGAGGCGGATTTATTCCCGCGTGACACGAAAATTCGCGGCATTTAATTGCGAAGGCACAGGAGGCAAGCGAAAGCTGTGCGGTAGCTCAGGCAATAACGAAGCAAACGCAACGAAGCCGTGCGGTTGATTTCAACAGCGATGTTGACGCGTGTCTCGCAAGCGCGCGCAGCGAAATAATCCGTTGCATTATTAAAGTTTCGTTAGACTTTGTTGCATAAATGGAAAATGAGCGTAGCCTCTTCCACAATTGAACTCAACCATCGCTTATGCAGCATAGCTGTCGGGCATTCCCAAGTGCGTCATCCGGTTCAGCGTCGCGCATCTGACC
>JAABUM010000593.1_pt1 | contig 61701 bp, 57 predicted proteins | sample 5559161 | NCBI WGS metagenome assembly JAABUM01 (sample SAMN10711868, study PRJNA513369) | rock metagenome | isolation source: Antarctica rocks | place: Antarctica: Victoria Land, Siegfried Peak nord
CGAACGGGGCCAGCAGGGTTATCATCGCCGATGGTAGGGTCTGTATCATCGCTTCCTCCTCCAAGAGTGGCGATGAGCATACCCTATCGCGTTATCAGCCCCAAAGGGCCAAAGTCAAGGTAAGGCCTTCGATGAGTATGACCATACGGCACGTTGCGGTCGGCTTCCTCTACCACACCGACTCGGGCAAGGTACTGCTCCACCTCCGGGATGACGACAAGCCACCGAGTCCGGGGCAGTGGGCCTTCTTCGGCGGGCGCAGCGAGCCGGAGGACGGGGATGATCTCCTCGCGACGTGGCAACGCGAGATGCGCGAGGAACTGGGGGTCGTGCTCGATCGTTCGCGCATCGTGTCGCTCCGCCACGGCACCTACGCCGATGGCACCCGGTGGCACGACTTTTACTCCCTATGGCCGTTGCTCGATCGGGACTTCGTCCTGAACGAGGGCCAGCGCTACGCCTGGTTCACGCTCGACGAAGCGTTCGCGCTGCCGAATCTCGCCGACTACGTGCGGGAGGGTCTGCGCTTCTTCCGGCAGCGTCTCATGCACGACCGCTGAGCCGACAAGGAGATTTCGATGCTCGGACATTCCGAAGATGGCGGACTGCCACCATCGCAGCAATTGATCGATGTGGGGACAGTGGGCGCACCATTGCGGATCCACGTCGCGACCTGGTCGGGGCCGCCGGACGCCGCGCCACTCCTGCTGTTGCACGGCATCTGGGACACCTGGCGCATCTTCGCGCGGGTCGGGGCGGCGCTCGCCGCCGAGCGCACGGTCCACGCGGTCGATCTGCGCGGGCACGGCGACAGCGACAAGCCGGAAACCGACTATGGACACGAGGATTACGCCGCCGACGTGCGCGGCGTGCTGGATGCGCTGGGCGTGACGCGCGTCGATCTCCTCGGCTTCTCGCTCGGCGCGCTGGTGGCGGCCCGGCTCGCCGCCGACACGCCGGAGCGGGTGGCAAGGCTGCTCCTCGAAGACCCGCCGCACAGCCCCGACGCCGACCCGCGCGAGCGGGCAGCATGGCTCCGCACCCTGCTCGATCTGAAAGAGCAGCCATTCGAGGAGGTGGTCGAGGGCATGGGGGATATGTACCCCATGCGCGACCGCGCGGTCAACGAGCGTAGCGCCCGCGCCCTCCTCGACGCCGACCCGACTGCGAACGATCTCCCCGCGCGCCTCGCCGCCGCCGCCCGCCCGACCCTGATCCTCCGCGCCGATCCCCGCTTCGGCGGCGCGCTCACCGCGCGCGGGCGCGACGAACTCCTCGCCGCGCTCCCCGCCGCGCAACTCGTCGAGTTCCCCGACACCGGCCACTTGATCCACGCCGAGCGCGAGGCTGATTTCCTGGTGCCAGTGGAGGGGTTTTTGCGACGAGCGGGATAACAAACCAGTCTGCGTAGGCAGACTTCGTGGCGGCGCGTGCTGCCTTCGGACAAAGGTTTTAATCCCGCCGCCGCCAGAGGGCATTCGCTGCTTCGGGGGAGAGTTTCGTGGCGAGGCCGGAGAGATCAGAGCAGGGAGAGACGATGCCCGGCGGGCATGTAGTCTTCGGGATCGACGGCGCGGAAGCGGGCGAGGGTCGCGTCATCGAACGGGGCGTCCGGGGCGACGGCGGCACGCCAGCGGAGGAAGGGCGCGATGCGGAGGCGCGCGTTGGCGAACTCCTCCACCACCAGCGCCCCGATCAGGCCGCACTCCTCGATAAAACCGAGGCGCGCGAATTCGGCGAAGAGCGGGGCCTTGTCGTAGGGCACGCGCCGCAATTCGCCGCGCCAGCCCGCCGCGTTCCCTTCCAGGATCAGGTAGCTGGCCCGATGATCGTTATCGAGCATCATGCCGACCGAGCCGGGATTGAGGACATGCCATCGCCCGATCCGCCGGTCCATCGGGCGATGCGTGTGCCCGGCGACGAGTGTCGTCTCCGCGATCCCGGTCAGCAGCGCGGCCAGCATCTCCTCGGTGATCTCGGGATAGATCGGATCGGCATGATCGCGCGGCGAGCCGTGGACGATACGCAACGGTGGCGCGTCGGGCGGGCGGACGATGAGCGTGTCGGGCCAGAGGGCGATCGCCAACGTGAGCGCGTGCGGGATCTGTCGCTGCAACCAGTGCGGCACCGGGAAAGCGGCGCGATCGGCCCAGGCAACAGGCTCGCGCGGGGTGCCATAATCGAGCAGGATCAGCTCGTGGTTCCCACGAATCGTCGCCCAGCCCGCCTCGCGAACGCACGCCACGACCTGCGCGGAGAACGGCCCCCAATTGATCAGGTCGCCCGCAACGATGACCTGCTCGACCCGCTGCCCCTCCAAATCCGCCACGACCGCTTCAAGGGCGGGCAGATTGCCGTGAATGTCGGCGAGGATCGCCAGGCGCGTCATCATATACCCCTGTCGATCACGGGATGCCTGTCAATGCCTGCCGGTACAACGCGCAAGCCCCGGTAGAGATGTAGGGGCGAAGAGCGCGATCAGCCACCCTTGCGCGCCACCACGCGCGTGAAGCCGAGGTTGCGCCCGGCGTCGAGTCGCACCATCGCCGCCTCGTCGGCGGAACTGCGGTGACTCTGCCGTCGGGCCACCTCCAGCCAACGCAGCCAATGCTCCCAGCCGCGCGGCACCAGATCGGCGGTCGTCACCGTCGCCAGCCCGGTCCGCTCCCAGTGCGCGCGCCACCACGCCGGACTATGAAAACTCCAGAAGTCGGGGTCCCAGTACGGCACAAGATATTCGGGCAACCCGGCGACGAGTTCTTCGCGCAGGCCAGGGACAACGATGCCGATTTGACCGCCCGGCTTCACGAAGCGCGCGTAATAGCTGAAATAGAGGTCGGCGGTGCCGAAGTAGTGGTAGGCATCGACGCTGACCGCCGCGTCGAAGAAACCTTCGGCGAAAGGGAGGGCATGCGCCTCGGCGTGGGTCGGGAAGATTCGCTCGTCCAGCCCCGCCTCGCGGATCCGCGCCAGGTTGTCGGTCGCGCTGATCCACAGATCGGTCGCCCAGACTTGCACCCCGAACTCGCGCGCCAGGAAGACCGAACTCAGCGCCTTGCCGCAGCCCATATCGAGGACGCGCATCCCTGGTTGAAGATCAAGCATGTCGGTCAGCGCCTCGGTCAGCCAGACCGCGTTCGGCCCCATCAGATTCGCCAGCATCCAGTCGGGTTCGTAGGCAGCGGCACGCGGGAACTCCGGCCAATGGAGCACCGCCCGCAACTCCTCGGGCGTGTACGGCACCGCAACCGGGTTGTCGGTCATGGTCACCCTCCACCCGACCGAATCGCGGGTCAGCGTATCGAAGAACACCCGCCGACCGAGCCGCGCCGTGACTCAGCCGAGCGTCGAATGCGCCACGCCGAGATCTCGCGCGACCGTCGCGATCGCGGCCCAGGTGGCGTCCGCGAGCGGGATGCCGTCGCGCTCGCGCTCGCGGCGACTGATGGCTTCGGGATCGCCGGGCAGCAAGACTCCCTCGCTCCCCGCTGCGGGCGGCTGCTCGGTCAGCCGATTGGCGATCCGCTCGATGCTCTCAGCGAAGCGATCGGCGGGGCCGAAGGCGGCGGGGGCAAAGCAGGCGACGAAGAGGCAGTTGTTCGGCTCGTCGGGCGGGGTCGCCTGACCGCCACCGAGGCCGACCGCCAGCATCTCGGCGATCACCGCCATCGCGTAGCCCTTATGCCCCGCGAAGGGCAGGAGTACGCCGCCGGCGAAGAAATCTTCCACATCGGTCGAGGGTTGCCCATCGCGGTCGAGGATCCAGCCCTCCGGGATCGGTTTCCCCGCCGCACGCGCCACCAGCAACTTGCCGCGCGCCACCGTGCTCGTCGCATAATCGAGGAGGATTGGGGGCTCGCCGCCCGCGCGCGGGATCGCCCAGGCGAACGGGTTGGTCCCCAGCGCCGCCTGCGCGCCACCGAACGGCGCGACGATCATCGGGCCGTGGGCGGTCGAGGCCGCCGCGAAGGTGATGAAGCCTTCCGCGCCCCGACTTCGGCCCACTCGCCGATCCGCCCGGTGTGCGCCCCGCCGAAGGTCGCCGCCGCGCCGAGGCCGAGGTCGCGCGCCTTCCGCGCCGCCAGGGTAGCGCCGAGCCGTGCGCCGAGTTGGCCGAAGGTGGCCGCGCCATCGATGGTCGCCGTGGCGGGCGTCTCGTGGGTGACGGTCGGCACGGCGGCGGGGCGCAACGTCCCGGCGCGGATCTCCTCGACGTAGCTGGGAATCCGCAACACGCCGTGCGACGGATGCCCGGCGAGATCCGCACCGACCAGCGATTCCATCACCCCGGCGGCGTTCTCCGCCGTCGCGCCCGACGCCGCGAAGATCGCCGCGCCCAGTGTCCGCAATTCCTCGGCGCGCAGTGTCGGCATCGGCACCCCTCCCTCACAATGAGCAAGGGGCGCGCGGGCGATCCTGCCCGCGCGCCCCGCGACACAACGACCTACCACCACCGCCGTTCGGCGGCACCATCGAAGCGCGGGGCCGGAGGGGGCATCTCGCCGACCGTGACGTCGATCAGGACCGGGCCATCGGTCGCCAGCGCCTCGCGCAGCACGCCCTGGAACTCGTCCGGCGAACTCGCGCGCAGGCCGGGGATGCCGTACAACTCGGCCATCTTCGCGAAGTCGGGGTTGAGCAGGTCGGAGGCGATGGTACGCCGCCCGAATTGCATCTGCTGGATCCGCTTCACGTTGCCGAACGCCCCGTCGCTGAAGACCACGGCGACGAGCGGGATGTTGTGCCGCTTCATCGTCGAGAGTTCCTGGACGTTGAACATGAAGCCGCCATCGCCGTTGATCGACACGACCTTGCGGTCGGGCAGCCCCACCTGTGCGCCGAGCGCGATCGGGAAGCCGCAGCCGAGCGTCCCCTGATAGCCGGGGTTGATCTGCGTACGCGGCCCGTAGGTCGGGTAGGCATTACGCGCGAAGTAGCCGACCTGCGTCATCTCGCCGACGAGGATGCCATCCTCCGGGATCTCGGCGCGCAGCGCGGCGTTGTAGGCGGCCTGCGGCTGGATCTCGAAGAGCTGGTCCTCGACGTACGCCTTGAGCGTCGCCAGCTCGACGGCGCGCGAGGCGCGATTGCGGACACCCTTCGCGCCGTCCACCTCGGCCAGCAGATCGGCGAGGCAGCGCTTCGCGTCGCCGACGATGCCGATCGTCGGCTTCCCGTTGCGCCCGACCTCCTCGGCGTCGATGTCGATCTGGATCGTCGGCACCCCGGCGGGGATACCGCCCCAGGCGGTCAGCGGCTCCACGAAGCGCGTCCCCACGGCGAGTACCGCGTCGGCGGTCGGCAGCAATAGCCGACCGGCGTGGCCGTTCAACGCCAGCGGGTGCCGATCGGAGAGCGCACCGCGCCCATTGCCGGACATCACCACGGGGGCCTGCAATTTCTCCGCCAACTCGCGCAACTCGTCCCACGCCTCGGCGGTGAAGATGCCGCTGCCGACGAAGATCAGCGGGCGCTCGGCCCCGGCCAGGATCTCCGCCGCGCGGCGCAGCAGTTCGGGGTCGCCCGCCTGCCGCTCCGGCGTCGCGGGGTCGAGCAGCTCCACCTCGCCGCGCAGCGCCAGGATGTCGGGCGGGATCTCCAGCGAGACGGGGCGCGGGCGTCCGGTACGCAGCTGCGTGAACGCCTCGCGGACGAGGCCGGGGATCTCGGCGGGACTCATCGCCCGCCGCGCCCACTTCGTCACCGCCGCCATCATCTCCAACTGGTGGGGGATCTCATGCAGCAGGCCGGTGCCGACCCCGATCTTGTCGGATTGGATCTGCCCGGTGAGGCAGAGGACCGGCGAGTTACAAGCATAGGCGGTCGAGAGGCCGGCCATCGCGTTCAGCAAGCCCGGACCCGGCACCACCAGATTCGTCCCGACCTTACCGGTGGCGCGAGCGTAGCCATCGGCCATGTAGGAGGTCGCCTGCTCGTGGCGCGTGTGGATCACGCGGATGCTGTCTCGCTCCTCGTAGAGGGCATCGAACGCCCAGTCGAGCTGGATGCCGGGGAGGCCGAAGATCGTATCGATCCCCTCCCGTTTCAGCGATTGGACCAGAGCCTGCCCGCCGGTCAGCATCACCATACACCCACTCCCATTTCCGGCGCGTCCCACGACACGCCCGTCTATTACGCGCGACGTTGTCCCCGCTCCCCACTCGCAATGCGCCGGAATGATACCATCATCGGGGGGCCGGGGGGAAAGCGGCAGGGCGTATGACAAATCGCAGAGCGCGATCAGGCGATGGACTGCGCCTCCGGCAGGGCGAACAGGGCGGCCAGCGGCGTGCGGATCGGCAGGGTGGCGGACACTAGTTCGTCATCCGCCGCGAAGCGCTGCACGCGGAGGAATTGCCCGCCCGTCGGCTCCGGCTCGCTATGGAGGAGGAGATCGCGCTCCTGCGGACGGATGGTCCAGTATTCCGGCACCCCCGCGCGCGCATACGCCTGGCGCTTCGTGAGGAGATCGTGCTGCGGGTTCGAGGGCGAGAGGATCTCCACGAGTAAGAGGGGGATCGTCTCGATTCGGCGTTCGAGGATCAGGGCTTGATCATCCGGGCGCAGCACAAGGAGATCAGGCTGCACGGGATCGCAGCCGGGCATGAACAGGCCGATGGGCGCATCGAAGGTAATCCCGAGTCCGAGGTCATCGAGTTGGCGATAGAGCAAGCGCTGTGTCTGCCGACTGATCCATTGATGGAAGGGACTCGGCGCGGTTGACATATACAGCACCCCGTCGATGATCTCGTAGCGGTTGCCATCATCGGGCAACTCGTCCCAACGCTCGCGATCCCAATTCGCCTCGGCGGAGTGGAGCACCAGTTCGATCCCCATTATCACCCCTTCTCAGGCAGTAATCTTTGCCGCTTGAGATGAACATGCATCCCTTTTGCAACCGAAACGAGGCCACGCTTCGTTGACGAACGTACACTGACGTTCTACAATCGAGATGCTTCGCACCTATAATTCCTCCTCTACCAGTGTGGGAGTAAGTATGGCATATACGTTATATCATGCCAATTGTATTGATTGGTTAGCAGAGGAATCTGAGTCCAGCTTCGAAGCTATTGTTACCGACCCCCCTTATGGTATAAAGGAATATACAGCGAAAGAGCAATCAAGATTACGCAGTGGTAACCGTGGAGGAGTTTGGCGGATACCGCCAACCTTAAATGGTAATCTTCGCGCCCCATTGCCGCGTTTCACGGTACTTACTCGGCAAGAGATAGCTGAGCTCGCAAGGTTCTTCTCGATCTGGGGTCGGTCAACGCTCCGCGTCGCTGTACCCGGCGCACATCTTTTCATCGCTACGAACCCACTGCTTTCCCATGTACTTTATACGGCGCTTGCCGAAGCCGGATGGGAAAAACGCGGAGAGATTGTTCGCCTAGTTCAAACCTTGCGCGGGGGGGATCGTCCCAAAAATGCTGAGGAAGAGTTCTCTGATGTGACCGTCATGCCGCGCTCTGCATGGGAGCCGTGGGGAGTATTCCGAAAGCCCCTTGATGGTCGGGTCCAAGACAACCTACGTCGTTGGGGAACAGGAGGATTACGCCGATTCTCGGATGAGCGCCCCTTTACTGATGTTATCGCCAGTGAGCGCACGCCGCGTAGAGAACGTGACATTATTGATCATCCATCGCTGAAACCACAGCGTTTTATGCGACAGATTGTTCGCGCTGCGTTGCCATTGGGGCAGGGACGTGTGCTCGATCCTTTCATGGGTGGTGGATCGACAATAGCCGCAGCTGAGGTAAATGAGTATCAGAGCGTGGGTGTTGAAATCGATCCCACTTACTTTGAACTAGCGAATCACGCTATTCCGATACTCGCTGAGCTGTATAAGAATAAGGCTGAAGATAGAACCCTAGACCTGCTCGATGAGGAGTACGATGAGTCGATAGGGATCGATTACCAAAGAACACTGTTCGAGCGTCCATTAGATTAGGTATGGTTGTCCTCTCGCTTCCTTAATACGCTTGATGTTTGCAGATACATGATCTGCATCAAGGTATACAGAGTTTTCTCGCAACCTCCTTGTAGCGGGGGCTTGGGTCACTGCCGTACGTGTACGATTGCTTTCCGATGCGCGTTCATGGATCGTCCAGTCATCATAGTTTAATTGTGCAACTTCAACTTGAACAATATGCGTCTGACTATTAACGACTTTATAGACAACTACCATGAACCAGCCCTGACCCGGATTGTGACTCTCTCCTCCTTTACCGATCTGATTGGTCGCTTTCATTTCCAATCCCCAATTGGGATCAGTGCGGGGTAATGACGGATCAAAAAGGTCTGGATGGGCAGTGTCTTTATTCTGCGTGAAGTTAGATGTTTCGGCGATCGCCTTGGTAACAATGTTGGAAACAGCGCCACTATAAATATTTGCTTGTATATCTCCTGCCTCTGGGTTGAGGCCGATTTGATCAAGCAGTGCTAACGATCGGTTGAGTGCAACGAGTAACTGATCATGCGTCAGACCTTGCGGCAAAGGCACATGTCGATCGATATATGCTGGATTGACCGTAGGGGCCGGAATACGCGCCGTTCCACTGCTCAATTCTTCAGCCTGAAGAATAAGAGAGCCAAGAGTTTGCTTCAAAACTTGAGCAATTTTATCCAACGTATCGAGTGTTGGATTAGCTTCCCCACGCTCGATTTCACCCAAGCGAGTACGATCAATACCCGCATCAAGTGCAAGTCGCTCTTGAGAAAGTCCTATCTCGGCGCGAAGAGTGCTGATTAGCTTGCCAAGTGCCTCTTTGAATAATGACTTCTCCATACCCTCTCCGACGCTTCTTCTTTGCCATCGGAGGTACAATAGCTATTACGCCGCGACAGTCCACGGGATAAATCCATCAAGAATCTTCTAAATGGTGACCGGTAATCCTTACTATGCGAGTTCATCGGTAGCGCGGAAAGCCGTCCCGGATATCCGGGACGGCTTTCCGCTTATGCTTTCCAGATAGAAATTTAGTCGTGGCGCGCGGCCAGCTCCAGCGCGGCGGGCGCGGGACGACCGAGCAGGATTCGCGCGTGCTCGACGATCTTCGCGGTCGTCAGGCCGCACCACTCGCGCTGCTGCGCCGCCGAGCCGTGCGGGATCATCTCGTCCGGCACGCCCATCAGGTGCGCCGGGATGACCACCTCCTCACGCGCGAGGAGTTCGAGGACCGCCGCGCCGAAGCCGCCCTTGACGACGTTCTCTTCCAGCGTCAGCACATGGCCACAGCGCCGCGCCGCACCGAGGATCAACGCCTCGTCGAGCGGCTTAACCGAGCGCGCATTGATGATCGTCGCCTCGACCCCTTCGGAGGCGAGCAGCGTCGCGGCCTCGCGGGCGAGTTCGAGGATCGGCCCCACGCCGATCAGGGCGATATCATCGCCCTCGCGGAGGGTCACCCCCTCCCCGACCGGGATCGGCTCGGGGAGGTCGGCCAGCGCCACGCCGGTCCCGTTGCCGCGCGGGAAGCGCACCGCGATCGGGCCGCTTTCGTGCCGCACTGCCGTCACCAGCATCCGCTGCAACTCGGACTCGTCCATCGGGGCGAGGATCGTCATGTTCGGCAGGCAGCGCAGATACGTCAGGTCGAAGACTCCCTGATGGGTCTTGCCGTCGTCGCCGACGAGCCCGGCGCGGTCGAGGGTGAAGACGACCGGCAGCTTCTGGATGCAGACGTCGTGGCAGATCTGATCGAACGCACGCTGCAAGAAGGTGGAGTAGATCGCCACGACCGGGCGCATGCCGCTGCACGCCAGCCCCGCCGCGAAGGTGACGCCGTGCTCCTCGGCGATCCCGACGTCGAAGAAGCGCTTCGGATGCGCCTTCTGGAACTTGTCGAGGCTGGTGCCGGGGGCCATCGCGGCGGTGATCGCCACGATCCGCTCGTCGCGTCGCGCCAACTCGATCAACGTCTGCGCGAAGACATCCTGATACTTCGGCGCGCTCGGCTTGGAGCCGCCCGCCGCGCTCAATTGGTGCCAATTCAGCTTCAGCGGGTCGGCGGAGAGGTCGAGCCCGCGCCCCTTCGTCGTCACGACGTGGACGAAGACCGGTTTGTGCGACTCGTTCAGCACGCGCCGCGCCTGCGCGAACGTCTCTTCCAGGGTAGCGATGTCGTGCCCATCGATCGGGCCGAGGTAGGTGAAGCCTAACTCCTCCCAGATCATCGAGTGGACGACGAACTCCTTGAACGAGTCCTTCATTCGCCGCCCGATCTCCACCAGCATGTCGCCAGCCGGGAGATGTTGCAACACGTCCTCGGTGATCCCTTTCAACTGGTTGTACTGGGCATTGGTGCGGACCCGATTGAGGTACTTCGTCATCCCACCGACGTTCGGTGAGATCGACATCTCGTTGTCGTTCAGCACCACGATCAGCGGCGCGGACATCTGCCCGGCGTTGTTCAGCGCCTCGTAGGACATGCCACCGGTCAGCGCGCCATCGCCGATCACCGCCACCACCGGCCAGCGCCGCCCCTGGATCTCGTTGGCGGCGGCCATGCCGAGCGCCGCCGAGATCGCGGTGGAGGCGTGGCCCGCGCCGAATGCATCGTGCTCGCTCTCGTCGCGTGAGAGGAAGGGAGCGAGGCCGCCCGCCTTGCGGATCGTCGCAAACTCGTCGCGGCGTCCGGTGATCAGCTTGTGGGGATAGCCCTGATGGCCGACATCCCAGACGATCTTCTCCTGCGGCGAATCGAAGGTCCGGTGCAGGGCCAGGGTCAGCTCGACCACGCCCAGTCCCGCGCCGAGGTGCCCGCCGTTCTGGTTGACCACCCGCCACATCTCGCTGCGGATTTCAGCCGCCAGAACGTCCAATTGCTCGACCGAGAGATCGCGCAGATCAGCCGGGCTGTCGATCGTCTCTAAAATCATGAGGTATTTCCCTAACTCTGCCATGCCGCCGGCGGGTGGTATCATTTCACCTGAGCGGCGGGCGGCAGGCACCCTCTGCATTGCTCCCACCATCCGCGATACTAGCAAATGGAACGCGCGCACGTCAAACATGGTCACGGTCCGACCCTCTGACGGACAAGCGTAACACGCGGCGGCGGGGTCGGCTACCATAGCGTCAGGGCTATTTAGTACCCCCCCCCCTGCGGCAAGGGTCGACAACTATCGCCATCGTTACATAAGGATATACGCATGGGATGGGCCAGAAGGGTCGAGCCGGGGCCGGGCCAGGAGTCGGTGTGGGATTACCCCCGCCCACCGCGCCTCGAAGCGACGAACAAACGGATCCAGATCGTGCTCAACGGCGTCCAGATCGCCGACACGACGCGCGCCCAGCGGGTGGTAGAGACGAGCCACCCGCCCGTCTACTATCTGCCGCCGGACGATGTGGCGCGCGAATGGTTACGCCCGGCGCGGGGATCGTCGTTCTGCGAGTGGAAGGGCGAGGCGAGCTATTACGACATCGTGGTCGGTGATCGCGTCGTGGCTCAGGCGGCGTGGACGTACCATCGCCCCTCCCCTGCTTTCGCCGCGATCACCGACTACATCGCCATCTATCCCGGCAAGATGGACGAATGTTATGTCGATAGGGAGCGGGTGCAGGCGCAGCCGGGCGACTTTTACGGCGGCTGGATCACCAGGGACATCGTCGGGCCGTTCAAGGGCGATCCAGGGACGTGGGGCTGGTAGACCCTATCAACCCTCTGCACGCTGACATGCACCGTAGGGGACGCCTAGCGTCGGAAACGCGAAACGAGCATCGCTCCACCGGCCATTCCGAAGACGATCCCGAAGGTGGCGGCAAGGGGGAGGAGCGCATCGCCCCGGAGGCCGAATACGTCCGCGACCGTGAAGGCCAGATAGAGGGGCAACAGCAACAGGATTTGCAGCACCCCGCCGACATCGCGTGCCGGCGGTGCGACATTCCAGGAACCAGAGCCAACAGTCGGCAACCAGCCCTGTAATGCCACCAGGAGACCGACGAACATCCACAATAGGCCGAGACCGGCACCGAGCGCGAGGAGCATGACTTCCCCGCCATCCAAATGCCAGAACGGTTCATCCATGCAGGGCCACCCTCGCGACCGATCCGCTATGCCTCGCCCTATCGTACCATTTTGCCCCCATCGCTCCCGCCTCAGACGATCCGCCGCGCGAGCCAGCCGCCCGTCCACGCCGCGCCATAGCCTCCGACGATGCTCAGCGCGACATAGAGCGCGGCGACCGCGACCCGCCCACCTTCGAGCAGGGCGACCGTCTCCGCGCTGAACGAGGAGAAGGTGGTGTACGCGCCGAGGAAACCGGTGGCGAAGAAGAGCCGCACGAATGGCGGCTCGCGGAAGCGGCGACCGAGCGCGCCCAGGAAACAGCCGATCACAAAGCTCCCGGTCAGGTTGATCAGCAACGTCCCGAGTGGCAGCGCCCCCACCCAGCGCGCGGCGACCCAGAGCCCGAGTAAGGAGCGCAGATTCGCCCCGAGCGCCGCGCCCGCGCTGATCGCCAGATAGGGTAGGAGCGACTCCGCACGACCGCCAGTGGGGCGATCCGCCGCCGCGCGCCCTAACTCCGCCTCGGCGATCGCCTCCGGCATCGCAGGTGCTGTAGTATCCACCGAGCAGTCGCCTTGCCGACCCGGCCCTTCGCCCTCACCCATCGCCTCACCGCCCCACGAGCGCGCGACCGATCAGCCCGCCGAGCGCCGCCGCCCCGACGCAGAGGATGACGCTCCCCGCCGCATTGGCGAGCGCGCCGCGCCGCCGAGAGCGCTCCGCCAGCGCCACCGTCTCGAAGGCGAAGGTGGAGAAGGTGGTGTAGCCGCCGCAGAAGCCGGTCGCCAGGATCGCTCGCCAGCCGCCCGCGCCGAGGGGTAGGGTGACGAGCAGGAAGCCGAGCAACGCGCTCCCGCTGATGTTGATCAGCAGCGTCCCGTATGGGAAGGCGACGCCCCAGCGCGCCGCCGCCAGATTCGAGACGGCGTAGCGCGCGTTGGCCCCGACGATGCCGCCGAGTGCGACCAGCAAGTATGTCTGCATCGGCCCTTTCCCTACTGCTCTCGTCTTCGCATGGCGGTGGCAAACAGAACTGCCCCGCTCCTGTCCGCGCAGACGAACTTTTTGACCGCAATCTTCAGCCAGAACTTTCGTCCGCCGACAGCCCACACCAGGTCGGAGCAATGCCCACGGCAAAGAAAAAGCTTCTACCCGCGCGCGATCATGCGCGGGTAGAAGCTATCAGCCGGTATCCGGCGGGCCGCCCGACGGGCGGCCTACGAGCCTCATCGCAGCGGCCACGTCGCACGGCGCGACGCGACCACAGCGGGATTGTACGCCGCGCTATCGGGCGGGGCAAGCTTTGGCGCGCTCAGCGCAGGCGGCGGCTCGCCATCGCACCGGGCAACGGCTCGGTCGCGGTGCGGCAGGGCGTGTCCACGCCGAGTTTGCGGCAGATGAGATCGCTCGTCACCTCGGCCATCCGGCGCGAGGTCGTCACCTTGCCGCCGATGATCGTCACCAGCCCGCCGAGCGCGTCGCGCTCCTCGTGGTCGATCAACAGGAAGTCACGACTGAGGCCACGCCCTTGCTGGTCGGTGTCTCCTGCCCGCGCCTCGGTGGCCGCGAGGGGGCGCACGGCGGCCCAGGCGCGCACCTGCGCGACCTCGCGCAGGACCGGCACCATGCGGATCGCCTCCTCGATCAGCCGTTCCGGCTCGCCCTCGGGCACCGTACGGTCGTCCGGCGCGGCAGCGGGGACGGCGGTGGTGCCGAGGACGACGCCGGTGCCGTTCGGCACGATGATATCCCCATCGGCGGGGGGGCGACCGTAGCTGATGACGTAACTTGTCGGGCGCTGCGCCATCAGCACCATCGTCCCCTTGTTGGGCACGAGGGCTACCTCGACGCCGGCCAGCGCGGCGATGGTGCCGGCCCACGGCCCGGCGGCGTTGATCACGCACTCGGCGTGCACGGTATAGAACTGCCCGGTGATGCTGTTGCGCCCGCTCGCCCCGACCACGCGATCCCCATCGCGGATCAGGTGATCGACCGCCACGCCGCGAAAGGCCCAGCAGTCGTGCTCGGTGGCGGAGAGGACGTTGGCGACCGAGAAACGCCAGGAATCGAGCGTGGCGTCCGGCACGCGGAAGGAGCGGAGCACGGTCGGCGCGACCAGCGGCTCCTCGGCCAGCGTCTCGGCGTGGCTCAATTCTTCGATCGGGATCCCCGCCGCCCGGCAGCCCTCGACGAAGGGGCGTTGGAAGAGGAGTTCGGCGCGGCCATCGAGGATCAGGAAGAGTCCCCCGATATCCTCGATGCAGTGCGGGGCGATCCGCCGCAGGATCGCGCTCTCCTCGATGCACTCCCGCGCCGTGGCAAGATCGTTGGTGACGTAGCGCGCGCCGGAGTGGAGGAGGCCGTGATAGCTGCCGGTGGTGCCGGAGGCGAGGTCGCCGCGCTCCAGCAGGCAGACGCTGACACCGCGCAACGCCAGATCGCGCGCGATGGCGGTGCCTGTCGCACCGCCGCCGATGATAAGCGCCTGTACGGTGAGATCCATGCGGGGTGTTCCCTCCCGGTCGTGAGTCGTGAGTCGTGGGTCGTGAGAAGGACGGCAGTCGGCAGGGCGATGGAACGTCAGGCGTTGGCGAGCGGGTGGGGCGGTGAGCGCGACGCGCTGCACCGCCGCCCCGATCATCGCGCACAGGACACCGCTACATGGCTCGCGTCCACCGCGCTCAACTGGTCGCGGGCAGCGCGGTCGCCCCGCCAATTTCCGCGTCCGCCGCCTCGCGCCCGGCCTCGCGGATCGCGCGGTCGGTGTCGGTGAGGGCGAGGGCCACCATCCCGGCCAGGAAGAGGACGATCAGCGAGAGGAGCGCGAGGCGGTACGAACCGGTGTAGCCGACGATCAGGCCGAAGAGGAACGGCCCGATCCAGGAGGTGCCGCGCTCGGAGATCTCGTAGAAGCTGAAGAAGGAGGTCTCGCGACCCGGCGGGATCATCCGCGCGAAAAGGCTGCGGGAAAGCGCCTGCGAGCCGCCGAGGACGGTGGCGATCACGGCGGACATGATCAGCGCCTGCGTGGTCGTCTGGAGCAGGGCGTAGGCGTAGACGATCACGCCGGACCAGAGGACCAGCGAGACGAGGATCGCCCGCTTGGTACCGATCCGTTCCGCGAGCCGCCCGAAGCCGAGCGCCCCGAAGAAGGCGACGAACTGCACCAGCAGGAAGACGACGATCACGAACGACTGCGCCTCGCCCTCGTCGCGCCCGCGCGCGATGAACAGTTCCTGCGTCAGGAAGACAGCGGCGAGGCCGATCACCGTCTGGATGCCGTCGTTGTAGAGGAGATAGCCGAGCAGGTAGCGCAGGGTGTACGGGTGGCGGCGGAACTCGCGGAAGGTAGTGCCTACCTCGCGGAAGCCGAGCGTCAGCAACCCCTGCCCGGTGGGTGGGCGACGTGCAGGCTGGCGGACCCGCAGGCGGGTGAAGGTGATCAGGGCGAAGCCGCCCCACCAGAGCCCCGCCGAGAGGAGCGAGAGGCGGATCGACAATCCGGTGGTGAGGCCGAGCGGCTTGCGGAGCACGAGGACAAGGTTGAAGACCAGCAGCAGACCCCCGCCGAGATAGCCGAGCGCGAAGCCCCGACTCGACACCGCGTCGGCGCGATCGGGGCTGGCGATCTCCGGCAGATAGGCGTTGTACATCACGAAGGCCGCGCCGAAGCAAATGTTGATCAGGATGAAGAGCGCCGAGCCGAGCAGATAGGTGTCCGAGGTGACGAAAAAGAGCAGACAGGTCGCGATCACGGCGATATAGGTGAGGACGATCAGGGGGCGCTTCTTCAGCGCCGTGTAATCGGCGACCGCGCCGAGGATCGGCAGCAGGAAGACTTGCAGGAAGACCGACGCGGAGATGGTGTAGGGCCAGAGGGACTTGGCGGTTACCAGCACGGCGGAGCCGATCTGGATCACCGGGCCATTCTCCCCCACCGCCCCCTGCGCCAGCGAGGTCACATACGGCCCGAGCAGGACCCCGGCGACGGTGGTGCTGAAGACCGAACTGGCCCAATCGTACATCGTCCAACCGAAGATCTCGCGCCGATCGTTCCGCACCGCCGGCTCGGAACTCGCCCCGGATCGCCCCACACCCTCGCGCATCATGGGTCCTTTCGGCACGATCCCGCCCAGCGATCACGCTCATCGATCACGCGCATGCGCGGAGTATCGCACGACGCACCCGGTCCTTCCACACCGTCGCGCCATGCCAACAAGGCAAGAGGAACGCTCTTTCATTGCGGTGAGACAAGCGGGAGCGGCTGCGTGAACCAGATATACGTGCCGTAGACGATCTGTACCAGGATGAGCAGCAAGAGCAGCGCGCAGATCACGAGCGGATTCACGCCCCCCCCCGAGCACCCCGATCGCCACCGCGCCGCAGCCGCCGAGCAGTTTCAGGCCGATGCTCGTCCGCGACACCCCCGGCTCGTCGGGGGCGTCGCGCAGGGTCCCCTCCAGCGCCCCGATCGCCAGCAAGGCGACGGCCAGCGACCCACACAGCAGGCCGATCGCACCGCTGAAGGCATCCCCATCATGCGGCGTGAGCACATTCTGGATGGCGGCGCTGGTTGCCGCGATCGCCATCACCAGCGGCAAGTGGAGATAGTTCCAGGCCAGCGACCACCAGATACCGGGTCGAACGGAGCGTCGTGCCACGAAATCGAAATAGACCCACCACAGGCCGAAGACGAGCGCTAAGCCCAGGGTGCCGGTGAGCCCGATCGCGAAGGTGAAATCCTCGCGCCCGGCGACTCCCTGGATCACCCCCACCATCGCCTCGCCGAGGACGATGATCACCAAGAGGCCGAAGCGCTCCGGGATTTTGGACGCGCCGACGCGCGGCAAGCGCGACTGGGCGGGCAAGGTCGTGATCGGCGTCACGAGATCGCTCGTCAGGGCGATCCCCCAGAGGAGGAACCGCCACGGCGAGGGGACGAACGCGGAGACGACGAAGAGGACGATCGACAGGGTGAAGCCGATCCCGTAGCGGCGCGCCACCGGCCAGAAGGGGGGCGCATACCAGCCGCCGCGTACCCACATGAGGGTGATCAGCACGCGCGCCGCCGCATAGGCGAGCGCATAACGCGCCGATGTCGCCCCGAGCCCGTCATGCGCAAAGATCGCCAGGGCGGCCACCGGGATGATCTCGGCGAAGACGAAGAGCCGATAGCTGAGATCGTAGGTCTCGAAGCGCTCGTTGTAGAACGTCCCGCCGATCCAGGCCCACCACGCCGGCACGAAGAGCAGCACATACCCGACGACACCTCCCCAGGAGATGTGCCCGGCCAGGTAATGGGCGAGTTCGGCGATGACCACCACGAAGACGAGATCCGAGAAAAGTTCGAGCCAGGAGACCCGGCGCTCCGTAACCTCGTCGCCCTCCGGCGATCCGACCCAGAGCCGGGGCCGCTCCCACCACTGTCGTGTCGCCATCCCCCCTCCGCCCAACCGACATGGCGCGACCTGGCACGCGCCCCCAGCTACGCACCACGCTCTATGGCACCACGGATCATGCGTCGACGCGATCCTCAATCTCCCAGAGATGATCGAGGACGTGCCAGGCGACGCGGCGGACGAAGTAGCGCGCGGGCCAGACCTTCCCGCCGCGCGGGCCGCTCGTCGGCGCTTCGCCGCGCGCCGCCGCGTCGAGCGCGTCGAGCACCCCCCGGTGGATGCGCGGGCCTTCCTCGGCGATCCGTTCCTCTTGCACCTTGTCGATCTTCCAGCGCTGCTGCGCCAGATAACCCGCCTCGGACTGCAAGACGTGCGCGACGATCTTATCGAGATCGCGCCCGCCGCCGCGCGGGCCGCGCCGGAGTTCTTCGCCACGCGCCGCAGCCGCCGCCGCGTCGAAACCGCGCCAGATCGCTCCCAGCACGATCCCGTAACGTCGCGCCGATGCGGCATCGAGCGGCGTCAGGTCCCACGCGGGCGCGCGCCCGGGCACGCCGAAATCGGTGGTCGCATTGCCCGCGAGGCGCTCGACGACGGCGAAGGTCGGGGTGGGAACGGCCAGCGCCTCGGCATACGCGGTATCGCGCAGGAGGTGGGCGTAGCGGGCCTGGTACTCGGCGAGCGCGGCGAGCGCCGTCCCCTCGTCGCGCCCGATCCGGCACCACCCCGGCCAATCGAGCACCCCCGCGACCGTGCGCTTCTGACCGCTCTCCAGGTACACCTCGAAGCGTTCCAGGCTGGCGGGCATGGCACCATCCTTCTTGCACGCCGGAGCATAGCCGATCGCGCGACCGAGCGCGCCGCACATTTACAGGAAGTAGACCAACTCCGGCTCGATCGTCGCGGCGACGCGCAAGATACCGAACGAGTAGTAGGGCGCGCGGCGCTTGTCGGTCGGGGAGCCGGGGTTGAAGAGGATTAGCTCGTCTTCGAGGCGGCTCGATGCCTGATGGCTGTGGCCGAAGACGACGCAGCGCACGTAGGGATTGTCCGCGAAGGTGCCGCGCGCACGGGCCGGGGTGGTGCGACCCGTCCCCTCGTGCCCGTGGACGAGGCCGATGTGGTGCCCGCCGACGATCACGACGCGCGAGCGCGGCAAGCGCGCGCGCATGTCGGCGGCGTCGCCGTTGCCGATCACCGCCAGGACCGGGGCGATCTCGCCGAGCTGGTCGAGGACGCGCGGCGCGAAGATGTCGCCCGCATGGAGGATCAGCTCGACGTTGGCCTTGGCGAGCTCGTCCAACAGGACACGCGGCAGGCTGCGCTCGTACGGCTCGGGGTAGATATGCGTATCGGAGACGACGCCGATCGTCAGCGGCGTCGTCCAGAGTTCGGAGGTCTGCGACCAGTCGCGCGCCATGCGCGTCCCTTCTTCACATGTGAAGCCCGCCAGTGGCGCGCTATCGGCGCCGCTGCGCGCGCTCCGACGTCATCATTCCGAAGAGGCCGCTCAGCACCCCGGCAGCCAGGGCGGTGATCATCGCGCCGAGGAAGGTCGCGTCCACGCCGACGTTCGCGCGCGCCGCCAGCCAGAACATCAGCCCGTTGATGACGATGCTGAACAAGCCGAGCGTCAGGCAGCCGATCGGCGCGGTCAGGAAGCGCACGATCGGACGCAGAAAGGCGTTGAGCAGGCCGACGATGACCGCGAAGATCACCACCGCCGTGCCATTCGCAAAGGTGAGTTGAGTCGGCAGCAGCGCCGCGACCACGACGACCGCGAGCGCATTCGCCAGGAGCGCCAGGATAGCACCGAACATCGATCCCCCCAGTCCCAGCATACGAGGCACACGCCTCCAGGCACCTACAACGGCCCCATAGTGTACCAAACGACAGACACCACTTTTGTATCCCCTACCCACTCCACGGCGCGCACCCTACCCGAATAGGCGAGGCGGGCCTGCACCATTCCCGCTATGCTTAGCAGTGCAGAATGGGTGGCGCAGAAGACGCGCTGATCTACGCTCGGACACGGCGTGCGTTGCACGACGGCGGCGCACGCCGAGGCGATGAGAACAACGACAACAGGGAGCAAACAACGAGTATGATGGGATTCGATCCGTCCGGGCGGGGCGGGCGTGGCGGGCGGGGCGGCGGACGTCCCGGCGAGGGGCTGGGCCTGAACGCGCGCGAAGAAAGTCGCGCGCGGCGCGGCGCGGCACCGACGAAACAAAGCACACCGACCGGAGGCAATGACGATAACGAAAGAGGACCGGGCTTGGGGACGGTCCTGCGCGAGGCGGCGCGTAACGCGCGCGCCTCGCTGGTGGGCGTGCCGCGCGTCCTGAAGCTGGTCTGGCAGACGCACCGGGGCTTCACCCTGGCGCTCGGCCTGATCACGCTGCTGCAGAGCGCCACCCCGGCGGCGCAGGTATGGCTGGCCGGGCAACTCCTCCAGGCGGTGGTCGACGGGGTGGGTCGCGGCGGCGACGCGACGGCGGTCCGCCGCATCGTGATCCTGGCGGCGGTGCAGTTCGCACTGCTGACGCTGAACAGCCTGCTCCAGACATTGCAGAACGTCACGCAGCAACTCCTCCAGGATCGCACCGCCAACCGGGTCCAACTGATGATCATGGAGCACGCCAACGGCCTCGATCTGCGCTTCTTCGAGGACGCGACCTTCTACGATCAGTTGCAGCAGGCGCAGCGCGAGGCGGCGTTCCGCCCGGTCGGGATGGTCTCCGGGGTCTTCGGCCTCGTCCGCACCCTCCTGACCTTCCTCTCGATGATCGCGCTGCTGCTGCGACTCGGCCCGCTCCTGGCGGTCGTCGCGCTGCTGGCACCGATCCCGGCCTTCATCGCCTCCACCCGCTACGGCTGGCAGGGATACCAGCAGATGCGCCGCCAGTCGCCCGAGCGGCGACTGATGTCGTACCTGACAAGCCTGCTGACGACCGACACCTACAACAAGGAGATCAAGCTCTTCACCCTCGGCGACTTCTTCGTCGCGCGCTATCGCACGCTGGCGGCCAAGTTCATCGCCGAGAATCAGGGCTTGCTCGTCCGCCGCTATCTCGTCGGCTTCGCCTGGGGGACGCTGACGCTGCTCACCTCGGGCGGCACCTACCTCTACGTGGCGATCCTGGCGGTGCGCGGCACGATCGACATCGCCGGGCTGACGGTGTATACCGGTGCGGCGAGCCAGGTGCAGAGCAATTTTCAGGGCTTACTCGGCGGCCTCTCCTCGATGTACGAGAACACGCTGTACCTGAACACCCTCTTCGAGCTCCTCGCCTTCACGCCGGTCATCCGCGCGCCGGAAAATCCGGTCCCGGTGTCGCACCACTTCACGAAGGGGATCGAGTTCCGCGACGTCAGCTACACCTATCCGGGGCGCGAGGAACCGGCGCTCGACGGCGTCTCGTTCACGATCGCGCCGGGGAAGACGGTCGCGCTGGTCGGGCGCAACGGCGCGGGGAAGACGACGATCGTCAAGCTCCTCACCCGCCTCTACGACCCCGACAGCGGCCAGATCCTGATCGACGGTGTGGATATCCGCGAGTACGACCCCGCCGCGCTGCGCCACGAGATCGGCGTGATCTTCCAGGATTACGTCACCTACTTCCTCAGCGCCCGCGAGAATATCGGCGTGGGGCGTCTCGAAGAGGCCGACGATCTGGCGCGGATCGACGCGGCGGCGGCGCAGAGCGGCGCGGACGGCGTGGTAGCCCAGTTGCCGCAGGGGTACGACACGACCCTCGGCAAGTGGTTCGACCAGGGGCATCAGCTCTCCGGCGGCGAGTGGCAGAAGATCGCGCTCGCCCGCGCCTTCATGCGCGACGCCCAGATCCTGATCCTCGACGAACCGACCGCCTCGCTGGATGCCCAGGCGGAGTACGAGATCTTCGCGCGGATCCAGGAGTTGACGGCGGGCAAGACGGCGTTCTTCATCTCGCACCGTTTCTCCACCGTACGCCTCGCCGACCGGATCATGGTGCTGGAAGGGGGCCGGATCATCGAGAACGGCTCGCACGACGCGCTCCTCCTCCAGAACGGGCGCTACGCCGAACTCTTCAACCTCCAGGCGACCGCGTATCGGTAGTGGGTCGAGTGGGCGCAGTGGGCGAGAAACGAAGACCGAGGAGGAACGGAGCCTCAGAGACGTGGAGGGGAGAGACGAAGAGAATAGGGTGGGAAGGGTCCAGTCCGCGCAGGCGGATAGTCTGCCCTTCAGGGGTACTTCAGTCCAACGGCACCACCCACACCGTGAGACGGCCCTCACCCCGGCTCGTCGCCCAGAAGGCACCCCGCAAGGCAGCCCCTCTCCCCATCCGAGGAGAGGGGCTGCCTTGCGGAGCGGGCGGGGCATGGCGGACACCTCACCCCGGCACCCCGCGGGTGCCACCCCCCTCCCCATCCGAGGAGAGGGGGTGCGCTGAGATAAAGGCAACACCTCTTGTCATGCCTAGTATGCGCAACGAACGACGTAGCTACCGATCCCTCTGAAATTGTCTCTTCTTTCTCCCGTGCCCCCTCTGGGCTCCTTTCCATCCCTGCTCTCTCGTCTCTGCGCCTCCGCGGTGAGTCCCCGTCCCTTCTCCTATCCACGCGCATTGCGCCACAGGTTGGCGGCTAGGTACAATGCAGTGGAATAGATGCAGCAACAGCGACGTTGTGGTGCCGGAGGATTGAGAGCAACATGCCAACGTACGAATATCAGTGCAAAACGTGTGGTCAGCATTTCGAGCGCGTGCAGCGCTTCACCGACGACCCGATCACCGAATGTCCGACCTGTGGTGGCGTTGTGAAGCGGGTCATCCATCCCGCCGGTGTCATCTTCAAGGGCTCCGGCTGGTATATCACCGACAGCCGCAAGGGCGGCGAGTCGGCCAGCCTGAACGCAGCGCCCGCCGCGACGAAGTCCGAGGGCGAGGCGACCAAGACCGAGAGTAAGCCCGTCGAGAAGGCCGCGCCCGCCAGCGATAGCTAGGCGTTTCGCGCGTCGAGGGCGAGGAGAACGCTATTCATGGTGCCACGAGCGAGCCAACTCGGCGGCCAGAGGCGCTGGTCGCGCGTTCGTGGGGCGGTGATGTGTCGTCGGGGGCAGGAGGGCGTGGGTGCCCGCTGCTCCCGTCCGCGTTAACGCCACCGTAGCCAGATGGAAGGATCACCGATGGTTCGTCCCCTCGTTCGGTTCCGTGAAGACATCCAGGCGGTCAAGGATCGCGATCCGGCGGCGCGCAACGGCACCCTGGAACTGTTGCTGATCACCCCCGGACTGCACGCGCAATGGGCCTATCGCCTCGCGCACGCCCTCTGGGTCCGGCACGTGCCCCTCTTGCCGCGCGTGCTCGCCCAGTACGCGCGCTTCCTGACCGGTATCGAGATCCATCCGGGCGCGACGATCGGTCGGCGGCTCTTCATCGATCACGGGATGGGTGTGGTGATCGGCGAGACCGCCGAGATCGGCGACGACGTCACCCTTTTCCAGGGCGTCACCTTAGGGGGCACCGGCAAGGTGAACGGCAAGCGCCACCCCACCCTCGACGATCGGGTCACGGTCGGCGTGGGGGCCAGCATCCTCGGCGCGGTCACCATCGGCGCGGGCGCGCGGATCGGTGGCGGCGCGGTGGTGCTGCGCGATGTGCCGCCCAACACCACGGCGGTCGGCGTACCGGCCCACGCTACCACCCGCCTCCAGCCGGTCCCGCCCGCCGAAAGCGGTGGGCGCAGTGTCCAGCACATCGCCGATCCCGCGCAGGAGCAGATCAACACCCTGCGAGGCCAGCTCGCCGAACTGAGCGCGCGCCTCGCCGCCATCGAAGGAACGAATGGCGCGTCCCCCCACCCCACCGCCCACCCCGCCACGCGTGAGCAGCGCGAACAACTCGGCGCCCTCGCCGCCCCCGCAGAGTGTCGCTAGCGCGGGCGGGACACGGCGGGCGGCAACACGCTCCTGACCCAATCCCCCTCGCGCCCCTCTCGGCCCCGCCGTGTGGTATCGTCCGCGCGGTGGTATGCGCCATTTGCCGATCCGGCACCGCGCAATCAAATCGCGTACCTTCGCGCCCACGCGCGACAACCAGCTACAACGCCCAGAACAAGAATCTGATTACTGATCACTGACTACTTGCTACCCGAAAGGAACCACCTGATGGCCCTCCAGGTCTACAACACCCTGACCCGCCGCAAAGAGGTGTTCGAGACGATCGAACCGGGGAATGTCCGCATGTACGTCTGCGGCGTGACCGTCTACGGCCCGGCCCACATCGGCCACGGCTTCATGGTTCTTTCGTTCGACATCATCCGGCGCTACCTCCAATGGCTCGGCTACACCGTCCAGCACGCGCAGAACTTCACCGATGTGGACGACAAGATCATCGCCAAGGCGGCGGAGATCGGGATCGCGCCGATCGCGCTGGCCGACGGCTACGTCGCGGAGTGGCGGCGCGACATCACCGAACTCGGCGTGCTGCCGCCGACGATCGAGCCACGCGCCACGCAGGAGATCGCCGGGATGCTGGAGATGATCGGCGGGCTGATCGCGCGCGGGATGGCCTACGAGGCCGGGGGCGATGTCTACTTCCGCGTCCGTGCGTTCGCGGGCTACGGCAAGCTCTCGCGGCGCAGCCTGGACGATCTCCTCTCCGGCGCGCGGGTCGAGATCGGCGAGCAGAAGGAAGACCCGCTCGACTTCGCCCTCTGGAAGGCCGCGAAGCCGGGCGAGATCTCGTGGCCAAGCCCGTGGGGGCCGGGTCGTCCCGGCTGGCACATCGAATGCTCCACGATGTCCCTCGCGCACCTCGGCGGGCAGCTCGACATCCACGGCGGCGGCTCGGACCTGATCTTCCCGCACCACGAGAACGAGATCGCCCAGTCCGAGGCGTATCTGGGGCAGGTGCCGTTCGCGCGCTACTGGCTGCACAACGAGATGGTGCAGCTCGGCGGCGACAAGATGAGCAAGTCGCTCGGCAACCTGATCACGATCCGCGAGCTGCTCGCTGGCGGCGCGGACAATGGGCAGGCGTACCGGATGATGGTCCTGACCGGGCACTACCGGACGCCGCTCAACTGGAGCGAGGAGTCGTTCGCGAGCGCCGGGCGCGCACTGGACCGCCTGCGCTCCGCCCTGCGCGACTACACGGCGGGCGAGATGCCCGGCGACGGTGGCGCGCTCGCCCCGACGCTGGCGACCGCCGAAACGGCCTTCCGCGCCGCGATGGACGACGACTTCAACACCGCCGGGGCGCTCGCCGCCCTCTTCGACCTGACCCGCGCGATCAACCGTGCGCGCGACGAGGGTGCGGCGGCGGACGATCGGCATGCCGCGCAGGCGAAGCTGGTCGAATTGGCGGCGGTTCTCGGCCTGCAACTCGTCGTCGAGAAGGCGGCGAACGACGCCCTGGCCGCCGCGCCGTTCATCGAACTGCTGCTGGAGACGCGGGCCGAGCTACGCAAGGCCCGGCAGTTCGCCCTCAGCGACCTGATCCGCGACCGCCTCAAGGGCCTCGGCATCGAGGTCGAGGACGGCCCGCAAGGGAGCACCTGGCAGGCGCTATGAACAGCGTACGATCGGGCACCCGCCACGGGGATACGACAGCGGACACGCATGCAACCGATCTCGCGCCGCACACGATAAGAGCGTGCGGCGCGCTCTCGTCCGCCCCGATACGTGGCATCTCACGAGCGATCGTTTGGGTGCGAATAGTGATGACACCGGGATCACAGTACTGCCGTCATCAGCCATTCGATGGTCCATGATCGATGATCCATGAGCCGAGTTCTTGCGTAGTATGAAACGTGGGACGGTGATGCATCGTCGGAACCGGGGATGTGTCAGCGCGTTACAACAAGGGCATCAGGCAGCCGGACGATGCGCGGCTACGGTCTTGCCCGATGCCCGACATTGGCAACGCTGAGTCGGGGGAGCCTTATTGCCGATTCGCGGTAGTCTGCAGAGACAAGGGCTCCCCGTGACGAAGCGGAACGATCGCACCGCTGTTCGGCGAGTAGACACAAGGAGAGACGCGTTATGGTACCGGCACCCTTCTTCAAGAACGACATCGAGATCCTCAACTACGCACTCACGCTGGAGCATCTGGAAGCCGCGTTCTACGTCAAGGTCGTCGCCAGCAACGTGCTGACCGGCGACGAGCAGAAAACCTTCATCGTGATCCGTGACCACGAAACCGCCCACGTCACCGCCCTTACCAAGGCGATCGCCGCCGCCGGTGGCATGCCGGTGAAGCCGCGCCAGTCGTACAACTTCGGCGATCTTTCCACCCGCGCGAATATCCTCAACCTGGCAAATACCTTCGAGCCGACCGGCGTCGGAGCCTATGACGGTGCCGCATTCGAGATCAAGAACAAGGACTATCTCGTGGTCGCGGGTCAGATCGTCCAGGTCGAGGCGCGTCACGCCGCTACGATCCGCGCGATCATCGATCCGAACGCTAATCCGGTGCCGATGGCTTTCGAGATCACGCTCCGTCCCCAGCAGGTACTCAACGCGGTCACGCCGTTCCTTGGTCCGGCACAGCCGTAAGCTGGCCGATTGCGCACATCGGAGTAAGGAATCAGCGACTCTGACACCGGTGTCGGAGGGCTAACAAGGAGAATGACGGGTATGACACAGCACTTTGACGATCTGGTCACACGCGGGATCAACGCGCAGCTCACGCGACGCAAGCTGCTCCAAGGCTCGATCGCGATGGGCGTCGGTGCGGCGGCGATGGGGACGTTCGGCGGCCTGTTCGTCACCCCGGCCCAGGAAGCGGCGGCGAGCCCCCTTGATAGTGACTTACAAATCCTGAATTATGCGCTGACCCTGGAATACCTCGAAGCCGCCGCGTACAAGGCGATCATCGATGCAAAGGTCTTCACCGGACGCGCGGCGACCTATTTCGCGGCATTCGGCGCGCAGGAACAGGTTCACGTCGATACCCTCGTCAGCACAATCAAGAGCCTCGGTGGTACACCGGTCACCGCCCCGGCGCGCGGTTATAATCTTTCGACCGTGCCCGCCGCCCCGGCTGACATCCTGGCCTTCTTCCAGACGGTGGAGTCGGTCGGCGCGAGCGCCTATCTGGGCGCGGCGGCGTCGATCACCAACCCCGATATCCTCGAAGCGGCGCTGAGCATTCACGCGGTGGAAGCGGAACATGCCTCGGCATTCGCACAGTTGATCGCGCCCGGCACGATGCTCTTCGCGCCGGAGGCGTTCGCCACGCCACGCACGCCCGATCAGGTCTTCCAGATCGTCGCGCCATTCTTCGTGCCGACCGCCTCGCCCTTCAAGGATGTGACGCCGGGCACGCAGTACTCGACCGCGATCTTCTATCTCTACGGTCTCGGCATCGTGCGCGGCGATCAGGACGGGATGTTCCGCCCGAACGATTCGCTACTGCGGGCGCAGATGGCCGGCATGGTCGCCCGTGCCTTCCTGTGGGCCGACGAGATGCACGGTATGCGCTTCAAAGACCAGGGTCCGGTGGACGCCGAGTTGTGGAATGACGTCAATGTACTCTCCTTCTACGACGTCGCGCGCGGTTACGCGCCCGAGCAGTTCGATCCGCTGACCCCGGTGCTGTATGTGCAGGACATCAGCTTCGTCACCCGCGCGATGGTGACCAAGGGCTTCTGGATGCCCGAGATGGGCGACGATACGACCATCTACCCGAACGTCAAGCCGGAGTCGGGGCACCGCCTCGATTTGTTGACCTTCATCAAATACGTCGGCCTGGTGCCGGGCACATCCTCCTTGAAGGCGAACTGGGATTCTGCCAACATGAATGCCACCCGCGCCTTCTCCGCACAGGTGGTCTATCAGGCGCTGCTGACGATCAACAAGGGCTAATCATCGCGACGAACGGCCAGATTGAAGGGGGGGCGGGGCATTGGTGCCTCGCCCCCTTCGTTTTCTTATCCCCAGATCACATACAGATACGCCGGACACAGTACTCGGACAGTACGCCGCCCCTGCGACGGCAGCGCGTCCGGCTATCCCACGAGCGGTGTCACAGGCGGGCGCGGCTGGGGCTCCTGTGCTGAGTACAGCCGCTGCTCACCCGAACGAGCGGGGGGCGACGAGCGCCCACATCGGCACCTGCTCCTGTCCAGCTGGCAGCTACCGCTTCTGCAAGTGCGCGAAGTTGGCGCTGAGGGTGCGGACGACGCCATCCTGGAACTTCACCGTCACGTCCTGGTCGTCGGACAGGTTCTTGATGTTGATTACCTGCCCCTGCCCGAACTTGGCGTGCAGGACACGGTCGCCCGGCTTGAAGCCGCCGAGCGTCGTCGGCTCGGCGGATGCGGGCGGACGCGACGCACCCTTCGCCGCGCCGTTGGCGGGCCGACTGCTCCCGGTTCCGGACGAGCGCCCGGCCCCCCAGGAGACATCACCGCCACCACGCCCGAAGCTGCCGCCGCCCGTAGCACCCGCACCGCCGTAGCGCCCGTAGCTGCCGCCCGCGCCGCCGCCACGCCCATTGCTGCCCACGCTGACCTTCGGGGCCTGCGAGACGCGGTCCAGGTAGGCTTCCGGCAGCGATTGGAGGAAGCGCGAGGGCTCGCTAACCTCCTCCTGCCCGAAGCGCGTCCGCTTGAAGGCATAGGTCAGATAGAGCTGCCGCATCGCGCGGGTGATCCCCACGTAGGCCAGCCGCCGCTCCTCCTCCAACTCGCGCGGGTCTTCGGACTGCGCCGCGCGCGAGTGGGGTAGCAGCCCTTCTTCCAGCCCGACCAGGAAGACGACCGGGAATTCGAGCCCCTTCGCGGCGTGCAGGGTGATCAGCGTCACCTGATCGCCGTCATCCTCGATCGTGTCGGCGGCGCTGACGAGCGCCTTTTCCTCCAGGTAGGAGGTCAGGCCGTTCATCGGCGTCTGATCGGGCCAGCGGCTGATCTCGTTCCCCAACTCGCCGATGTTTTCCAGGCGCTCCGCCTGGGCCGATTCCTGCAAGAAGCCCACGTAGCCGGAGCGATCGAGCGCCTCCTTGAAGAATTCCGCGAGGCCGAGCGTCCCGGCGGCGCGGCGCAGCTCGCTCAGCGCGCGCGCGAAGTCGAGCAGGGCGGCCTTGCTGCGCCCGCCCACCTGGGGCGGCATGTGGCGCGGCATCCCCTCCTCGGCGTCGAGGAGCGCCTCGAAGCCGGAGGCGAGGGAGAAGCTCGTCTCGGTCGCCCAGCTCTCGATCACTTCCAGCGCCTTCGGTCCGATCCCCTTGCCGAGCGGCATGTCGCTGCCGATCACCCGGCGCAGGCTGACCGTATCGGCGGGATTGACGACCGCGCGCAGGAGGGCCATCACATCCTTGACTTCCTGGCGCTCGTGGAAGCGGATACCGCCGATCAGTTGCAGGGGGATCTTGGCGCGGTCGAGCGCCTGCTCGATCGGGCGCGACTGGGCGTTGGTGCGGTACATGATCGCGAAGTCGCGGTACGGGTGCTTCCGCATCACATGGAGGCGACTGATCTCGGTGACCAGGAACTGCGCCTCCTGGCGCTCGTCGTAGAGCTCCTGCACCTGCACCTTCGTGCCGGTGCCGTGCACCGCATGGAGCTGCTTCTCTGTGCGCTCCGGGTTGTCCTTGATCACGCCCATCGCCGCTTCGAGGATCGGCTGCGTGGAACGATAGTTCTGCTCCAGGAAGATCGTCGTCGCCTTGGGATAGTCGCGCCGGAAGTTGCGGATGTTGGTGATGTCCGCGCCCCGGAAGCGATAGATCGACTGATCCTCGTCGCCGACGACGCAGAGATTGGCGTCCGGGCCGTCCGCGAGCTGGTGGATCAGGCTGTACTGGACGAGATTCGTATCCTGATACTCGTCCACCATGATGTAGCGATAGCGCTCCTGGAAGCGTTTCAGCACCTCCGGCACGTACTGGAAAAGCTCGACCGTACGGTTCAGCAGATCGTCGAAGTCGAGCGCCTGATACTCCCGCAGCATCCGCTGATAGACCGGGTAGACCCGCGCCACGATCTCGTCGTTGTAGGTCTCGACCTGATTGCGGAAGTCGTCCGGCGTGGCGCGCACGCTCTTGGCGGCGGAGATACGGCTGAGGATCGCGCGCGGCGGGTGCTGCTTCGCGTCGAGGTCGAGTTCCTTCAAGGCGCGCTTGATTACCGTCAATTGATCGTCGCTGTCGTAGATGGTGAACGAGCGGTCGAGGCCGAAGTAGTGGCCGTGCTGGCGGAGGATGCGGACGCAGAAGTTGTGGAAGGTACCGACCGTGAGATCGCGCGCGACCGGCCCGACAAGCCGTTCGAGGCGGTCGCGCATCTCCTTCGCCGCCTTGTTGGTGAAGGTGACGGCCAGGATCTGCCACGGCGCGGCCCCGCGCTCTTGCAACAGGTAGGCGATCCGGTGCGTCAAAACTCTCGTTTTGCCTGACCCCGGACCGGCCATGATCAGCACCGGGCCATCGACCGTCTCGACCGCCAGCCGCTGCTCCGCATTCAGGCCACTCAGTAACTCGTTCACACCAACCATCGGACCCTCCAGGGTGACGCAGCGGACGACGCGGCGACGATGCCATGCGTGCCAGCGTGGCTCGCCGCGCAGCACATCCCCGCGCACCCATCACCCATATCGTTCGCGCGGACCGCTCGCACAGGACGGGACTTTCCCGCAGATCGCGCGCTGATGGCGCAGCGCATCGCGGGTCAGCACCGAACCAGCACGTGTAGGCCACTCATTCGTTTAAGTATACCGCGCGCCGCGTGACCTCTCGGTGCCCGACATGCCCAACGGGGCGATTGTAGCAACCGTACGTACATAGCGCAAGGCTTGACAATGGCGCGCGGCCTGCGGTAGTATTCCCGTCGCCGTACCCGTTGCGGAGAGCGCTGCGCCGACGTAGCTCAGTGGCAGAGTAGGGGACTCATAAGCCCTTGGTCGCTGGTTCGAATCCAGCCGTCGGCACCAATAATTACGCAAGGGGAAGGCTTAAGTGCCTTCCCCTTGCTGTTTTCATGAGGCTGAACATTATCCTACAAACCTGACTATAATCAGAAAAGTGTAATAATGAAGTCACAACACTGTAGCCCGCTGTTACCTCATCACATGGGTGGCATAGCGATCCCACTCTTCCTCGCCGCGCGACGTGGAGGGACCATGTTTGGCTTCATCTTACTTGGCGTAGCGTACATCGGCTTATCGCTGTTCGCATTCCGGGCAGTGCTCTTCCCCGATTCTCGATTCGTCGCATTCGTTGATCGTCTGGGGGAACTAAAGTCTCCCCGGACGCCAGCAATGCAGGCTTACAGCCGCCGTATGAATCTGGGAGTTGCCATATCGTATGCAATGGCCGGTGTCGGCGCTTTAATCCTCGGCTCGGTAATACTGCCCCAAGTATTTGCTCATACTATCCCGCTCACTCAAACATTCGTAGCGATGGCGATCTTCGGTTGCATCTGCATCGTGCCTATCCTTCTCACCCGAAGGACGCGACTGCGATAGCCGCTGATTTACAGAGTAGGAGCGCCCGATGTCCTACCGGCGCAACGACGATCCGACCCGCGTGATACCGGCGATACCGCCGCAGACGCCCCGAGGGGTGACGCCAGGACCGCCGGGAGCGCCGCAAGGGCCGCGATCGCCGCGCGGCCCACGGCGCGGGGATGGCTGGTCGCCCGGCACCTTCTCCCCGGCGATCCTCATCGTCGGGCTGCTGGTGATCGGGCTCCTGGTCGGAGCGGGGATCATCAGCCAGCGTGGACGATTGACCACACCAGCGGCGACCGTGGCGGGCGGACAGGTGGGCGCGACGGCGACGACTACCGCGCCCGCTAGCGCCGCGCGCACTTTCACCGTCGCCAACACCGGCGGCGAGGGGGTCTATCTGCGCCGTACGCCCCGCCTCGCGGACCGCGACACCGCCTATGTCGAGGGGACGCAGCTGGTGGCGATCGGCGCGGATGAGCAGGGGGAGGGGCAGACCTGGCACCATGTCCGCGCGCCCGACGGCAAAGTCGGCTATGTCCCCGCGCAGTACACGGTCGAGGTCGGGCGGTGATGATCGGCGGGGTGGGGCGATCGGCGGGCGACGCATGAACGCCGCATCCTCGCGCCATCCCGAGGCGACGATCCGCGTCCCACAACGGCCACCAACACCTTTCCGAATACGCCTGAGACGCGCGCGCCGCTCGTTGCAGTTGCGCCCGGCGCGTCGACCGGTCCTGCTGGTCCTCGGCTTCGCCGCACTGATCCTCGCCGGGACCGCCCTGCTCCTCTTGCCGATCAGCGCGCGTAACGGCGCACCACCCCCCCTGACGGCCCTCTTCACCGCGACCTCGGCGGTCTGCGTCACCGGCCTAGTGGTCGTGGACACGCACGATTACTGGTCCCCCTTCGGGCAGACCGTCATCGCGATCCTGATGCAACTCGGCGGGCTCGGCTTCGTGATCGGCGTCGCGACGATCCGGCTGCTCCTCGGCCAACGCCCAAACCTCCGCGACCGCCTGCTGCTTCAGGAGACCGGGGCGATCACGCTGCTCGGTGGGCAGCAGGCGCTGATCGTCCGGGCGGTCCTTGTTACCTTCGGGTTCGAGGTGGTCGGCACGCTCCTCCTCTGGGTTCGCTTCGCCCCGTTGTACGGCCCGTGGCAGGGGTTCTGGTATGCCCTCTTCCACGCGATCTCCGCCTTCACCAACGGCAGCTTCGATCTCTTCGGCGGCTTCCGCTCCGTGGCCGATTTCCACGCCGATCCGGTCGTCCTCCTCACCCTCGCCGGGTTGATCATCGTCGGGGGGCTCAGCGTCGTGACCCTCACCGATCTCTGGCAACATCAGCCCGGGCGCTCGCGCCGGGGCGGCTGGCGACGGCTGAGCGTGGATAGCAAGGCGGTACTGCTCGGTACGGCGATCCTCTTGGGGGGCGGCACGGCCCTCCTGCTGATCACCGAGTGGGGCAACCCCGCCACGCTCGCCGGATTATCCCCGTGGCAGCGTGTCCTCAACGCCTTCTTCCACGCGACCGCCGCACGCACCGCCGGCTTCGCCACCTGGGATTTCTCGGCTGCGCGCCAGGCGACCCTCTTCATGCTGTGCGGCCTGATGTTCATCGGCGGCGCGCCCGGTTCGATGGCGGGGGGGATCAAGATCACCACCCTCACCGCCCTCCTCGCGGCGATCTGGAGCAGCCTGCGCGGGCAGCCCGAGCCGACCCTCTTCGCGCGGCGCATCCCCCCGCGCCTGATCGGGCAGGCGCTGGCGGTGACGGCCCTCGCCCTCACCCTCGTCGTCAACGTCGCGCTGCTGATCAGCGTGCGCGAAGGGGATCGCCTCGGCGCGTCCTTCACGGCGATCCTCTACGAGGTGACCTCGGCTTTCGGGACTGTCGGGTCATCGACCGGCCTACCCCCGCGCTTCGGGGCGGTCAGCCAACTCTGCCTGATGGCGATGATGTTCATCGGTCGCCTCGGCCCGGTCACCGTCGCGCTCGTCCTGACCGAGCGCGGGCGCGAGGAACGTCACCGCTATCCGAGCGAGTCGCTACGGATCGGCTGAGCGCGGGCCGGATGACTGCGCCGCCACGCACCTGGGGAGGGATGATGTTCGAGCGGGATAGCGCGCCGCGCCGCTTCGCGGTGATCGGCCTCGGGCGTTTCGGGATGGAGGTCGTGCGGACGTTGGCCGGGCGCGGCCACGAGGTGCTGGCGATCGATCGCCTGGAAGCGCCGGTGCAACGCGCCAAGGAGGTTGCCACGCACGCCCTCCAGGCGGAAATCGTCGATGCTGAGCTGGTCCGCGAGGTCGGGTTAGACGAGTTCGATGTCGCGGTCGTGGCGATCGGCGACGATGTGGAGGCGAGCATCTTCGTCACCACCCTGCTCGTGGAAGAGGGGATCCCCTACGTGGCCGCCCGTGCCAATTCGCACCTCCACGGCCTGATCCTGGCGCGCGTCGGGGCGACGCGCGTCATCTACCCGGAACAGGAGAGCGCGGCGGCGCTGGCGCGGCACCTCCGCGCGCCGAATGTCACCGACTATTTCGCCCTCGGCGGTGGCATCGGCGTAGCACGGCTGACCGCGCCGCGCGCCTGGTTCGGGCGCACGACCGATGATCTGCGCCGCGCACGGCCCAACCCATCGGTGATCCTGGCGATCCAGCGCGGCGAAGAAACCCTCGCCGAGCCGGGCCGTGACGAGGTAATCCGCGAAGGGGACATCCTCGTATTGCTCTGCCCGGACGACAAGATCGACGACATCCCGAACGATCGACGACCGGGCGACGCGCGCGGGTAACGTTGAGCGCACGGCGGGCGGGATGCGCATGGGCGAGCGGCTAGTCGCCCGTCGCGACCGCATCGCGGCGCAAGGTTTGCTGGCCGCAGCCGATCGCCAACTGGCAGTAAAGGCAGCGGATCCGCCGTGCCACGTCGGCCCAGCTATACCCCTGCGCGGTGGCGAGCGCCCCGGCCCGCAATGCGGGGGTCGCGGCATGGTCGGTCAGCGCGCGGTCGAGGGTCGCGGCCAGGGTCGGCACGTCGCCGTAGGGGACGAGAAAGCCGTTGCGCCCGTCCTCCACGGTGTAGGCGAGCCCCCCGGCGCGCGAGGCGACGACCGGGGTGCCGCAGGCCATCGACTCGATCGCCACCAGCCCGAACGACTCGTAGCGCGAGGGGACCACGGTGAAATCGGTCGCCGCGTAGTAGAGCGGCAGCGTCTCGTGGGGCTGCGGGCCACGGAAGATCAGCCCATCGGCCACACCGAGCGCCGCCGCACGGTCGTGGACGCGCGCCAGGTCCGGCCCCAACCCGCCATCGCGCAGCTCGCCGCCGACGATGATCAGGCGCGGCGTGCCCGCCCCGGTCCAGCCCGCGCGCAACTGGGCGTAGCCATCGATCAGGAAATCGACCCCCTTGATCGGGTCGATCCGTCCGACGAAGAGGAGATGGGGATCATCCCCGAGGCCAAGCGTCGCGCGGGCGGCGTCGCGGTCGGTGGGGCGAAAGCGTTCGAGGTCGATGCCGCAGGGGATGGTGGTGATGCGCGGCGTGCTCCCCCCGTACCACCAGATGATCTCGGCGCGCTCCCGCGCGTTCCCCGCGACGATCGCGTCGACCCGGTCGATCAGGCGACGCTCGCCATCGAGCCGCAGCGTCGACTCGCGACCATCGGCGGCCCCGCGCGCCGCCTCTTCCTTCAGCGCCGCCAGGGTGTGGAACATCTGCACGATCGGCGCGGACCAATAGCGGCGCAGGGCCAGGGCGACCCACCCGGAAAGCCAATAGTGCGCGTGGATGACGTCGTAGCTGACGCCATCGCGCAGGCCGAAGTGGGCCGTCTCCGCCGCGAAATCGTCCGTGAGCGCGAACAGTTCCTCCTTACCCAAAGGGGCGGGGGGGCCAGCCGCGATATGGACGACGCGGACATTGTCGCCGATGTCGACCGTCTCGGCGGTGTAGGGATCGCTCCGCCGCGTAAAAATATCGACCGCGATACCCTGACGGCCTAATTGCCGACTGAGTTCGCGGACATACACGTTCATCCCCCCGCCGTCCTTCACCCCGAGCGTCGCGATCGGCGAGGTGTGGACGCTGAGCATTGCCACGCGTCGTATGTTCCCGAAGTCGCCGGTCCCCCGCCCATTGTCTAATGTCACCCGAGTCCTCCCGGTCGCCCGTGCGTAGCGCGGCAGTCCCGCACCAGGGACGACTATACCAATCTCCGCGTCGATCGGCGCGCTCTCGCACATACCGACTCTTGAAACGTCCGCCGAGTGGTCCTTATTCCCTCCACCCTACCCCCCGCTCGCCTCTTTGAGCGCCTGCACACGCTGCGCCAGCAGCCAAAGCCCCCCGGTGACGAGCGCGTGCCCGCCGAGCACGACCGGCAGTGGCGTGTCGCGCGCCGCCGCTGTGAAGTCGCGCACGGTCGGGTCGGCGATCAGGTCCGGGCGGAGGAGATCGGACGCGAAGCGATCATTGGCGGAGAGGTGCGGGGCGATCTCCGCGAAGAGCGGACGGGTATCGAAGACGAGCACATCGCCGAGTGCGGCGAGGAGGGCGAAGAAGCGCGTCGGGCCGACCTCGCGCAGCAGCGTCGCCAGGAGGGTGCGGACCTCGCCGCGCGCCTGCCGCCCGCTCGCGCGCATCCCGCGCTCCTCGACGAAGAGGCGTTTCAGGAACGAGACCTCGCGCTCGATCCGCGACCAGATGGACGTATTGAGCCGCCCGGCGATCATCACCGTGCGGTACGGATCGGCCATCGCCGCCTCGACCGCCGCGAGCGCGGGCAACTCGGGGGCGTGCGCGTCGAGATAGGCGCGGAGGAGGGGCGGCACGGCGGGGGCACGGGCCAGCAGCGCCAGATCGGTCGGCGTGTCGATATCGAGGACCGTGGCGAGGCGCTGCTCGATCGACACGCGCGCCAGCCCGGCGTCGCGGTGCAGCCGCCAGGCGAGATCGTTGTCGGTCAGGATCGGGCCGGTGGCGAAAAGGGCGCTCGCGGGGCGGAACGCGGCCCAATCGGAGGAGAGCATATTGTTGGCGGCGACGTGGCCGGGCGTGGCGACCGCTTCGACCAGTCCGCGCAACCCTTCCGCGTCGAGTAGCGGGGCGCTGCCGCCCCCGACGTAGGCGACCGCCGCCGAGTCCAGCCCGCGCACGAGCGCGCCCAACTCCTCGCCGAAGACGATCGTCTCCCCAGTCGGAACGATGCGGAGGGCCGGGTGACACGACGCCAACTCGCCCGCCAGCGCCGCGTCGTTCGTCGCCAGGGCGATCTGCCGGAAGAGCGCCGTCGCCGCCCCATCGGTCACGAGTTGCCGCACCGACGCCCGCTGCGCGCCCGCGACCAGGCGCTCCGGCTCGCTCGCGCCGCCCCGCCCGTGAAAGATGATCAGATCGGGACGCGCATCCCCGGTGGGCATCGCTACTCCGTGCGTCGGCAGTCGGCGGTCGGCAGTCGGCAGAGGGAAGGGTCCGTAGTCCGTGGTCGGTAGCCCGTAGAGAGTGCGCTGATAGGCATTGCCTGCCACCGGTACCGTGCCCCCACTGCCGACTGCCGACCGCCGACTCGTTATTCCGGCTGAATCAGCCCGTACGCTCCGTTCCGGCGACGGTAGAGGACGTTGATCGCATCCCCGTCGGCGTTGATGAAGACAAAGAAGGTATGGCCAAGCAGTTCGAGCTGGTCGATCGCCTCGTCACTCGTCATCGGCTTCAACGCGAAACGCTTGCGGCGCACGATCGCCAGATCGGCTCCCATATCGTCGATGGCCACAGCATCGGGCGCATCGAATGTCTCCGCAGCGCGTAGTTCGGCGAGGTCGTCGGCGTCGAGTTCCGGCAACGTGACGAATTCCGCGACGGAGGGGCGACGACTGCGATCGGTACGCTTGCTATGGTAGCGCCGGATCTGGCCGAGCATCGTATCGACCGCCATGTCCACCGCGCGCCGCGCATCCGCGTGCTGCTCCTCCGCCCGCAGGAGGATCTGGCGCGCGGCGATCGTCAGCTGCGCGGTGAAGCGCTCGCCGCCGCTGCGCGGATGCTCGTGGACAATCTCCATCTTCGCTTCCGCGCCGCGCCCGATGAAACGATCGAGCTTGGCGACGCGCGCCTCGATAAAGCCACGCAAGCCCTCGTCCACCTTGAAGTCTTTGGCCTTAATCCTGACATCCATAGGTGATCCCCTTTCCCCTGCGCGACCCCGTGTACCGGCCACCCTCGATGGGTACGTGCGATCATAGCAAATCGCGGCCCACGACGGGATAGCCCAGTGGCACGGCCCCTGCGTCCGATCTTCCCAGACCCAACACCATCCCGCGTACGGCGAAGACAGCAACGCGAAGGGGGCAAGAGCATGGCCGACCAGGGGCGACTCCAGGGCAAACGAGCGATCGTCACCGGCAGCGATCAGGGGATCGGGCGCGCGATCGCCCTGCGCTTCGCACACGAAGGGGCGACCGTGGCGATCAACTACCGCCACAATGAGGCGGGCGCGAACGAGGTCAAGGACGTGATCGAGGGCGCGGGCGGCAGGGCGATCGTCGTCGGGGCCGACGTCAGCACCGCAGCGGGGGCGCAGGAGCTGATCGGCGCGGCGATCACGGCGTTCGGCGGCCTCGATGTACTGGTCAACAACGCGGGGGTGGAGATCCAGCACCCCTTCCTGGAACTCAGCGAGCAAGACTGGGACACGGTGATCGGCGTGAACTTGAAGGGGCCATTCCTCTGCACCCAGCTCGCCGCACGTCAGATGGTGAGTCAGGGCGCAGGCGGGCGGATCGTCAACATCTCCTCAGTCCACGAGGATCTGCCGATGCCCGGCAACAGCCCCTACTGCGCGGCGAAGGGCGGGCTGCGGATGCTGACGCGCACCCTCTGCAACGAACTCGGCCCGCACGGCATCACGATCAACAACATCGGGCCGGGCGCGGTCGCCACCCCGATCAACAAGGGCACCCTGGCCGACCCGGAGAAGATGGCCGCGCTGAACGCCGGGATCCCCCTGGGTCGCATCGGTCAACCCGAGGAGATCGCCGGGGTCGCTGTCTACCTCGCCTCCGACGAGGCGGCCTACGTCACCGGCGCGAGCTACTTCATCGACGGTGGACTGATGCAGCACGCGCTCGGCCTCTGAGCCGAGTAATGCGAGCGCCCCCGCTGCGACACATACAGCGGGGTCGCTCGATCCCTCGACCTCCGGCAGGCGCTACGCTCCCCTCAGCCCCCGCCACTGTGCCATTCGGTGCGGAAACCCTGCGGGCAACGGTACGGAGCGGAGGTGGTACACTCCGGTCACCCAGGCGAGGGAGGCGCACCAGCCGGCCACGATGTCCGAGGGATAGTGGACGCCGAGATAGAGGCGTGAGAGCCCGACCAGCAGGACGAAGACACCGCCAACGCCGAGCGCCAGCCACCGCCACCGCGTCGGCCACAGCACGATGACCAGGGTCGCCACGACCGCGAGCGAGCCCATCGCGTGGCCACTCGGGAAGCCCCAATCGGTCTCGGGGGTTAACTGCGGCCAGAGCTCGGGCCGGTGACGCTGGAAGAGGCCCTTCGCCAGCACATCGAGCAACGCCGCCCCGCCAACGGCGATCGCAGCGAAAACGGCGTCGCCATAGCGACCGCGCCAAAGGAGGAGGCCGAGCAGCACGGCGACGAACCCGATCATCGGCAGCGGCGCCCCGACATCCGTGATCAGCAGCATGAGCGTGTCGAGCGGCGGGCTGGCGTAGGCGTGGATGATCCACAAGAGCGGGGTATCCCACGAGAACCCCTCGCGCGCCCAGACATCCTCCGCCAACTCACCGAACACGACGAGCGGCGTGAAGACACCCATGAAAAGTCCGAGCAAGGCCCAGCGCCGTGCGAGGAGGCGCGTGGGCAGGGCGCACATGGAAGCGTTCATCGCCCGTCCTGACGGGCCACGCGCCAGACGGAGGTGGCGAGCAGGGCAACGACGGCGAGGGGCAGCAGCCACCAGGCCGTCACGCCGCTATGCACTAGCAGCGCCGTGATCGCCAGGGCGATGATCACCCCCACGGCTACGGTCCAGTCGTCGCCGACGACGAAGTCATACCAGAACGCCAGGAAGCCGGTGATATAGCGCATCGTTCAGGCTCCTATTCCGTGCGCCGAAGCACCGACGAGGGTGCGCGCGCGCTGCCGCCGCAAGAGTGCCACCATGCCGAAGGCGACTACGAGGACGAAGATCAGGATACCGACGATCGCCAGATCGGTCCCCGGCCAGGCGACCCCGGCACCCTCCGCCGACCAGAAAATGCCGAAGGTTGTCAGCATCGCCCCGACCGCGAACTTCAATGTATTCTCCGGCACCCGGCTGAGCGGGGCGTGGACGGCGACCCCGACGATCCCGACGAGGACCAGCGCCGCCGCCGCGCCCGCCGCCGCCAGCGGGATGCTCCCCTGGGCGCTGCCGAAGGTGAGGACGATGAAGGCGACCTCCAGCCCCTCCAGGAAAACGCCCTTGAAGCAGAGGGTGAAGGCGTACCAATCGAGCCCGCCGCGCACCGCCGCGCCCGCGCGCTTCGCTTCCTCTTGCTCCTTGCGGAAGATCGCCTCCTCGTCGTGTAGGGCCTTGTAGCCGCTGGCGCGGAGGATCGCCTTGCGGAGCCACTGCAAGCCGAAGATCAGTAACAGCGCCCCGATGATCAGGCGCAAAGCATCGATCGGGATCAGCGTCAGGACCGGACCGAAAATAGCGATGACCACCGCCAGGGCCACGGTCGCGCTCGCGACCCCGATCAGCGCCGAGCGCCAGCCGCGCGTCACACCGATCGCCAGGACGATCGTCAGCGCTTCGACCATCTCGACCGCCGAGGCCAGGAAGGCGGCCAGGACGAGAAAAAGCGTACCGGTGCCGATCATCGCAGACCCTCCACCTTCACCGGGATAGCGAACCGCAAGATGTCCGAAAGAATCGCAACTCGATACACTGTGAGCGACCAATTATCACTCATCGCCCCCCTCCACTGTAACGATCATAGCATTGTTACACCTGTACTTCAGCTATTGATAGCGTACTCCCCCGACCGAGCAGTGTCAAGCCCCAATTTCCCTGCAACAGATCGGCCAAGCCTGGGAAATCGTCGGAGCCGCCATTCACCGCGCCGCCGACCAGGCGGCCTACGACCACAGCGCGAGCTACTTCATCGGTGGCGGGCCACTGCACACCAGGTGCCGAAGTTATAGCCGTGCCCGACGCGCCGCACCTACCAGGGCGCGCGGACGACGCCAGCCACCGCCAGCAGTATTCACCCTTCCCCGGTCGCGCTATGCGGCGCGGCGACCGGCTTCGATTCGGGCGAGCCTTGCTGACGCAGGAAGATCGAGCGGGCGACGACCACTTCGATCGACATCTGCGATGTGGCGAGACAGCCGAGCGTCGAGACCGGATCGCCACCATGCGCCAACTGCTGCTCGTTATACACGCGAGCATCGCCCGCAGCATGGAGCGCGAGGGAGACGAGGAACAGGAAAATCAGGGCCGCGCCCAGCGAATGCTGGTAAAGCGTGAGGACGATGCCGCCACGCCGGACCAGCCACGGCGTATCGTCGTGCTGGCTGGTCATGCGTGGGTCGTCATCGACCGCCTCGTGTCCGTCGGGGTCCTTCGATTCGGCGGAACCCCGCTGGAAGAGGTAGGCGGTGAGGAGGACATAGAGGCCCATTTGCAGGAATTCGCTCTCCCAGTTCTCGAAGACCGCCTCGACGAAATGGCCTGTTTGCCGATACACGACACGCCCTACCGGTGAGCGCCTGCCCCGCGATCGATAGCGCGAAGATGGCCAGGAATACGCTCGTTTAGCCGTTGTTCCGCAAAACGCGCGGCATGGCTCATCCTCCCCCGTTGATCACGATGCACACGCGGGGGCGAAAAACATGAAGCCTGCTACAAACTGGCAGTGCCACAGGGCCGATCGCGCTTCGCCGGGGCTGCATACTCGCGGCCCGCGCCGACCGTACACGGGTCAGGCCGAGCCGCGAATCCCTCGCTGCTTTCCTCAGGGTTTCCGACAACCATCGATCCGGTGGGATGCAGGGAATGCTCGCCGTGTCCCCCGTTTTTGCCGGAGGAGGGGCGGTATTGGCGGGGCTCTGGGGCTTCCACCCATACTTCACCATGAACACCTCCACCGCCAGCAGCGACTTGTCCCACATTGGCTTCGGCGCTGGCGGTGGAGCGAACAGCCCTTAGCCTCGCGAGCAGTTACCTTGACGAGATAGCGATCCGCTCGTGGGGCTTGTCCCCGTCGCCATTGGGGCCATCGGAAAACTCGGTGTCGTCGAGCGGGAAGTCGTCTCCTGTGCGGGCGTGGCAGAGGCGAGCGTCGCTCGCCGCGCACCGCAGGAGCAGCTTGTGGGATTCCCCCGTATTGCGATGCCGCAATCGGTGCAGCGCCATGATCCGCCGCGCGAGTAACGGCCTCGCGCGTCACGATACCCTAGCGAAGCGCACCCTGCTTGGCCCGCCGGGGCCGGGACGGCACATGATCCGATCGGCGATGCGTTCGGGAGGCGTACTCTCCGGTTCCACTATACGCCCCCGAACGTAGTGATCACCCGAATATTTACAAGTACGTACTGTCCGTGCTAGGCTGTGCGCATCATGCGTTATACCGCCGCTTCGGATGCGGGACACGTAGGAGAGGGTTGCCCCTATGGATGATATGACCACCGTGCTTGCGCTCACGCTCCTCGTCAGCCCGCTCGCGTGGATGATCGCCAGACGTTTCCGGCACGCGGCCTGGGGACAGGCCTGGTTCCTGGCCGAGCGCCGCTTCGTGCTGGGCCGTTACCGGCACACGCGCGACGGGCGCCATTATGACCCCGCGCGCAATCCCGAGGTCGCGCGGATACTCGGCGAGGTTCCGGCGACCACGAAGGCGCGGACCGAATAGTCCTCGGTCATCCTCCCGACAGGTGCGCGTTTCCTGTCAACGAGTACATCGTGCCTCACCGCTCTCCGGTCCCTTCGCGCATAACGATCGGCGGCGCCCTCCCCCGTGCCGCGCACTGTCCCTGACCGCTAACCCCGCTCCTCGATCTTCTCGGCGGCAGACGCGGAGTGGGTGCCGCGTGCCAGCAGCGTCTTGATATAGCGCCGGTGCTCGTCATCGTGCTCGTAGCTGTTGCCCGCCACGATGGCCATGAAGGTCACGCTCGCCGGGTCATCGGGCTTACTCGGGCTGAGGAGGGCCGCTTCGGAGAAGGTCGCCAGCAGCGCCTTCGCCTCGACGCGCGCACGGCGCGCGTAGGCCCGCACCTCCGCGAGCGTGAGCGCCTGGCCGTGCCGCCGGATATGCTCGTTAATCGCCCGGAAATCCGGCTCTTGCGCGAGCAAGACGTCGTAGCTGGCCTTGTCGGGCAGCCCGAAGACCGCGTAGGCTTCGGGGCCGCGCTCGCGCAGGATTTCGAACTCCTCCCAGGCCGCGAGGTGGTGGAAGTGATCGCGCGCCGACCACCCCGCGTCGTCGGTCGCCGCCAGCAATTGCGCCTCGTCGTGCATCTCGAAGAGCGCTTCCAGCGTCGCACGCGAGGCGTCGATCCGCCGCTCCAATGCCGCCTTATCCATCGGCACACCTGAGTCTATCACGCCCATCTCCCGCTCCTACGCCGCTTCCCAAGGGTTTCGTCCCATCTGGTGATTAGCCACGCTCCTCGTAACCCTCGACGGAGAGCCCGGAAGGAGCCATCTCCGGGAGGCTGCCAAGGATATGCCACACCTCATCAGGGCGACCGGCCATAGCATGATGTACCGGTCGAGCGGGATGAGCGGCTTGCCATCTCGCAATCGCAGGTACGGGCGTTCCTAATGCCTGTGGTGACCGGATCGCCGGGATACGGCAGCGGCACCATACAGTCGCCGACGCTGACCACCCGTTGTAATGGCTCGTTTATGATGTCGCGCTTGCCGATCGGGCGCGCGACGCAGTATCGATGTGGGTGTCATAGTTTGGCCTGGACCCGGTCTGGCCGTCACATCCTTGAGCGGCCAGCCGCGATCCAGAGAGATTCCCGCGCCATTGCGGCGAAATCACTGACGGTAGTACCCCCGGAGGGAATCGAACCCCCGACGCCTTCCTTAGGACGGAAGCGCTCTATCCACTGAGCTACGGAGGCAGGCGGCGCGGTGCGCCGGATGCGTGGGGCTATGGTAGCAAAGATGCGGCGGCGGTGACAAACAGGGCCGGGCGGGCGCGGTGCCCGCCCGGTGCAAGTGTCTCTCGCTGAATCGAGTGCTTCCGCCCTGAGGGAGGCGTCGGCCCAAGCCGGGAACAGGGCTGGCGCTCAGACGAAGAGCGGGGCCATCTCGCGCTGGGCGAGCAATCCTGTCAATGCGACGTCGCTCGGGCGCATCTGGAAGCGACTGGCGGCGTCCAGGATGCGCGGCAGCAGCGTCACGTCACCGGCGGTGTTGAGGAAGACGCCGGGACGACCGAGCACCCACCCCGCCGCGAGATCGATGTCGGCCTGCTCGCGCAACGGCTCGTACCAGGTCGGTGCGCCACTCGGACGCTCGTCCCACGGGGCGCGGGTGATCGACTTGATCGTCTGCACCGCCACGCCGCGCTCCTCGCAGAGGGCCATCAACGCCTCGAAGTCGGCGGCGTACTGTGGGTTCTGCATCATGATGTAGCTGAACGGGAGCAGTACCGAGTCGAACGGGAAGCGTTCGAGGCTGCGTTTGTGGGTCGCGGCGATCCCGACGCCGTGCCCGGTCACGCCGATGAAGCGCACCAGGCCCGCCGCGCGCGCCTCGACCGCCGCCTCCAGCGCGCCGCCCGACCCGAGCGCGACCTCCCACTCGTCCGGCTGGGCGAGGTTGTGGAGTTGGATCAGGTCGAGGTGATCGGTCTGGAGGCGGTCGAGCGAGCGGTGAATCTCGTCGCGCGCCTCGCGGTAGGTCCGTTGCCCGGTCTTCGTCGCCAGAAAATACTCGTCACGATGGCGGGCCATCCACGGGCCGAGGCGGAGTTCGGCATCGCCGTAGCTCGCCGCGACATCGAGGTGATTAACGCCATACTCGCGCACCGTCTCCATCGCGCGGTCGGCGACATCCTGCGTGACCGCGCCGAGCGCCGCCGCGCCGAAGATCGTGCGCGTGCTCTGGTGGCCGGTCCGTCCGAACGGTTGAGTCGGGATCATGTTCTGCCCCTTTCATATGTGGCGTCGTCAAGGTGGCCGACGCCGCTGCCGACGCTCCACCCGATTGTAGCGCGCTCGGGTGTGGCGCGCTCGGGAACCTTGTGGGCATCCACACCGTCAGATAGTTCATCGCGGACCGGACAAGTGACAAGAGCAACGCCCGATCGTGGAGTGGACTAGCGCGAGGAGCGAACGCCGATGACACCGGAAACATCGCACGCTGCGGACCATGACCGTCCGATGACGCTGGTGGAGCACCTCCGTGAGCTCCGCAGCCGCCTGATCAAGACCGTGCTCGCGATTGTCATCGGCATGGGTGGCGGGCTGTTGATCGCGGGGCGCGTGCAGCGCTACTTCCTCGACATGGTCGCGCGGGTCGCTCCGGAGGCCCAGGTCGGTGCGACGACCGCGACCGAGAAGGTCACGGTCTTCTTCACCATCGCGCTCTATATCGGCGTCGCGCTCGCCATGCCGGTCATCCTCTACCAGGCGGTGCGCTTCCTCGCCCCCGGCCTCACGCGTACCGAGCGCCGCTACGTCTACGGGCTCCTCCCCGGCACCCTCCTCTGCTTTGCGGGCGGGGTCGCCTTCGCGCTCGTGGTCGCGATCCCGCAGATGCTCGGCGTCCTGCTGAACTTCGGCGATCCGGGCATCCGCACCACGCCGCGCGCGGCGGAATTGCTCGGCTTCTGCTCCGAACTCGCCCTCTGGAGCGGGCTCGCGTTCGAGCTGCCGATGATCATGTTCCTCTGTGCCACGTTGAACATCATCCCCCACGCGGTCCTGCGGCGTGGGCGCAAGTACGCGGCGGTCGGGCTGATGATCCTGGCCGCGTTCATCACGCCCACGCCCGATGCGCTCAGCATGCTGGTGATCTGGGCCCCGCTCTACCTCCTCTTCGAGCTGGGGCTGATCCTCACGCGCTTCGCCCGCCCGCGCGGCGGCACCTCGACGGTTGCCCTGCTGGCTGGCCTGCTCCTGGCGCGCCAGTTACGCCGCGAGCGGATCGCCGCCTTGCCCGCCCTGCTCGGCTGAGTCGGCGCAGGTACAGACGGACAGCACCGAGGAAAAGATGCGGCAAATGAGGAGCGCCCCGGTGGGGTTCCATCGGGGCGCTCGCTCGTTCCAAACGGAGGAAGTGACTAGCTGAACTTGGCGATCAACTTCTCGATCAGCGCCTGCGTCTCGCCCGAATCGCCGGTGACGCGCGCCTGCACGCGGTCGTCGAAAGAGAGCCCTTCCTTCTGATAGAAGACGCCGAGGTGGAGCGGGTCGTTGACCAACGCCATCTTGATCGCCGCGCCCATGTCGCTCGTGTCATGATCGGCGGGCAGGGGCTGCGTCTCTTCCTTCCAGTAGTTGAAGGTGTTGATCTTGTTGAAGGTCGGGCAGGGGCTATAGCAGTCGATCACCGCGAAGCCCTTGTGGTTGATGCCGTCCACGATCAGCTTCGTCAATTCCTTCGGCTTCGATGAGAAGCCGCGCGCCACATAGGTCGCGCCGGACGCGATCGCCAGCATCAGGGGGTTGATCCCCTCCTCGCTCGACCCGGCCGGCGTCGTCTTGGAGACGAAACCCATCTGGGAGGTCGGCGAGTACTGCCCTTTGGTGAGGCCGTAGACGGCGTTATCCATGATCACGTAGCACATGTCGATGTTGCGGCGGCAGGCGTGGACGAAGTGCCCCGCCCCGATGGCGAAGGCATCGCCATCGCCGCCGAAGACCACGACTTCGAGCTCCGGGCGGGACATCTTGATGCCCGTCGCGATCGGCAGTGCCCGCCCGTGAACCCCGTGGAATCCGTAGGTAGAGACGAAGAACGGGAAGCGGCTGGAGCAGCCGATCCCCGAGACGACCACCACGTCCTTGGTGTCGTAGTTCTGCTCGGCCAGCGCCTTGTAGGTGGCGTTCAGCACGCCGAAGTCGCCGCACCCGGGACACCAGGTGACTTTGACCTCGCTCTTGTAATCTTCGGCTTTTCGCTCGACAACGGCGGTCATGGTCGCTCGCTCCTCGCTGGGTACTCTCGCCCCGAACCCTATCCACAACCATCCCCGCTCTGCTGGCGGGGTCATTCTTTAGTCAGCCGCGATCGCGGCGGGCACACCGGTCACCGCGTCGCAGATCTCCGCGACGGTGAAGGGGCTGCCGTTGTACACGTTAAGACGCTCGAAATCGCGGGTCAGTCGCGCGGCGATCAGGTCGGCGAACTGTCCCTGATAATTGACCTCGGCGACGATCACCCGGCGCTTCCCTTCCATGAACTCGGTCAGCTGATGGACGGGCAGTGGCCAGAGCATCTTCGGCGCGAGGAGATCGACCGCGACGCCCTGCTCACGCAGGCGATCGACGGCCTCGGTGCAAGTGCCAGCGGTCGAACCCCAGGTGATGATCCCGACCTCCGCCGCCGGGTCGCCGTAGCGATAGGCCGGGGGGGCGTCATTCACCGCCGCCTCCAACTTACGGAAGCGCTTCTCGGTCATCAGTTTGTGGGTGCCGACATCGTAGCGGACGCGGCCATACTCGTTGTGTTCCAGGCCGGTCGCCACGTATTCGCCGCCCGCCTCGCCGGGGATCGCCATCGGGCTGACCCCGTTGGGGCTATCGAGGTTGTAGCGCTTGAAGCGCCCGCCTTCCTCCTGGAAATTGTAGAAGTCGCCGTGCCCGTTGCCGTCCTGGCCGTTCGTCGCGTTGCCACCCGTCAAGGTGCGCCGGTTGACGACGTGGACATCGGCGAGCCGCGGACGCGGGATCGCCTCCGAGCGCGTGCCGAGCGACGTATCGGAGAGGAAAATCACCGGGAGTTGATAGGTTTCGGCGAGATTGAAGGCGTTGATCGTCTGGTAGAAAGCGTCCTCCACGCTGGTGCAGGCGAGGACGATGCGCGGGGCCTCGCCATGACCGCCGAAGACCGAGATGTAGAGGTCGCCCTGCTCGTGGCGGGTCGGCATCCCGGTGGAGGGGCCGGCGCGCTGCACATCGACGAGTACGAGCGGGATCTCGGCCATCAGCGCCAGGCCGAGCAACTCGGTCATCAGGCTGACGCCGGGACCGGAGGTCGGGGTCATCGACTTCACGCCGGAGTAACCCGCGCCCACGACCATCCCCATCGCGGCCAACTCATCCTCGGCCTGGATCACGAGGCCGCCCACCTTCGGCAGCTCGGTCGCCAGGAATTCGAGGACATCCGAGGCGGGGGTGATCGGGTAGCCGAAGACGTGGCGGCAGCCGGAGGCGAGGGTGCCGAGGCCGACCGCCTGCGAACCGGTCACCACGATCGTCTCGGGGCGCGAATCGCCCGAACTCGCGAGCTGGTACTGCTCGTAGCCGGGGATGTTCTCTTTCACGTAGTCGATCCCCGCCTGGAGGGCGGCGAGATTCTTGTTGACGATATCTTCGCCCTTGCGACCGAAGCGTTCTTGCAAGAGCTGCTGCCCGTACTCGATCGGCAGACCGAAGAGCGCGCCGACCGCGCCGACCGCGACCACATTCTTACCGAGCGCGAATTTGAGTCGCGTCTTGGCGATGTCGGTCAGCGGCAAGGCGACGCGCTTGAAGCCGTCCCCTTCGGGTGGGGTGAACTCGGCGGAGTCATAAATGAGCAGGCCATCGGGTCGGAGAACCTTGATGCCGCTCTCGTACGCCTCTTCATTAAAGGCGAGCAGGATGTCCAGTTCATCACCCTGCGAATTGAGCTTCTCGTTCGCGAGCCGAATCTGATACTCGTAGAGACCACCCTTGATCTCCGCTGGGGGGATCCGATTGGTGAGCACGAAGTAACCGGCGCGCGCCGCGACCTGCACCGCGAGATCGCCGGTACTCTGCACACCCTCACCGGCCTCGCCGCCGATGCGGATCACAAAGTCGTTCTTGCCACTCCCCATGGTCTTCCCCACACCTCCTGCTGACTGCCGAAGTGCCGTCGTTCACCGACCGCACTAGCGCCCGATGCGGCTCAAGGCGACGGCGGCAAACGTCCTGCGAATACCCAACCGCGCACCCCTCCCACAGGGTCGTACCGACGCGGACATACCGTATCATAGCACAGGAGGCCGTGTGTCAGGCACCGCATGGGGTCCGACATTTCGTCGCTAGGGATTGCGTTTCTGCCACCTCCCGAGTATCCTACAGCGATACCAACGCGGCGGATGCACGCGCACGATCGTGTTGTACGCCTCCCGATTCACTCGCATCAGCCATCATGGCGAACAATCGGGAGAACCGGCAACAAGGTGTGCCATCCGGTGATGACGCTGCGGGCGGTATCGGGGATAGGGAGAGATGGCCGAATACGAACAGCTGCGGTCGCTCGATGCGCGGAAGCTGAGCACCGCCGTTTACGCGGGCAGCTTCGATCCGCTCCACCTCGGACACCGTGACGTGGCGGAGCGTGCCGCCCGGCTTTTCGATCGTCTTATCTTCGCCGTATTTACCGGCAGTGGCAGTAAGGGTCCCCTGTTCACCGGTCAGGAGCGGGTGGACCTGGCGCGCGAGGCGCTGGCGGACCTGACGAACGTTGCTGTCCTCGGCTATCGGGAGTTGACGATCGGGTATGCCCGGAGCCTCGGTGCGGATGCGTTGGTGCGGGGGGTTCGCACCGTCGCCGATTTCGAATACGAGTTGCAGCGTGCGCACATGAACCGTGCGCTGGTACCCGAGATCGAGTCGGTCTTCCTGATGACGAGTCCGCAGTTCGTCTTCTTCAGTTCGAGCTTGATCAAGGAAGTCGCGATGGCTGGCGGTGATGTCAGCGACATGGTCCCCGTCGTGGTCGAGCGTGCCTTGCGGCAGCGACGCGACGAGCGTGGGTGAGACGATGGCAATGACGGCCAGCAGTGGCACCTACCGACCAGCGGGCCACCCAACGGGCCAAAGTGGAGGCGGATCGATGGACATCGGGTATCTTGTCGACCGGCTGGAGGCGCTGGTCAATCAGGGTCGTCGTGTCCCGCTCAGTTCGCGCGTGATGCTCGAAGAAGAGGATGTGCTGGCGATCGTCGAGAAGCTCCGCGAGACGATCCCGGAGGAGATCCTCCAGGCGCGCAAGGTGCTGCACGACCGCGAGCAAATCCTCAAGGCGGCGCAGGCCGAGGCCGAGAAGACGGTGACGATGGCCCGTGAGCGCGCCGAATACATGATCAATCAAGAGGGTGTGCTCTATCTGGCCAAGGAGCGCGGCGAGCAGGTGCTCAGCGACGCCCAACGCGACGCGTACCAGACCCGTCAGGAGATCGAGCAGTACGCGGTCGATGTCCTCGGCAACCTGGAGCAGCAACTCCAATTGCAACTCCATCAGGTGCGGAACGGGCTGCAAGAGTTGAGCGGCAACCATTTCTCCCGCCCGTAGCGTCGCGTTCTTGACGCACGACCATCCAGGCCGCTATACTTCGAGCCTTGTGTGACGGCCCGGTTTTGCTGGGCCGTCGGTTCGTCTATGGTTTGGTGCACCCGTACTCGTGGCACGCGGCACCCGGTGGGACAGTACAATGCCTGAGAAGATGACGCCGGTGCAGCACGATACGAGCGTCCATGTCGCCCAGTTCTTGCAGGAAGGTATCGGAGCGACGCGGCAGGCCCGGCTCGAGCTGGACCATCTCCCTTTAGACGGCGATCTGCTGGCGCGACAGATCAAGGCCGAGGTTAAGCTGACGCGCATCCCGACCGGTATCCTGGTCAATGGTCGCGCCACGGCGGTTGTGCCCCTGCAATGTAGCCGTTGTCTCGAAGACTTCGAGCAAGCGGCCACGGCGGAGTTCGCGGACGAGTATCGCCCTTCGGTCGACATCCTCACCGGTGCGAGCGTCGCTCCTGAAGGGGAGGAGGACGACGGGAACGACATCTTCGCGATCAGCGACCTGCACTTGCTGGATGTGGCGGAGTCGCTCCGTCAGGCATTCGTGCTCGGTCTGCCGATGGCCCCGCTCTGCGGCGACGACTGTCCCGGCCTGCCGGAACTGTCCGAACTGAGCGACGAAGGGGATGCCCGACTGGCGGTCCTGGCGCAATTGTTGGCCGAGACCGACGCGGAGACGAAGGAGACGACGGCGAACGGGCGACGCGCCCGACGACGATAACGTGTGAGGCAAAGGCCGGGCAGGCGAACGCCGCAGCCCGGCGCGATCGAGGGGAGGCAATTCTTCGATGGGTGCGCTACCGAAGCAACGAGTGACACAGGCGAAGCAGGGGATGCGCCGGACGGCTCATGCGGTGAAGCTGCCGCAATTGATGACATGCCCGCGCTGCCGCGAGCGGAAGGTCTGCCACCAGGTCTGCCCGACCTGCGGCTATTACAATGGCAATCAGGTCTTCGAGATCGAGGACAAGTCCCAGCGCAAGGGTCGCCAGTAAGCGACTCTTCCAGGCACGAACCAGGAGGGGAGCCACCGTGGATGCGGCGGCTTCCCTTTCTCGTCAGCCGCAACGCCGCTCAGCGCAGCGCCTGCTGGCTCGTGACCGTGCGCGCGTGGGGATCGAAGTAGAGGCGCGGCGCGACGTTTGGGTCGCGCCCGAAGAAGACGAGTTCCCAAACCGGTGCGCCGTTCGCCCCTTGCTGGCTATGGATATCCTCGGGGATGTCGGCGAAGTGGACCACATCGCCCGGACCGAGCAACGACTCCGATACCAGTTCGACCTCGGCGCGCCCCTCGCTGCCACCAGCGTCGGTGCGTCGCCACGCCAGGTAACGGTCGCTGCCGGTGACCACGCACACGACGCCCCAAGAATTGTGGTTGTGGATCGGCGTCTCGCGCTCGTGCGGGAAGCGCGCCAGCATCAGCGCCATCGTGCCGTCCGGCTCCTTGTGGATCTCGCCGCCCCGGATGTCGAGGCCGTGCGTCCCCTGTCGCGCGGTCGTCTGCCCCGTCCGCTCCAGGATCTGCGCGCTCCGCGCCAGTCGGCGCAGCAGCGCACCGATCGCTTCACGCCCGTCCGGGCCGGGATCGACCCCACCGGGCGGGACGATCTGCCGCGCGTCGGCGACGAACGCCGCCAGATTGTAGCTTTCCTGTGTCTCGGCCATCGTTCCCCCTTTCCACGCATGACAAGTGCCGCGCACTCCTTGGACTATGCCGCAGATTCCGTTCCCGCGCATCCGGGAAGGGCGGTCGTTGTCCGTCAATATGAAGCGCTCTATGGAGAGGAACGCGGAAGGCAGCGAACTTACAGGCTATTTCAAAGCCCTTGATCGATCTGTGAGCTTGCAACCACGGCAGCAGCTTCGAGGATGTTCACACGGTTTTGAAACCGCCTATTAATAGGCCCGCTTTTCCAGCAACGTCAGGAAATCGTGCAGAGGGCCGCTCGCCAAATCGCGCGCGTCCAGCCGGTCGAGCGCCGCGCGCGCCCGGTCGTGGTAGGCATCAACCCGCACCTGGCAATAGTCGGCGATCTCATAGCGATCCAGCAGCGCCATCACTCCCACCACCGCTTCCTCGGACAGGGGCGCCTCGGCGGCGTAGAGGCGGCGCAACGTGGCGCGATCGGCCTCGCCCGCGCGCTCGTCGAGCGCGACGAGCGGCAGGCTCTGCTTGCGGCGGCGGATGTCGTCGGCGGCGGGCTTGCCGGTCGTCTCCTGCGCGCCCCAGATACCGAGCATATCGTCGCGAATCTGGAACGCGAGGCCGAGCGCCAGCCCGAACTCATCGTAGCGGACAACCGTCTCGGCATCCGCCCCGGCCACGGTCGCCCCGGCGCGCGCGGCGAAGGCCATGATCGCGGCGGTCTTGCCGCCGATCATCGTCAGGTACCGCGCCTCGCCGTCCCCCCAGCGTCCCTCCTGGCTGAGATCGAGGTGCTGCCCTTCGACGATCCGCAGCGCGGTCCGATCGAAGTCGCGCGCCAGCGCCAGCACCCGTTCGGCGGGCAAGGAAGACGGGGCATCGGCGAGGGCATACAGGGCGTCGTGTGCGACCGCGTACATCGCGTCGCCGACGTTGATCGCGGTGGCCGTCCCCCAGCGGTGCCAGATCGTCTCGCGATGGTGCCGGTGCGAGCTCTGGTCCTGGATATCGTCGTGGACGAGGGTGAAGTTGTGGAGCAGTTCGATCGCGGCTGCTGCCGGTGCGGCGACCTCGGCGGACGCGCCGCACGCCTCGGCGCAACGCACCAGCAGGAGCGGGCGCAGGCGCTTGCCGCCGGGCAGACGGGCGGGCGCGAGGTTCGCATCGGCCCAGCCGAGATGGTAGCGCATGAGTCCCACGAAAGTATGCACGTCCTCGGATCCCGGCCCTGTCCCCTCGGCCTGATCGAGCGCCGCGCGCATCGCCGCCTCCACCGGGGCGAGCGCCGCCGCCCGGACATCGCGCGATCCCTCGATCTGTCGGCCCGTCATCGTCCCCCCTCGCCCGCATCATGCACCCAGGCCGTCGGCATCTATCGGCCCTATGATACCGTGTCGTCGTGGGGGTGGCTATGTGTCGGCGGCGGGAATCTCCGACGTTCTGCCGCGTTAATAGAGGTATGCAATACCGATCGCGCGCGGTTCGTGCAACCAGCGGCATCGCTGTTGCGTAGATGCCGATGTGGGCGTACTGTATAAAAACACACAGCACCCCCCACCAATACACGATCGGCAGCAGTTCGATTCGATACATGAAGCAGGAGTGTGGCGCGATGATTTTCGACGGGCGGTATTTCCTTTTCGTCCTCATACCGGGGCTACTCCTGATGGGGCTCGCGCAGTGGCGATTGCGGAGCACCTTCGGCAAGTACAAAGAGGTTCCCAACAGTCGTGGGCTGACCGGTGCCGAGGCGGCGGCGGCGGTGTTGCGCTCGGCGGGCATCTACGATGTCGGCATCGAGGCGATCCCCGGCGAACTGACCGACCACTTCGATCCGGGTGCCAAGGTGCTACGCCTCTCGGAGCCGGTGTACAACAGCCGCTCGATCGCCGCGATCAGCGTGGCGGCGCACGAGGCCGGGCATGCGGTGCAGCAGAACGTCGGCTACGTGCCGATGGCCCTGCGCTCCGGGCTGGTCCCGGTCGCGAACATCGGCTCGGGGATCGCGCCGTGGATTGTGATGGGTGGCCTCTGGACACAGATCACCGGCCTCGCCTGGATCGGCGTGATCCTCTTCGCGGCGGCGACCCTCTTCGCGGCGGTCACGCTGCCGGTCGAGTACAACGCCAGCGCGCGCGCGCGGCAACTGCTGGAGAGCAACGGCATCGTCACCCCGTCGGAGTACGGCGACGTCAGCAAGATGTTGAACGCCGCCGCGCTGACTTACGTCGCCGGGTTCGCGGCCTCCGCGCTGCAACTGGTCTACTACGTGATGCTGGTCATGGGCATGGGTCGCCGGCGCGAGTAGGCGGCGGCAACGCCTCATCGCCACACCCTAAGTGAGCTATCCGCACGTTCGAGGGTGCCCCGTCGATATGACGGGGCACCTTGTCGTGTGTCCCGACGCCAAACCTTGCAATCGTTCGCAGCGTCGCGCATCATCTCCCAGGCAGCGGGGGCGGGCACACGAGCCAGGCGACGAGTCGGCATGAAAGGGATGGCGTGGCAGCGATACGGACGGCCCTCACCGGGCGTGGCGGGGCCTGGAGCACGCTGCGGCATCGCGATTACCGCCTCCTCTGGTTCGGGCAGATCGTGTCGCTGGCCGGGAGTCAGATGCAGGTCGTGGCGACCGGCTGGCTGGTGCTGCAACTGACCAACTCGGCCTTTCAGCTCGGCCTCCTCGGCCTGTTGCGCGCCCTGCCGGTGATGCTCCTGGCGATGATCGGCGGCACCGTCGCCGACCTCTTCGATCGCCGCCGCCTGCTGCTGATCACCCAGACGATCCTGCTGCTGATCGCCGCGACCCTGGCGCTCACCACGGCGACCGGTGCCGTCTCCATGCCGCTGATCTACGCCCTCACCGTCGCCGCCGGGGCGACCAACGCGTTCGACAACCCGGCCCGGCAATCGCTGATCCCCAACCTCGTCCCGCGCGAAGAGCTGACCGCCGCCCTGACCCTCAACATCACCACCTTCCAGTTCGGGCAGATCGTCGGGCCGCTGATCGGCGGGATCGTCGTGGCGAGCTTCGGCGCGCAAGGGGCCTATGCCATCGATGCGCTCTCGTTCGTCGCGGTGCTGATCGCGCTCCTGCTGATGCGCGCGCGCCTCGCCCCGGCGAGCGGGGAGCGCGCGGCGGTCGGACGGGGCTTCGGGGCGATCCTCGAAGGCTTCGTCTTCGTGCGCCGCAACGGCATCATCCTCTCGGTGATGCTCCTCGACTTCCTGGCGACCCTCTTCGGCTCGGTGCAATCGCTCCTGCCGATCTTCGCGCGCGACGTGCTGCACGTCGGCGCGGCGGGGCTCGGCCCGCTCTACGCGGCGACCTCCGCCGGGGCGATGGTCGCGGCGCTGACTATGAGCACGCGCGGCACTATCCGCGCCCAGGGACCGACCCTGCTGATCGCGATCGGCATCTTCGGCCTCTGCCTCGTCGGCTTCGGCCTCTCGACGACCTTCTGGCTGTCGCTGCTCTTCCTGGCCGGATCGGGGGCGGCGGACACGGTCAGCATGGTCCTGCGCGGCTCGATCCTCCAGCTCGCCACGCCGGACGAACTGCGCGGGCGCACGGTCGCCGTCCACATGGCCTTCGCGATGGGCGGGCCACAACTCGGGCAGCTCCGCGCCGGGCTCGTCGCCAGCCTGATCGGCCCGCTCGGCGCTGCCGCCACCGGGGGCGTCGCCTGCATCGCCACCGTGGTGGCGATCGCGGCCTGCATACCCAAGATCCGCCATTACCGAGTCTGAGCGCCGCCCCTAGCGCGCGAGGGGTGACAGCGCCTCGGCGATGGGGGGGTGCAATTAATGCCGGTTCATTGTGCGCTAGCTCACGTATACCTTGTCGATATATGCTACTATCGATGACACGGACCGTTGTGCTGCTCAGGGCAACCCCGCCGCGAGGCGGGCGACGCAAAGCCGTGGACCTCGGCCCTGCCGAGGCAGCCTGGCTACCGGCATTGTCGCTGTCCCCGAGTGGCTGCATGCGCCTTTGGAGGTGCCGATGCAGCGCCACACGCTTCTCTTGATCTCTTCCGATGACGCTGGCTGGTCCGACCTGCGACGTGTCCTGCGCGGCATGTCAAATATCAACATCGTGGGCGAGGCAACAACGTACCGCCAAGCCTGCGACATGATCACCGAGTTCCAACCCGACGCGATCATCGCCGCAACCAAGATCGAGGGGCGATCGATAGTGCCCCTTCTCGCTATCCTCCATCAGCGGTGCTGTCCTCAGAGTAAAATCATTCTCGTTGGTCACCACTACCTATCGGCTGAGGGGCGGCCCCCCGCCGAAACCGGAGTGGTCGGCTACTTGCTCTGGCCCGACCTTGCTGGCGATGCTATACGCCACTACCTCGCAGTCGCGCTCGCCGGTGACATTTTCCTCGCTAGTCGGGACGTAGTACGGCCTTTCCTCCACGCCCGCCGCTACCCGACAGATACCCCACCACCGCCACCACTCCGATCAGCAGCGGGCGGTGCTACACGGACTCGCCTCCGGCCATTCCTACGAGCAAATCGCCGCTCAGGCGGGACTGAGCCTCAAGAAAGTGGAGCGGCTGATCGCCGAACTGAAGGTGGATCTGGACGCGCCGACCCTCTTCGCCCTTGGTTATCAGGCAACCCGATTGGGGCTGCTCGACAAGGGAGGTGACGGAAACCCGCCACAAATTTGACGGGAATCCGTCGCCTTCCTGACGTGTTTCTCTCGGAATAATGGCGGATTTCCCCTTGCGTATGCCCTCTGCTCCTCTGGCATAATGGTTTCAGAAGCAGGATAACAGCAACCCACCCCACGGTGGTCGGGCAGATACCCGGCATCCACCTATGGGTTTGTGTTGCCCGCAGCCTGCTGGTGAGGAGAAGGGGTAAGGGTGCGAAAGGAGGGGAAGAGGCCGCGCGTGACACGCACCCGTCAGCGATCACGTAGACGCAGACATCGAAAGTCTGACCTGACAGTGCGACAGTACAACAGGGAGGGCATCATGTTTCAGGGAGGGCATCATGTTTCAACGAACCGCGCGTACAAGGACGATCGCAAATCTGTTCCTTGCTATTGTGCTCGCCGTTAGTGTAGCGGTGGTGCTGCACCCCGCAGGAGCACAGGCAGCAGCCCCTGTAACTACAGTTATGCCAATGTACAGCGGCTGCGCGCACCCCGAGAAAATCCCAGCGGATGCACGACAATACGCTAAGGCGCACAATATTACCCTTTGTCAAGGCAACTCCAGCGCTAACGTAGTCCAGCCGAACGGCATAGCGGAAGGTAATTGCGGCTGGACGGGTATCACCCTTGGATCCGCTGGTAGTGACAATGCCTACTTCAACCTGGATGTCCATTCCTATTGGGGTGGTATCTCGCGCGTATCCTGGCAAACGCCATACCGGGTGGACTGGGGTTCTATTAACAACAGCCTCAGTGGGGGAGCTTGGGTATGGAATTCTGACTGGCAATATAGTTTCATCTATACTACTGGATCGGGCTATGTTTGGACCCAACTAAATGGTTGGGCTATCGTTGGTGTGGCGGGAGACGTGTGCTACTTCGGTGGGGCGACTGATCAGCGGTCGATCTACTAGAGATCACCAATTGGCTCGATGCCTGTAGCGGAAGGTAACAATAACACATGATCTCTCAGGCGCTTCAAGAGCGCGAGTGGCGCGAGCATCTGCGGGCCATGCGACACCTCCCGCCGGGTACAGTCCTGCCCAGCCCCATCGACCCCGACGAGCGACAACTGCTCGACGAGTTGCTCGGGTTGCCCGATGATATGGCCCCGCTCCGCTGGCTGATAGCGGAGCGGGGCCAGCTGGCCGCGCTGATCGCCCTGCGGCAGACCTTGTGGCGGCTGGCTCGTCGAGCGGAGGGAGTGGCGCGCGCGCGGGCCGAGGGCCGTAGCATATCGGGAGACGAGGTGCGCGCGCTGGCCCCGCTCGCATCGCTCAGGAATCTGAGCCACGATCCGCTGCCCGACGCCGCGACAGTGCGCGGGACGCTACAGCGCTTGCGGGCGGCAAGTGATCCCCACCGGCTCTCAGCCCCTCCGCAGCAGGATGAGGAGTTGGGCCTTCTTACCGCGATCCTTCAGTTGCCGGAGGGTTCGGACCCGCTCGGTTGGCTCGCGGCGGAGCGCGGTGATCGCGTCGCGCGGGTGGCCCTCCGTGACGTGCTGGGGGAGGCGCTCCCGCCAACCTTTGCGCCGCTCGGAGGATCACTCGCGCGGGTGAGGCCGCGCCAGACACTCAGTCTGCGGCACGACATTCGCCTGTTCATCGACAACCTGGACTTCGATCAAGACGGCTTCGCCATCACAATCCAGGTCCGCTTCCCCTTGGAGCGCGCTCCCGCCGACGAGCGCGGATGGCGGCTCCCGTTCTGGCCCGGATTCGAGCGGGTAACGGACGACCGGGGCTACCGCTACCTGATCCAGCGCGCGGAGTTCCAGGGCGAAACGCGCGCGCAGTGGTGGCATCGCGGGTGGTATCGCGAGCGTCTACGTATGACATGCTATCCGGCGGTGGCCCCCGGCGTGACCACGCTGACGTTCAGTGCCCTGCCCGTGACGTTGGCGTATCGCCTCACGGGTCGGCCAGTCGAATCGCTACAACTGCCGGAGCGATCGCTCGGTGATCTCACCTGGCAGGCAACAGTCCCCCCGAAGGTTGGCACCGCTGTTCGCGCGCACTAGGCGGAGGGGCAACACATCATGCAAGGAACGCTCCCGATCATTCCGATCATAGCATTGGCGCTCGTCGTGTTCCTGGCCCTCGCGCTAGCCTGGACGCTGATCCTGCGGCGGCGCGGGTAAAGGCCCGAGCGCTAGCTGAACCGTTCGGGTCTGAGCGCCGCCCCTAGCGGGCGAGGAGCGCGCGCGCCGCCCGTTCGTCCGCGCGCATCCCGAGGCGCGCGAAGATCGGCATGGCCTGGCCGACCAGGGCCGCCACGTCCGGCGGCACCGGTCGCCCTTCCGCGCGCGCCCGGGCGTGGTGGAGCGCGGCCCAGTCGAATAGTGTCCGCGCCAGGCCATCCTGCGCGCCGGTCGTCGTGTAGATCTCCTGTGCCTGCGTCAGATGCCGCTCCGCCAACGCCCACTCGCCGCGCCCGGCGGCGAGCCGCCCGAGCAGGCGGTGGGTCAGGCCGAGGAGCGGCTGCTGACCAAGTTGGATCGCCAGCAAGAACGCGATCTGCCCATCCTGGCGAGCCGCCTGCGGGTCGCCGAAACGCTGCCGCGCCTCGCCCAGACGCAGGCGTCCCTCGACGAGCAGCGGGTTGATACCGAGCGCCTCGGCCAGGAGCACCCCGCGCTCCAGGAGCATCACCCCGGTCAGATCCCCCGCCGCCGCCGTGATCGCCCCGCTGGTGATATTCGCCGACGCGACGATCGCGCGCGCCCCGAGGCCATCGGCCTCGCGGGTCGCCTGCCGCAGATACTCCGCCGCCCGCGCCGTCTCCCCCTGCCGGAAGAGGAGCTGCCCGATCCGGTGGCCGATCTGCACCGCGCCCCACCGATCGCCGCCGCGCCGCGCCGCGACGAGGCCGCTGTGATAGTACCGCTCCAACGGGACGAGGTCGCTGTTCCCCGCGTCGGGCGGGGGTGGGGGGGTGTCGCCGGTGCCGGTGCCGCGCGGCGGGGCGGCCTCGCCGAGTTGGAGGTGCAGCAGGGTGGTCACGCCGACCAGTTGCTCGGAGGCGCGCTCGATCTGCCCGCGCGACCAATAGAGCGCGCCGAGTTCGTGGTAGCTCTCCTGGATACCGGCGGCGTCGCCCACCTGACGGTAGCGATCGAGCGAGCGCCCCAGCGCCGCCAGCGCATCGTCGGTGCGCCCCGCATTGGCGGCGACGGTTCCCAGGATCTGTTGCCCCGCCGCCTCGATCCGCGCGCGCTCCTGCGCGCTGAGCTTTGGCACCTCGGCGAGGCCGACCTCCGCCGCCGCGCGCGCGCGCTCGTCCGCGCCCAGCAGGGCGAGCGCGCGCGCCGCCGCCAGTTGCAGTTCGGCGCGACCCGGCGGGCGCAGCTCCCCCGCCTGCATGCCCTGCTCGTAGGCCCCCAGCGCCTTGCGCCCCTCGCCGCGCCGCTCCCAGACCCGCCCGATCTGCCGCCAGAGCTGCGCGCGCTCATCGGGACCGAGGGGTTCGCAGGTCAGGGCGATCTCGTAGCGCTCCTGCGCGCGCGCAAAGTCAGCCTCCGCCAGGTAGGTGTCGCCCAGCGCCGTATGCACCTGCGCGGCGAGCGATCCCGCGCCCTCCGATTCAGCCGCGCTGAGACCCCGCAACTTCGCCTCGGCGGCACGCAAGCGTTCGATCGCCGTGGCGTTGGCGGCGAGGTGCCGCGCGCGCAGGCCGGAGCGCAGCAGATAGCGGATTGCCTGTGGTTGTTCGGCGCTGCGATCGTAGTGATAGGCCAACTGCTCGATCTGCTCATCGGTCGGCGCGGGGGTGGCCGCTTCCAGCGCGCGGGCGATCCGCCCGTGTAACTCGCGGCGCTCCTGCTCCAGAATGCTGTTATAGACCAACTCCTGCATGACCGGGCGTGCGAAGCGGAAGGTCGGCTCGGGTGCCTGCGAATCCTCCACGATCAGTTCGGCGTCGCACAGGCGCTCCAATTGCTCTTCGAGCATAGGGGGGGTATCGGGCAGCGCCGCCAGGAGGCGCTGGGTGAACGAGCGCCCGATGATCGCCGCCCGGCGCACGGTCGCCCGGTCCTCCTCGGGGAAACGATCGAGGCGGGCCATCAGCAACCCGACCAGCGTGGCCGGGAGGGCCATCGCGGAGAGATCGGCGGTGAGCCGCCAGGTACCGGCCCGCGCGACGAGCAGGCCCCGCTGCCGGAGAGTCTTGACCGTCTCGGCCAGGAGGAGCGGATTGTTGCCGCACTGCGCGATGATCTGCGTCGCCAGCGGGTCGTCCAGGGTCGCTTCGGGGAGGAGGCCGCGCAGCAGTTCGCGACCCTGCGCGGCGGTCAGTTCGGGCAGCGTGATCTGGCGATAGAAGGAGCGAGTGGCCCAGGGGTGCGCCCAGTCGGGGCGATAGGTCAGGACGACCAGGAGCGGCGCGGTCGCGACCGCATCGACAAGTTCGCCGAGAATCTCGATGCTGGCGCTGTCCGCCCAGTGCAATTCTTCGAGCACCAGGACGAGCGGACGCCCCTCGTCCCGCCCGGCCAAGCCCTCGCGCGCGCGGATCAGGTTCCGCACGGTCAACGTCAGCAGCGAGCGCCGCAGGCGCGGGTCGCCGCCGGTGGCAAGGGGTTCTGGCGAGCGCACGCCCAGTAGCCCGCCGAGCAGCGTCAGGTACTCCGCGCGCGTCGCCGCGTCGAGCGCGGGGAGGGCGGCGGCGAGGGCGGCACGCAGCGCCCCCCGCTCGACCGGCTCATCGACGAGTCCCAGCAGGACGCGCAGTACGGTTGCGAGGAAGGCATATGGGACGGTCGCCTCGTAGGAAACGGCGCGCACGGCGAGCCAGGCGCGCTCCGCGCTCATCGCGCCCAGGGAGGGGAAGGCCATGCGCCGGAACGCGGCCAACAATTGTGACGTGCCGATCCCCGCCTCGCCGACGATGGCGAGCAGTCGCCCCGCTCCCTCGCGCACCTCGTCCAGGGCGCGCCGCAATTGCGCCAACTCGCTCTCGCGCCCGATCAGCAACTCCGGGCCAGGGGTCTCGGGGGCGCTGTCGGTGGCACCGCGCTCGCGCACGACTTCGTAGGCGCGGACCTCCGCGCGAATCCCCTTCAGTTCGAGCGGCGGCAGCGGCGCGAAGAGGAACGCGCCGTTGGCGCGGGCCTGCACCTCCTCGCTGACGGTGATGTGGCCGACGCGCGAGGCATGTTCGAGCCGCGAGGCCAGATTGACCGACGGCCCCGTCACATCGAGGCGACGGAACGCCCCGCCGCCCACCTCGCCATAGAGCACCTGGCCACTGGCGATCCCGAAACGCATCTGGATCGTCAGGCCGAGTTGGCGGCGCAGCTGGCGATTGATCCGGTCGAGCGCGCGGAGCATCGCCAGCGCCGCCTTCACGCAGCGCTGGGGGTCGTCCTCATGGGCGTGCGGCGCGCCGAAAATCGCCATGATGTTGTCGCCCGCAAACTTCACCACCCAGCCCTCGTAGCGGACGATCTCGGCGGTCAGCGCATCGAAGATCCGGTTGATGATGATGGTCGTCTGCTCGGGGTTGTTCAGGCGCTCGGAGAGGGCGGTCGAACCGCGCATGTCGGCGAACACCGTGGTGACCTCGCGCAGATCGCCGCGCAGGTCGGCGCTTTGCGCGCCGAAGAGATCGAACAGGCCGGTCGCCGAACCGACCAGTGGCCCGAACGCATCGGGCGGGACGAAGCCGCTGTCACCGGGATTCTCACTAAGGGGGGTCAGGATGAAGCGGAGTTCGGTCCCCCCGATCGTGATCCGGTCGCCATCGCGCAGTTCGCGCGGGGCCAGGACCAACTCGTCGTTGACGCAGACACCGTTGGCCGAGCCGAGGTCGGAGAGCATGTAGGCACCGTTGCGGTGCCGGATGCTGGCGTGATTGCGCGATATCTGGGCGTCATCCGGCAGGGCGATGTCGCTCCGCGTCGAGCGCCCGATCCGCGTCTCCAGATCGAGCAGCCGCCGATCGCCGCCCGGCAGTTCGAGCCAGCCGACGATCGGGCGCGGCAGATGCAGCGACGTGAAAC
>JAABUM010000594.1_pt1 | contig 61680 bp, 107 predicted proteins | sample 5559161 | NCBI WGS metagenome assembly JAABUM01 (sample SAMN10711868, study PRJNA513369) | rock metagenome | isolation source: Antarctica rocks | place: Antarctica: Victoria Land, Siegfried Peak nord
TCATGCAGGGTTTACTAATGTAAAATGTTCATAACGAGGTATCATGTCATGACTAATCACAAGCTGGTGTAGGTTTTTGGTGAGCTGCTCCCAGTGGGGATGGCAAACCGGCTCACAGCATAGAACATTAGCTCAATCCAGGTGAAGACTCTACTATCGGCAGAATGCCACACCAACCCAGAGGTGCAAAATGCCCTAGCAATACCAGCTAAGAACCTCCAGCTGCACCACAGAAAGACATGGGAGCGTTCCTGAGCTCGAGCGATAAGATTGCAGCCGTGTCTAAGCAAACATCGGTCTAAGCAAAACTTGCTGTGAGAATTGAACCTGCACCAGACTTAATTGGTCACCCTGGCACGGGAACTCCGTACTGGTGGACGGGAATCCATTGTACTGCCAGTGGCAGAAAGGTTCGAACGGCAAGAGCCCCGGCAGAAATGCCTTTTGCCACTGGCGGAAATCCCCCCTGGCAGATTCCCTGAATTCTGCCGCGTACTTATTCTAGGGGTGATTAAGTGTTTTAAGTTTTACACGTAATCACCCCTACTATTGATTCTGAGCTCACGTAACTTCTCTTGTGCGCGTTTTCGTGCGAGCCCTCTCGTCGTGTCACATCGCAACCTGGTAGTGAAGGGAACGAAGGTCGGCGTGCATGCTCGTGCAGTTCCAAGCTGATCGCCCCATGCGTACATTCTGAGCCCTCTGGTTAATCTGGACATCCTCTGCAAGCGCGAGAGCCGCAGTGAGGCATCGCTGACAGCAGATTCGGTCGTCTGCATACATACATGCGACTGAGTAGAGATAGAGTGACCCGGATGTATCAGACGGTGCAAGAAGCGAAGTCAGACAGCAGCTGAGTGTGGCGTGTCGGACAGCCTCGGCCGTCGGCTTGACCAGCAGCAGTCATGTCGACCCATGCGATCCGCGAAGCACTCAAGGAGCCCAATGTGCCCGCCAACCCCATCCCGTCGAGCAAGGTCTAGGACACACCCTGTCCACGTGTGCGTCTGTTGACTGTGCTTGTCATGACCGCCTGTCACACTGCTGCAAGGTTTGCGTTTTGATGGATTGTGCTGGCCTGCAGATCGTAGCGGGCGTCCTCACGAAATGGGTCAACCTGGGCCAGGGGTGGCGCCACCGCCTCTTTGTGCTGAAGGACGGCGTACTGCGCTACTACCGGGTGAGAGGCTATCTTTCTGCCCTTTTCCTTTACTTCACCCTTTGCCCTCCACACAACGCATAAGGGCAGTGCACTTTGGCATGGTGTGCCAACGCAAGCTTGGTTTCACATCGCTGGCAATGCGACTCGCGACACAGAGGCGCGCGAGCTGCGATGTCCGCGGAACAACAGAGCCTGTGACGCCGCCGCCGTTAAATGCACAGGTGCTGGGGCTGGCGCACAAGTCGGACATCCATCAGATCTTCAATGCTCTGCGCGCCGAGGGCGACCTGCAGCTCATCGGCGCCGAGGCCGGCATCCTGGAGGACAAGTGGCGAAAGTGAGCCTACTGAGACCTGTTATTGAGGCCCGATGTCATGTTACCAAGTGTCGTGGGGGCACAGTACAATGCACCGTGCGGGCGTATGCCTCATCAGCAGCTTGAAAATGATTTCAAGAGGGGGGCCATGCGACGTTCGCTCACAACGATGGTGCAACTGATTGATGCAAGCCTGTCCTGCGCTTTGCAGGTCCGGCAACGGCTCGCTGGAGAGCGCGAGGGAAGCCCTGGCGGACCCGCAGGCGGAGGTCCACCTGCAGGTCGGTGGCACTCGAGTGCGGCGATTCTCCTGCTGTGACGCTTTGCACATTGCTGGGGCATTTCTGAACCCCGAGAGGCTGGAACCCAACCTCAGCAACGCCGCAGAGATCCTTGCACTTCTGCCGGACAGCAAAGGTCGTCCAGGGTACCGTTTCTCATTTTGTTCTCATTTTGTTCTCTTATTTTCACTGCAGGTGGCGGACCTTGAGCCGTCACAGGCAGACCACTGCAAGCTGTACATCCACACCAAACTCAACAACATCACCTACCGCCTGAAGGCGGAGACAGCGTGCGCCCCCGCCCCCCTGTCAGCCTTGTGTATGCTGCACAGATTGTCTGCCCAGCTGGCTTGGGATGAGTGTGCATGCCGAGCCTGGTTGTGCTGCAGGAGGTGACAAGCTGTCGATGATGCCGCAGGGATGACCGGCGGGCATGGGTGGAGGCGCTCAACTTTGCAAAGGTAGAATATGAAATACAACACAGGTCTTCCTTGCGCTGTTGCCACAGCACAGGCATGCCAAGGGGCCTCGCAGCACCAGAAGAGGCCACAGCGCTGTCCTGTCTCGTACTTTCGCTTGCCGCTCATCCGACCCTGCCTGCTCAGCCCCATCATGTCCTCCTAATGTTCCCTCATTTTAATGAATCCATGCCTGCCCGCTTGCCTGCAGTCGCAGTGGGAGGGGCGGCATCCGCAGGTGGCAGCCGCCCTCACCACGCCCAGCAACACAGCGTGCGCCTTTCGCCAGCTCTATGTGCTAATTGGTTGGCGACGCTGCTTCCTGAAAATTCAATACGTCAGATGACGCAGCTGATGTGATGAATTGCAACTCGATGTTAATCTTGGATACAGATCAGGTGGCGGAAATCACAGGAGGAAAAGTGGTGGGGTCTGATGGCCATAGTTATGCGGGTGGAGATGTATGGAGAGCGCTGATCTTCCTCTCGGAGGCAAACACGTTTTTCTGTCGTCTGCAGGCGGAAGGCGCAGGAGGAGAAGCTGCAGGGTTTGACGGTCATGGTACGGTAGGATCTGTTATCAGGAGAAACTTACAGCAATGATGACTCACCCGTATTCGTGGCCATCCTGCAGGCGGAAGTTCAGTAGGAGAAGCTGCGGGGGCTGACGGTCGCGGCGCGGAAGGAGCTTTCACTGGCAGGATTCCTTATGAATTTGCTGACTGTATAGGTTGCAAACTGCCCATATCCATCATCAACTGCAGGCGGAAGGCGCAGGAGGAGAAGCTGCGGGGACTGACGCTCGCGGTGCGGGAGGAGCTGTCGCGCCGCGGCGCCTCCGCCGACATCCAGACCTACGTCGCAGAGCTGCTGCAGGCAAGGGTTTGGAGTTGTGTCCGGTGCGCCAGACGCGGGCGTCTCGCAGACCCTGCTTGGAGCGCTACGGGTTCAGAATGAGGGCCATGGATGCGCACCCCTGGGCGAGGCTTGGGCAGCCTGTGCAGAATCGACCATTCTGTGTTGGGAGCAAACTGGACTTAGGGGTAAGCGTCCTTGGAGAATTTGCAGAGAGGAAGCGACATTGCGTTCACCAGCCTCGCGCAGGCATCGACGGGAAGGCATCAAGTCGCTGAACAGGTCATCATCTGTTCTGTCTCTCCATGCTGCAGGCGCAGCATGGGCGGTATGAGGAGTACATGTCCAAGGAGGCGGACATGCGGCGGGAGCTGCAGCGCTACATCACCACGCTCGAGGTGGGGATCCCAGGCCGCTTGTTCATCAGCCAAATACGTGACCCTTCTGCTTCATGGCGAGACCTGCCATCAGGTTAGGAAGGGCAGTTGCTGAAACCCCCAAGCAATACGGCGACAATTGTGCTTGCATGCACGCATCGCCAGCACTCGTTGACAGCCCATCACATCGCATTGGCAGCGAGCAACACCAGGCTGCCAGCCTTGTTTTGGCGAGATCAGGCTGCCTGGCCACTACTTGGCAGTCCGAAGCGGCAAATCAGCAGCATGACTTCAGGCGCTTGGTGCTTCTGCAACCAGCCGCTGTTGGCAGCTTGGCGTTATGCTCTCACGTCTTACTACAACATTGGAATACTTGCCCACAGCGCAGAACCATCGGTAGTACTTGAGCGACGCAGTCTAATGTTGCTCGAGCTGAGCACTGTTTGTTGCAGACCCAACTGCCAAGCTGTAGTTTCCTGTGATACGCCATCATGCACCACGATGCCAGTAACCCCGTGATAGTGACCCCTAATGTCGTTGACGGCCCACAGAACCAGCACCGGGAGCTGGAAACGGCAGTGGTGGTGGAGTCGCAGGCAGGGCGTGGCGGCGCAAAGTCGTCGACGGACTCGCCGTCGGTCGCTGACGAGGGGCGGTCCGACAGCAGCGGGCTCTCCGATGCGGATGGCGGCGACCGGTGCGTCGAAAATCCGATTTCTTTTTTCGGAAATCCTTTTCTTTGGAGAAGGTTTCAAAATATTGAAGATTTGGCACACTCGCAGGAGATCCACCGCCCACTTCAGTCCACTCCAGTCCACTCTCTATGTCGGCTGCGGCCACCTTCTGTCTGCAGGGGGCCGGCCAGCAGTGCGGGGACGCATTGCTGTGCAGCTGCCATGCAATGCAAGCTATTGTCGCCCTACACAGCTTGGACCAGTCAGGCTTCATGGGCGAAGCGCATGACCGGCTTGGGGCTTGCACCATTGACATATACCGCTCCGGCCATGATGAGCGCATTTGCCGCAGCACAGGGCGCACGGCAGCGCCCGTGCCTCCGGCGCCGCAGCAGCAGCAGCAGCGGCGCTGTCAGCAGCAGCAGCAGCAGTTCTGCCATCTTGCCTGAGCAACGGCCGGCAGCCTGCTGACGGCGCAGGCAGCAGCGCCAGGTTTGTGATTGGAATTTGTGACGCAGGCCCACCGATGCGGGTGCCCGTCCCGCTGTGCGCGCCGGCTGTCGGAAAAGTCCATTCTGCGTCGCCGTTGGCCCACCTCACAAACCGAATTCTGGAATTCCCCATGTGTCTTTTTTGGGCACCTGACTCCCGCACTCAATCGCAGCCCACTCCAGAGGTGCACAAGACCCCTCAAACATCTTCAGGTCCCTGGCAGTCGTCAGGGCAGGCTTCTGAGGCGCTAATCTCAGCTCAGGTACTTCGATTCCCCAATTCCCTGACCGTGACCAACATGTGTGCAGCTTCTACTCGGACGAGGACGGGGAGGCGTTTTTTGACTGCTCCTCGCGGCGATCGTCGGCGAGCGCTTCCGATGTGGACGCCGCGATGTCGGGCCTGTCCACCAGCAGCGGATCCGGCGGCAGCGGCGGCGGCTCCTCCGACGGCGACGGCGACTGGCTCAAGTGAGGGCTTGGCAGCTGAATTGTGCAGCTGCGACGTCTGCATCGAACCGCATGCCCATTTCCGAGACCTGCATGCAATCGAGACATGGATGCCACAATTCGCGACAGCTCCGGCGGCAGCGGCGGCGTCTCCTCCGACGGCGGCGGCTCAAGTCAGGTTTGGAATTTTGCATGGGTTTAGCAGAGTCCTGAGCGTCAACACATGCAATGGCATCTCGGCGCCAAGGAACCTTCACATTCCACAGCGGTTTTTCAATTTCAAGCCTCGATGTACCTTGGAACATCCAGATCTGACTCCACAACTTGATGTGGTGTGCCGCCTGCGCCTGCGCGGGGCCTGTGGAGCACACCCAGACATCTTCCCACAGCCACTTCTCCACACCTGCAGGGACGAGGGGCCGCCGCCGAAGCGGCGTGACCGGCTGCCCTAGCCGGCACGGGCGGAAAAGTCCGTCAGCCTGTGGAGCATCCTGAAGCAGGCGTATGCTTTTAATTCTTGCTGTTTTGCTCTGCAGGGACGAGGGGCCGCCGCCAAAGCGGCGGGACCGGCTGCCCAAACCGGCGCAGGCGGAGAAGTCAGTCAGCCTGTGGAGCATCCTGAAGGAGGTGGTGGGCAAGGACCTGACGCGCGTGTGCCTGCCCGTCTACTTCAACGAGCCGCTGTCGGCGCTGCAGAAAATTGCGGAGGAGCTGGAGTATTCCGAGCTCGTGGACAAGGTGTGCGTTTGTTGTTTGCGTTATACGACTGCATGTAATGAACAGAATGGATCAATCCAGTAAATGCAAGATGGCGGAGCTGGAGTACTCCGAGCTCGTGGACAAGGTACAGTACTTTCTCCTAAGAAGTTTGCAGATTGACCCATGACACATGGCTTGAGCAGGAGATGGCAGAGGAGCTGGAGCATTCCGAGCTCGTGGACAAGGTGCGCCTCTGTTGGATTTCTGTGAGTTACCAAGTGATTGTCAAATGCTGCCGTTGTATCAGCGAAAACAATGCTGATACAACAATGATGAGTGGTTGCATCAGAAGATGGCGGAGCAGCTGGTAGAGTCTGAACTCCTGGACAAGGTGAGGGATTGTGTATCACTTGTTCCGGCTGCAAGGCAATCCTCGATCCCATTTGCATTCAAGCCGCGACGCTGAAGGGGCTGCACGGTCTGTTCTGGTTGCAAATGTTGCAAATGTTCTGGTTGCAACAACTTTCCCTGGCTGTGCCTCATGCCCCGGGCAGTTGCCTTGAGACCTGGTGCTCCGCAGTCCACATGAGGCGCCAGGACATGCAGCAAGCCCTGCTGGGTCTATGAAGCAGACCGTCGACGTGAAACAAGAAAGCAAGCTCTGTCGGTGTCTGTGCACAGGCACTGACGTACCCGCCGGGCAGCATGGAGCGCATGGTGCACATCTGCGCCTTTGCGGTGAGCGGCTACGCGGGCACCGCTGGGCGCACGACAAAGCCGTTCAACCCGCTGCTGGGCGAGACCTACGAGTTCGTGTGCCAGGAGAAGGTGAAACATCGTTTTGAGAAGGGATACATTACATGTCATCTGGATGTAGAAATTAGTCTCGGCACTGGTCTCATGCCAAAGGGCGCATGCCCAGCCCTGCAACCCGCTGCTGGGCGCATGGACTTACATTTGTTTGGACTGTGACATCTGCCGTGCTGCTGTGCAGCGCTGCCTGGTGGCACATGTGTTGAGTACGGCGGTCGTCGGACAACAAAAGAACCTTAACTCACAGAACCGGAACATAGAAGAACCTGCATGAATTCTTGCAGCGGTGGCGTTTGCCTCTTTTGCAACCCACAAACAACGGTGCCTCGACCTCCACGCAGGGGCTGCGCATGCTGGCGGAGAAGGTGGTGCACCACCCCACCATCATCGCGGGACATGCGCAGGGCAAGCGCTGGTCCCTCGATGCCGATGGCGATGTGCGCTCCAAGTTCTGGGGCCGTTCCATCGAGCTCATCCCCGTCGGTGCGCCCACCGTTCAATTGGCCCTGTCTACTGCAATGCTGTTTTCCGTCCACTGTTGATCGCCTAGCGCCACAAGCACACCCACCGACCGCTTCTTGGCGTCGCTGGTGCATGTTGGCACGACTAGTGGTTGTGCCCTAATGTGAGGCAGCATTGCAAATGTGTGACACGCCTGCCCTGATGCTGCAGGCACCATCCGGCTGAAGACAGACGATGGCGAGGAGTACACCTGGCACAAGGTTCGCCCGAGTCTCAATCTAGGGAGAACTTAAACGGCTGCGCACTGAACAGAACAGGACTCCTGTTCATCAGCAACGCTGCCCATTTTTCCATGGCAGCATTTGCCGCTGAGCCGCTGGGGCAAGCGAGACTGCTTCCACGCCACTGCACTCCTGCGAGACAGGACCTTAGTGAGTTCCGGCGGCGAACCAGCCGTCACATGCTCTGCTTTGCGTATGTCCACAGGTGACGACCACCATCGGCAACCTGATCCTGGGCAAGATCTACGTGGACCACGGGGGCGTGATGCGCGTGCGCAACCACACCGCCGGCATCACGGGGCGCATGGTCTTCAAGGAGCAGGGCCTCCTGCGCAGCAAGGACCTGCACGTGGTGTGTGCCACTTGGATCTCTCATCTAAAATTTTATTGACCTCTGAGCCAAGTCCCAAGCGCTGGCATCGCCGTCGGCACGGTCTTCCAAGGAGCAGGGCCTGCTGCGCAAACGAGCACCTGCAAAGAGAAACCGACTCATGCTTACACCGCTTGAAACGTTGGCTTTCCTGCACTGCCGCAGGTGCAGGGCAGCTTCCAGCGGGGGGAGGAGAACCTGTCCAAGCCGACGCTGAACGGCAAGTGGGACGAGGGGCTGACGGCGGTCATGGAGGACGGTTCAAAGCTGGACATCTGGCGGAAGAACCCGCCGCCGCCCGACCCCACGCGGTGCGCCCGCAGGCCGTGAATCCAGTACGTACAGTTCAAGTTCTTCAGCGCCCAGACATGCCGGTAGCCATGCCCAATGGCGGCAACACAAGCCGCAGCGGAGTGCGGCTGCAAAACGGACTGGGGACTGACTCCGGCGAGGCTTGATGAAGGGGGCCCTGCTGCTGATCGCGTGTGCTCGCCTCTTCAGGCATGCACCTGCGCAGTCTGCACACTTGATCCCTAGCCCTGAGGCAGACCTGAGCCCCTGTGTCCCTGATGCTTCGCAAGTACCACCGACGCGCTGGGCCATCATGCTGAACGAGAGTTCGCCCGATGAACCCTGTTCTCTCGACTGCGCAATGACAGCACCGTTGGCATGTGCAGGTACAACCTGACGGGCTGGGCGATCAAGCTGAACGAGATTACGCCGGGACTGGACAAGCGGCTGGCGCCGACAGACTGCCGGCTGCGGCCCGACCAGCACGCCACCGAGTGCGGCGACTATGATGAGGTGCGTAGCTCAGACGAGGCATGATGAACTTGAATCAGGGTCGAGTCAGCTAGCTGGAACAGAATTGTGATGCTGGCTGCGGCCCGACAAGCACGCCACCGAGTACGGTGACTACGACGAGGTGCGTGCATCTTCAAAGTGATCAAGGACGGCTTCAGATTGAGGATGCAGTCGTACCAGAAGAGTAAGTGTCAGTCGACAGACTGATAGCTGCGGCCTCATCAGCACGCCACCGAGTGCGGCGACTGCGTTGAGGCGGACGTCCAAGGAGGGCAGTGTCAATCTCGCTGTTTTGACAGAAAAAGAGAATGAATAGTTGCGCCGGCGCCGCCTTAGTGCGAGCCGTGCGCCTCGCACGCGTCCTCCCTGCCCTGTCCTTGCAGCCGCCTGGGTGGGCCTCCTGCTCGACAAGCTGGCGTGATTCGTGCATCCATCACTGACGAATCCATCATTGACGAGTTACGCAGGCCCAACCAACAAGCAGAAGCTGCGGCTGGAGACCAAGCAGCGGGCTGCGCAAGACGTGCTTGCCGGTAATGATGCGCCACTATTTATTATAACCTTTTCACAATGTTTGCGCAGGCCAACAGGCAGAAGCTGCGGCTGGAGACCAAGCAGCGGGCTGCGCGCAAGGCGGCCGAGAACGGCGTGAGCATCGAGCCCCGCTGGTTCATCAGCCGCGACACGCCCATGGGCGAGGGCGTCGCCTATGTGAGCTCCTTTCGATTGCCTGTTCGATATATGAGAGGATTGTGCAGTCTGCTGCCCCGTCGTATCCGTGCACCCTGTGTCTCCGTCGTCTAGCGTTTGTAGGTATCAGCGCATCGCGTGCTGCGGCTCTGTTGACAGCATGCCAGCATGACCTGCACACAGGAAGGCCCTGTTGTGTGCAGTGGCTGCTGGGGTTGCTGGGGTCGCATCATGTAACTGTTTTTGAACTGTCGACGCCCACCCTGCAGGAGTATTCTGGCGGCTACTGGGAGTCGCGTGCCAAGGGCCAGTGGGAGGGCTGCCGCGACATCTTCGGCGAGTAGCTGCCGCCTCAACGGAGTTTGTAATGTGCCTGTGCGTCAGTGTTGGTGTTGACGTGCACATGCCCGAGCAAAGCGAAGGGATGGTTCCTTCCCTGTACAGCTGTATCTTTGAAGTGCCCACCGTAAGCAGTCAGCGGTATCACAGGGTCCGGCTCGGGGCCAGCCTGCCCATGCGAGAGGGACAGTGGCACGAATACGGGAACATGTTCATTGTTGAGTTGAGTTGCAGTGATGCAAGGGGCGCAGCTGGCGTGAGCTGGGTGGGGGACGGGCCAGTTGGGTGCAGCGGCATGGAGGGCCATTTTCAGCAACACAGTTGCTGTGCCAGTCCATATTCACGGAAACCAAAAGAGCCGCGAGCGCTCAGTTCAAAAGGCTGCACAGCGATCAACAGCAAGCTCAACCAATAATATTCCAGTGTCGCCGTCCATCAAGCATCCATGTGACACTTCTTGCAGTCACGTTCGAGCCGTCTAGCTCGCAATCCCCAGTTGGTTATTACCTACATGTTCAGCATGAAAGGCTGGTCCCCTGTGAGAGCGAAATTACCCGTGGACGGCGACTCACGCTTCGGCATTATGGGCGGTGCCAGGCAGCATGCCGGTGGCAGGGCCTCGATACCAAGTGGGTTTCGGCGCGGAAGAAAAGTCCAACGTTCGCCGGCCGTGGAAACGGCATCGGCGCGGCGACTCCGCATGCTTCCGTGGATCGTGAACTGTGCTGCCATGCCCGCCCTTTGAGCGGGCCAGCTAGCATAGCTAGCAAGAACGGCGCATCTCAGAGACCCCTGCCGCCCTGCAGGCAGCCAGCGCAGGCGCGTGCTACCGGTCACGCGCACACGCGAAGGTAGGCCTGCACGAGCGCGAAGGGTTTTCAGTCTCGGCCCATGCAGAGGCGCGGAAGCATGCTGCCTGCCATCGCAGTCCCTGCTAGCGGCTCTGCCGCCAAGCAGCAGGGCATGCGTTGAAGGCACCCAACCCCGAAGGAAAAAAGTACAAGATGGGACTGAGGGGTGAAGCAACAGAATCAAAGGAAAGGGAGAGAAAGACGCACCACAAAGCAGTAGGGCAGCAAGCCGGAGCCGCGGTTGAGCACGCCAGTCAGCTGCACGGTCCTGCCGCGGCGCGTCCTGCAACGTTGCCGACAACCAGCTCGTCAGCTCCAGCTCGTCAGCTTCAACTTGTCAGCCTCAAACCGTCACAATGTGCACGAGACGCTGTGGTTGCGCTGGCCTCAGATGGGGCCAACACGGTGTGCGCAGCAGCTGCAAGGCATGCAGATTTCCAGCAGGCAATCTGGTAACTTTTGCGCACTGCATGCCGAACTTCTCAACATACTGCACGCTTGTCTTTGATTGTCAAGCTTCAAGATGTGTATGAAAGCTGTGAATAAAACATTTGAATGACAGGCGGTTCTCACTTGAGGACGGCGAACTTGTCGACGAATTGGATGAGCTGGCGGTTGTTGATGCCGTCCTTGACGAACAACGCCTGGTTGTTGGCCAGACGGCGCGGCGGGATCTGGTCTGCAGAGCGCGAAGACACCACAGCGTCAGGGTCCACCGTGAATTCCGGTCCATTTTGTCCTGGGTTCCAGCGAGCGGCGTGCAGGCATCAGGCAGCGGGGTTGTGGCAGGCAGGCAGAGTCTGCACGATTCCTCGTGCCAGAAGGAGAGGGAGGGGCGCACTGGCGAGGCGGAGGGCGGTGCGGATGTAGCTGCTGGACTTCAGGAACGGCACCTGGCTGTTCTTAGTCACCTGCAGCGGCGGCGGCATGAGGCAGGCGTCAGTTTTCCAATGTATCACTTCCGGTTGCTCCCTGTTGTTGACTAAGCACAGCGTCGCGGCGGTCGCCACCCAAAAACGCACATGCGGATGCGGACAGCCGGTGATGATGGACTCGGTGATGCTGCTGCACTCGAAGGATGACGCTGCCAGAACACAAGCGCACCAGGAAGATGTTGACGGTCTGCTGGGTGGGTGGGATGCAGCTGCGAGTGTTTTTCTTGCTGGCCTCATCGCGCACAAAGGCGGGCAGCACTACGGCCGTGCAGACGGTAGAGCGCGAGGACAGCGTCGTGGGGTTGTAGCACAGCACGCCGCCGTAGTTCTTGGTGAAGGGCGAGGTCTTGGAGACGCACTTGGCGCAGCCGCTGGGGGCGTGGTAGGTGCCGCGCACCGAGCATGTCGACGGCGTCGGCGCCTGTGGGTTGTCAAAAGGAGCAGCGGTCAGCTCCACGGTATTGCCGCCGAAAAAAAGGAGTTGCAGCACCATCCTTCAGGGTAACAGGGCTGGAAAGGTCCTCTGTTGGGTAAACCGATCCACGCGTCGCCCAGTGCTGGGAGGCGGTCAAAAGCACGAGCGCCGATGGCGACTTGCAATTTCCGCCAACATGCGTTTGCGTAAGGACTGTTGTACACAGCTTATGCCGAAGACATGCCTTTGTGGGGGTCTTGGTGGGCGCCTTTGTCGGGGCCTTGGTCGGCGCCTGTGTGGGTGCCTTCGTGGGAGCGGCGGTGGGGGCGGCGCTCGGGGCGGCCGTCGGCGCAGCAGTCGGAGCCCTCGTCGGCAGGACAGCCGGCGGCGGTAAGCCCGCGGCGGTGGGGGCGGCAGTGGGAGCAGCGGGCAGCGCGACGGGCGGCGGCGCGGACACTGAGGGGGCAGCCGTCGGCGCGGCTGTGGGCGCGGCCGTCGGCGCGGCCGTCGGCGCGGCCGTCGGCGCGGCCGTTGGAGCGGCGGTCGGCACCGCCGGCGGAGGAGTGCTGACAGCGGCAGCCACCAGGGCCAGGTTGTCGACGGCGAAGCTGGTGGGGGCAGCGGCCGCCGCCTGCTGCAGCGCGCGGCGACGGGCGGCCACTGCCGAGAAGGTGACGGAGGTGACGCCTGCGGCAGGCAGGACGGACGTGCGACTTGACGGTGGCACTGCTGATCGAGACAGACCGCACAACAGCATTGAGTCCGATGCAGGCCACAGCAGAGGCTGCATATGTACAACCCTGCTGTGAGCGAGCTGATGGCTGGACGCCCCCTGAATGAGGCGAGTACACAGCTGCCCAGACCTCAGCACAGCACAGCATTGGGCAGCTTCAGCGGGAACAGGGGTCTCAGGTGCGGCGGCGCACCAACGAAGCCGGGAGTGACGAGAGTGGGGCCCTGGTTTGCCGCCAGAGATCTGACGAAAGGCGCGCCGGCCGGCATGGGCGTGAGCGTGACGGTAAGGGGGGTGTTCTGCGGTCAACACGATGGCGCTGAGGGCTGCTGCTTCCTGCTGCTGTCATGGCACTTGCAACAACAGCGCAGTACCGTTGATGAGAGCAGTCATGTTGAGCTACTGCCGCCGAGTCCTCAAGGCATCCAGGAACAGGAGGAGCAGGAAGCAAGCACAAAAGCTTTTGGCAAGATGGCAAGCAGGGCGCGCTGGAGAATTTCGGCAAGTGATTTTATTTCCTGTCGCGCTGCAATGCCTCTCGTGACCCACCGCGTTAGGGTTGGCGATGTAGAGGGACACCAGATCGAAGGGGACAGTGTTACTGATCGTGGCCGGGGTGCCGTTGGCATTGGTCAGCACCTGTGCTTGCATGACACTAAAAGTAGGCACATGGAATGCCGGATGCGGGAGCATGATTCAGTCAGGCAAGTGAAATACACCGATTCACTGCCGCCTCCCATGCATCCTGCAACCTGCATGCTTTGTGCTGAAAACGCATACCTTGGTGCCGTCCTCCTGGGTGCCGGCAAAATCGCCGGTGGCGGCGACGACAACGAAATTGCTGTAGGTGGTGCCCGCCAGGGCGAAGCCGGTGGCGGGCGGCTGGTTCTCTGTCTGCGTGTCGGTGTCACCAGTGCCGGGCACCGGCGCCGTCGGTGCCGCCGTTGGCATTGCTGGCGGCGGGGTCGGGGCGAGGGTGCCCTGTGCCGCTGAAGCGGCGACGGCCGCCAGCAGCAGCGCTGCCATGAGTGCGTAGCGGGCCATGGTGGGAGGGGTTAGTCTCCTGTACCTGTGCACAGCATGACAAGCGCCAGTCAGATCAGAGCCTCCGAGGGGGCCAAAGCACTGGGCACTGGGCTGGCCTGCGCCGCCACCACTCGAGGCGGCGGCGCCACTGCTTGGCGGCCCCTTGTCGGCTGGGAGTGGACTCATATGATCCTAGAGCATTCTGCCTGGTCCGAGGACACATCAGACGACGGTGCCCTGCCAAAGGCCTTGCTGGCCGTCGACAAGGGGCTGAGCCGTATTGCATCGCTCCGACATTACATCAGCGATCTTGGAGAGCACTGGAGATACAGAGGCCCACGCTGATAACTTCGCCAGTGCCTGCGGGAGGTGAGAAGGATCCACGCGGCCCTGCTGCGGGCCGCGCTGAGGATTCGGAACAGCGTGAACAGCTGAGCCAATAGAAAGCTGCTCTAGCTGTCGGCTGCACCTCGGCCATTGGCGGCTTCCCCATGTGATCAGTCATACAAAAGCAGCTTCCATGACCAACGCAGTTCTGCTGAAGACGCAGCCCCACACTCGCCTTCCTGCCGGCATCCAGCAGCAAACTGTATTCCACTGCTGTGGCCAGAGCCACAGAGCGGGCTGATCTATGCATCCGACAGTGGCCGGGCGCGCTGCAGCAGAACACGCCAAGCTGGCGTTGACACACAAAAGTCTCGCGCAATGCGCCAGTCGCTCGCCTACAAGTCCCTATACATGCGAAGGCTGTCTGTATAACGCAGAGGCGCGCCTATGCATTCGAGTCAAGACCTGCACCTCGAAATAGGCGCAACCTAGTGCTTCTACTACATCACGCTGTGCGGGCCATACAATCATTACTCGGGGCACCAAAGCGTCGTCTCAAGCTTCGTGTTGCCCTACATGCCTACATGCGGCTGTGTCAAGGCCGCAGCATGACAAACGCGGCAGCTGAGCATGCTGCATGACAAAATGACGCCAACGACGTATTGCGCGCAGGACACGGCAGGCAATGGTGCAGGCACGACCACTAATGCCTGGATGCCGCTTCAACGACATTCACACGTCACACGCCCACGCGGCAGCATGAATACAGGCTTCGAAATAGTTTGCACGTTGATCAGCGTGATAGTTTCAGTCAGGAGCAGTCCAACGCATAGAGTGCGGAGCAGAAGTGTCAAGCTTCCTTTGTCGGATTCAAGAACTGCTCGTGTCGTCCGCCAGCGCAGGCAGGGTGGCAGCCGGACCGGTGCACGAAACCGTTTTGAACGTGGCGCGCACGCGCTGACCAGGCAGCACGCCGTGGCTGGGCAGCAGGCGATCCGTGGCTGCAGCACCAATCGACATATACAGCACCCTTCCCTCGTTGCTAGCAGCCCGGATCGCATTGCCCACGAGCGAGCAGCAAGATAAGCCGGCGAGAAACGTGAAGGCAGTGATGACGCTCGCACCAGAAAGCCGCGATTGAAGTGCAGCCGCCTAACGTTGGTCTGAGACGATGGTGAGGCTCGTTTGCCGTGACCTGGAGACCCGCTTGCTGAACTGCGGGGTCAAAAGTGTGAGAGGTTGTCCTGCTCTAGCTGGCACGGAGAATTCTCCCAGCGTAACCTACGAGACTCTAGGATTTCCCTTGCTCCTCTCTGCCAGCTGGGGACTTCGAGACTTTGCAGTACGATTTTGCAAAGTCGCAATCGGATTTTGCAGATAAATTCGCAAAATCGCCCAATGCCCAGCTGGCATTCTACGCAACCTCCCTCCCTTTCATGGTGGTGATCTGCGAGGTGAAGAAACAGACTCCGCGGAGCGACACTATGTTACATACCTAATTGGCGGCACACCCGGAGCCCAGCCATTGGAGCCTGAAACCGCTGCAGGCGCCGGTATGGACCGCCTCTGTCCCGCCTTCCATGATGATACACTGTGGTACATGCTGCACCAAGAAGATATACACAACACTTTCCGCCATGCTTGCTCCAGCGGCGAGACCAGCAAGTGTGCTGCAAACTTGGGTCAGCCACCGTCCAGCATGCGCCGCACCCGCGCGCCGACGCGGACGGAGAGGTGCACGACTGTCACGCAACCGAGCTGCTGACGGCCCGATTGGGGCGGCAAACACCCCGTGCCAGATCCAATGGCTGCCGCGCAGCCCTCCAGGTGATATGCTACGATCCCGCCACCACCCCACTGCGAGCGCTGCGGCCGCCGCCTCACTTGCCGCCGCCTCATTTGCCGGAGCTGCCGCTGTATTCGCCTTAGCTGCCGCTTCATTTGCCAGAGCTGCCGCCGCTGCCGCCGCCGCCTCAGAACGCTGGAGTTGCCGCCGGCAGCTACTGGCGCCTGCTCCGCTTTGGCAGCACCCTCTCTTGTTCCATTTTCCAGAGCCGCCACCCGCAGCCACCGGCGCCTGCTCCGTCTCGGTAACCTCGTCTGGAGAGCGCCAAACATCCGCGCTCTCCACCACATTCCTGCCGCCAGCTCCGTGGGCGCCGCCTCACTTGCCGGAGCTGCCGCCGCCTCTGTCCGCCAGCCGAAATTCACTGTGTGGGCTGCCGCCGCCTCACTTGCCGGAGCTGCCGCCGGCAGCGACCGGCGCGTGTTCCGCCTCGGCGACCTCCTCCGGCGGCGGCCCGCCAGACGGCACGCCGCCCGGCGTCGCCGGCGTCGCCTTGAAGGTCTGCAGGAAGTCCAACGCGCGCGCCAGCTCCTTGCGCCGCCGCCACCAGCCCCACCCCTTCTCCGCCGCCAGCAGCTCCACCACCTGGACGCAGCAATGACAGTTCACGGTCGTCAACAGAACAACTGAAATCTTCGGGGCCGGTAATTGATTCCTCCCACAGAAACAGCTGCAGCTCCTGGCGCCGCCGCCAGCAGCTCCACCTGAAGGGATGCGCAAACTGTTGAGGACCATGATGAGATCGATATAGCGTTCGAATTTTTCCTCCCCGGGGGCCATGCAGCTCCTGCCACCAGCAGCACCATCGGGTTGACGTACAGCATGCGGTTTCTCGTAGTTTTCATATCCAAATCTCACTCGGCTACACGGCATCCGCGGTAGTGCCTCCTCATTGGCGTGTGCACTGACAGCATGCCAGTCGCGCACGCCGCACATATTTGCTGGAATCAGGCTCTTTCCACTCCGGGTGCTCGAAGGATTGAGCGCAATACCACATCCCTGGCGGCAGCAACTCCTCAGTGGCGCGCACACCAACGCGCCACATGCGCCGTGCGACTAGTTCAACGGATTTGTGCTCGACTTCTCTCGAAACCCTAGTTGCCAGGGGAGCGCACCCGCGGCAGCGCCTCGGCGGCGCGCACGTCCAAGAATGCGAGCCGTGTGCGCCGCGCGACTTGTTGAATATCGGTTACTGTCGAAGCCCTGGTCGTTAGAGGAGCGCACCCGCAGCGGTCGCACGTTCACGAACGTAAGCCGCGTGCGCTGCGCGACTTCCCACACGTGTCTGTGCACATTTGAAGCAATGATGATTTTTGCAAGGGTTGCACCCGTGGCAGCGCCTCCTCTGCAGCGCGCACATCCACAAACGCGAGCCGCGTGCGCCGTGCGAGGAAGTCCTCCGCGCTCTCGCACATCTCGTGCCGCGCCGCGTACGCCACCTCCGCCTGCATCAAAATTGAATATAAACCATTCGATTTGTGTTCACGTCAGCGCAACACGCCAGTCGATGGGTGAAATAAGCATTCGAAGCTTCAGCTTATTGCAATCGAGTCACTTGCAACGGATTACACACAGCAAATCAGCATGCAACTTGCTTTGAGAGCATGCAGCAACGCGCGCCTCCAGCTGTGGGTGGCCGCGCACGAGGCGCCGCCCCAGCTTCTGCTGCTCAGCGATCTCCGTGATGCACCGTGCCCTGTCGCCATACGCCGCTGCGCAGCGAGCAGAGTGAAAACATTTGACTTTCGCTGGTTCCCGATCTATGAAGTTTCATAGTAGTTTTATGGCGATCTCCCTGATGCACCGCGCCCTGTCGCCACACGCCGCTGCAGGAGAAAGAAAGAACACCAAAAAGAATCTAGCGTGTGGTACAGCCGGAAAGGAACCTCACTTGTTCAACAGTGCATGCAGGGCTATGCACTGTGTGCTGCTTGGGCGATCTCCATGATGCACTGCGATGCGCTGTGCCGGCCTGCCACCGCAAGGAGCAGTCGACATGGCGGGTCTGTCTCAAGCATTGGTCATTGCTGCCGTGTCAGCTCGCTCAATGCCCAGGCAACAAACGAAGAGAGCGCACGACCGAATACGCAAAGCAGCGACAGGCGAATGGCGGCCGCTTGTGCGGCAAAAGACAAACTGACATGCCAGGTGCGTGACAGTACTTGTGTCGATGGCGCCCAGGCAGCTCCTGCAAGACACCGAGCGTTCGGCACATTGTAGCATTTCAGGGAAAAGAGCGGCACTCACATGCGAGGTGCTTGGCGACGCGCGTGTCGATGGCGCCCGGGCGGTGCGGCACTGTGTAATTCTGTGCCACATCCGTGAACAGCGCCGGGCTGAAACCTGCATGTGTAGATGTACATCCCACGTGAGAACCGGAACAGACGACAACAGGTGCTGCAGGTCATGTGCTACGTCTGCAAACAGCACCAGGCTGCACCCTGCCGCAGGAAGCCGGCTAATTGCTGGCTCCATGAAAGACATCGGCGAACATCACACGTGAGCCGTCGCTACCGCTCACAGCACATCTCGTACTGGCTGGTGTGTGGGACTGTGAATCTCAAAGAAGGGTTGAGATGCATTTTTGTGTTTGACCCTGACCTGCGCTGCCCAGCAGCTGCGCGTGCGCCGTGCGGCAGGGGCCTGCTTGCGGCAATTTGCCGGTCTTCACGGCGGCATCCATCGCGTCCTGCGCCATGAGCCGGTATGTCGTCCACTTGCCGCCTGCGGAGAAGCAGGCATCGCACGAGGTTCGAGAAGGTAGTCGTGTGGCGGCGCACGGCTTCTAGCGCATGAAGCATCTCTCAGCCAGCTTGTTCGGCACCCTGCAGCATGAGGCGGTGCATCGTCCGCGATGTGTCGTCCTTTCTCCCGCTGCGGAGCAGTGAACACAGGTTGCGGTGGTACTTGGCAGCAGTGCTGCGGCTAGCTGGCTGCAGGCTGCACCGAACAAGACGTGTACAAGGTGTCAAGGCACCCGTCACGGTGATGAGCCCATTGTCGTCCTGCAGCACGATGTGATCCCGCAGCGCCGACGCCGTGTCTTTGGCGGTCGGGTCCACCGCCAGGGGCCGGATGCCCGACCAGGCAGAGGTCACGTCCGCACGCCGCACCTGACACGTGGTGAAGCAGTAAGATTTGACCCAAGTTGATTGGTTTCGATTATATCACACGTGACCGGACGAGTGTTCATGAAGGCTGTCGTGCGGGCTGGACGGCATGCACCCAGCCGAGGCTTCAAGACAGGGTTTCGCGGCAGACAAAGTCACCCCAGATGCAGCCTGAAAGAGACAGGTCATGATTGGCCCGCAGGGCGCACCGCGACTGTGAGGTACTCAGCAATCGCGTCCAGGATGAACTGGATCTCCTGCTCGCTCGGCTGCGGCGCCAGCGTGATCTCGGACTTGCTGTCTGCAGGCAGCGATGCACAGAGCAATGAAGCAGGTCGACGCGTGTCAAGAGGCAGCTACCCACATGTTTTGACTCCCAAAGTCAAGGAGCGTCCCCCAACATTGGCGTCCGGCTGCAGGCTACTGCCGTTTTCGTGGAATCAGACTCCTTGACATTGTTGCTGCGCCTGCAGCCCGCAGCTGGCAGATGCCAGATGGAGCTTTCTTGGACAGCCAGTGTCAATCGAACTCACCACTTACCAACTCCTTGGCCGCACCTGTGGTCCCGGCGACGGTGGCGCCCTGCCATGGCAGCATAAACACGACGCGGCCGTCCTTCGTCTTCGGCACGATGAGGCCCATGTGTTGCGGGGAGTAGTAGTCCGGCAGCATCACGTGCACGCCGGCCGATGGCATGATCATCGGCTCCGCCTTTTCCTGCACATGTCATCAAAGCTGATATTCAGACCCCAATCAGAGCCCACGGTTTTGTGTGATGCAGCATGATGTGCATGTCGGCTGACAACATGATCATCGGCTCCGCCCTCTCCTTTAAAGAACGGGCCAAGAACCATGAAGAACAGGGAGAGAGGAGCCAAGATTTGGGATTGTAGACCAAAAGCCTACGATTTCTGCGAAAATGTGTTTTTGAGTTGCTTTCGACTCTTACAAAAGTTATCAAGTGCAACTGTTACCTCCGAAAGCCGTCGCACGGCATCCGAGAAGGGGCCGCAGGCGTTGATGACCACGCGCGCGTGCACAGGGATTGACTTCCTGCTTCCGCCGAGCTCGTCTCGCACCTCGGCGCCGACCACCTGCCCCTTCTCGTCCTGTGCATGAGAATGTAAGCATAGGTGCAAAACCCACGAGAGAGGATTCTGTTGCGGGTTCCCCCTGATGTGCGGACGGCCACGGCAGCAACTCTCAGCTTGCTTCATCTCATCGTACAGGATTGTCAGCGCTGATGGCGCAGGGCAGTCCTGATGACACCCCCGGTCTTTTCGAGACTGACAGCGCGCCTTCAGCAGCTTGGTGGCGCTCGTGTGATTGATCACTGTGGCGCCGGCGGCGGCGGCAGTGCAGGCCAGCGTCACATTCAGCCGGGCATCGTCAAACTGCCCGTCATAGTACACGATCTGCAGGCAGAATAGTTTGTGAGGCGTTGTATAGAAACTGAATGGAAACAACATGACCCCGCAGTGGCGGCGGCGGTGCAGGCCAGCGTCACATTCAGCCGGGCGTCGTCAAAGTGCCCGTGTTTAAGTACACGATCTGCTAGTCCGGAAACAAACATCTTCTCATCGCTGGTTCAACGGCATCGGCAACAAGGGCGTTCGTTGCTCAATGTGCTCAATGAGCGGGAAAGCAGCAGACAGGCGGGGGCCTGTAGGGTCACTGCAATCCTGGCGGCACGGCTGAGTCAGGGGTAATTTACAAGTCAGCCGAGTTAATCACCCCTAGCTGAGTGCCTGCTGACGGCTGGACTGCTGGGCAGCGTGAGCCGCAGGAGTTGCATCAGAGGCGCGCGCAACCCTGATGCTGCAAACCGACAGGGGCACTACAAACCCTAAGCCCGCGCACCGTGCCCTTCAGCCTGTTGCCGCCGTCGTGGGCGCTGGACAGCGTCGGGAACTGGCGCTGCGACTCTGCGGGCGTCACGTAGCGCGACAGCGTCAGGCCCTGCGTGCCTGCGACTGCATCGTATGCCTGCACAGACATGAAGTAGGGCAGCTTGAGGCTCAGGGCCTCTGGAGCTCGGAGTCTTCAAAAGCTCAGATGCAATTTTGGAAAACGGCATGGTGCAGGACTGTGGCGGGCAAGCACACTGCAGAAGGCAATCCACCTGCAAGCAGCTGCACGGTGACGCGTCGGCGCAGCTGTCAGTGCGATTGAACGGCTGTGCGGACTCAGAATGCAAGGGGCAAGCACGCCATGCACCTTGAGGCCCAGCCAGTAGAAGGGCACCTCCCACCACTTGTAGCACGGCTGCACGGCAGGACATGGCGTTTGTCGGCGTGGGCTTCACATTGAGCGCCATATCTGTGCACGGCGGTGGCAGTCACGCAGCGCACGCCAAGCAGTGCGGTGACGCCACCCTGACCCTGCTGCATTGCCTACACCTGGCAAGCCACCCAAGTACAGGTTGAATCCAAAACAAATTCGATGAATGTTGCTGATCCAATCATACAAGCTGGAAGGCAGTTTTCTAGTGCACCGCCATGATGGGCGAGCTATCTAAGTACGAGTCGGATCAAGACACATTGCATGCTCAAACCGACAAGCGCAGCACACCGTCATGATGGGCAGCGAGTCGGTGAGGTGCGGCGCGTTCTGCAGCAGCCGCTTGCGCTCGTGCAGCGCCTCGAACACCAGCTTCAGCTGCCCGTAGTCCAGGTTGAAAACCGCCTTCTCCAGGTACCGCACCCCGCCGTGCACCTGCGGGGACCCAGAAAAGGGGTTGATCCTCATCTTGGTGTTCCCGTACAGTGCAGGCGGAGATCTCATAGTCCAGGCTGAACACCACCTCGGCCAGCTACCGCATGCCGTCTGGCACCTGCGACGCCCGGAAGTGAGGGTCTGATCCTCATATTGGTGTGCTCTCAAAGTTCAGGTCGGACGCCGCTTCTCCAGGTACCGCATGCCATTGTGCACCTCTGGACTGCAAAAGTGAGGGTTCAGTTTCTTGAAAGCTTCCGCAGTGTCATGGCAATGGGCAAGCCCGTCCAGCAGCCCGGCACGTGGTGCAGGTCGCTTGCGAGCGCAAAACCCTGCCCCAGGATGCGGAGGAGACATGCAGATTCTGCTGTCGTTCTCACAGGCGGGCGGCGGCCGCAGAAAATGCGCACCAGCTTAGTTGAGCGGGAGGAGGTGCCGGAAGCAAAGTCCTGCTGCTCAACCAGCGCTGTGCGCAGGCCCCTGCGGCAGGATTGGAGAGATCAACGTTGCTGCTGCGAGTGCGTGGAATGTGGCTGCGTAATGTGAGACAATTGCAGGGCCATAACCGCTTTGGAGGTGCATCCGTGCATGTGTATGACGCCGCATGACTGCAGCAGGGTGCAGCAGAAGCACCAGCTCCTTGATGCAGGCAGAAGCTACAGGTGAGCACTTAGTGCTTTTTCAACGGTTGTTGTCAGAGCAGTGCGCCTGTCAGCAACTCCGCGACTCATTCGATGCGGGAAAGGGGTTTGCCGCATCCGCCGCAGCGCATGCCTACCTCGACACGGCGTCCACGGCGCAGCCGGTGCCCGTGGCGCCGCCGCCGATGATGAGCACATCGAAGGGGTTGTCCGCCGTGCCGGCCTGCAGCGCCTCCAGCTGCGCCGCGCGGGTGGGCACCTCCGCATTTGGGTCGAATACCGGCGGGCCTTTGCGGCGCAGGCCGTCCTTGACAGGATCCGCGGACAGCTGCCTCTGCGCCACCAGGCCCGCGGCGCCTATGCTGCCGCCGTACAGCAGCAGGCGGGTGAGTCTCATGGTGATCTCAGGTTCAGCTTCGGCAACTTTCTCGCGCTGGCCTGCGAGCCCGGCCCTGCCACCGCCGCCCTCTCAATGCCAGGTGCATGTGGCGTATTGTCAAGGCAAATGACAGTCTGCTCAGGAAGCTCTTCATGTCGGAGCAACCTGCCGAAAAATACATAACCATTGCGCTGGCACCGCGATTGTACTGACAACGCGCTGGCATGGGAGCGCATCTCCTCTTTGCGCATGCGGGGCTTCGGACACTCTTGTCATCAGCGCTTGGGAAGGACGCCCAAAAGCGTAGCCAATCAGCCTGCTCTTCGCCCGATCACCGCTGCAAAACCATGTTGAGAGTGTAAACGACGCGGCATGGCCCCCAAGCAGCGGCGGCAGCGTGCAGACCGTTGCAGAGCGCTCATAATCGTCGTATGCATAGCCTTCACAGCGGCTTCGCTGCTATACAGAGGCCAGTTGACGCCTCATGGCACCCAACACGGCAGATCAGCAAAGCCCATCGTGGCCCTGGATCATGAGTTAGCAGGTGAGGCGATCAGCATGCGGCCTCGTCTGCCACTTGAAAACCTTGTGGCTTGCAACGCTGCACATGCTAGCTGTAGCGCCGCTTGAACGTATGCCGTGCTGAAGCGGCGCGCTGACGGCAGGATCCGCCACACCCTTGTGCAGGAACAATATACGTCTCGGTCTCCAGCTACAGGTGAGAGTGCTGGCCAATAACCACTCACCAACCCCGAATGCAGATGACGTCATGGCCGATGGCGAGTGCGGCAGTGCAATCGGACGGTGTAAGCTTGCGGCGCTCTGGCACCTCTGCATTTTCGCAACCAGAGTCACACCAATACGGCATACCGACATTCGCGTATGTGCTGTCAGGGATGTGGAGTGCGCCGGCACCGTGGAGCACATGTTTGACCAGGCCGATGTGCCGGAGCGCATTTTCGTCGGCGTGTGCGAGCAGAACCACGAGCTGCCTGGAGGCACCGAGGACTGTACCACAGGCAATCATTGGGGCTAGGTTGTAGATGGCTGTGTCGTCTGTTGGGAGCAGCACCCTACGATTGAGCTCGTCAAAGGCGGCGCTCCGCCTGCAACATCCTCCGCAGCAAGGCGCCTGCCCGCCGGCGCTGGCGCCTTCGACCGAAGCCCCAAAACTGCGCCTGTTTGCATGCAGGCCACCTGCCGCTCAGCCTGCGGGACCACGTGCAGTTCCTGCGCATCAACAGCTCCATGGCCAAGGGGCCCACCCTGGGGCGGTCGCTCAATGCGGGCATGTATAAGGGGCAGGACTATTTCATGCAGATCGACAGCCACACCAAGTTCGCACCCGGCTGGGACGTCCGGCTGATCCGGCAGTACAGGTGGGCGCCCGGCTGTGGTCCTTTCAAGTGACCATGCATAGTGGTCCTTGCCTCGCACGGCGCAGCAGCGAGCTTGGCGTTGCCATGTTGTAGATGTGCCTCATGGCAAGGCTGGGGTTGCGGCCACGATTTGAAAAGTTGTGGAGTCTCCAGCTCCAGGGAATGACGCCCCTGCCCTTCCTCCAGCGCCTGGCATGCCATTGTCCCATGATGTGCTAATGTGCTGACCGCTGTGCATTGAATGCCCATTACGACATTCCTGCAGGGCGCTGCAGGCGTGTGTCGCAAGCCATTGTTGAGTAACCACCCGGTGAGCCAGGACAATATGGAGTCCACCGCGCCACGCGGAACCCTAAACATCTACACTTGAAATTCGCAGGGCGCTGCAGGCGTGCGTGGCAAAGCCAGTGCTCAGCCACTGCCCGGTGAGCCAGGACAACATGGAGTCCTATGCGCCACGCTCGATCCTGAACTCCTGAATCCCAAACCCGCAGGGCGCTGCAGGCGTGTGTGGCGAAGCCGGTGCTGAGCAACTACCCGGTGAGCCAGGACAACATGGAGTCCACCGCGGTGCCGCGCATCTGCAACGCCTCCTGGATGGACAACGGGCTGTACCGCATGGACGCTGCGCACGACACCTTCCCCAGGTGAGTCTGTTTTAAATCTGTGTCATAGATGTTGTCAGACAGGCAGCTGGAGCTTCGCTGCTCTTCTGGCCCTTTCTTCCTAGGTGCCCCGGCTCGGCTGAGGGCTGAGTAGGGCACTTGCAGAGGCTTAAACGAACGGCGCCGGCCGGCCGGATTACCTGCCAGGATGCCCGCATATCAGAGAAAGCTGGAGAAACCTCAAGCTGTTTTCCAGCACGCCATCGCGTCGACCAGCTTTGAGGTTTTTCTGTGCAGCGGCGTCTTTGTGGAGGTGCCATTCGCGGCGGCGGGCTTCCTGTTTGTGGCGGGCTCCATGCTGCAGGTGAGCCGGTCTCTCACCTCTTACCTCACCTCACAGCAAGCGTGACTGTGCGCCTCCGCAACTCTGCGATGCCACGCCCATGCATGAGAGAGGCGCGTCGGCGCTGTTACGATCGCGATTTATCGCATATCTATGATGGCTCTTCGTCCTGTTTGCCCGCAGGAGGTGCCGTTCGACCCGGAGCTGCCATACTTGTTCATGGGGGAGGAGCTGCTGTACTCGGCACGAATTTGGACACACGGGTGCGCGGATGCACTACTTCTGTGTTGCGAGAGTCTCGGAACAGACGCATGAATGTGCATACACGACTGGCCCCATGCATGGCCTCTGAGCTCGTGAGCTGCACATGCCATGGCTGTACACACCGTGTGGCAGCTGTGTTGATGGCTGCGAATCGCCGAGTTTTCATCATCCGAGTCTTCATACGCTTTCGAGACCCAAACTCTCTGCCATGAATGTGGGACATCTATGCGCCGCTGTCGAACCCTGGTGTTCCACTACACGAGCGCAATGGCCAACTCTTACATGCTGCAGTACCCAATTCAACCAAACAAACCTGTTATCATGCAGGTGGGACATCTACACGCCGGTGTCAAACCTGGTGTTCCATCACTACGCTCGCGCCAAGGCCAAGTCCGTGTTTGCGGACCACTCGGACGGGGAGTGGTGGGCCACGGTGCAGCAGACGCAATTGAAGACCAAGTTCCTGCTGGGGCTGTCGCCCGAGCGGCCGGGCCCGCAGCTGTCTGCCAACATGAGTCGCTACGGCATGGGACAGGAGCGACAGGTGAGTGGTTTCAATCATACCAATTACACACGTACCAGCACACGCAATCCGCACTGCGGCCCGTACTGATCTGACACCAGCTCTTTCCCCGAGGCACGCTCGAGGTGATGCCGCACCGCGCGACAATACCGCGCGGAAAGCCAGACTCTGAAACAATGACATCCTGCCTGCAGGTGCAGCAGTACTTCGACTTCGCCAACTTCGACCTGCCGGGGAACAAGAGCAACACGTCCGACAAGTTCTGCGGCAACGACCCGCTAGATTTGAACAAGTTAGAGGCCAAAAACAAGTGCCTGGCGGACTTTGCGCGGAAGTGGCAACCGGGGGTGTCCGAAAAGCTGTACTGAGCGCCGTTCCTTTGCCGGTCGTGATGTCTGCAGTTCAGAGTTCAGAGAGAGTCGTCTTTGCCGGGGTTCATGTTGATATCAGAGAAGTTTCATAGGCAGAACTGGGCTGCACACCTGGCCAAAAATCTCGTTCGCACCCGCCCGCCGTTTCCGCCGCTGAGTCTTTCGCGTCGTTTCCTGCATTTCCACAGCATCCGCCTTTGCTATCGCATTTGCTATTGAGAGCAAACCTCCACACAATCGCGATCTCGAGGTAGCACGGGGCAAACTGAGCGACTTCGCTGCAAGTTGATCCGAACGTGTCTGACAGCAAGTCTGAACCACAGGAACCACTACCACATTCAGCTGACGTTGACGTTCTCCTGAGCACAATTGTGAGTGGCAGCTGCTGCTGATGTCTAGACCTGCTGCCATCGCCAAGCCTGGGGCGCAAGGGCAATCCCACATCGCTGCATAGCTGAGCCGCGAGCGCGCATCGTACCTCGAGATGCCAGTGCAGCTGAAGGTGCGGCGCACGTGCAGCATGACTGCTGCACCTGCGTATGAAGAGCGGCATGCGCCACACTGCCGCATGCCGCCCGCCCGCGCAATGCACACTTCCATGAACATGTATACCCTGGCGTCCACACGTACGACTCGACCCAGACACGATGCTTTTCTGCCTTCCGCATGCTCAGGTGTCGGGCGACCCGAGGCGGCCGGATGAGATCGTGCGCTACAAGCGGCCGGTCAAAAAAGCCGAGGACGGTGGCGACCTCATGCTGGTGCTCACCATGATCCTGGCCGGCATCGGCCTCATGTTCAAGGTCAGTGGGTGGCCCCTCGTCTGACCTTAACTCTGGCAGTGCTGTTCGTGTTTTAAGATCTCCACAGACAAGGCTGCCACAAATATGCAGCGGCGATCACGGCTGGGCATGGCGCATGGCGTAGCTCGCCTCTCAGCGAAAGACGGGCAGATGTTCCTGTTCAGGCTCTCGCATCGCGGCCGCAGAAAGACCTGACGCTACGTTTTGAATGCGACAATGCAGTATAAGGTTGCGGCGTGGGCGTCCGTCATCTGCTGCATATCGGCGATCGCCAACATCAAGGCCGCCGACTTTGACGTGAAGCAGATTGTCAGCTCGATCTCGTGAGTCCTTGCTGCCGGCTAAGCACGCATTCCAGTAACTGCACCAGTCCCTCACCGCATCTCCAGTCCCTCACCATGCTACACTCATACTGCATTGGGGCATCGTCCATCAAGCAGTGCCCCTACTGCTGCCAATGATTGGCACCATACTTCGCCAGCTCACCTCGCCGCACCTTATCGCCTCCTGTCAACAGGTTGAGTGACGTATCCGAACAAATCGTGTTCGGATTATGCAGATTTGCAATGATGGGAATGGTCGGCAGCTACATCCAGGTGCCGCCCCCTATACCACGGGTGGCGCCCAAGGTGTGACACAGGCGTGGCTTCTGGTGCTGGTTTGGACGGCAGCGCCCAAGGCGTTTCAAATCGGCGCGGCATCTGCAGGCTTTGGTGGTAGCATGGCGGCTGCGCTGCAGGCCATGCCGCCAGAACCTCTGTTCGCTGAGAATCAGAGAGCTGTGGGCACTGAGAAGCGTATCTGCAGGCTGGCACTCGGGTTTGGCTCTGAGAAACCTCGCGAACACTGCGGGCGCCAGTGCTGCTTCAGTGGTCGAGCAAGTGTGGGCAGGGCTCCGGCAAGCCGTTGCTTGCATCTTTGTGGCTTCGTGATGTGGATCGTACTCGGAGTTGCCGTTAGCTTTGTTGAACCCTTCTGTACTTCACAGGTCCACAGGCTACAAAGCTCTCGGTGCATGAATGAAAGGCCACATCTCTCCGCCAGTCAAAGCAATTGTGCAGCATCTGGCCGCCCGCCAATTGTGCTCATGATCAAACAGCCATTCCTCACAGACTCCTAGCCAGGGCTGCAAACTCGTCCTTGCACCTGCACACATACCATTGCAAGTCAAGGCTGAGTAGGCATTCTAAACTGGTGGGTCAGTTGAAACAAAGTACAGGTGCCGTCCGGGCGCAACAGCTTCAGCACCATGCGACACCACCATCTGGATGGAAGCCTGAGATACATAATTGGCAAACGCCGCCTGAAACACAGTTGTGCAGCTCTCAGAGACACGCACTGGACGAGGCCGGTGTGGCGGCGCGTGAGCTCGTCACGCTTGGCCTCCAGCATCGCACCGGTGCCTTGCTCTGCACACGCAATACGTACATCTTCAATGGTCAGGCGATATTGCGCATGCGGTTGAGGACTTCATGTCCCCTGCTGTGCTGAATGTCTTTGCATTGCATGCAGTGACAACATGTTGTCAAACGAGCGACAATTTGCGGGAAGACCATTGACGTGTTGGGCAGCGCACCGACGAACATGCCCATGAAGTCGGCGTCGTTCTTTGTAAACAGGTCCGTGGCCAGCGACGTCGCCAGCTGCGCCGCCATCGGCTGCAGGAACGCCTCCTTCAGCGTCACCGGCGCCGCCTGCGAAATCGAGAAAAAAGCGATGCGTCAGCGCAATTCATCGGAAGCGTTGCCAGCGCCCGGTGGTTGACGGAAACTGCGCGCCATCTGCACGAAAGCTGCCTCCTCCAAAAGCACCATCTGCTGGCGAGAAACAACAGCATCCACCAGCTGATCGCCGCAGGCGGTATAGCAGGTGGGCAGCATGCGTGCCATCGCACAGTCACGAGAAAGGGTGTGCGCTTCAAACAACTGCTCGGGGTGGCCCAGCAAGATGAAACGCTAGTCTGCGCCACTCTGTACGCACACTTGCCTGGAGCGCCACGGAGGTGCGGATGGCGCCAAATAGCCGCTCCGCCGCGGCGCACACGGCCCCATGCTGGCCGCCGCCGCCGGCGGCCGCCGAGATGCCCGGCACACCCAGCCGCGACGCCGTCTTTGGCGCCTTTGATGTCCCTGCGCAACGCTCCATTGCTCTTAACAGCCGACATCAGGTGGCAGAGCTCCGCTGGTCTTAGCAACTGCAGCTTGCATATGAAAGCCTACGTCACCTTACTTCAGTGCGCATACAACAAAGTTGTATGCTTGGGTTTTGACACTGTTGGCGCAGATGTCAGGCTGACAGGCTGTCAGGGCGCTGCCGCTGTCAGGGCTGCAAAACCAGCATGGCCCGGTGACCGCCAAGGGGCAGACAGAGCTGAGTCCTAGGCACACGCGAGCGGGATCACAGAGACCACGTGCAGAGAAGCGCAAGCTGCAGGTGGCCCACCTCGGCCGGCGGGCTCGGGGGAGGGCGTCTCGGGCACCGTCATTTGGCTCTCCCGCAGCGGCTCCCGGTGGCTCCGACCTGCGGCATGCGAGCTGTAGTCTCCATTTCCTTTATTAAGGCAAGGTGGATTGACCCTCTGGCGTTATCCGCCTCGGATGGCACGAGTCTCTGGGTGATTGCCTGACGCAGCAGCGTCTCAGTTGACGGAGCCGCTCTGAGCAGAACGAGAGAGGGAAGGGACCTGAACCTCACATGCTTATCTGCTTGTTTCTTACTCGGAAGAGCGGATGCGCACCGTTCGTGTGCACGGGCGGCAGCGCGTTTTCAGCGCCGGACTCGTCCGCGCTCGCCGCGGAATGCAGGCCGCCCAGCAGTCCGCCAGACGCTGGCGACTTGAAGCAGGCAGCAAATTGCGACGTTGCAGCATCCAGGTGGTGCCGCAGCAGCTCGCAGCCCTGCGTGCATGGTCCAGCGCAAAACTCAGTGGACGACAAACTTGCCGTGGGAAGCTTCTCGAAAAACCCTTCAAGGCAACCTGTGAGGTGGCCGCATCCAGGTGGTGTCGCAGCAGCTCGCAGCCCTGCGGGCGCGCATACAACAAACACAAAAAATCGCTGATCGGAAAGCAGTTTCAAATGTCGCTGCAGCAGCTCGCAGCCCTGCACAGGTAGATCAGTGGTAGTAGACGAGATTCAGTTTTATGGCCGCCGCACGGGCCGTCTGTGCATGAAGTTGCATCAGTCACATCAGTACCGTGGCACTGGCCCAGCACGCCGCAGACCGCAGGTGCTGCACCAACTGCCCAGCTGTGCTCAGGGTTTCGAGGGCCAACAAGGCAGGCAGACACCGTGTCGTGGCCGGGGATTGACACACACCTTGGCCTCGAGGCCGGAGACGAAGGCCTGGTAGGAGCCGCGCAGCGCCGCATGGAACGCCACATGCGCCCGCAGCTCCTCCGCGCCGTCTGCGAATTCGGAACAACATTCTGACAGATGGACGAGGCATCTACGACACGAATTCCCACAGACACGCCACATGCACCCTCAGTTGTGCGCAACGCGCGCCAGTCTGCGCAACATGCGCTAGGAGGGTTCAGGGTTCTACGTCATGGGGCAGGACACCCGAGATTGGTCCCCATGAAGACTCGACGTATGTAAAGCACCTCGACAACACAGACAACCGTGCATGACGTATGCACAGGGGCGTGCATGGCGGCGCCAGCCTAAGGGAAGCAGTCTGCCTGAGCTCGTGCAGCAGGGTGTGAGACCCGGGTGTGAGACTGCAGCGGGGCGGAGAGCTCGCCTTAGCAGGCGATAGTGAAGGCGCAGCAGGAAGGCGAGGCGGATGCAGACAGTCGACAGCAGCACTCGAATGGGGTTCGAGACATTCAATGTTCAAGCGTATCGTGTGTCTGTCTCGCCCTACCCTGGCATGCGATGGTGAAGGCCTGGCGCAGCACGAAGGCCAGGCGCGCGCACACCGTGCTCAGCAGCGGGCCCAGCAGCTCCTTCGCGGCGGCGCGGGAGACGCCCTCCGCCGCTCGCGCCGCCGCCTGGTTGGCGGAAACGCCGCGCGCCTTGAACGCCAGCAGCAGGTTGGCCGCACGCTCCCGCGGCACTGCGGGAAAAGATGACAAGAGAAGTGGAGAGTGAATGTGATGAAAATGCGCAGGACGTTGCCAGACACGCCGCGCGCCTTGAACGCCAGCAGCAGGTTGCCCGCCCGCTCCCGCGGCACTGGCACAGGAACAAAGACGGTTTCGTTACCGCCTGGAGCACAGTGCAAAACCCTTCATATGCGCGCCGCCGCCTGGTTGCCCGACACGCCGCGCGCCCTGAACGCCAGCAGCAGACTAGCCGTCTGCTCCCTTGGCACTGGCGAGGACAAACGTTCTTCTGTGTTCCTGGTTGACAGTCGATGATCTCGGCCGCCCCGCCGCAGGTGCCCTGCCGTGTACCTTGTGCCCTGCGCCTTGGGACGCGAGCAGCAGATTGGCTGCCCCGGCCACCTGCCATCGGAATGCGTTCAATGCGTTCATTGGATGTTCCCGAAGCACATGGCGGCTCACCTGGCGGCATGGCCAGCAGCGAGGCGGCCTCCCGGAACTCATTGAAGGCTGCTTGCGAGCGGGATGCATCAGGATCAGACACAAGAATGTCTTGCGGATCAATTGTAACCCCTGACGGAAAGCAGGGAGGCGGCCTCCCGGAACTGGTTGCTGACGCGTTCGAAGGCTGCTGCTGGGCGTCCAAGCATGGCTTCAGCACTTCCTTTTCCTCAACATCCTTCTTCGGAATTTGGGTGCAGTTCCTTACCCGGCGGCATGGCCAGCAGGGAGGCGGCCTCCTGGAACTCGTCGATGACGCGCTCAAAGGCGGCGCCGCCGTACAGCCGCAGCTCCGCGTTGGGTGGCTGCGGCGCGGCGCCCCCCGCCAGCGCCGGCCACTGCGGCAAAGAGGCGTAAAGCATGATTTCGAGCTCCGACATTCCTCTAGCACCCCAAGTCATTCTGCAGCTCCGCGTCAGGAAGTTGTTCTGCGTCAGGGCGGCTGCGGGCGCCCCCGGCAAGTGTTGGGCCACTGCAGAGCGTGGGTTGCAGACTTGTAGCGTCTTCAAGTGGCGATTGATTTGCGACACTCCGCCATCTGAGCACCCTCCCGAGCTGCAGCCTGTGCTGAACGGCAAGTTTCCCCGTGTGCAGTGGCATGTGCTGTGAGAATGTGCAGACAGGTACCGCGGCGCGCCCCTGGTAGAATCGTGCGAGGGAGCTAGGTTTGCGAGTACCTGGGGTTGATTCCGGCAGGCTGCGCGCTCCTCGGCCGTGGTGAGCCCGTACTGCCCTGGGTCGCAGGCGCTGCAGCCTTCCAACACCTCCGCCACCGCCGCAGCCACGCCAAACGCGTGCTGCATCGCTGCAAGCACACCACGATGGCTCAGAAATGGACCTGATTGCGTCAACGGCAGGTCTTCCGGCTCGATTACTGGTCTTTGTGTGAGGTCTGCAGGCACGGCACTTCTCCAGCACCTCCCCGACCGCCGCCACAGCGTGCTGCATCGCTGCAAGCACACAGCGCAAGCGCTTTGCCCTACTGGACCGGGTGGGAATGCTCTCAAGGCTTCTGTGGCCGCGGTATGCGTCAACCGACTGCCCCAACGCGGCCGATGTCAAGAGATCGATGCATGGCGCAGCAGTGCAGCAACGGATGGCGCATCTGCAGCCCCAGCAGTCGACACACAACTATATGCACAACATGCGTCCAACAGCATTCCGGGCCTGTGCACGTGAGCCACAATCTGCACAACATTCCGGGCCTGCGCACGTGAGCGACAACCTGCACCGCAGCCAGCTGCGCGGCGACGTTGGCGCACCGCATTCTGCTTTCTGACTCCCTTGGGAATTGGATCTATTTTACAAACTCACCGGCCCTGCGCATGTGCGCTACGTCCTGCGCCGCGGCCAACTGCGCCTCGGCGGCGGCCAGCTGCGCGGCGACGTCAGCGCACCGCTCCTGCAGCAGCGCCAGCGTCGAGGGCGCCGCGTCCCGGTACCGCAGCGCCAGCTCGTCCTCCAGGTATCTGCCGAATGAACAAAATTTGCCAGTCATGAATGGTCACTAGTCTGTCAGGTGTGATCCAGACAAATTCATGCGGCGTCCCAGTACTGCGTCGCCAACTCGTCCGCCAGGGTTTCCTGCCATCTCGCAGAGTCAGCATTTTACTGACCCCGCACGAGTGCCCCAGCACCTCAAGCAGCTGTCGGGCATTAGAATGCTGAGTCTAAAGACTGGCACAACAGTTGTAGGCTTGGGCAGCTTAGTCAGGGGACATGCGCGCTCACCCCTTGAGGCTGCCAAAGCCGATCCGGCTGCCGAACTGCGCCTCGTCAAAGCCGCCGTTGACGGCGGTGCGCAGGTGCTCGAACACGGCGGCGTCGACACTCTGGATCGCCTGCCGCCACTCGCCGCTGCTGCTGACATTGCGGTCCTGCGGGTGGCAACAAGGGTCATGGAGCATGTTGGACCTGTGATAATCATAAGTTTATGGGACCGATCTGCCATACCATGCATCCAGCGCTGAACAGCAGTTGTGTTCTCACATAGTGCAACATGCGGTTGTGCGGTGCGCACAGTGAGCTGGGTTTGTGCTGTACCTTTGGCAGCGCGACGAAGAAGGGTTTGACGTTAGCATGCAGGTACCCCGTCGCGCTCAGGTACCTGCGGCGCCAAATCGCGGAGCACTCGTCAATTGCATGCCACTTCAGCAGCTGCTGGGCAGCAGGGAGGCACCAGGGCACTGGCATCCTCCTTCATAGGCATTTCAGAAACCATGGCAGAGCACTTGAGGCCTGCAGGAGGGAGCACCTGTCCACCTCCCAGCGCTCGGAGAACTCCTTCAGCCGGTTGTCGAACTTGGAGGCGACCACCACTGTGCGCTGGAATTGCGGGTCCACCTGCGCACGAATTTGCTCGGGCATTACAGGGGGTGTAGCGTTGAAATGTCTGGCATGACTTTTCGTTAGATTCGGGGACGAGCGCGTAGGGCCTGCTGTGCTTGTAGGACGGGAAGCGGGCTTGATTTCATGGCAGCTCAGGGAAGTTTGTCTCTCACCTCCGACACGAGGTGCAGCCACAGAGAGGAGCACCATTCCACGGACGACTGCTGCAGGAAGACGATCAGCCTACGCACAGGAAGACAAACCCCTCACCCAAGATGCCGCTTAACTAGCCTACGACATGTTTTTTGTTTATACTGAGCGCAACCCAGGCATTGAGCATTGAGATGGTAACGCTGTACTGCAAGCATCGCACCACAAGGTACAACAGGTGTGACGCAAGGCGGTTGGTTCTCAGGGCCTGGAGGCGCGCCTGTGGGGCGGCGCGATCTGCTCCTTGACCATCCGCATGATGTCATCTGGCGTGCTGTCCGCCTCGCCCTGCCGTGCCTGTGCGCATTGAGAAAAGAATGGCGTTGTGACAAGAAAGCGTGTCTGTCTGCCTCGCTCTGACACGTCTGCACATCACAGGGCAGAGGCGGTATTGCAGCATCACGAGAGAGCTCGAGTCCAGCATGAAATGTCGTCCGGCGTGGTGGCCGCCTCGCCCTGCAGCGCCTGTGCAAGCCGAGAGGTTCAGGGAAGGAAAGTGTACTTCTATGAAGGACTTTCATACCTTGAGCACGAAGCCAGGCGTGTCCACGAGCGTCAGGTTTGACGTGTAGGCGTACTCCGCCCGCATGACGATGGGTTTCGCGTCCACAGTGCCCCCCGTGCGCTGCAGCAGCGCCTCAGTGCGGGTGCGGATTGCATCCGCGACCGCCGACTCGGGCGTGATCGGCTCGCCAAAGGTAGCGTCGTCCTCGTCCTGCAGTCTGCAGTGTTCCAGAGAGTTCGACATTTCCTCTTGAGGGGCTTTCGTTGTGGTACTGGGTGCGATGACTAGGCCAGCGAAGCCTAAGATTGTCAAATGACATCAGAGTGTGTTTCCTCAGCTCTTGGTAGTGCAGGGGTACGCCGCTCGTCCCGCTAGCTCACCTGCAGACCGGCTGGGTTGCTGCAGGGTCGTGCACCTGTGCAGGGGATGGGAAGTGTCAGGGTGGGCGCACCCACGAGAAGGTTGTCAGCACCGTAAACAGCGTGCCATAAACGACTGTGCCTGCAAATTGCGATGACAGGCGCACCATCTGCACAATGAGCGGACGGCGCGTCCCCATCTCGACGTCCCGCACATTAAAGCGGAACTGCAGAGCACAGTTGCATCCGTCGGTATGTGTAAAGGACGACCCAAGGCTGGGTACACTCGCATCTTCTTGCAGGTTGTCAGCTTATCTTGCAGCACGGCATGTGCCAGCAGACAGCAGGGGCGCGCACCCCAAGGAACGCCTCCAGCAGCGACGACTTGCCATCGCTCTGCAGCAGCAGCGGCACACGTGTCAGTATCGGGCGCTGTCGTGTGATTTGCACGGCAATCATCCATGTGCATAGCATTGCCAAGTTGCAGCACCTGGCCGCCCACGACGACGATCTCTGGCACAGGCAGCGTCTCCCCGAACGCGACAGCTGACCGCTGAAGCGCGCTGCGTGCACATGTGGACGACGAATCAAGCGGCAGCAGAGCTCTGCTAGATGTTCGGGATGACACCCATGTTGCATCGCGTAGCCGACAGCACTCTTGTGTGCTGCTGAGCAGCGACTGCTGCAGCACAGCATGCACATTATGGCATGGCATGTTTCCCACGCCTCACCTGTACGCCTCGTATCTCAGCCGGTTCTCCTCGCTATCATATATGTTTGTATCAGTCGGGGCCATCGCGCCCTGTGGTGTGTGCGGGAAGCAAGAGCCTTTCCAATCGGGGGACACTCTGGCGGGCTCCAAGCCGGCTCGGTACGAAGCGTAGAAATGCAGAAGCGACCTCGCACTCCCTGACGCAGTCTAGAGTCTGCCTCAAGTGCATCTGTGCATGCTTGCCCGCAGCTGTCGCGGGAAGTTTCGCAAACCCAGGACTGCTTCCACCTTCCCACACCCTCCATCAAGAAACCGACGAGCCGATCGCGCTTAGACGTCCTGGGCCTCAGGCTGTGACGCCGCATAGTTTTCAACTTGAAAATCCTGTGTAGATGGAAAGAGCAGTTGAACCTCGCACTTGTGAAACCTCTCCGAAAGCAGCGACCTTTCCGTGTCGGGTTTGTGGCGCGCGGTAGCGAATCCGATCGAGCCTGCAGGCCTTCCGCTGCTTCGACACTAGTTAGCGAGCCCCAGCCTAGATGATGGTAGAATGCCCAAGCTGCGGCAGCCCAACCCCGGTCCTCGCCGCGCTGCGGGATGGCAACGCGAAAGTCCGGCGCCGAGCGGTGCGATGCATGCTTTGTGCACTGGCGCAGATGTCGCAGCAGATTCTCAGCATATAATCTGACACATGTGCGAACTGCATGCTTCTTTGGTGCAGCTGGAGGGATTGCTCGCGGACATCGGTTCTGCTGGCAAGGCAGCATACGAATGCACTGGCGCACAGCAGGTGAAGCCAACCATACAACGTCTTCGTTTCGACACATCCTGCATTTGAGTATTCTATGATCTGCAAAGCTTGCAGAATGCACTGGATAGACTGAGCTGTCTCGCTTGCATGCAGGCGCCGCTGTGGCCGGCGATCGTGACAGCGATCGAGGATCCGTCAGAGGGATGCAGACTCTCGGCGATCAAATGCGTTAAGGCCATGGACACTAACTATGGCGCACCTGATCAATTGCTGCAAGCCCTGGCTGGAAAATTTGGTATCAATACTGCCGCGGAAGCGGCGGCATGCGCGCCCGCTGCAATTGATACCTCAGAGGACGTCCGTCTGGCAGCACTGCAGCTGATCAGAACCTTCCTCGGACGGAGCAATCCTGAAGCAAAAGAGACCAACATCTGCGCCATCGTGCGCACCTTTTGTAGTGCCATAGCGGATCCGTGGCCGGAAGTCCAGAAGGCGAGTGCGAGCAACTTGTGAATCTGGACACTCACAATCATGTTTGACCATGTCGTCGGCTTTGAAATGTCTCGTAAATCATAGTATCGGCAAGCGCAGTGATGAAGCATTTCCCTGCTGTCAAACACAGGAGGCATGCGACGCAATAGGCGCGCTGTGCAACACCGTATCGGCTGCGGCGCTGCAGCCGCACCACGGAGCGCTGCTGTCAGCCATCGTGCCGGTCCTGTCGCACAAGCAGTGGAAGCTCAGGCTGCAGTCCCTGGCCGCTCTGCATGCAGTGGCGAGCACGGTGAGCCAGGCAGTTTGTGCGTTGCGCACGGCTCGAACAACGCCGATACTGTATAACTGAAGCAGCAAGGGCTCTGAAGCAGCAAAGTGTTTTGTCTTCCCAATGCAGGAGAGCATTGCCGTTCTGCTGACTGTCGACCGCTCGCTCCCCGAGCATCTGATCAAGCTGGCGTGCGACCCTTTGCCGGCCGTGCGCCGCGCGACTTTCGATTATGTCGCGGCGTGGATCCAGCAGGACAGGTAACGACCCTGTGCGTCGACATACGTTTACTTCGAGTTACTTCACATGCCAATCACTTATAGCCTTGACTGAGTGACAACGTCCAAACCATGCAGGCAGTCGTTTCCAGAGCTGCTGCCGCCACTGCTGCTTGGCCTCACGGACGCTGAGGCGGACCTGCCTGGCCTCTGCCTTGCCCACATTGCGGCAGCTGGAGAAGCGTACATTCCCTTGAATCAGGTACATTTCGCATGCTGTTTGCACAGGTTTTCATCATGCGGTTTGCGGCGCCATACCTGTTGGCAGCCTGAACGTGGAACAGGATCACTATCCTGTTGCAACGCACCCGCTTTCGTTTCCTCAATGCTTGTTGAATGTTCATATTTCTGGGCGGCAGGGCAGCCGGACGACTGTGGCAGAGGGCAGTGAAGACGAAATCAGGCGCATGATGGACGACCTGTGCCCTGCCCTGCTATCGCGCGCCCGCATCGGCCTAGAGGGCTGGACCGCGGAGCAGCGTGGTGTCGGGGCGCGGCTGCTGCAGGGCATCTGCCGGCTGGCGGCGGCCAGCCCAGTGCTGCAGCTGCACGCCATGCTGCCGATGCTGTGCACTGCGGCAGGTGCCGCGCCGCATTTGCAAACGAGCACATCTTTTCATACACTAATATATCACTCTGGCAGAGTTGAGCTTGAGCTTGCACAGAGCGATCCAGCTGTAGGCTGCCCACTCTGTTGGGGAGGTGAATGGCGGGACGCCAAGCGCTACACACTGAATGTAAACACTGCCAAACCGCAGGCGACGAGGAAGGCGCGATTGCCGAGCACGCGGTGCAGGCGGCTCGGCTCATTGGCGTTGCCGCAAGCCTGGCCGCCTGGCTGCCGCACATGCTGTCAGCCATTGGCGGCACCGACCAGCAGGGCACGGCCAACGTGTTCGTCGTCCTGTCAGCGATGCTGCACGCCGCTGCAGCGGCGGCTGGCGGCAGTGCTGAGGCTGCAGATGCGCACCAGCCGCAGCAAACTGCAGCATTAGGTGACGCAAGTGTTCCGGAAGTTTCAGACGCAATTGGGCCAGTGAGCGAAGCTGCAGAAGTGCTGCTCACTCTGGCGGCCAGCATCGTGCATGCGGCGCCACTGCGGCACCAAATCGTGGCAGGCGTCGGCAGCATAATCACGCTGGCAGGTGGGTTGCAGACCCTGATTTCCTGACTACTCGTAGTGTGCACTTTCGCTCAAGGCGAGGATGTGCATTGTGTCACTACAGGACAGTCAGATCAGTGGACTGCGCTGTGCTGCTGATGGCGGACATTGACGTGTTTGTAGGAAACCAATGCAATCTGGTCGGCAGGCCGCTGTTCGAGGCCATGCTGCACCTCCAAGCAACTGAGAGTGATTTTGCGGTGAGTTCCAATCACGCCTGACCTGGCTGCTGGTGATGGGGAGCGTCACAGGCCAGTGCATTTAGCGAGCTTGCGGCAGCGACTTCTATGAATGCTGCAACTTGCGGCGGTTTACGTATGGACGCTCGTGCAGGAACGGGGCACACTGCTGCAGCACCTGGCAGTGGCGTGCGGCCTGCGCTCTGCAGAGGAGCTGGCAGCCACGCATGCGGCGGCACTGCTGGAGGAGTATGCGAAGGCAAACACATGCTGTGCTTATCATCACCTAATCGGAGATGCAGTTTGAGTGTGCCGACATCATCTCTGTGACAGGTGTCCCGGTCTGCACGCCACCCTTGGACTCCGTCGGCTGTTGCTGCACCGCAGGGGTGCGGCGATTGGGATGCCAGCTCGCCAAATCTGCAGGCCTTCACATGCTTCATGCTGACATGGGGCGCCGCCGCAATCCGCCAGGCCCGGGGCAGCACCCTCGCAGTCATGTCGAGCTGCGTGTCGGACAGAACCAAGTTGGAGCTTCGCATGACCATGCTGCAGCTGGCGGAAGGGATGTTCAGCGCGCCGGCGGTCGCTGCCGAGCTCAGCGCAGCAGATGTTGACAGGTGAGTTTCCAGCCGTCGGAAAACGCGGCGAGGGCAGCCTGGCTGTTCGAAGTGCAAATGTGGTGCCGTCCATTGTGAGACCTCAGCCTGAGGACCATAGAGTGTTGCCTTCTGTGTGGACACCCAAGAGCGCAGTGTCGCTGGGTTGCCGGTCTGCTGAAGCAGCCTTGCCGGCCCGGGCGCATTCTTGCCGCATATTGAACTGTGTTAGATCCTTCTGCACGCCCACAGAAACCCTGTGCTGCCACCTGCAGGCTGCTGGAAGAGGTGGTCGTGCTGTGCCTGCCGTGGCGGGCGGGCCGCGCCTGTCGATACCTATCCCCTCCTTTCGCACCACCGGAAAAGAACCCTGTGCCGTCGACTGCAGGCTGCTGGAGCAGGTAGTGCTGCCGTGTCTGCCCTGGCGGGCGGGCGCCGCCTCCGCCGCGGTGCGCGCCGCGGCGCTGTCCGCGCTCACCGCCGCCTTTGATTCCCACCTTGTGGCCCCCGCCAGCGCTGGGCGCCTGGCGGCGGAGCACAAGCTGCTCAAGGTGCAAGTGCAGCTTTTATTGTTTGCTGCATGTCGCTCCCGCCGGAGCCCCTCCACAGGCCATTGGGCCTACTTGGGCATGATGTACATCCTTTCGTCCCCTTTCGCTCCAGGGCCTCTTCCCCGCGCTCAGCGACAGCGTGTCGGCGGCCGGCCGCGCCGCCGGTGTGCGCGCTGTGCGGCTGGTTATCGCGGCGGCGGGCAGCGGGCTGGGAAGGGAAGATCGGACCGCGGCGTGCAAGAAGCTGACTAAGCGGTTGGAGGACACAAACGATGATGTAAGGGTGGCGGCATGCGGCGCGCTGCGGGAGTTGCTTCGGGTTTCCGGCGGTGATCTGAATGACACAGAGGAGGTTCAGGCGCTGCGGGAGAGCCTATCGCTGCATGCGGGCGACGGGAACCCTGCGGTGCAAGCGGCAGCGCGCTCTGCGCTGCAGGCCCTGGCTTGTGCGGCATGAAATGCCTGCATTATGCTTTGTCTATGGCAGGCAGTGCAGCGTTCGTTCAGATGTAAGCAAGCAGTGTGTGGATGTGGTTCCTACTGTTTACTTCAGGCGTGCCTTCCGCCGACAATGCAGGTCAATCCAATTCCGAGTCGCGCAACAATATCCTGCCGGCGAGATCCCCGTGAACGATGTGAGAAGACTGATGTGACAACGATGTGAGAAGAACGAACAGCCAGCCATGGCCCTGCAGCGTCTACCTGTGCAACCTCTATACCTGCGTTCTTCTGCTGCCGCAAGGTCGTGCCAAAATGTCCAATGCTGCGGAAAGTCCCCTCACCGTGCAAATGCTCCAAGCAGATGAAAAGAGCGCAAGCTGTGCCGGCGGCAGAGGCTGAAAATCTCCCAGCTCTTCGTGAGGCGGCCCCCAGCTAGTGATGAGCGTCCTCCAGGCCACATGGCCGAGGGTGTTTCGTCCTCACCCCAGCCCTGACCAGGGACATAGCCCCCCCAGCCCGGCCAGGGGCGGCTGCGTCAGAGAGCCGGGGCCGCCGTAAGATGCCGCCAATAGGAGTTGGTCAAAAGTCCTCCTCCAGGCTGAACACGTGGTCCATGTTTTCGCCGGTGGAGGAGGGCTCCTTGCGGCCGCGCAGCGCGGACATGACGCCGGAGCGCTGGTACTCGCCGACGCGCCGCTCGAAGAAGTTGGTCTTGCCCTGGAGCGATATGAGCTCCATCCAGTCGAACGGATTGGCCGCGTTGTACAGCTTGTTGTAGCCCAGCGCCACCTGCAGGTAATTGGCGATGAAGGAGTCGGGCGCATCTCCTGGCAATGCCTGTTACGCCGACCTGACATCGAGGTGGATATGGTGGACAGCATGTTGTGAATGGCTGAGATGCACCTTCTGCTGGGCCACAACCACATGCCTTTGTCTCCCTAGCAACAGGAGCTGCCATACAGCTGCACATGATCATCATTGGACGGCATGATTTCACAGGTTGTTTTGGAATCGGCGCACCAGCAGCCGGTCGGCGACGAACTCGATGTAGGTGCCCATGAGCTCCGCATTCATGCCCACCAGCGCCACCGACAGCGCGTCGCAGCAGAAGCCGCGCTCCAGGTCCACCGCCTCAGCAATGACCCCATGCACGCGCGCCTGCAGGCCGCAACACATGCATCGGCCAGCCTTCCCTGGCTTGCAATGTCAGCCAGCTCCAAGCGCGGTGCTGGCCGGCCTGCATAGTCTCTCCTAAGGCGTGCCTGCCGGCACCCTCAGCGGAGCAGCAAGTGTGGCTGCGCGCCCCCAGCACATCTCTTTGTGCTGCGGGGGTGCCAGGCAAGCCATGCAGCGTGCCCAGGCATCAGCAGCCAGTCTAAACCCTACCGTGGGCAGCCAGTGCACGAGGTCGCCATACATAGATTCCAGCACCGGCAGGACCTCAGAACAGTGTGTGAAAACCAAGTAGGAACCTACCTCGGGCAGGCGGTGCACCAGGTGGCCGTACAGCTGGCAGGCGAAGTCGGTGTGCAGGCCCTCATCGCGGGAAATGAGCTCGTTGGAAAATGTCAGCCCCGGCATCAGGCCCCGCTTCTTCAGCCAGAAGATGGCGCAGAAGCTGCACCGGCGAGTGAGCAGGGTTCAGTCAGCTGCTGCCGGTGGGAACCATCACAATGCAGACGCGCACAACGCCGACGCGGCCAGTGGTCCAGACGCTGGCGAGAGGCTTGGTTGGCGGGCAAGTCGAGAGCGGCGGCAGCAGCGCTGGCGACTTGACAGGAATACATGGGAGGGCTGGCCAGTGCGCCGCAGATCTGGAGGGACAACACCTTCAACTGCAGGGCCACAGCTTCTCATTGACACAGTCGAGTGATGGCGGACTTGCAGTGCAGTCGAGGACTTCAAGCTCCCCACCTGCCAGAGAAGTGGATGCCCTCCACGCAGGCGAAGGCCAGCAGGCGTTCCGCAAAGCTGGTGGCGCTGGAGATCCACTTGAAGGCCCACGCCGCCTTCTCCGCAATGCAGGGGACCGTCTGGATCGCGCGCAGCAGGTGGTCCCGCTGCAGGGTGGGAACGACACCGTTGGCAGGTTTTGATAAATCCCTTGAGGTTTTCTGGGCTGATCAGGTTTCATCCAGGTCCGTCCGGGAATGTTTCCGTCCAACTTGCACCGCTGTTGGTCTGGCACAGGCCGTACCAGGATCATGAGTGGACCAGCATCATGGACAGCTCATCAGGGCAAAGCAACAGCGTCATGCCCTGCGTCGGCCGCGCGCACCTGCACATTGTCGCGGATGTACTGCTCCAGCAGCAGGCTGTACATCTCGCTGTGCGTGTTCTCCGCCGCGATCTGGTAGCCATAGAAAGCCCGCGCCTCCGGCACCTGCACGTCTGCGGGACGCAAGCGACAAAGATGAGGATTGGCTGCAACAGCTTGAGAGATGCAAGGGCTCTGACGTGGTGTTGATGGAAAGCCCGCGCCTCAGGCACCTGGACGTCTGCAGGAAGTGAATACAGCAGGCCTCAGCTGATGGCTGTCAGACTGACGTGTGCGTCGGCACTCGGGTTGTCATCTCACACCTGATACAGTTGAGATGATGCTGAGACAGCAAGGTCCTCGGCTGTTAAACGGTGCATGATGCAGCAGTTTTCATGCATGGTCCGTGCAGTACCTGACAGGAAGCGAACGCCCAGGTTCTCCACGACAATGCCATCCGAAGCCGCGAAGAATGCCAGCACGTGGCTGACAAAGTGCTTCTCATCCGCTGCAGCAGAAGCGACATGGCACCGTCAGTCCTCACGCGGGATCGCCTGCTGTTACTTGACGGCGATGCACTTGGTGCCTTGCACAGCACCGATGGCAGACAGAACAGGGATGCCGGCTGCAGGCAGATCACACCGTCCGTTCTGGGAGCAGGAGCACACAAAGATGCACAGAGATGTCTACTTTCCAGCATCAAGGCGCCGCCAATGGCATGGCACCCAGATTGACTGACCTGTCAGGCGCTCCCAGTCGCGCATGTCCTGTGACAGGTCCACCTCCTCCACCGTCCAGAAGCTGGCCACCGCCTTCTTGTATAGCTCCCACAGGTCATTGTACCTGTGCGCACACAGTAAATTCACTCATGCTGCGCTTCATGACACGCTTCATGAACACTGGGCAGAGACCATTCTGCCGCTTCACGCGTGGTTGGATGATTGCAGACGCAGCAGCAGGCCAGAACTACGGCTCTTCCAACACGTTCCACGCCGCCTGGAAGCTGATGTTTTAGGTCACATCCCGCAGCGCAAACTGCGCTGCGTAGCTCTCTTTCTGGCGAGCAAACGACTGATGATGCACAGAGAGAGCACGTTGAGCCCACCTGATGGGGTACATGCAGAAGCGCTCTTCATTGGGGGCGAGCAGCGGCTCCTGGGCGTCTGTGCCGCTCAGCTCGGCGTGCCGCGCATACATGTCTGCGGCTCCTGGCTGCTGCGGCGCCTGGGCAATGCTGTCTGCCACTGGCTGTGCAGTAGATTGCTGGGCCGGCTCGACTGCGGGCGCTGCACGGGCTGGCGGCGCGTCGGCGACCGTTGCACTCGAGGCTGCCTCGACTGCATGCTCCGGTGGATCTGGCCGCGACTCGCTCAGCTCAGAGGCGCCCAGGCCGGGTCTGAAGCTCAGTTGCATGATGGACATGAACCGGTCTGGCACAGGCGTCGGCGACTGCGCTAGCAGCATTAAAAGACCGTCAAGGGAGTTGCCAGCCAGAGCACGACGAAGCACGGCTGCCCGGAACGCGCTTGGCGTGGCCTGCTGCTGCTGGTGATCACTGAGTCAATGCGTTTGCTGAGCAACCAGCAAGTTTGCGGGGCGATCAGACTGTCAAACGAAACATGTATTCAGGAACGCCGACATGGACGATTTTCCTTTACACCCGGACACGCATGCGACAAGTTTCCCGCCTTCTTCACAATAATTGCATTAGAGATTAAGCTAATCAGCCTGAGTGAGGCTGGAACAGTGTGATGTCTCTCTCTCTTAGACTTAGTATAAAGTGATTGAGTCATCACAGATTGAGTCATCACAGATCAGGCGAGGCGGGGGGGAAGAGGAAGTAACGACGAAGAAAATCTCGATGACTGGTCGAGAGAGAGAGAGATATTAGTGAGTGAATATCTCTCTCTCTGTAGTGTTGAGAGAGAGAGGTATTACACTGTTCCAGCCTCATCAGGCTGATTAGCGTTCATAGAGGTCAAAGTTGAGCATCCCGAATCGATCAAACCCTGTTCAAAGGAGTTGCAGCTTTAATTCTGCCGCTGGACACCATTGTCAATTCTAATTTTCTTCTTCTTCCTTTTTTGCACAGATGGTCTATGCCATCCACATAGCTCTCCTCCCGCCACGTCTTCGTCTTCCGATCCCTTTCTGTCACTCGCCATCATCCCCTTCGCCGCCATGCCATCATTCTTCCCCCATTTTGTGCTGCCGCCATCTTCAGGTTGGCTGCCGCGACAGCGGCGCCACGTTCATGCGGCACATGGCCACTGCCGTTGTCTGCGCAGCCCACCACGCCCTCTGCCGTTTTCGAGAGCTCTCGCCTGCGCATCATCATATGAAACACGCGACAGCACCTCACACTGGTCATACGCAAGGATGCCGGCATCAAGCAATGCAAATCTATGTGGCAGTTGTTCATTTCGTAGAGACATGAGGAGGCTTCACCGAGTCGCTACCGAGGCAAGAACAGCTGCTGAACTGAGCCGACGACGCGCTGGCTGACGATGAGAACGGGCGGTTGATGTATAACTTTTGAACTTAGTTACATTGATCATCAACGGCGATGTAATAGCTTACCTGGTCAAAATGGTGATCTGGCGGATGTGTTCCGTCAAATATATGTTTCTGTTGCTGTTATGATTTTCGACTAGCACCGGGTTGAAACGATGGGCAAAATTATAGCAGATATTCAGATGCCAAGAGCGCTGCGCAGCCCAGCCTACGCCGCGATTGCGTATCCGATGGTGTGGGGACAGTGATCATGCCACGCAGCGGAAATTCAGCTGCAGCCGGATGTGCACTTGACGAGAGGAGAGCTGCGACAGTTTTCTTTCTATGAAATTCTTAACAGCTGCATCGGCGTGAGAACTATGATACATCAGTGGCAGTAGCGGCAGTAGCGTGAATGGCAACCGAAGCAGCAAATAAAGATGGGACGATCTGAGGATGCCATGCAGCGACATCACTACACACAACAGGAAGCTGACAAACAATCGAACTCCACATGCTGAAAGTAGATGCGGAAAAGTTGAGCCGTCCGTCACTGTCATCCGTGTTTCTTTTATTGTCTGGTACCATTTCGTTCTTGATTCACACTGCGTGCTGCAGCGCAGTGCTTTATCGCAGCCAGGAGTCTGCTCGTGTTCGTTGTGGTTTTTGGTGTCATCAGCACTCGTCGTCTTGTCCACCGTCATCACAGTTGTTGGCTGCAGCCACAGAACAAGAAACTTCGGTGGCGTCCGTCACCTTTGCCAGAAACCTTTGCAGTGCTGATGGCATGTTTGGTTGGAACATCATGCACGCAGAAGTACAAATTAGCTTTCACACGCATGTCTCTAATCTGAGCAGGATCTCGGCGCTCACTTGGCTGATCCGTTGGCGCAGGAGTCTGCTTGCAGTTGCCGCAGTTGTTGTCGATATAGTCCTGTGTTTCTTTTTGCGCCGAGCGGTACAGAGAGCCGCCAAAGAAACTACACGATGACAATTGCTGGAAGTTGTCAGATTTTGCGTGATCCTTTCTGATTTGCAGTTTGTCACAGGTATTTTGAATTGACGGCCGTAGATCCATTACTTTATGTCGATACAGAAATGTCGATCCAGATGAGCAGGCGCACCTCAGTGCCGTGTGAACCCTCCCTGCAGTCTTCTGACCTGCACGATCGGAATGCGCGGAGCGCGTGGTGAGCACAATGTCTATGGCCTGCTGACGCATTCGGATTCGAACAGCAATCAAGCACAGATATTCCATAAACAACTAGATGACAATACAGCACGTCCGTGAATCTTGCAGACGCACATTGAGCCAGGCAGGTGGTCCCGGTATTTGCGGCGGCATAGTCGGCACACAAACTGTCCAAATCGTCTTCAAGCGCCTGGTCGCAGGGATCTTGGCACGCAGCGGGGTCCCCACCGCAGCAAGGTGTCGAATAGCATATCTGCGTGCATTTATCACTTGTGCTCTCTTTAAACAACAACACAGTACAGGCCGATGCCCAGACGATATCGTCATACGAATTACGTGAGTGTAGCGGCACAGCAGCATCACCTTCACAGCAGCAGTCCTGCTCCATTCAGTATCGAAGCGGACCATACAATGAGGAGGCAGAGCGGACGAGACAGAATAGACCAGACAACACGAGAAGGAGGTCACTAGAGAAAGTGACTGGGAGGCTTACATCGTGGTAGTTGCAACCCTGAGGAAAACTCGCCACTGAAGCGATGCAGTCCTTGCCGGCGCTCCAGTCGATCAGCCATGGCACCAGCTCTGCGCCCGCAAAATGCCAGGTTCTTGCGCCAAAAATATCTCGGCAGGTTCGGCAGGGCAACAGGACATGCACTGCAGTGACGTCTGTGTTCCCGGTAATCAAGCATGCATCGGGGATGAAGTGCAAATTAATAAATTTTCTGCAAGTTCGGGACATGCTTCATGAAGGCGCACTGCTGCCCGTGGCGACGCTGGTGCCGCCGCAGCCGTTTGACACCATGTTGGGGCCGGCCCCGTTGATTTGTTTGCCGGAAAACGCTGGGCAATCCTCCGCTTGTTTGGGATTGCCCATGTCACAGCAGCTGGAGTCGACGCTGTGTCCCATGCAGTCGGAGTAGCCCTGGCAGGCGGCGCTCGACTTGTAATCTGCAGAGATTATGAACACGAGTTCATTTTAGATGCGACAGAGAGAAGACCGAGACTAGATTGAAGCAGTACATTGCCTTGGAGCTGCTGATGCACGAACGCACACTGGATTTCGAGACGAAACGAGCACTGATACGGACGTGCATGATGTACGCGCAGATCATGCTGCCGGCGCCACAACCGTGGCTTATTGGTGCAGACGAAACATGTGCTGGCCTGGGACACTGCGCTTGGGTGCCTCTGCGCCTGTGAGAGATGACAGATGACGAAAGTACACACCTGGGTTGAAGGAGGCCCGCAGCGCATCAGAATTGCTGCCATCTTTGCCGACTCGCGCCGCCGATGAAGCGCCGGTGCTCGTCGTGAAGGGCATGTCGCCACTGGCCACATACGGCGACGTGATGTAGCCCGACGAGATCGCCGCGTCCTCAAAAATGAAGATGGCAGCCGTGAAAGGACCGATGCTGACTCCAGGATCCTCCTTGGCAAAGCCGGGCTGCGACACTATTGTCACAGTGGCCACCCAGAAGCCGCTGAGGCCTGCTGTTGCGTTGACGAAGTTGACCTGCAGCAGGCAACATGACCAGCGATAATGTCGATAGTGTTGGAAATTCTTGGGCCATGACGTACGATGCACGTCCATTCATGGCATGTCTTTACGCATGATCCAGCACGCAATAGAGGCCGACCTCCGTCGCGCCTACTGCAGCACACACCTACATCAATATTCCTAATGCTTGAGGCGTGCTTCAGCAATGCATTGCATTCATGCCACCAGAATGCGAATCGCACTCGACTTCACACCTGGTCAAGTAGCACACCTGGGCAATTGGGTTGGTCGAATTTGTCGAGTTTGTCGCGGCCGCACTAGCGGCCGTGAGCAGGGCGATCAGGTTGTTTTGCTGCGGGGTGTCGAATGGAGCGGAAGCATCCACGGTCGTGAAGATGTGGAGCATCTTCGTGTACACGTCTATGAAATGAACGAGACAAAACATCAGGCGCATGGTACACCTTCGCCGGTGTTCATCCGATCCAGTGCACTGCGACCATCTGCCGCATTTCGGTGTAAGTACAGTTGCCATGCCAGACACCACTGGAAAGACACCATTCAAACCGTGCGACCACAAAATGGTCCCACAACTACAGTAAGCTGTTCAAAGGCAGCACCTACGACCGGGTTGTAAACGTCCCCAGCATCGAGGATCTCCATTGGCGGTGGTGCGGCCGGTGCTGGTGGCGGACTGGGTGGGCTGGGCCCATTGTGGAAGGTGTATGCGGCTGTGCACCTGTAGGAAATCAATTTGAGTTCTTGCATGAGTTCAACTCTTGGCTGTGCTATAAAAAATCCGGAAACCCTTAACACCCTAAGTCCAGTAATCATCCGTGCATTGGCCTATGCAGCGGGCACAGGCTTCGCTCGCAGCACAAGGGCAGGTCAGCAGGTAAAGATTTCAGTTGTTCAGAAACTTCAGCGGTTCGAGGTGCTTGGATGGGGAGCATACAGGAGGGTGCGCCCGCCGTTGACGGAGATGATGAGGTTTCCGGCATTGACCGGCAGCAAATCAGCAAGCGGCGCCCCGAACGGCGTGCCGTCCAAGCTGCTGGCGGCGGCAATCGTCAGGATGTCCTGCAGCGATTGTCATATTCCCTCACTGATGGCGTTTTGTTGAGCAGCATGGTGGGTACGTGCACATGCCTGGTAGTCTGTCAAAACCACGAATACTGCAAACTTTGACATGTACTTTTCAAGCGAACCAGTGACGCATTCGTTTGATGCTCCACCTGCTGCCGAGTCGCGCAGTCATCAGTCCACCCAGCGCTGATGACTGCGTAAAGCAGGCTGCAGTAATTCGGCTTGGTTCCGAGGCCGCCATTGGTGTTCGGTGCCTGCAGCAGGGCACAGAGGCGGCATCTTCAGATTCGCAATTGCTTGCGGCGGCAGATCAGCTCCACTCATGTGAGGACCTGGTGCTTCGATACTGCGGCGCATCGTCAAGACACCGTAGAACTTCGGGAGCATTGCCGAAGCCGAGGGAGCACAACGCAGCAGCAGCAACAGGACCTGAGTCGGAGCTGGACAAGGCAGGCATGCAGGCACCTGAAAATTGCAGTTTCCCAGCGCCGCCAGTCCGACGACTGTGTCCACGTAGGCGGAGTGCATGCAGCCGGGGATGACGCCGGGAGCCACTGGAGGAGCCGGTGGCAGGTTACCCTGAATATAGCATCATATATATAGCATCGAAGCGATGGAGGGCTCGAAAGATGACAGGACTGCGGGGGCAGCGCATGCATACACAAACTGCCCCAAGAACCCATTGGCAAAGCCCGTGAGTGGCGCAAACGCAACATTGGAGGCCACGCCCTGCGCCGTGCCGGGCGTCGGCGGGAGCGTCTCGGGCGCCTGGGTCGGCGCTTCGGTGGGCGCCGCTGTCGGCGCTTCGGTGGGCGCCTGGGTCGGCGCTTCGGTGGGCGCCGCTGTCGGCGCCGGCGTGGGAGCGGTTGCCGGCACCGCTGTGGGAGAGGCAGCTGCCGACGCCCCTGTGGGCAAGGCGGTGGGGCTGAACGTCGGCGCCGTCATCGGTGACAAAGTGGGAGAAGTCGCCGTTGGGGCAGCCATCGGGACAGCCGTGGGGGCGTCGGTCGGTGCGACCGTCGGCGATGATCCAGCGGTGGTAGGGGTCGGTCCTCCAGTGGGCGCCGCTGTCGGCGCGTCGGTGGCGGCGGCTGCCGGCGTCAGTGTGGGAGATGGGGTGGGCGCGCCGTCAACTGTGGGTGTTGGCGCGGCAGTGGCAGGGGTGGGTGCTCCGGCGGGCGCGCCACCAACTGTGGGCGTCGGTGCAGCAGTGGTGGGGGTGGGGACCCCGCCGGTGGGCGTCGTCGGTGTAGGCTGTGGGAGCTTCCGTGGGCGTCGATGCCGGAACGGTAGTGGGGCCGTGCGTCGGGGACTCGGTCGGGGATTTAGTTGGCGACTTGGTCGGCGTCTTGACGACCGCTACCTTCTTTGTGGGCTTTTTCGTGGGTTTTTTTGTGGGTCGCCTCTTGGTGCACTTGACGTTCTTGCAGCTCCGCACGGTCTTGGGGCCACCCCTCTTCGGCTTCCTGACCTTGACCGTCTTACACACCCGCCGAACGCACCCTGCACGCAACAGACAAGGCGTTCTCTGCCTCTGCACATCTGCGCGGCAACCTACTACATCCTACGCCGATCCAATCGCTGATTCCGACTTTCACAATGCGTGTACTCAAAAGAGAGAACAGGGGCGTATCAGTACGAGTCGAGCAATCACGTGCGCTTGAGCGGTCTCACGGTCCCCAAACGTGCACAATGGAGCAGGCGTCTGACCCACAGCACCGACAGGACGCACACGGCGTGATCGTCGCGGTGAGCTTGCGCAGTGGCCAGAAGATAAAGCGCGTCGGAGGTTCATCCGTGCTTCACCACATGTGCGTGTCCTGAAACGACGGGCATGGAGCTGCCGGAGCGACGCACCGGTGGGCTTGTTGCAGACAGGCGGAAGGCGCGGTGGCGTGAGGCTCGGCACGCCGGGCACGCGGGTGCACTTATTTTTCCGGGCCGTCGCTCGACGGTTGATTGCGGTCTTCTTGCTGGAGGCGGCAGCGGCCAGCAGCGACTTGGCGGATGCTGATTGGCCTCTTGACAGGCATTTCTTGCCCCGCACCGCACTCCGGGCGCTCAGCAGTCTCGCCGTAGCACTCCGCACCCCGTTAGAAATCTGTCGTTTGAGCGTCGTGCAAGACGGTGCTGGCGCGAGCAGGCGCCTGCCTGCGGACTCGAGACTCCCTGCGCGTCGGCAGGACGAGCTAGACGCGCAGCTTAGACGCTTAGGAAGAGCGTTATTCGGGTTCCTCCTGCATCTTATTCCGCAAAGGTGCTCATGTGAGACGACTGGCCAGTCGTCCATGCCCTTCGCCCATGGGCGAAGGGCATGACGCTCCCGTCAGCATGGATATCCTGAAATTTTCACGCATACCCGACGATGGTGACGAGGTCGCGAGCTGAAGCGCGCAAGCGAACGTAATCGCCGCCAGCAGCACCGCCAGCGTCTCCGCGCACCTCACAGTGTAGGAACGCCAGACACAATGCCTTTGCTGACGGACGCGTCAGGCTTCGTGCACGCAAAAGGCACAACGTTAGCTGGGTGAAGAAGTGGGAAAGCTTAGTCTGGCGAGAGAGAGAGAGATGCACGCCTGGGAACCCGATCTAAGTCCATCGCCTGTGAGAGCTCAGGCAGGCATCATGGTAGAGCTCAGGTGCCGTAATCCGCCGTAATCCCAATGGCCTTGATTAGGCGTCGATCACCTCTTGATGCGTCGAAAAACTGCTCAAATCTTGCTGTGCTAATCTACTATCCAGTGCTGTTACGTGTCACAGATTCGTCAGCAAACCGAGTCGGTCGCGCCTGGAGCGATGGTGAGAGCGTGAGCAGTGCCGGACACGATCTGAGCGCGGGCGCCCCATTTCCACATCGGTCATTCGACAGTCGTGCATCACGCATGAGCCGGTGATCGGCCAGTGGCGATCCACTCCAGTGCGGCGGCATCGCTGTTCAATGCGCCACTGCCTGCTGGCCGCCGCCGCAGCGCGCTCGGCGTCCGCGCTCCCTCTGGTGCGCGGCGAAACACATGGACTTCAGTTAAACTAATGCTGTGTCAATCACTTCAAAACCCAGAACGATGAATTCTAGAGCAACCCCAATCCATGCAGGTGCGAGAGTTCATCCACGAGTCGCTGTACAGTCCCAGCATCGGTTACTTCTCGCGACCACAGTCGCCGGTGGGTCAGGTCGATCCGCCGATCGACTTTGGCGCGCTGTGGGGCCAGGAGGGCTACAGGTTCAAGCTAAACCAGCTGTACACGGAGCAGAAGGTGCGTCAGGTGGCGGAAGCCCCTATTATTGCGGCACCCCAGTCGCACGCGGCTCGCCTGCTGCTGCCATGCCCGCCGGCATACCACCGCACTGCCAACTGACTTAGTGCAGCAGAATGCATCAGAAACACCTTACGAACATCCACACTGGGTCATATCTGCAAAAATCCATACTCATATATTTGCCAGGTGGCATGGATTACGCCCAGCGAGGTTTTCACGCCCGTCTACGGCGCCGCGATCGCGAGCTACATCCTGCAGCGGCACGCGGAGCGCGGCGGCGCGGCGCCGCTGCGCATCGTGGAGGTCGGCGGCGGCAACGGCACGCTGGCAAAAGACGTGCTGGTGGGTGGAGTGATCCTGGCTGTCGACGGGTAGAGCCCGCAAGGCGATGCATGAGGATGCACAGAATGCGGGACGGCGGCGGCAACGGCACACTGGCCAAAGATGTAGTGGTGAGTGGTGTCAGGGTGTCGAGAAAGGGACAGGGCAGCCGACACCTGACAGCTGATGCCAGGTTCATGCTGTCAGCGCTGTCCTGTCAGGCAAAACGAGTGGGTTCAGGCTGGAGGCGGGTTCCACATGCCTTCTGGACCGACCGTAACATTGAGACGCAAGGGCATGTGCACAAGGCCACGCATGCCCGCGCAAGGTGTGCAGCTGCAGGACTGCTGCCGGCCGCTCGATGCTTGGTTGAGCTTGGCAAACAAAACTGGCGCTCCTGACATGTGCAGGGCCATGTGCGCGAGGCGGTGCCATCGCTGTATGAGACAGCCAGCTATGCCACCATCGAGATCAGCGGCGAGCTGGCGGCGCGGCAGGCAGCACGCCTTGCTGCAGAGGGACATGCGGATCGTTTCAGCGTACGCCACGGTAGCGCGCTGGAGGCGGCCGGTTGGGGGCCGCCGTCAAACGACCTGACATACGTGCTGATGTGTGAGGTGCGGCTTTGTGTTCTTGCACTTCAAAGCATGACATGAATCAAACCTCACGATCTGAAAGGCAACCTCGATATTGTGCTCTGTCGATGTCCTTTGACTTCCGACACCTGGCTGGGGACTGCATGTGAGCAGCTGCCTCCTGCAGTTTCTCCTTTTGGATTTTGCTTCGAGGCACATGAGAGCTCTCTGTACTGGTGGGTCCTGAACGGTCTGCCTGCGTGTGCATCTGGCAACGACGCCTGCCGTTCCTCCTGTCGAAGTCACCGGTGCTGTTCCAACAAAAACCCAAAACAAAAGCAGAAGTGACACCCAATTCCCTATGCCCACAGGTTCTGGACAATCTGCCGCACGACCGGGTGGCGCTGCGCGGCGGCGCCTGGCAACAGACGCACGTGGACGCGGAGAGCGGCACAGAAGAGCTGGCGCCTGCAAGGGACCCGCTGATAGCGGAGGTGCTGGCTGCCGTCGGGCCGCCGTTGGCGGAGCGGATGCGGCCGCCGCTGCTGCGGCGGCTGCTGGACAGCCTGGTCGGTGCAGGCGCGTCACCTTTGACTTTTGTGGGCTTGGATGGGTTTGGGTTCATATAGGCTGGGGTGGTGCGGTAGCAACACTGTGCAGCATTCCAGAGGTCAACTCCTTGTGCGTGGACACATCCACTGCTCACTGTGCCCCGCCGAACGCCTGTCTCTGCACCCTCCAGCTGCAGCCTCTCGACGTGAGGGCCTCCACACACACACAGTGGTGCACCTGACTCAGGCGTTCCCATGTCGCAGACCCTGGGGGCGCGGTCTTCATTCCCACCGGCGCGTGGGCGTTCCTCAAGGCGCTACACGCGGCGCGGCCGCGGCACTGCCTGCTGGCGGCCGACTTCGACTTCCTGCCGGAAGTGCGTCGCTCACCTTGCTTGCTCCTGGCGCCGCTGACCCCGTCTTCTGGTGCCGTAAATCCAGTGACGCCAAGGTCGTGTCAAGAAAACATCATTGCGGATTCCAATTCCATTTGCACAGTGGGGTTTCTGCCAGGCAACGTTCTGAACGTTCGTATCGCGACGTTCAATCCGGGAATTGGCTCCCTAAAGTACTAGCTTCAATGTTCGATACGAACGTTCTGGATGTTCGCATCGTGCTTCAGCGGCTTTTGCGCTGTACAAATGGACTTGCAAATAGCAATGCATGGTGTGTTATAGGTCAGTGTGCCAGGAGTGAACGCGCCGCTGGTGTCGGCTATGCGCGAGGGCCGGTCGCACGACTTCCCTACCTACATCGTGCCGCCGGGCTCCGCGGTGAGCTGCTCAGACATGGCTGCTGGGGCCAGCACATGTCTGACTGACCATGCGCGAAGCTGCACACACTCTGCGTGCCCGTTGTCCGTTGGTACGCGCACAACGTTGCAAAGCCCACGTCCGAACATAGCTCTCCGAGTGACACTACACGGCGTTCGGTACACAGCTGCAATCTCCTGGCAGCCCCGAATTTGTGCAAAGTGTAGGCAGTGTGCAGCGGCGCTTCAAGAGGATCTGCGCCGGTCAGCTGTAGCATGATCCAGCGCCGGCCAGCTGTAGCATTTGATCCAGCGCCGGCATGGGTGATGGACCTGCCACCAAGAAAGTCAATGCTGCTGTTGGCGCAGGACATCTTCTTCCCCACGGACTTTGACATGCTGCAGCGGCTGCACGCCGCCGCAGCGGCGCCGGGAACGGCCACCACCGGCGAGACGCTGAAGAGCTCGAAATTCTTCGGCCGCTCCGCCGACCTGCGGCGCACGGCGCTGCAGGGCAGCAATGAGTACAACCCGCTGCGTGACGACTTCAGCAATACGTCGATATTCACCGGCAGCTCGGCCGCCGCCTGACAGCGTGCCGTCAACAGCGCTTCAACCTCACATGAAGGCAGTGTACGCTCACACCAAAGGCCAACGCAGGTCCGCTCACTTCGGCATGCAATTTCAGATTAGCATGCTGTCGGACGATGCCGTGTACCGAAGCAAAATTGCGGTCAAGATGCCTCTGTGCAATGAGACAACCTCCTGCTGATATGCGCAGGCGTTCCCTGAAACGATGGTGGCGGCTGAATGCAACATTCGGAGCGGTTTCAGAAATTTGGCAGCAGAGCGAACTCTTTGATCACAGGCTGCAAATTGCACATATTGCGCAGGCACGCTGCATCCAGGTGCAGATGATGTCGAGAGCTGTGGTCAGAGGTGGAGCTTTGGGCCTTCGACGATTGAGTGATGATTGAACTAGCTAGAGAGTGACGGACCAGTGCAAAACCTCACAAATTTGCGAACTTTGCAGTCCTGTCAACGCCGGTGCATTTCCATGGTGATGTCCGGCAATGCAGACAAGAGGCTGCTCACCAAACAAGGTCAGTTCGTCCCGTCTGCAGCTCCAGCACTGCAGGACCTACTTGCCCCTGCAGCAGACCACAGCCAGAAAGGTCAGCCGCACTTGTGGGTGGCCTCGACGCAAAGACAGGGATAAGAACGCTTGATGGCAGGAAAAGCCCAGAAAGATGCGTGTTCGCAGGAGGCGAGAGCTTACGTCGTCTGCATGAGTGTGATGTTGTCGCCCTTCAACAGGATGCGCCCTGCACACGCCAGGATCCACATCAAAGCATTGCGTCGCAATGAGAACCAGGTCCTGCCAGAGGCAGTTCTGCGCTGGGCTTTGAGAGTGCACGGTTCTGCATCCCCCGCGGGTGTCCATGTCACCCCATGTGTGTGTAAGACAGGCTATTCAAGTTTTGCGACGTGCAACCTCACCAACGGCTTTCCGCGTCTGCCGCTTCATGGACACCTCCTCCGCCTCATCCAGCACCAGGTTCATGTACTCGTCAAAACCCTGCGGCGGCAGCGGAGCAGGATCCGAGTTTTCGTGTTTGGTTTTCTCAGGCAAGGCAGTCTGATGAACACCTTTGCTTCACCCAGTTGGGAACTTGCCTCTTGAACACTTCCCGCAGCAAACTTGTGAATTTCCATGTGCAATCCAGGATAAACGTGGCATAAGCGCGGAGGGGGGCTCACGATGATGCGGCCCTCGATCCGGAGGTCCGTCTGCTCGTACAGCCAGATCTGCACCTTTTGCCGACTCTGTAGGAATCGGAATATCAAATTCTGCGCACAAACCAACACGCGGAGGTCAAACCCTAGGGACAAGTCAACTACTCACCGCTCGCTTTCGCAGTGTGTACAAAACGTAAACACGATGGCACAAAGGAGGAGCTTGCGGGAATTGAAGACTTACGATGGGCTGGGTCATAATCCGCTTGACCTTCGGCGGAGGCGCCATGGCTGCTGGCTTCGTGTGACGGCGCCTCGGCGCAAGTGCTTATCTGCCCCGACCTGTGCGACGGCCAACGAGACTTACGAAGTTGCATAGACGTGCAAAATAAAAAAGCTGTACTTCGCGGCAGCGCATGTGCGGCAGCGCCAGCGCTGCCACAGCATGACCCAATCCCCTCCTGGACAGCTCTGCGTGTTGGCTGCACATGATGCAGATTGCAAATCCGGCAATTGAACGCCTGCTGCTGGCATATCAGACGCTGCTACGGGGCAGCCAAAGCTTGCCATCACTGATTCGCCAGTGACTTTGCTCTCGGCAGCCTTCGAGGAGCTGCTGCAGCGTCGTGTGCCGTTCTCAGACAAGAATGGCGACAATCAAGCACCTGGGCCTGCGCACTCCGCTCCGGACTGCAGAGGCACTGCCGGTTGTGGCAGCCTCCAAGATTGCGAGCCGTGATCTGAGAGTGCTACAAAGAGGCCGCGTCACTCCAGTTGCGCCAGTTGGCTGTTGTGGTCTTGTCGTGAGTGTGAAGGATTGCAAACAGCAACCTGCTCCGCACCGCGCTGGCAAATGCAAAGTTTCATTAGAGGGCGATTAGCTCCGACTTAGTCTCTTGCTGCGAACGGAAGGGACTGCATGCGAGAAATGACCGCCGCTGAGTCCCCTCTCCGAAACTGGCGGTCAAGGTGAAGGATCCGCAGCTCGTCACCTGCCCTGGCCCATCACGAGCCAGGAGGGTCCACGGAATAGAATTGAGAAGAGATGTTGACCGTCTACCGTCATAAGCGACAGAGGCCAGCACAGACGGTCAGATGACACTGACAGCATGCACCGCAAATAACACAAACCATTCGAGACCATCCACCTCCACGCCTCACTGCGTCTTGCACCTTCCAGACGAGAAAAAGTTGAGCCTGTGAAGACTGGAGAACCAGAAGCCCTCTCCTCAGCCGCGCACCCCTGCCCCCGGCCACGCACTCAACTGGCTGCAGACCAGTCCGCCTCGACTCCTGCCTGTCCACTGGCTGATACTCCATTACCCGAGCCGCCGGACTTCGCCAGCTCGTCCGCTTGCGTCCTGCGGCACAGCACATGCAGCCATGTAAGGCGTGCTTGGCCCACGGTAGCAGGAGACAACAACTTGCCTGTGCCAGGCAGCAGTTCATTCATGCGCACACGGAGTGCACAAGGAGATAGACATCTGTACAGGGGGGTATTCGAATGTCAGCTTTCAGTAATACAGGGATTTCAGGGGTTTGGCATGCAAAACGCCAGGTCTTGGTCACCTGTGCAGCGCCTCGCGGGCCTCGGAGCTCATCTGGTAGTGCTTCTTGCGGTGCTCCTCGAACTTGCGCCGCTTCTCAGCCTTTTGTCCCTCGTCCTCGCTGCTGTAGTAGGACCTGTGTCGTGACCATTCGGACCATAAAAGTTTCTGTGGTCTCCGGCGCAGATTCCACAGGCAGGCTGGTGGCGGGCTGCGCCACATGCCTGGCAGTGGTGAGGCCCTCCAATAGCATTGCACACCAGTGACAGGCCTGTGACGGCCCGGCGCGAATGCAGTAGCTGCACAGCGAGGCAACTGGAGTGGAGCCAATTATTGCGGCATGCCACTGCAAACAAGCAGAGCAACCCGCGGCACAGCTTGCATGGGGTGCGGATGTGCAAAGGGGAAAGGCCCTAGCACCAAATGCAATCTCAAATCGTACACAATAGGCTCTGGGAAACGCAACCCAAGTATGGACCCACCCTGGAGCTGCACTCTCAGCTGGTGCCGCATGTAGCGGCACGGCCAGGAACATGGGGCCCGACCAGTAGTAGAACTCTGACCTAGGTGTGATGCTACAGAAGACCCACCCTGGGGATCCGCCGTCAACGCTGGTGCGCCGCGACGAGGATGGCCCGACGTCAAAGTCCGGCGACATCCGCGCTTCCAGTTGCTCCATCCTGTCACCCGCAAGTGATGAATGTCGAACCATGTCTTGATGACCCAGATAGAAAAACCAGGCGCTGTGACACCACACAGGTTCCCTAGTTCCTCAAGGCCTTACAGTCCACTGTTCTGGAGCGGTACAGGGCAGCCGTCACAATGCGTCCATGTGGGTTTTCGGGAGCGCACATGTGAGTGGCAGCGCACACATTTTATCACTCGCGGGCGGCATGCACAAGTTCATGTCAATGCGCGCGCCTGTCTGCCTCGCTGTTCTCGCGGCTGACGCTGGCCTGTCCATGGTCCTGTGCATGGGCACATGCGGCTGTCAAAACACGCGGGCATCACTGCCAGCGGTGTGTATCAACCTGGCGTCGCCAAGCAGCCAACACCAGCAGAAGGGAGTCATGTCAGGCTCACCTCCTCTTCCAGTGTCAGCGGCAGCATGTCAGCGCCGCCGTCGCCGTCTGCACGCAGTTTCACAGCGTGGCCTCATTCCGCATCATTACGTTGTGCAGAATGTGTGGCTCGCTGCTACAGATGAGCGCAGCGGTCGCACCCCCCAGTTCATGCGGACATGCATGAGCAGCCACCGTTTTTCACAGGGAGCTCCCTGTGGATCCCGGCACAGTCAGTCTGGATGACAACCCGATTCATGTTTGTGCTGACGTACTAACACCTTTCCGACAACATGCACTGCTACAATGCATCAGCGCCAAAGCGCACCAGAATCGTCCGCGATGGATGGCCCGTGGTACGGCGTCTTGGGTTCATTGATTTTGATGGGCTGCATGGCGGCCTTGATGGCCTCATTGGCCTCCAGGTTGCCCTCGTCCCACACCACGCCCCGCCCGCTGCGCCGCCGCTCGCGCTTGCTGCCGACCGCCGCACTCGCCCCGCCCGCCGACATGAATTGGCTAGTGACTCGCAGGACTTGTGATTAAAGAAATGCAGCAATACAGTGCACTGGCTTGGGCTGCCTACTGTCTTGCGTGCCGCAGACGGGCTCCGAGATGCCAGAACAGCGTGTTCCGGAACTGTGGGTGCGACAACGAGGCCGATGGCAGCCCTGCCGGTAAAGGCGCAGTGATGATCAGCGAGTGAGAGTTTGCCCTAGCGTATGCCAGGCCACGAATAAGACTGCAGAGAAACGCAAGGTAATTTACTGTCACGCTTTGCATGCTGAGTGTGCATGTGCCAGCGCAGATCCTGGTTTTGGGAGGAGTGAGGGAGTCTCAGCAGCAGTGTCTCAGTTGCATTGTTGCATGATGTATTTTACTACAGAGTGAGGTCAAAGGTCAGCACCAAATCCAGAAAATTCTGCTTCGAAGTGTGTAAAAAGTGATCGGGAATCGAGTCCTTCGTGCCGACGCTTGGACCCTGAGCAGCCATGAGCAGCTGGCTACAATCGCAGCTGAAGGCAGCCGGCAACCTGCTGGAGGCCGTTGACCGCACCGCGCAAAAGGTGTCGTCGACCAGGGCAGATCAGCTGCGCACAGGCAGGCAGCAGGATGGCCCCTCGTCGGTCGGCTCGGCCTCAGGTGAGTATCCTGGTGTGCATTAAGCCAGCGTTGCTGTGCAGGATATCCACGCATACGTCGGCTGTCTCCACGGCATTTTGACTGGCATCTGGTACCCTCTGCCGCAGGCGACGCGCCCACTCGCGCCTCTTCGCTCCCGGCAGCGCAGCCACAGCAGGTGTGTAATGACCAGCTCCTGCACCTTATAGGCTGTCGCCTTGAGCTAGGCTACTGATCCGCACGACCAAGCGGGGCAGCAACCAGTGCGGATGCCGCACGGCTCCAGTGTCGCCACCAGCCGGACGCCATGTGCGGTTTACTGACTTGTAGGTAGCTCATGGACAGGCCGGCGGTTCAGACGCCCTGCAGCAGGCGCCAGGCCACCCCCGGGTGCCGCCTGGCCCCCGCAGTGCTCGTGGCGCGACATCTCGGCCGCCGCCGTTCAGACCTGCAACAACAGCGGCGGCGCCGCCAGGGTCAGATGCTACGGTTCCTGTCGGCGCCACACCGGCACCAATCAGCCGCGGCTCGCCGCGATTCGCACCACCTTCAGTGCAGGCATCGCGGCCGCCGCCCCCGGCCGCGCCACAGCAGCAGCTGGCCACGCCCGGCCCGCCCGTGCCTCGGGCTGCCACTCGGCCGCCTGTGTCAAACGGCCCTGGCAGCGGGCGCCTCAGCGGCGGCGGCGGCCCGCCGCCCGCGATGATGCTGCCAGAAGGGCAGCCGGAGGGGCGTCCCATGCCGGCGGGCACACAGTCGTGGCCGCTGCCGCCGTCTGGTCAGCAGGCACCCGCACATCCGCCGGGCCGCATCCCATTTCGGATTGGCGTGCAGAGCGACACCACCGCGGCCGCCAGAACAGAAAGTGCGGCGCTGGAGGCTGCGGCAGCCTCAGCAGCGCTGGAGGCTGCGGCGGCCTCAGCAGCGCCGCCGGCCGCGTCTGCGGCGCCCCCGCAAGACGGCAGCAGCCCTGCAGCTGCTGCGGGCGCCGTCGCCAACGCCAGCGCCGTCCAGCCGCCGGGCAGTTTCAGTCATGCAGGCAGTCCAACGGCCAGTCAAGCAGCCAGTCAGGCAGGTGACGCGGCAGCTGGCCCGCTGGATCTGGGCGCAGCTCCCGGCAGTCCCTCACAGGGTGCTGCTGCTGCAGACGCACACTTTAAGCACAGCACGGCAGGCGGCAATGGGGCGACGCTCGCGGCCGCAGAGGGACCCCCGCCCACCGCTGCTGAGCAGACGCTGCTGGAGGCCCAGGCTGACATGCAGGCAGACCTTGCGTCGCCGCTCGCAGCTCAGTCGGCGGCCGGCGCAACGGCACATCAAGAGCCAGTGATCCCTCCCTCGGTTTGTGAGCCGGTGGCATCGGAACCAGCAGCAGCAGCAGCAGCAGCTCCGCCCGCCGCAGAGGTGGGCGATGCGACGGTGGAGGAAGCTGCTCCTGCTGCAGTGGAAGCTGGTCCTGCTGCAGTGGAAGCTGCTCCTGCTGCAGTGGAAGCTGCTCCTGCTGCGTTCCCTGCTGCAGCAGCCTCGGCCCCTGCTGCCGCGGCAGAGCCGACCGACCGCGCCGGCAGCGGCGGCGGCGACGGCGACGTGTTTGCCAGCAGCGCAGCCGGCGGTGCCGCCATCCACGCCAGCGGCGGCGGCAGCCTCAGCGGCGCCGCCGAAGTCAGCGGTGGCAGCGGCGGCGGCGGTGGTGCCACCAACCTTGCCAGCAGCGGCAGCATTGGCGTCGGCGGCGGCGGCGCTAAGCTCAGCGGCAGCGGCGGCGCAGGCGAGATGGCGGATGCGCTGGCTTCTGCGCGTGAGGCGCAGCTGGTGAGGGTGGAAGTCGAGGAACGTGAAGAGCACAGCTGTCAATCAGGAGTAGTGGAGAATGACCTGATTTCGAGCCATGTCACTTGCAGGCAGACTGATGCCAGAAAGCCAGTTAATTCTCGCATAATGATGTTGTTTTCTTAGGTGAAGACGGTGGCGTCGCTGCGGGGGCGGCTGGAGCAGCGTGCCGCGGAGATCCAGCAATTGGAGGACCTGCTGCAACAGGCTGACGCCCGCGCCTCGGGTAG
>JAABUM010000595.1_pt1 | contig 61656 bp, 107 predicted proteins | sample 5559161 | NCBI WGS metagenome assembly JAABUM01 (sample SAMN10711868, study PRJNA513369) | rock metagenome | isolation source: Antarctica rocks | place: Antarctica: Victoria Land, Siegfried Peak nord
GGGCTGTGTTGTGCCCCAGTGGTCTGCTTGTCGCCTTCCAGCCTTCGCTATCGCCATGCAGCATAAACCGCTACCCCTATTCGTGTCCATGCATCGATGGGCCTGGGATGTAATGTCGAGAAAAGCAAAAAGTATTCCGACAATGCACAGCCGTCAGCCCCTTATTGACCCGGACTATGGCCCACACAAGCGAAAACGTAAACCACCGTGCAAGCCGGGCGTTACAAACTCAAGCAGGTTTAATGATGGTTCTGTAGAGCCGGTGGCTGTCCCAGGCAATCTGGAAGAAAAAAGAGGGCTGACCTGACCGTGCGCAGCAGGGGTCAGTGCGGAATATGTGCAAGGGGTACTTGAAGCCTCAATACCCCTTGATTCAATAACCCCTTGATTCGTGCAAGAGAATCAAAGCCTTGAGTTTCTGACATGTTAGGCTTCAGCAACATGAACTGGTCTACAAGACGCCAAAGCACAGTACCAAAGCTACAGTGTGCTCTGCTGGTGCGGCGCCGGCGCATCAACGCAATCTATGCACGTGTCCAGCCAACACCCCCTGTCGCCGACGCTCGGTCTCATTGGCAGCACTAATCAGGCCATTGCCGCCGACGCAGCCGTGGCAGGTTGCTGCCGCTGAAGCTCCGCCGCCGCTGCCGCCATCGCTGGTGCAGCGTGCCTCTGCCCAAACTCGGATCCATCTGTGGAGGGTGCGCCTGCAATGATGACACACAGTACATGATCACATGTCAGAACATCGGCGCCCAGGCAGACCCTCTGCACCCTCCACGCCTGGCGGGGCCCCTTTAGCACGGGCCAGCAGGGCAATGCAGCACAGGCTCACACACGCACCCGCTGGGTAGCCGGCCGGGTGAAAGGCGGGACGGCTGGTGAGGCCGAGCGCCTCGAACATGGCCTGGTCCTCGGAGCGCTCGTTGTTGGGTGTCGTCAGCAGCTTGTCGCCGTCAAAGATGCTGTTGGCGCCCGCCAGGAAGCACAGCGCCTGCGTGGTCAGTCCAGCATCTGCTCAGGAAGGGTAAACACTCAGGTATTCTGACTGCAGGCGAGCAACCCAAGCAGGATCAAATCAACACGGTCAGATCCGAAATGGCAGTGAAGACAACGCCGCAGCAATTTTTTGTGGCATGGACAAAGTGCCGGCGCAACACGATTTTGCTGTTTGCTTGCTCATACAAACATATGCAATATCACGGTGCTGTCAGCACACCTGGTCTGCGAAGGTGAAGTTCAGGCGGCCGGCGGACAGGCGGACGACAGAGCGCGGCATGGTGACGCGCGCCGTCGCTATCACCCGCGCCAGCTCCAGGCCACTGACCGTCTCGCGGCCCTGTCGTTGCCACAAGCAAGCCAGTCATTTTCGGCCCTTCAGCGTCATGCTTTGATCGTCTTATGGGGTTCTGCTAATTGAGATTCCGCTGTCAGACATCCTAGCCTTAGGTTGCAGGCCATCATGCAATCGCAACACGGCAGGCGGAAAAACACACCTCGAGGGGCGTGCCGGCTACCGCCACCAGCGCATTGATGGGCACGCTCTCTGGGTGCTCCGGCAGCGTAGCCAGCTGCACAGGCGGAGCAGGCATGTCTCAGTTGTGGAGATGGAAAAATGCGTCGTGGAGGGCGTGACACAGCGGAGGCTGCAAAAAATCAAGCACGACTGCGCTTGAACATCTCTGCCGAAGCACAGTCGAGAAGAGAGCGGAAAACGTGCTGATCAGAATGTTGACAGCACACGTAAGTACAGACCTGGTGGATGAGGCCCACTCGGTCCTTCTCCCCCTCGCCCAGGCCGATGATGCCGCCGGCGCACACGCTCACGCCTGCCGACCGCACCGCCGCCAGCGTCGCGAGCCGGTCCTACGAAGTGCGGCATGGCAGGAAGGCATCATGCGCGGCCTCATCAAGGGGCGGCTCGTATCAGCAACTTTCGCACGGCTGACACGCAGAACGTGGTTCGTGTTCTATGTGTCACTTGACCCACTTCCGCATGCGGACGAAAGCTGTCGAGGTTCCACCAGAGTAAGGTGAGGCAATCAGCATTGCAGCATTGCCCCTGCATGGCAGCAAAGCCCAACTTAATCCATGCATCAAGTTGGGCTTTGCGCACCTCGTACTTGCGGCTGGAGGTGATCTTGCTGTAGAACTCGGGGCTGGTGTCCAGGTTGTGGTTGTAGGCGGACAGCCCCGCCGCCCGCAGCTCCAGCGCCTGCTCCGGCGTCAGCATCCCCAGCGTCGTGCACACCTGTCAGCGAGCAAGCTGCTGGTTACAGATGGAGGTGGATTTCGTGATGCCCTTGCAGGTTGGTTTTTCATTGTGAAGCTCCAGCGCCTGCTCCGGCGTCAGCATCCCCAGCGTCATGCACGCCTGCTCGTGCACGGAATGTGTCATGCTTGCTTTGGGTATACTTTAGACAATCCACCATTCTCCTCGCCGGCACTACCGCTGTCAGCATCCCCAGCATCGTGCACACCTGGCGACAGCAACATTGCTAGGTACAGATCAGGTCCTGTTCGTGTGGCAACTGCAAAACTCTCTTTCCTTGGGGAACTCCAGCGTTGCGGCGTCAGACCATTCGTGCCAGCAGGATTTGCTGCTCAGGCTGGCGATTCTGGGGTGGACGGCTGTGATCGGGGCCAGGATGTGACGCAACCAGTTTTGCAGCAAGGCTGCAGCGGCCAGGACACGGACGAGGAGGCAAGCCAGTGGGGCCGAGCAATGGAACGGGAAGAATGGTTGACGATGTACGGAAGACAGGCGCACCTCCATGTCGAGGCCGCGGATTCGCTTGACCATGTCCAGCACCCGCGCCCACTGCCGCTGGCCCACCTGGGAGGGGCCCCGCCACGCGGCGCCCATGCAGAAACGCGTGCTGCCAGAGTCCTTGGCCCGCAGCGCCGCCTGCGGATCACGGCAGGACGCTTACAAGATGATGGGTGTTGAATTATCAAAGCTGGATGCATGTGTGCTACAGTGATACGCAGCGGCAACTCCATGCTTGCTTACTCACTAAAGTGCGGCTGCGCCGAGGCCAAGGCCGGCAAGACCGGCTCAATACACGATAGTGCGGCAAAGCCAGGTGCTAATTACAGAGAAGAATCTTGGAAGGAAACAGTGAAGGGAACTGAAAAGAGCACCTGGTACACCTCCTCCAGGTCCATGAGCTTCTCCGCCTTCATGCCGGTGGTCTTGCTCCAGGAGCTGCTCTGCGAGCAGTAGGTGCACGTCTCCGGGCAGCCGCCCGTCTTGATGCTCAGCAGCGTGCACCGCTGCACCTGCGGCAGCATCAGCACATTCATCTCTCTCAAAGCTGCCGAGTCAAATACAAGCACACTCAAGAGTTGCATCACCTTTCATTGAGTTCTCTCTCATGAACGGCTGTCCACATGACACCCCCGGAGACGCTATGCAAGGTCTGCCGCACCATGCGGGGGTCATTGTGCTGGCGGTGCACGGCGGCGGCGTGGAAAACTAGGTCCAGCAGCGGCGCATCGTGGATCGCCATGATCTCCTCACGCCTGCAGTCAACAATGAATGAATTGACCTGGAAGAACGCAGAGCGCTGGCTCGCAGTCCGAGCCGCTGGGGGTTGCCGCCGTGCGCGGGAACCTGTGTAGGTCAGTGTTCCGAGATGCGGGGACCCTCACGTCCAGTCATTGCGCACGGCGCCGAGGTTCTTGGTCCAGTCTGCGTTTGGCGGGCCAGCGGCTGCGGGCTCCGGCTGGAACGCCTCTTCCGAAATGGGCTCAGGCACCGCGGCCTGCCTGGGGCTGCATGCCGAGGAGATCGCCGTGCGCTGGATGCCAGCTGCCAGCACAGGTGCGGCGTGCCTCAGCCGTGCCGAGCTGCTCTGCAGCAGGCGGCCCAGGGACGCTGCCAGCGCCATGTCGACACGAGACTGAGACGCAGATCGCCGGACAGAAAAACTTCGCCGAGCGGTCACCTGCGGCAGCGACGCGCCAGCAGAGTCTGGCAGATGTAGGTTACGATACAATGTTCCTGTCCGATCGGGTGCAAACGGGCGTTTGACCGGCCACAACGGCCGGTCGTGCAGGAAATCTGGGCACTTCATCTCCCCCTCTTCTGCTTGCAACGCATTTGAGGCAGAAAGCCGTTTGCAGTCCGATCGCACAGCTCTAGACGCAAGTGAAACATGCTCGCTATCATACGTACCAGCTGGTACAAGCGGCATCCTCATGCACCAGCCCAACCTGTAGTGTGTGGGTCATCTTATCGGTCGACTTGAGCAACTTGTCAACACACAGCTTCCCAAATCGTTGAATACTACGTTGCTCAGAGCGTTTCAACAGAGGCCTCGCGTCTCATTGCACCGGGTGAAAGGACGTGGCTCAGCATCATCTTGCGCTCGCGGCCAGTCAGGCACAAGTAGGAGGCAGTGGCGGAACAAAATGGCGTCGCGATGACAGCTCGCTGGCCTGTATCAGCCTCCCCATGGAGATGATGTCGCCGTCCGCTGTTGTGGTCGGCTTCAGAGATGCAGCACACAACCTCGGCTTCGGCGGGAGCGGCGGCGCATGGCGCATTTCGCCTTTCCCGCTCTATGGCGGCGGCTTCCTCACGGCCCTGCTGCAGGCAATTATTCAAGCCTCTATCATCTGGATCCTGCAGGACAAGCTATGCTGCTTCAGAGCACGTGATGACCTAGCTGTTGGGAAATGGAGCGAGCACGATGGCCACCTGTCGGGAAATGGAGCAACATGGCGCATGCTACACCTCTACAACCTACAACCGACGATTCCATCCGACCTCATGCATAGGTGTCGCTGGTCTACTACGGCGGGGCGTTCCTGCTGCACTTTGTCGCGCCGCTGCTGCTGCCGGTGCAGAGCGTGCAGGTCGGCAGCCGGCGCCCGGGCCAAGTCAAGAAGGAGGCCCTCAACAGCCTAGGTGAAGAACGCCAGAAGTCGCATCCTCAAATCCCCGTCCTGGTGCAAATCAGGTTACATGAAGGACTGTGATGCTGTTTATATGCATCAACAACCTGCAAAAGCGCTCAAGACTTGTGTAGAACACGTGAAGCTGATGATGGCATGGCAGAGCCTGAAGCAGGCTGCACGTCGAGGCACAGTAAACAGTCAAATATACAGTAAACACTGGCGCCAGGTGCTGGACGATGCAGCGTGTGTGCATGCCAGGCGCCGTCATGGTCAAGGCGGCGGTGCTCACGGTCGTGGAGTGGCTGCACGCCGACGGCTTCGGCAGAATGTACAGCGGCTGGCCGCAGGGCTGGGCACAGGTGCGGCCTGCGCCTCGCTCGAGGATGCCGCGCGGTGGATCCGGCACTCACGCGCATTGCTCAGACTGTATCAGCATGAAGTGTAATGATGCGAAGAGTCCGAAACGGAACACTGTCAGAGTCAGCATTGTTTTGACCTACCAATGCGGCGGCGCGCAGTGGGCGTACCTGCTGTTCACCGCTATCGTGCTGGACTATCTGCACGACGCCTGGTTCTACTGGACGCACCGCTTCCTGCACTGGCGGCCGATCTACAGCCACATTCATTACGTCCACCACCAGTGAGAGCCTCCTGGATCCACCGATCTTTTCCAACGTTTCATAATCCATGGCACAAGCCGCAGCAACAGCTCTGCACGCCGCACTCGTTTGCTTGTATGTGTACTTTGTGTGCTACGTTGTCTGCTACTTTGTGTGCAACTTGCGTCACCCTGCGCCTGCAGGTCGACGGTGCCGACGGCGTTTGCGGGGTACAGCTTCCACGTGGCGGAGGCGGCGCTGGTGTTTGCCGACTACATCGTAGAGATCTTTCTGCTCCCCATCCACGCGGGCCTGCACCGCGCCTACCACCTCTTCACCACGCTCATACACATGGGTGCGACATTCGCTGTCTTCCACCATGCCGTTAGGAACTCGTCACTGCGAGAGCCGGGGTGCACTCGCCATTTTCTGAAGGAAGTATCGCTTGGGCTGCTTGCAAGTGCACTGGCAGGTGCAGGCTCGTCAGGAGGCCGCTGTCCCGAGATTGCATGCCCTGCCGACAAGATCCACACCACGCTGCTGTGTCTGCAGGCGGGCTCGTCGGGTATGAGATGGCGCCTCGAAGCATCCCCTGATGACAAGAGTCACACTCTGCCCGTCTGCAGGCGGGCACGCGGTGTATGAGATGGCGCTGCTGGTGCCCATGATCGAGGCCATGGGCATGCTCTGATGACAAAGAATCGTTGCGCTGCGGCGGCCTCGAGTCATTACGCTGCGATGCTTGCAGGCGGGCACGCCGGGTACGAGATGGCGCCGCTGGTGCCCACCATCGAGGCCATCGCCTGGGCCGTCATGTCGCGCGGCGCGCCGGCGACGGGGCTCAACACCGTGAAGCACCACGATATGCACCACCGCTTCAACCGCTTCCACTTCTCGCTGTACTTCACGCACTGGGATCGCTGGTGGGTCTTGCTTGTTTTTGTTTTGCTCGAGCAACTGTCATCATGTGCGTCGGTTGCAGATGTTTGTGCATTTCGTTGCTGGGCCATACCCGGTGCTCGTGCTTCCTGCTGCTGTCTCACACATCGCATCACTGTCAAACGTGCCTAGGCCCAGTCTCAGGGGCGGCACACTTTCGTGCACGTAGGTGCGGCACGGAGCACCCGCTGTATGTCCACAGGACCCTGTGGAGCAGGGTGAAGCAGGCAGACGAGTAACTGAATCTTGTGGCGGTCGCGCTGGTGGCATGAGCTGTGACAGGGGAGTTTGACACAGGGGAACACTGCCCTATAGCTAATAATTTGGCACACGAGAGCGGGGTGAGAGAGCAGGCAGGCTGTGTTGCTGGGCGTTCATTGCGATAGTGCGGCAGAGGACGCTCGAACATCGAAGCGTATGACCTGGAGCTTGGACAGGTAGGTAGCACAGGGTTTCATTCACCTTGAAACACCGCTCTTAAAGGTAGCTAGGTACAAGTCCACCATTTTTGAATGCTGCAACAAAGCAGTTTCTGGCTGGCCAAGTGCGCATTGTGGATTTCTGTGCGATAGCGCCTCCGCAAATCCCAGCATGCGACATGTTGTGCTTGGCGGCGGCACAATGCGTTTGCTCATGACACGGGCCAATGGCCAGCGCAGATCCTGCCCGAAAGCACTCCCTGTTCACATGCTTGCCGGTCCAGTAGCGCAAGTGGCTGTCAACGTCAGTCATTGTTCGAGTGGGCAGTCGAGGCCACCACAGCACAGGCACTGCTGCGCAAGGGTGCCCCAAAATGACCAAAAACGGCTGAGTCTAGTCTTGTGTCACACGGTCATGTCCTGCTGAAGACGCTTGCTGCTCTTCGTCCTCCCGTCTCGCGTCATGAGCAATTTGGCCGGCCGCCTCTCCCGCACGCCCTCCCTGGAGAGCCGCCGCGCCCCTCGCGCTGCGCCAGGTCACTCGTCCATTGCCAGATCATTTGTCCACCGCATCCCGCCCGCGTCACAGGTGCCGCCGCGCCACCGCTGACATCGGCTTGCGCGAGGACTTCACCGCGGCCGGCGTGTGTGCCAACGCCGAGTGCACGTTGCCGCCGCCGCCGCCGCCGCGTATGGGGGTGGCGGCCATGCCATAGCCCACGCCGGCACCCGCGCCGCCGGCCGCCTGCCTCGCGGCGCCGCTGGCGGTCCCCGGCGTCCTCGGCTGGTGGTGGGGGTGCGGCGCTTTTTTGGGCGCCGGGGCCGACGCCTGCGCCTGCGCCGCGGCCTCGCGCTCGCACCAGGCGCCCAGCTCGCGTGACAGGTGCGCCAGGTCTGGCGCCAGCGAACGCTCGTGCGCGCCCATCTTGGCGGACACGTAGCTGATCTGCAGCTCGGGAAAGCATGGGGAATCGCTTCTTATTCTATTGGAAAGCCTACTGTCCAAGCGCAACAGGTGCGCCAGGTCTGGCGCCAGCGACCGCGCGTGAGCGCCCATCTTGGGGGACACGTAGCTGATCTGCAGGGACGGCATGGAGGCTCGCATCAGCGTTTCCATCTTTGCTGACAATAACGCGCTGCATGAACACGGCATGCAAGCTGGGGACTGGAGATTCAGATTTAAGATCGGGCTGCCTGCTGCGGCAGACTCCTCGATCGGGTCCTTCCCCACATTCACGGGCTGACACTCAAAGAAAATGGCATTCTGGAGCTTGTGGGGACAGGAAGGTGCGCACGTAGCGGAATATGGTGTCGTTGACGGCCTGCACCGAGTCCAGTTCCGCCTCCGCGGCTCTGCAATTGTCCGCAGCCTGCGCGCCAAGAGCCCATCCTCAGGTGAAAGCTGGTGGAAGCTGCCACACATAAGGGAGGCCTTGATGTGCACTGCAACAAGGAAAGGTCTGCCGGCATGAACCAAACTTGCTACGCAGCCTCAGCATCTCAATGTTCCGCACTGCAACTTGCTCGAACGTTGCATTACAAAGCTGTGGTACGCAGCCGTTGCTCACCTGCGCTCGCTGTGCGTCCATGTGCCGCGCGGCATTCTGCGACGCCATCGCCGCGGCGCGCGCCTGCGCCGCTTCGCCGGCGGCGGCTTCCCACCTCTCATCCGAGACGCTGGCCTGCAGCAAAGCACATGAGCTTTGCATTATGACACGTTCTTCTGTGCAAGCTCTGCTACACAGCGGCCGATTCCTTATGAGCATCACAGGAAGGACGAGGGAGACATGATTGTCACCTACGAAGCGGCCACCATGGAGCAAGCATTCAAACAGTAGCTTTGAAGTGCATGTGGTCCCATGCACGACATACCTGGGCCTCTGCGACTTTAGCGCGAGCCGCGCCGTCAGCCGCCGCCTGCTCGGCCTCCGCTGCTAGCGCCTTGAGGTCGCGATGCCGCGCCTCCGCTGCCGCCAACTCCTCGGCCGCCTGCGCCAGCGCCGCCGACAGCTTCTCGGCGGCCGCCTCCCGAGCCGCCTCGGCCGCTTTCGACGCCCGCCGTTGTTCTGCCTCCAGCTGCCGCCGCGCCTCGTCCAGCTGCTGCGCAGCTTCCCGCTTTACCGCCGCCGCCTCCTCTTCGGCGGCCCGCCTCGCGACGGCCAGCTGCTGCGCCGCCCGCTCGCCCGCGGCGGCCGCGTCCCGGCTGGCGGCCGACTCCGCAACTTCCAGCTGCCCCTGCAGCTCCCGGATGCGGCCCGCAAGCACGCTCTGCGCACCGGCGGCGGTCGCCGTCTGCGCCGCTGTGGATGCCTCTGCCTCCTCTCGCCGCCGGACCTGATGATGAGAATCCTGATGCGTTTGTTGTGCTTTTGCGCAGTTGCCACTGTCCAGGAAGCGGGCCACTTGTTTGTCAATCTTGCGCAGTCAGCTGTTGCGCAGCTCAGATTATCCCCTTGAACACCTCACTTATAAAGCTGCAGGGCTACAGCGCCAGTTCCCATGAAGTGCTCCATAAGGTTCTCTGCCGGGGCGACCTTGAGGTTCCACGTTCATGCAGTACTGAGGCCAGACCGCGTGCGCACCTCAGCTGCGAGCTCTGAATCGAGCTCCTTGATTCGCTGCTCCGCGTCCAGAGCCGCCTGCGCAGCCCACTTTGCGTGCTTCCGCAGCTGCGCCATCTCCTGCACCGCGGCCGGCGGCACCTCCTCTGCAGCCGCCCGCCGCGCCTCCGCGGCCGCCGCAGCGCCGGCGGCCGCGGCGTTGGCGGCCGCACGCGCCTCGGCTGCCTCGGCACGCGCCGCTGTGAGCTGCTCGCCGTGCTGCTCGCGTTGGGCCTGCATGTACAGCGATACGGCTTGGCAGCAGGCAGAAGCCACAGTGGCACGATGTCGCATGCAACTGCATTGCCGATGGTGCCATTCAGCTGATCGAGCCAGATGCACTACAGTTGACTAGCCAACCAAGACCCTCCCATCTCGTCATCATCAAGCGCAACCATCTCAACACAGTACCTTGAGTGCGTCCAGCTCGTCTGCCTGCGCCTGCAGCCGCCGATTGCCTGCCTGCACTGACCCCTCCAGCTGCAGGCACGCACCCTCTGTGATTGAAGACTTTTAGCTGCCAATTGTATGGCATGGTGACATTGCGATGCCATGTACAAAAATGCATAGGGGTGCTGCGACATGTGAATACAAGGCATGCCGTGGGGCAGCCCACTGTGTCCTCCAGCCCCTCGAGCCACGCACTTAGGAGCATGCACAGGCTTCGACACGCATGCAAGATCACGTCCAAACATGCTGCACATCAAAGATGGCTGACCCGAGCAATGGCAGCCTTCCAGCGGCCCTGCTGCCGCGCGAGGTCGTCGCGCGAGGCCGCAAGCCGCGCCACCTGGTTCAGCGCCTCGTCCCGCTCTCCTCGTAGCCGCGGCACCTCATTCCTGTTGCAAAGGAGCAGGGCATGAGTTGTGTATCGGAATGAGAAGAGATTGCAGACGCTGCACCACGCTTGGGAGGACTGTGGCGGTCAAGCTGGCAGGCTGCATGCAGAGTCTCAGCTGTTCCGAATGGCTCTGCTCAGCGGCGCCGCACTTGATGAATGACAGCTGCGACTCCAGCGACTTGACGTCGCGGCGACGGCTCGGCGACCGCCCTGACGACGCCGGCGAGGAGCTACCGCTGCCGCCGCCGCCGCTGCTGCCAATTTTGTACAGGAACTTTGGCGCCTGTGGCGGAGATGCAGTCTCCGATTCCGCCAGCGAGATCGTCCTGTAACGGCATAGAAGACGCTGATAGAGTGGACAGTGTTCGAATGAGTACGTGAAGGTTGCAGGTCGTCAAACAGCTGCAGCTTGGAACTGCGTGCCGCATGCGTCAGCCAAGATGCTTGCATGGAAGGTGGCACCTGTCCGCGAGCGCCATACGCGGCGGGGATGTAGGCTCAGAATACAGTCGTTCAGCCTGCATGCTTTTTGCCAGAGGAGGGCAGCAGATCTGCCACTCAGCCACAAATTCAATGCTGCTCAGGGCCGCACAGCTCTGCCAGCGGGCAGGCTGAGCCTCTGGCAGCTTGGCAATGGCTCGCGTCTGCTGGTTCAAAATTGCTGTCAAGTTGCAAAACACATGCGTCGTACTGTGCCGCCCAATGCTGCCTTTCGAGCCCTGATGTTACGAAGGATCCAGAAACAGGCGACAGGTCACCGCATTCTGCAGCGAGCTACTACGCCCCTTCTACGCTGCTCTTGTACACGCTGCGATACTGAGGACCTGTGTCGGCAAGTCTTGGCGAGCGCCAAGCTGTCAGTGCACTTTAAATGTCTGTGCCAGCCCAAAGGGTTTGAACTTCGTACTGCCAGCTGGCGAAGGCAGAGTTTTGCGTGGCGCCAGTTCACGAAAGGGTGCTTTGAAACTTACCAACTTGTTATGCCAATCGTAATAAGGGCAACGGGCACAGTGCAACCAGAAAGCCTAATCTAGCACAACACGAAAACCGATCGAATTGCCCCCATCGGTGGCTCAGCTTGTCCGCCTCGTCTGACCCGCTTCATCAATGGAACCGGCGGCGGCACTGGCTACCGTCGATGAAAAGAGAGTAGGTACCTATGCTCTAGTCAGTTGATCTGATATACCCGGACTATGATACAGCGAGCTGGGCATCGTGACAGATACATTGCGGTGGGCTGCACTGCTACTGATCAGAGCTCCGAGATCAGGCGCTGCCGCATCCGCCGCATTTTTGTGGCGCTCCAGTTTGTTCGCCGTCGCACTTTTTCCTCCACTGTCAAGTCAAGCTGCCATGGCAGCTGCGAGCTTCGGCTCTGCATCGCTGTGCACGACGCCAGCCACGCCGTCGGCCGCAGCGCTGCCAGTGCCCCGCGCGCTTTCGCGGAGGACATCCACCACGCACTTGAAAGCAAACCTGAGCCACACAACAGGGACAATTTATCAAGACCAAGCAGCAGCGTGAACTGCAACAGTTTCTGAGGCGGAGAAGTCAAGCACCATTCGGGGATGTCCTCCCCAGCGCGCAGCATCTGCCGGAACCTGGTGCCGCTGAGCTTCTGCACCTGCAGGCAGCAGAGCGTCCAGTCTGTATGCAGTCCTCATGCTGTGCGGTGGCAGTTTCACGGATTGCACATTGGTGAAACATAGTCAAACGTACGACATGAAGCCAGTCGCACAGCATCAAGCGAGCTGGTCGCACCTTGTAGCCGGCAGCGGCGGCGGCGTCAGCAGTCATGTAGCCGCCCTCCTGCGTGTGGACGATGTTGGGCGACGATACAGTCTGGACTCCGAGCTCCGCCGCGTACCGGTTTGCCATCTCCTGCGCCTCAAACGGCTCTGCATGCGCGAAGCCAGCAGTCTTATTGCTGTCAACATTCGGTACGCGGTCTGCCATGAGTGGACTAGTGAGCAGACAATACAACACATGCAGAGCTCAATGCAACAAATGCAGAGCTCTGGCGCTGCAAAGACCCAGGATACGTGAAGAAGCGATGCTTCAGAAAAGAAACCAATCATACTTGTGACAGCATTACGCAGGCGTGTTTGATAAAGGGCCCACCATAGAAGTCCGCCCCGGTCAGGCTGCTCTTGCAGCCGGCCATGTCGCGCCCGATGATGAAGTGCGTGCACCCGTAGTTCTGCAGCGCATTTCGTGGTTTCCAAACTTTTCAAATTTTGCTCGAGGCAAACGACGACATTTGTGCAAAATCGCAGCTAGCATGCTGGCAGCCATGTACATGGAATTGCAGCTGTCCAAGTGCTGCTGCAGCTTGAGGCGGAGCATGTTCAAACTTGGCCCGTTCAAAGAGAGGGGCAGTGCTGCTGGGCAGCGCCGCCGCACCTTGCGGATGAGGATGTGCTGGATGGCCTCGCGCGGGCCGGCCATGTGCATGGAGTAGGGCAGGTACGCCCAGCGGACGCGGGCGTCGCCCAGCGCCCGCCGCAGCACCTCGTACGTGCGGTAGCGCACGATGCCCGGGATGTCGTCGTCCTGCGTCGGGCCGCACGTCGGGTGCACCTGTGGAACACAGGGGGGCAGGGATGATAGTTGCCAGAGAGTCAGGTTAGCCAGGAAAGCAGCAGCCTGCCATCTCTGTTGCTTTCGAGCTGCAGGATAATTCTGTCGAGCAACGCCAGATACACAAGCAGCATTTGCCATACGGAGAAGTCGTCTAGAGATCTGGAAACCGCACCAGGCAGACGGCGCCGGGCGACACGTTAGGGGAGTCCAGGGAGCGCATAAACAGCTCGTAGTGCGCACGGTGCACCTGTCAATGTAAAGGCTTGTTATCTTGGCTATCTAGCTTGCGGAAAATAGGTAAGACTGTGTCCCTGACTCGGTACTTTCCAAGAAGTCACACGACTATGCTCACCGGATTGCGGCACTGGAATGCCACCACATCGGTGTGCGGCGGCAGCTCCGCCCGCACTTCCGCCGCCGTCTTGCAGGGGAAGACCCTGCGTGTTGCAGGAATAGAAAAACTATTACCGGAAGCCGCAACTTCACGTGAAGTCCTCTACACGCAGCTGCAGGCATTCGCAGCCATTATATCTGCTTTTACGCAGCCTGGCACTGCAGCAGCCGGGGTTGCAGTACTGCTCTGCTCTAGCTATTGAGTATACAAGTGGTTCAGCAGTGCACAGACGCGCACCACTGCGGCAGCGCCAGGCCGTGCAGCCGGCCGCCAAGGTAGACGGGACCGCGCTCGAGCGCCAGCATGCGGGTGCCGGGGTGCTCCAGGCTGGCGGTCTGGTAGCACGACTTTGCCTCCGCCGTCTTGTCCGGCGCCCACGCCGACTCCACATCGAGCACCGCCAGCGGCCGCCCGCGATGCATCAGAAGAACGCGCTGACCTGCCCGCACGTCCGTCCGCCGGGTGTCCAGGACCACGGGCAGGCCGAAGAGCAGGCCATCCGGCAGCCTGCTTCACAGAGGCACCTCTTCAGCAGACGGACGGATATTGAGTATGCATTCATGCGTCGTGCACGGACCGGCAGCAGTCCTCTTGTTTTCGTAGTCTTAGCAGACCGCCCTCGTGTTGCTTTCGGAAAGTTGCAGGGCATCGTGTCGTTGCATTTGTCATGTCACAGGAAAACCCACCGCATAAGCTTGACGACGGACTCGTACGCTTGGCGCCCCATGAAGCCGTGGAGCGGAGAGAACCCTCCGCCGACCAGCAGCTCGACGTCGCAGGCGTTGCGGTCGCTGCAATCCAGCGTCCGACCATGACAGCTCCTCACTAGCTCCTGAGCCTCGAGCGGGTCCCGCACCATGAGGTCTGCCAGCGGCCCTGCGCCATGCGGCGCAATGCGCCCGTCTGGAGCCCTGCAGAGCAAATTCAGCCGGCCCTCTGGATGGATATGCGTGCAGAACATGCAGTGTGAGCCGGACCGAGGCTCCAGGACCCCGCGAAGACAACTGCAGCATCAGGTTCCGTGGCAGACACTTTCGGCGGTGATCTGGCAGGAAGGCAGCACCCAGCGAGGCTGGGAGGGGCCTTCCCACGCAGTGCCGGACTCAGATATCACCTCTACATTGTAGCGTGGTCAACAGCCTCGCAGGCAGCTCCCCTGTACGATGCACCAACACCTCTCTAAAAACGTGTTCACACGTGGTGTGCACCGCGCACCCACCAATTAACTGCAGGCTGCGCCTGGGCTGCCTCGGCCGCAAAGCCGCGACATCGTTGAAGGGGAGGAGCTGCCGCGCCGCAGCGTGCCTGCGCGAGAGAGATATGGCCTATCAATGCCTCACCATATGGTTCGCATTGGCACAGGCTGTCGTGAGTGTCAATCGACGCATCAGCTCACCTGTCGCACGACTGATGCTCCTGCGCAGCAAAGAGCAGGCCCTGTGGCAATTGGCTCGCTGTTCAAGCTACAGCACGTGTCCGCCAGGAAACTGCTACCGCTACAACGCTGCAGCCGCAGCGACCTGAGAGCGCGAAGCATGGTGCTATAACGCGCGGCTCCACCGCCCACGGCCTTGCAAACATAAGTATGGCGAGCCCTCGCGCAAAGTGGTGCGAATCTTGAACAACAGAAACAAGATCTGGCGTCACAGAACCCCATTTGCTGTTCAGTCAGCATGCTGCTTGTTGAAAGTGCTTGTCTATGAGCAGTAACAGACTTGCATGCCGTCGTACCGCGTGCTGGCAGCCATTGCATTTGTTGTGACCTGTACGGCCTGCGCAAACCAGACATTTGTTACGGAACAGCTGCACAAGTCATCGGCACTAGACTGCAACGATGTCGGTGTGTCCATGCGCAAGGGGAGGCGCGGCAGAGTGAGTGGCACCGTGTCCGGAATGCCTGCAATAAGCGTGTGTTGCATGACGCGCCGCACGCAACATGACTTGCAGCCGCATGATCCTTGCCTCGTTAGAGACCCTCCGGCGTGTGTCCACTCCTTCCGCAGATGGAAGATCGCCTGGTGTGCACGCCAGACATTCCGGCGCTGGGGAACACCACATGCAGGTGACTATGCCGATGATGCAGTGCCCGCCTCGAGTGCATGTTAATCACGCTCCGCAATCAGTGTGCTGACTCATTCGATTCCGTTGCCCAGATTCTACAGCATCTTCGATGGGCACGAGGGAGAGGCAGCGGCGCAGCATGTCGCAGAACAGCTGCCACAGGCCGTTGCCGCGCAGCTGACACAAGCCCGCCGAGCGGACTGCGGCTGCGGCCGCAGCGGAACAGAAGCATGCAATGATGAGGTGGCAATCGAGGCAGCGCTGCAGCGTGCGGTGGCAGAGACGAATGCGGCGTTCCTGCGGCGCGCAAAGGAGGAAAGCCTTGATGACGGCTCCACAGCCGTCTTCGCGCTGCTGTGTGGCCGCCGCTTCCTGGTCGGCAGCATCGGCGACTCCTCCGCGGTCCTGTGCAGCCGCGATGCAGGCGACGGCACCACCGCAGCAGAAGCGGCAGAGTTGCAGCAGGCTCCAGCGTCCGGCGGCTGCGGCCCCACGGCAGCAGCCACCGCAAGCAACAAGCCGACAGGCAAACGGGAACAGCGTGCGGAAGTGCTGTCAGCGGTACACAGCCCAGCGCGCGAGGACGAGCGGCGCCGCATCGAAAGTGCCGGCGGCTTCGTCAAGACGACCGCAGGTCTGTGCAGTCCCTCGGCTGGATGCAAGCAACGTGAACTGCCCGTGGCAAACCGGTGGTATTTGCCTCTGCAGACGGGAGGCCGCGGCTGCAGGGGGAGCTCATGCTTTCGCGCGCTTTTGGTGACCTGCCCTATCGCGAAGTCGGGCTCACCGCAGAGCCGGAATTCAGTGCCTGGCACACAGTCTCGCCAGGTGGGGTAATGTGTGCTTTGCGACCTCGACTTTGCATATCATCCGACCCATGGCGCCTTCCACGGCTCGTGTGACATGCAGCTGGAGAGCATTTGGTGTGAGCGGCCTACCATCCAATCACTGCATGGGGCAATCAAGCAAGGCTTGTGCGCTTGGCGCCTGCAGGCGACCAGTTCCTGATCCTGGCTTCGGACGGTCTGCTGGAGAAGCTCAGCCCCGACGAGGTGTGCGCCACGGCGGCGGCGCTGGCGGCGGGCCGGCCGCCTCTGGCTCAGCCTGCGCAGGCGCCGGCGGCCATCGCCCTGGGTCCCATGGATGGCGATGCTGCGGTTCCACCGCCGCAGCCGCCACCACCGGCGGCGGTCGGTGAATCGCCGCTGGGTGGCTGCCGGCCCAGATCGGGCATCGTGGCCTGCGTCGACTGCTGTCCGGGCCGGCAAACTGGCGGCGCAGCACCGCAGCGGCCCGCCTCCCTGGCGCAGGCTGTTGCACATGCATTGCAGGAGGCGGCCTACGCACGGACGGCGCTCGACAACATCGTGGTGCTCGTCATCCCTCTGCAAAGGTGTGGGCACCCGCCGGTGCATGCCTTTTCTGTGGATTTCATGGCTGGGATGCAGTTGGGTTGTGCTAGCATGCAGCGTACTGTCTGCCTTGGGCAATGGGTACTGATATTTCTCCCCATATAACATGAGGTGCAGCATTGGGCATGCAGGACTGACAGTGGCAGCAGCAGCTCAGAAGCCGGCAACGGAGGCAGCGCGCTGGCAGAGGCGCGCGCAGCAGGCAGCAGCCCAGCGCCAGCGGGCCTGGCGCCAGTGGCACACCGCGGCAAGGTGGTCATGCCGCAGGGCGACCTGCACGCCTACGAGTACGAGCTTGTGGAGCATCTTACGGCGCTGCCGCAGCGGCAGTTTCGGCACTCGGGGGGACGCATCAGGAAGGCGGCGGGGCGGCAGCCGCGCCCCGGCGAGCGGCGCCGCCGGCTGCCGGCGACAGACGACGCAGAGCCGCACGCTGTCGCGGCGCGCTGGCTAGCGTCGGAGCACGACAGCTTTGCGAACTTCTGCGCGGCGGACGGGCGCGCGGCGGCGCCGCCGCAGCTGGGCCCTGCCGAGACGTCCCTCGTCTCCGTGCTGGCGGGGCTGCCTATCGCCGTTGAGGAGGCGGGCATAGGGCTGCATCCGGGGTGGATGCCCGCCGGCGCCGGCGCCATCGGCAGCTCGGAGCTGGACCGCATGGGCGGGCTCGGCAGCGAAGACTTTGGCGGTTATCACCTTGAGGATAGTTTTGCCAGGGGCCACTTCGGGGAAGTGTGGCGCGGGGTGCGGCGGCCGCGCAGCGGGGCCAGCGGCGCGGCGGACGGCGGCCAGCTTTTCGTGCTCAAACGCCTCATGGTCGAGCACGGCATGGAGGTGCGCTGCCAAGCTCTTCTGCTGTATCTAATTTCGTTGTGTAACAGAATTGCTGAGCAAGCGCGGCGTCCTCGCTGTGGCCTTGCCGCTATCTTGAGGTGAGTGTCACTAGCGCGCCGCGCTCTGCACCGCTTGCTGCGGGCTGACGCAGACGCTGCTCCATGGTATCATGCGTCAGATGCATTAACATTGCGTATTCTGTGCTGCAGGTGCGGCTGTCGGGGCTGCGGGAGGCGTACTTCGGCGCCCTGTTCACGTCGCCGCAGCAGCATGTCCACACGATGGCGTGCACGTTGGACGGCGGCGACTGCGGTGGTAATGACTCGGTGGCTGTGGGCCTCACGCACATCGTGCGCTTCGTGGAGTCCTTCGAGACCTCGGAGCGGGACTTGTGGCTGGTGCGATCTCCGATCTGCCTTCTCGCATTAGAAATTGAACTGAAAGTGATCCAACCTCACCAATGCGCCTCACATCACGCAGGTGGTCAGCGGTGGCAGAATCCTCTCGTTACCAGACATCCATTCCGTCGTTACCTTTGCAGGTGTTCCACGATGAAGGCCGCTCGCTGCACTCGTTCATGTATGGCAACAGCGCAGCGGCAGATGACAGCAGTGGCGGCACTGGGCGGCCGCACGGGCAGCAAGCGGAGCTGGTGTCCCAGAGCGCCTGGTGGTGGGCGCTGCGGAAGGATCGCCAGGCACGCTCCACACATTTGTCCAAGAACCTCTGGTGCTGCACACGAGCCCTAAGAAGGCAGCCTCAGCAGCCTGATTCGTCGTCAAGCTGACAATCTTGCCCCTGGCTGCTTGGCCCGCTGCTGGAACCATTCAATCCCTGGACTCGCTTTGCCTTCAAGCCCTGAAGCCTGCTCTGTGTGACGGGCAGGGAGACGAGGTAATGCGGGAGATTGTTTGGCAGACGCTGGCGGCGCTGGCTGCGGTGCACGCCGGCGATGTTGCCCACCGTGACGTCAAGCCCGAGAACCTGCTGCTGTCGTGGGGTGCCGCAGGGCCACTCGACGCAGGTGCCTTTTCAAGCAACCACTGGCCTGTTATGGACATGAAGATCAGACTCTTTGCCAAGTCGTTTGTTGCTGTCCAGCCTTTGCAGACACTCAAAGGTGCTGGAAATGAGGAATCAGCTGCCACAAGTTGGCCCAGATCGAGACCTGGCTGTCTGCCAATGCCTTGACATATGAGTTGAGCCGCCCCCTGCAGGCCTGCACGGCCAGCCGCACCTGCGCCTGATCGACTTCGGGTCAGCCGTTGACGCACACTCCATGGCGCAACTGTACGGCAGCGACGGCCCATCGGCAGACCAGCAGACCCGGGATTATGCGCCGCCGGAGGCCACCTTCGGCTCCTTCTGGCACGGCAGCCGCCACGTGCGCACTCAGCCCTGCAGTGTCGAGTCCTGTTCACGCAGTGTATTGCTGCCTCCTGTCCATGCAGTGTATTGCTGTCTCCTGTGCCTCAGTAAGAGTGCCAGCAGCATGACTGTAATGGCAGCCGAACATGGCATGGATCCGTGTGAAATATACTTGTTTAGAGTGATGTCAGCTCCAGGGCTGCAGGCGAAACGAACCTGGCCGTACGACATGTGGAGCACGGGTGTCGTATGGTTGGAGATGCTGCTCGGCACGCCGCATGTCTTTCAGGCAGGCGACTCGAACAAGCCACGCAACTCCTCCTCCTTGCAAGGGTCACGCTCAATCGATTTCCGCCATGTTCGGCTGTGCTTCAGGTTCGCACATGCCATGTCAACCGTCATCAGCCGGAATCTGATCTATCCCAACACGGCCCAATCCCGTGCCATCGAGGACCAGGGGGTTTCATACTGACAAATCGTGTCTTTGCAGGTGAGCGGCCGCACACAGGCGCTGCTGGAGCACAGGCTGCACCTGACGTCTCTGCCGCCGGCGGACGCGGCCGCCGCGCTGCTGCTCCGCGGCCTGATGGAGCTGTGCATCTATCCGCCCCAGCCGCCGGAAGGCGGCGACGACGGCGGCGACGACGGCGCCGGCGGCGCAGACAGCAACGGAGCAGCGGGGCCCTCTGCTGATGGTGAGTCTGGCGCCGAGTCTGGCGTCGGCGGCGGCACCGGGCGGCTGCCCATGTCGTGGAGCTGCACCGACGAGGCCATTCTGCAGGTGCCCACTAGTCGAATCTGGTCTGTCTGTTGCAGCTGTTGGAGGTGCACGACGCTCACCTCCTCTGCCATGCCTTCTCTGCCACGTCCCGCTTTGAGCCCTGCCCGACGACATGCTCCATATGCATGCAGATGCTAGCGCAGCGCAGCCCGGCAAAGCGGGGCCCGGCCAGCATGCTGGCGGTGCGCCTGCTGCGGCGGCTGCTGCACTGGAACCCGGCTGCGCGGCCCACCGCTGCCACCGCACTGCGGCATGCCTATTTTACGGTGGCGCATGATGCGCAGCGCCGTTATGAGTGTCCGCCGGTGGCCGGCGGCGCAGGGCGCGCCGACGCCCAACTCCCTACGGGCTGGTGTTGAGCACATCATATAGCTGAAGACAGACTGCAGGTCGCACTGTGTGAGATAAGGGGCGAAGTCTGTTGGTCTGCAGGTCAGCTGACTGTCAGGGTTTTGGACTCCGCCGGATCTGGGCTCTTGCTCTGTGCCTGTAATCACACCATCACAAGCTTGTTTTCAGCGCTTCTGCTGTGACGAGTTGTCGACATCGTGCACAAAGGCTAAGCCTGCCGCCATACTGACTGCTGTGGCTTCTGTTGGTTCGTGCAAGCTTCAAGGTCGAGTCTGTTGGACCAGACTGTGACACCTGTTGAACTGCTTCACGCTCGATCATGTGGACAACAGCCTTGGAAGGCTATCAGAGCATTTCACGGTTCCTTCTCTCGAGCTTAGGCTAGTTTGCTCTTCTCAGTTTCCACATTTGGAGCACCTTCAAGGAAGGCATCCCGGGGAAAGGCTCTCAGCTGTTGTGACATTCGAGGCCATACTCGGCCTGAAGTCAAACTGAGATTCGTACAGCCTGTCTATGCAGCAAGTTTGCCTGGGGAAGTTGCCCGTACCAGCAGCACCTGCGCCAGCGAACTGTGGCGCCGAGAAGCCACTGCCCTCGCCGGGGCCAGTGGCAGCGGCAGCCGCAGCACTGCGCCACTGCGAATGTCAGCTTTGAGAAGGCCCTCGAGCATTTGCCACACCAGCCGCCTGGCGTCAGCTGCCACAGCGGGTAAATCTGGTCAGCCCTGACAGCGGAGCTGCCGCAAAGCCGGGGCGATGATCACAGCGAACACGCTGCAGGTCATCGACTATGCCGTCCTCGCAGTATCAGGTGCAGGCAACCTCAGCTCAGCACTGCCTCACTGCACAAACAAGTCCTTTGAATGTTCCTGCTCCGTCTTTGGCGGCATGTTGATCAGCGTGCCGACACGGCATGGTCTGTGTGCTGTCGCCAAGCAGGAGCTGCCGCATGCTGAACGCAATAATACACTGTATTACTTTGTCACGACATGCATCTCACACACCTGCAGGCGTGTGTGTCCTGGTTTGCCTGGCCGTCGCGGCTTTCGCGGCGCCGTGGACGCGGGCGATGCGCAGCGCGCGCGCCTCCAGGCAGTTCAACCGCCTGTGGCTGGCGCGCGTGCTCATGGAGCTGGCCGCCGCGCTCTGGCTGGTGAGCTCTACGGAAACCGAACATACAGCAGTGGCAACTGAAACATCCGGTGGAGCTGGCCGCCGCGCTGTGGCTGGTAAGCTCTCCGGAAGCCACGGCGGCAATGGCTGCTGTTTCAGAGCTCAGCAGCCATGGATGCTGCAGATCCGCCTGGCGCCCTGGCTTGGGGGCTGTGAGGCCGCTAGTTGTGCGCTTGCCGTTCACCAGGGGACACAACCGAGCTTGGCGCAATGCTCTGACTGCTCTGCCAATGGCCACCGAAGTACCGTTCTGTACCCAAGGCAGCCTGCAAATTAAAAACGTCATGTCTGCGCGCGCAGCTGTGGGCGCTGCTGCGGGCTGCTGCAAATGGTGGCGCTGTGGGGGGTGCGCTCCAAACCAGGCCAACATGATTGTGATTTGTGCGCAGCTGTGGGCGCTGCTGCGGATGATGGCACTGTGGGGGGTGCGCTCGAAGCCGGGCCGCGTGTCCAACCTGACGTCGGAGGCCCTGTGCCGCATCTACCTGGGCTTCAGCCTCGGCCTGCTGCAGCCGCTGTTCCTCCTCCTGGCACTGCTGCTGTGCCAGTCCAGCCTCAGGTAATGATGGTTACTCGTCAGGCAGACCACATTGTCAGAAACAACCTCCAAGACATGTTTTTGACGTGGTGCACTGGAGCCGCTGTTTCCTCCTTCTGGCGCTGCTGCTGTGCCAGTCAAGCCTCAGGTAATCAATATTCTATCATGAATGGGAAAACACACGAATCCTTTGGGCGTGAGTTTGACATGGTGCATGGGGAGCCGCTGTTCCTGCTCCTGGCGCGGCTGCTTTGCCAAGGCCTCAGGTAGCGATGCACCTTCGCAAATGCGAACACATCTTCGCACGGACATCAATGCACGGCAGCCGCTATGCAGTCTCGAAGGCACCAGACTGTGCGGCGGCTGTGCTCAACGTGACCGATCGCAATGAGATTGCGAATGTTAGCAGACTGCAAGACGATTGGCGTGATCTGCTGACGCTACGGCTGTTTGATGGCGTTGCAGCCACAGCCCCAGGAGGCGGCGGGAGATGGCGGAACGGTCTTCATGGGGCATCGTCGGCCTGGCAGCGCTGTGCACTGCGCCCGTGCTGGCGGTGCAGGTCGTCATGGCCTGGTTCTCAAAGATCTTCCAGAAGCACGGTGAGGCAGGCCTACTGGAATCCAGACTGCGGGGTGGGGCGTCAAACGTGCTGACTGCTGGTGTCCTGCGCATTCACATCGCAGGCCATCTGTGCGGTGATTGGAAGTCACTAGCGCCATGAGCGTCCCTGCTGCAAGCGCATGAGTGGAGCGCCAACCGCACCGTTCAGCTCGGCAGTGGCAGTCACAGACACCTCCAGGAAGCGTCTTAAAGTCCAGGCAACAAGGCTTGCGCATCAGCTTTGCCCTCCCGGCTGGAACCAGGGTTGTGACATGCCCTGAGTGGAGCGTCTGATGCGCTGTGCAGACTGGGAGCACACGGGCAACAGCCTGCCAAGGTACTTCTTCGGCGTCTACCACCAGGGCGACGCTGCGCAGTGCGCCAACGACGCTCCCGGGTGCGCACCCGCAGCATGCCACCGTCCTGCAAGCTAGTCACTGCCGTGACAGGCGGGCTGTGTCTAGCGGGTACTGTAATGGCAGTGCTACGGTGTCAGCCACTGGTGCTGGTGGTTGGGCAAGGGCGTCAATAGCTCCACATTCTGCTGACGGCCACGACCAACCGGTGCACCCTGTGTCGTGCAAAGCTCAGATGCTGGGCTGCCAAGGTGCACAGCTCTGCGACTGTCGCATATGAACAATGCAAACCGTCCTCGCGCGCAGGTGCATCGTGTGCATCTACCCGGCGGCCATGGTCATCGTGACAGGCCTCTTCAGCATCGCCTTCCTGGTGGCGCTCTGCGCTGTGTCCTCCCGCCTGGCCGCCACCTGCATCAACAGGTGCGCGGCGGCGGCAGTGTCTGCTGGATCAAGCTGCTCGACAGCATTGCCTGGACCTGGCCGTTTTCGACATAGGGGGCATCGCTTCTGTGCTGTGCTTCTTCTTAGGGGAGCAGCCTCTCAGCCCCGCTGACAGAGCCCCTCAGCCCCTTCTGGAGGAGTGGCTGAGCCACAGGCATGCCTTGGCGGAATGAAGGCAGGTGCATGTGAAAATTGCCAAAACTTTATTGACATATCCTGTGTACGTGCAGGCGACTGCTGCGGTGGATGCGCGCCTTCGAGCTGGGCATGGACCTGCTGGTGGTGTCCAACATGCTATACACTGCCAAGTACTGTCAGACAGACGTGAAGTATGTGTGCGTGCAGGCGGCTGCTGCGGCGGATGCGCACCTTCGAGCTGGGCATGAACTTGCTGGTGGTGGCCATCATCTCGCTGCTGGGCACGAGATGAGAAGTGCCAAACACTGCATGTTCTGAGTCGCAATTTTGCACATGTGCAGGCGGCTGCTGCGGCGGATGCGCACCTTCGAGCTGGGCATGAACCTGCTGGTGGTGACCAGCGTCGCGCTGCTGGGCGCGAGCGTGGCCACCAACCCATTCAACCTGGTGTGGCAGCTGCTGCTCATCTTCTACAGCGTCACCAACTGCGCGATGGCGCTCCTGGCGACATGGCTGCTGGTGGCGGTCCCGATTTACATCGCCAAGTCCGCAGACCGGGTGCGCTCATTGGAAAGCCATAGCGAGATGGGAGATGTGTCAAAGGGGGGTTTGCGCACTCTTGCTGTTGTGCATTCACTCGGCGTTGAGCGAGTCCAAGAAGGCCTGTGTGCAAAATTCTCACTAGTTCTGCAGTGCAGGCTGCATGCCAGCAAAATGTGCTGCTGGCGCACAGCCGGAAGGTTGCGGTCGATGCAAAGCAGGCCCTGTGCGCTCGATCCATGTCCATGCCTGGCTCGTGATACATCCGACACACAGCTCGCATGCAGACTGCATTTTGACCACTCGATTGCGCAGTTGGCGACGGCGGAGTGGTGGGAGGAGGAGGACGACATGGAACACGCGTTGGGCGGCGGCGACGGCGCTACAGGGCCGCCGCAGGAGATGGCGCTGCTGGACAAGAGGCCGGGCACCCTGAGCGACGATGTATCGTCAGGTTCTGGGTCCGAAACCGGCAGCCATGGCGGCAGCAGCCGCGGCGGCGGCCCCGGCGGCAGCCGAAAGAGCCTACTGCAGCCGTCCAGCCTGAAGAGCTCCTCGCAGGCGTCATTTTGATGTAGAATCATAGGTGGGCTGTGTACCTAGCAAGGTCGAAAAGAAGCGGGCAAACACGCCGAAGAGAGCGGGTCTGTGTGGGCGCAAGGACTGTGGTTTCGAGAAATGTGGCGCACCCTTTCTGTGTTCACGTCTTGAAGCGTTCACTGCGTTTGTATGTGGCGTTGATGTGCATTTGACCATTAACCCTGGACATATGTCTTCCTGTCTGTCATTATGCAACGAGAGTCCCGGCTGACGAGGATAAATGATTCCCGGCCTCGAGGACGAAGGCAAGAGGATGTCGCCTGACCTGCACCCACCCCCGGCTCGCAGTCTCAGAAAATTCCCTAGCATCTGTGCTCAGATCTGCAAACACGCGGCCGCCAGTGCGTGAATAAGCCGCCAACGACCAAAGGACAGCGCCGCGATGTCTCTGTCCCGGACAGCAAGGTGCGCGACAGCTCGCTGTGGCGCAGACCCGGTCAAATGTAACACAATCTCATTTACAATTCCTGCAAAGGTGTGACGGCCCCGGCTGACCGCTGGTTTGCCGCTTCTTGTGTTCGTTGGTCTCAGATATCCCCTCTGTGGTAATTCTCGTATCAACTCGCGTGAGGTGACCAAGTCACAAAGCGTTGATCCACCTTGAAACTATGATTACTGATGATTCGCGGGCTGCGCCCGCAGCGACGCGGTTCAATGCTGAATTAGTTGCTTGAATCAAGCAATCCTGGGTGCTGCAGGTTTGCCGTGAGGGCGGCCGCCCAGGCGCGCGTCGTGGGCTCCGCGGCATCGGTGCACACAGTGACGACGGTCGAGACGGAGCCAGAGGAGCACAAGTTCGATTACACGCCAGAGGTGAGAGCGCCGAACGCTGGCCCGAGCATTCAGACCACAGCAAAATTCAAAGATCTCCCGAGGGGCTCGCATCGTGAAGAGTCAGCCCCATGCTGACTGCAGCCCAAGGGCTTGTGCGACATGCGCTAAAAACTCCCTCCTATGCACAGGAGCACAAATGGGATCCGCAGGGCCGCGAAGCGCGCTTCCCCAAGACTGTCTCCGTGCCTGAGGGTGCGGCATTCTGCTAACTTGCTTTCCACTCAAAATTCAATATTCGAACGACTGCTGTCGATCGCCACTTCCTGCTTCAGCTCTGACTTGCCTGACTTGCCGCCATTGGTGCTGACAGGCTGCGCCGCTGACTCAGCAGGGTTAGGCGCAGGAGATGAATTCAACCCGCTGGAATGCCACTTGCCTCACGCAGCGATTTACAAGTTATCTCTGTTTCTGCTGCGCAGGCGGCCCGCGCGTGTCGTTCCCCGACTACCCCAGCATCATGCGGCATTCACTGAACGAGCCCGGCTACGGCAGGTGCGGGCCATGTCCCCGCTTGAACTGTACCATTGTAGCGCAGCTTTCGCAGATGCCGCGCTCGCAGTCGTGACACTAACAAACCCTGTAATATGGATGGGATCTTGTCGGCTACCTGAGTAGGTGTTCTCAATATGTCCGCATCTGCTGGCGACCCGCCCAAAATGCTTTTGGCTGTTGGCGCAGCTTCGGGCACTCACTGCGGGAGCCGGCCTACGAGTTCGTGCCCAAGCGCCACCTGTCGTCCAATCGCGCGCCGCCATCGCGCCGCCGCAGGTGAGGCACCCCTTCACACGTATGAACACCTTGCATGTGTCGTGAAGGACTGCTTAATTGTGCATCTTGATACCCAACAAATTTGATCAACAACAAACTTCAATCTGTTTCTGGTGGCGGCGCAGATCGGCCCCCGAGCCCGCCGGCGACGATGGCGTCTCCGAGTTCGCCCAGAGCGAGCCGCGGTGGCGCCTGCTGTGAAAAGGCCCGCCTTTTGCGAAGGCGGCGTCGTGCCGCGGCGCACCCCAAGCCCGTGCCAACCAATGCCGGAGCATTAGAGTAACAGGGCAACGCCAGCCAGCGGCGTGGCTGTGTTCTGCTGTTGATGCTCCATGGCCAGAGCAGCTCGTTTTCGTTCAGGCTCATGCGCCAGGAGCATGTGCCTGATGATGTTCCGTAATGGTGTGTGCGCACAGTCTGTGCAGCAGAGAGCGCACCGAGCGCATCAATCAAATTTTGTGTCGCAGCAGCCGCGCGCTATCTTGAGATCATGTGAGGCTTTGATGCCCGCATCCAAATCAGCTTGCCGTCCTCGAATCAGTTGGTGAACCAGAACTTGTATAGAATTCTAGGATGTGGTGTTTGGCGCACGCTAGGTGCTCGGCAAGATTTTGGACCCGGGAAGCCTCCAGCCGGTTGTTGCCCCGCCTGTTGTCTGGTGCACGACTCGAGTTGTAACAGTCGACTTGGTGCTAGCCAGCACTGCGTCGCCAATGTTGCACACCAATTTGCCAGCAGGATTCGTCTGATCCAATGCTGTCTCAAGACTCCTCTGCTTCATGCGCCAGATCGTCCGCACAGGAATGCAGAACACCCTGAAGCCTGAGGCTGCCAGTGCAAATTCAATCCGGACCACCGCTGCCAAACAACCGTCAATGTTTCTGTACCTACGGCTCTGAACTCCACGGATATTGCATGCGTATTCAGCGCGCCCCTCTTCATCAATCCTGCGGTTCACATCCACTGCTGTTGAATGAATTAGTGTGCTGATGTCCTAGTGGGGTACGTTCATCCAGGTCCTCTCGTACTAGGTGTTGGGGCAGTTCGATGCCCAGTGGCCGCTCTTCTGGCACTTGAAGCACACGTCACGCCCGCCACCGCCCCTGCCACCGCTGCCACCCCTGCCGCCGCCCCTGCCGCCGCCGCCGCCCGGCAGCCCCTGCAAGGGCTGGAAGTACTGCCGGATGCCCTGCGGCGTGGAGGAGTTTGTCAGGAGGTGTTGGTTTGACGCCACCCACATTCACTATACATCCATTTTTGCGAGAAGCGCTCCAATCCAAGCTTGCAGGGCGTTAGTGAAGAGCCGCTGCACAGCACAGCCACTGCGCAGAAGAGCCATTGCATGGAAGACCGATTGCATAAGGTTTAAGGTTTAGAAGGGTTTTCAGCTGGGCACGAGCATGCACCGATGCAGCCTTTGGCTTCTGCCACCGCTGCTGCGCCGTCTCAGGGGCGGCGTCCGCGCCCCGCTTGCCGCCCACCGCCTCGCCGCCGCTGCCGCGATATCCGCCACTGGCAGCGCTCTGCCAGCCGCCGCCGGCACGATTCAACTTGGCGTCGACGCCATAGCCGCCGCTGTCTGCGCCGTAGCCACTGCCGCCGGCACCATAACCGGCCCGCCCGCCCTGGGACGCGGAGTTGCCGCCGTCGCCGCCGCGCGGCGTGAAGAACGCCTGCGAGGCGCCACCGGCCTGCGAGCCGCGGCCGCCGCCGCCGCCGCCGCCCGCGCCGGGGCAGTCCCGGCTCCAGTGGCCGCTCTGGCCGCACCTGCAATCAGCCATGTACATGACTTCAAGCATGCTGTCAATGGCATTTCGGCAACAAGGGGCAGCGTTCAATAGTCACACGATGCACTAAACATTCAGAAAAGTGTTCCACTGAAAAAGCTCGTGCAAAGTGATACAGCTGTCGATGTCAGATGTCCATGAAGTGAGCGCACTCAGAGAGCTTACTTGAAGCAATCGCCGCGGCCGCCGCCCGCCGCCGGAGCCGCAACATTGGCCTGTGACGACCGCCCTGTGCCAGCACCGCCCGCGCCTGGGCAGTCCCGGCTCCAGTGGCCAGGCTGCCCGCACCTGACACCCAAAAACAGAATATCCTCAGCAGACAACCTGTGCTAAAGGGCTGGGCGCAAGCGTGCCTTGAAACCCTGCACGTGTCGCCACAGTTCTCTACTGCACTGATCACTACTGCACTGATGACAGCGCATCATGGCAGTTGTCACATCGTCATCAGATGCAAGAATGGCAATGCTGCTCACTTGAAGCAGGCGCCGCTGCCGCCACCGCCGCCGCCGGTGTCACCGCCCTGGTATTGGCCCACGTTGCGGTTGCCGCCGGTGTTCGGGCAGTCCCGGCTCCAGTGGCCGGTCTGGCCGCACCTGCCGGGCAAAGGGCAGAACTCAGCATGGGTATCAACTTAAGTGAGAACACGACCGCCGGGTTGCAGCTCAATCAGGAGACTCCTGGTAGCCACCCCAGACTCCGCGATTACAGAATCTGCAGGGCACAGAAGAAGGCATGTCAGCCGTGGCACAACAGCCAGGGCAAGCTGCAGCTCACTTGAAGCAAGTGGAGGTTGCACCGCCGGAGGCGGCCGCCAAGCCGCCAGAGCCGCCCGCCGCGCCGCCCTCGGCCCACGTCGTCGCGTTGCCGTCCGCCGCAGCTGCACCGCCGGAGGCAGGATTGCTCTTCCGGTGCCACGCATTCCAGGCCCCATCCTCGTACAGCTCGCCCGACTCCAGGGCGCGGTAGAAGGCGCGCACGACCTCGCTGGTCTGCAGAGCATACCGAGCAAGATGCGCCTCAGCACCTCATGTGAATTATGTCTGTGAGAGGGGCGACAGTGTTCTGAGAGGGTCGACCGTGTTCTGAGAGAATCTGTGTTCAAATAGTCGACCATCTCGTTCACAATGTGTAATTTCCAGGGGGAGTGTGGATCTGCATGCAGCAGCGAAACCTGAGGGATACGCCGCATCCTGGCACTTGAGTCCCGAGTAAAGTAACGCTTGCACACTTGAAACAAGCGCAGAAATGCGAAAAGAGGCGCAGAAATTGGAATCGCACCTTGACGCAGCCCTTGGATGCAGCTAAGATCTCCAGCCCCTCCATGCCCCGCACGCGACTCAGCGCCACATACGCCTGACCCTCCGCAAACATGTTCTGCGGCGCACGGAGGAAGGACACGGATTTCGACATGGTAGAATTTTACACACGAGAAAACGGACATCGAAAGCAGGAGCAGCATCGAGCACACAGCAACCATGAGCCGGCAACATTGCTGTTCACACGACCGCGCAATGCGCACAGTGCTGCATGGTCTACTTGTCTGACCAGGCAACTGCAGTTCGGAGCCGTCACGCAGCTCTGGCATTTATGGCGACGGCCTGACCTTGAGGGAGACTTTGGCGCGGTCCAGCGTCAGGCCCTGGCACTTGTGCACGGTGAGCGCCCAGGCGGCCTTCAGCGGCGTCTGCAGCCGCGTGCAGGTGCCCTGCCCTGCCACATCCGCCTTGAACGCCTGTGTCAAAAGAGGACCAGCTTGTCTCTTCCGTTGTTGAGCAGTGAACTGTCAGCTTGTTTCGTCTCAAGAGCAGCATTTCAAGAGCAGCAAAAGACGTGTTCATCTGAACAGTTCACATTCTAATAGATGGTGCTCCCTATGGGTGGAAAGCCAGACGGCAATTTGGAGTGTCACCTCGGGAGGGCACTCCAGCACGCGGCCGTTGACGAAGCGCACCACAGGGATCTGCTCCCCCGGCCACCTGCGCATGTGTGTTGATGCTTGAGAATCGGATGCCGGGGAGCCGGGAGAGGCATGTGGTGGATGCACACAGTGAATGAGCAGCTTCCACTTGGAAGCCACAACCAGTTCGGCGTGGGGCCCTGCCTGTACACATCGACGCAAAGCTGATGCCTAGTGCCTCTTAACCTCACATTGGTCTGGAAAAGATCGACCATGCTGCACAAAGGAGCGCGGGAGAGACAGCGAGCCCAGTGGGCGAACCTTTGCAGATTGCCGATGTGCTTCTCAAGGTCGTCAACGCGCCGCCACTCCTTGGACATGGGGTCGGAGGCGCCGCCGCTGCCGCGGGCGCCCTGGCTGGCGGCCCCCCACCCTGCAGCGCCAAACACCCCGCCGCTGGCCTTGCCGCTGCCGCTGCCCTTGCTGCCGGCGGCGAGGCCGCCGCTGCCGCCGCCGCCGCCGCCGCCGCCGCCAGCGCTAGGACCGCCGGGATTGCCGCCAGGGTTGCCGCCCGCAATGCCCGAGCGAGCCTTCAGGCTCTCCTCTTGCAGCTCTTTCAGGACCTGCACACCCGACAAGCACTCACATCAACATGTTTTCTGAACATTTTCATGTGCCCCCGACTGATTCTGCGAGACATAGGACAGCGCGCAACATCAAGCCTGCACTGAAACTGTCGTGGTGATGTGCATGGCGGCGCTGGAATTGGCAGCACCTCGGCGGTGGGCTTGAAGCCGACGATGACGCCGCGGGAGCCGTTGACCAGCATGCGGTTGTCCGTCGCCTCCAGGTCCAGGTTCTTCAGCAGCATCACCTGCGCGCCCACCTGCGCCAGCGGGCACCAGGCTGTGACACATTGGTTCCTTTGCTGGTGGCACAAGGGTGTATGAAGCTGCCCTCTTGCATCCTTCGGGTCGCGCCCTTGATGTGGGCCTGCAGGCCCACGAGACGCTGGAGATGAGGTGCCAACTTGGCGAAGCCCTGACCGCACGCCGCGCCTGCCCTTCCATCAGGCGGTCGCCCGGGCTTCTAGGACATCGCCTGTCAGTTCCTGACTTGTGAGAATCTTTGCGTCAGATCCACAGCGCTCACGTCACATGTGCGTTGCAAACACCATGGCTCAGCACAAAAGCATGCAGTTGTCCAGCCCATGCGCACCTTGAGCACGAGGTTGCTCGCGGCCAGGCAGTCCCGGAAGAAGTCATTGCGCCACAGCGCCGCCTGGATGCGCTCGCGGTCTGCGCTGCTGACCTCGGCGCCGCGGCCGCTCGACCTGCCGCGTAGGGAATATTATGTAGGGGGCCGGGGGCCGGTTCAGGAGAGGGTGAAATTCATGTAATTCACAAGTCACTACGAAACGTACTCCAGTTTCCATCCTGCCTACCTGCCCACGCTCGGGTCCACATCCACATCGTCGGTCGCGCCCAGCCGCACCTCTGGGTCCGGGAGCGCCTGCAAGGCGGCGGCACACAGATCGGTGGAGACTTCCGGATGTGTGAAACTTCCAGGAGCTTCGATTGGGGGTGATGCCACATTGTGCGGGCACAATAAGGCATCGCGGTACGCACACCGTGACTGGTGTGGTGCAGCAGCCAACACGATGCTGCTTTCACTGGGCAAAACAAAGCAATCTGGCGGGCTCTTTAGCTACAGGTGTCAAAACCTGTCGGAATGCAGAACGCACCGCCATCTCCTCGCTGTTGACCTTGTCGACGTCGGCATTGCGGGAAAAGAGCTGCGTCGGCCGCACACCAGCGACGTCCAGCAGCTTCCGCCCGCATTCCCGAACCAGCGTCTCCACCGCCGCATCGCCCTGCCCGTAGCGGATCTGCCACGCCATCAGGAAGGGAATATCAATCGTTATTGCTGACATGGGCATTGCCTCGACATCAACTTATCGGACCTGCCAGGCTCATTTCGCTGCAAGCCGGCTGGCACGACACACGCCGGGGTGTCAAAGCATCTGGCCTGCGCAACAAAGCTTCGCGACGTTGTGTAGCGGTTCACCTGGTTCAGCAGCGCCACGAACCGCTGGTCCGCTTGGCGCCACACCTGCGCTTGGCCACATCGCTCTTTGGGGCCCGTTCCTTGCCACACAATGTTCCAAACGCGCAATTGCATAGGGTTGCCCAAGGCTGCCTTGCGCCTGGCCAATGAAGGCAGGAACATGGCAATGAGATCCGCTGTACATGGCTCAGACACCCTGATTCAGACCGCACCTTCATCAGCAGCACCTCCTGCAGGGCGCAGCGGCGCCAGGCGGGGCATTGGAACGTGAAACCCCGGTTCAGAAACGTTTTCGCGTCCATGCCTTGCACCCATCGCTTCGTGATCGGCGGCAGCCTGCGGCACACGCACCATGTCTCAAAGCGGGCTGCAGTGCTTATGGCAGCTCCTGTAACTGTGATGACTCGACACTCAGCTGCTCTGGCAGCACAACAAACGGATATGGGGCCGCACTGGAAGTAGTCGCCGGACAGGACGAGCTGGATGCCGCCGAAGGGCCGCTGATCCTCCCGCACCAGTCGCGCCTGCTCCTCGAGCGCCTCAAACATCTCCGCCGAGACCATGCTGACCTCGTCGATGATGAACACCTGTGCAGGGACGCACGGCTGGTTGTGCTGTTGCTGGGCAATCTGACAGCCGACCTTGGCGCATGCTGCTTGCATTGGGACACGCGACCTTGGCCATGGTTCATGCAAGTCAACGCCCTTCACTGTGGCAGATGCGCTTGAGACCAGTCGCACCTGAAGCTGTTTCCAGCGCTCGGCGTTCTTCTTGTTCCGCACCCGGCTGAAATCGTCCCAGGTCTGTGGCACGCCAATGCCCATCAGGGAGTGCAGTGTCGTCCCTGCAGATGTCATGTACGCATGAACATTGCTCGATCAGCTCTGAAATTTAGTGTACGATGTGTGCTCATCTTGCTGCCGCCAGGGTTTGATGGCCAGACCCCTGCTCATGCATGAATGACAGCGCGCGAAATATTTCGGCTGGACCAGCTAGGCGGTGGAGATGGTTCCAGCAGGAGGCAGGCGCACCGCTGATGTGGGTGGCCGCGATGCCCGTGGCAGCCGTCACCGCGACGCATTTGGTGAAGTCGGCGCTGTACGTCTGCCGCAGGTCGGCGATGATGCGGTTCAGCAGGAACGACTTGCCTGTGCCGGCGTTTCCTGCAGTGAGGTGCGAGCGGTATGGCGTGAGGGTGGCTGATAACCTTGTGTAGTGACAACTCTACACCTCTCATGCATTAGCATGAACAAGTTTTGACACCGGTTCTCAGTTCACTCGGGCAAGAATTTGATTCCGCAATGAGCGCGCTGTTCACCTGTGAAGAACACGTTTTGTCCGGAGGCTACCAAGTCCTCCACACGTCTCTGCTCCTCGGAAAGCTGCGGGCTGGACACTTCGCCGCATGCTGCCGTGGCGGCGCTTTGGCCGGCGCCGTCCGACGATGCCGGCGGCATGATCGTCTCGCTAACGTGCGACCTGGCAAAGTCGATGGAGCTGCCGCGCTGCTCGCCCTGGTGCACCACACTGTCGTCTCCCTGCAACCCCGCACATGTGCATGGCTTGCACCCAGTGCCAGCGGTGCGCGTGCTACACCAGCAACGGTGCAGGCCCGCGCTCCAGCGTGAGATGTATGCATCTGAAATAATTTGCATAAGCTGCCAAAGCAGCTGGAGGGAAGCTTGGCTTGCTGTACCCGACTCACGTCTTACTTTGTATCGCCTGAACTGGCACCTACCTCTGCCAGGTCAATGCTGTGGCTGACGTTCGATGCTGCTCCCTGAGCGTGCGACATCATGGCGCGGCCATTGCTCAGGAATGACGGCAGCTGCGCAGCAACAGGCGCGGCTGTAGGCGCAGCTGCAGGCGCAGCATGGTTACTGTCATCATTGAGCAGGTCAATGAACTGCTCGCTGTTGGGCATCTCAGCTGCTGCTGCCGAGTCGAAGTTTTGAGCATCACAGCAAAGCATGGTGGCGCGCAAGAGTGCTCTGCCAACACACAAGCAGTTTGATTTTAAACTGCATATTTACTCTTCGTGGTCGGTCGCAGCACGCAGAGCAGGGTTCTACGGCAGTTCGTTTCTTCCCATACTCAAGTTTGGAAGAACGTTTCACAGCTTCAATCACACAACGACGCCATTCTTGCAGCACAAACTTCACTGAATGTAGCTGAGAACACCCTGAACTTGACTTGCGTATTGCACTTTGGTCGTCATCAATCGTCCCAGGGTGCCGGTTTCAACATCAATTCTGGCTGCTCTGCGATGACTCTGGCCTCACTGGATACCAAATCGAGCTCAAATTGAGCCACTGTACATCAGAACCAGGCTAGCAGACGCACAGCTTCTTGCCGACGTGCTTGCAAGGATAGTCACGATGCAGCCTGCATCAGACGAGGCATTGATCGACGACGCAGGTGGGTCACTGCTGGCAGGTGGTAGATTGCTGGGAGAATGTTGATATCGCTCTTACAATGTCGTCATTGCTTTGTATCAAACTTCAGACAGACAGATGCCGCGACATGCAGGTGCAATGCGGCGGATGCTCGCAGATCTGACAGAAGACTGCAGGGAAGCTCAGGTGCGAGGTGCACAGATCCTTCAGCCTGTGAAAATCACAAACAATGGTGCACCGGTCACAGAAGCAGATACTCGATCACGGTGCGACACGGCGCACATTCGGGCGGACTGCGCTGCAGTTCGGCAGCAGATCATCAGCAGGAGTTGAACGATGCTGCATGTGCTCCAAATGCAGGCCGTGGCGCACAGTCTTTCTGGCAAGCTCGATCAGACGGCGGCTGCGCTGCAACACATGTCGCCAGACATGGGTCCCCTGCAAGCCGGACTGCATGCCGTGTCACAGAGCGAGGTAGACCAGGTGAGATTCGCACCACACTGCATTCAGGAGTACGATGTCTTGTCACAGAAGCAGGTCGTTTGTGCGGGTCGTTTGTGCATCTCGCCGATTTATGGCTATCGGACAGACAGGAAATGCCGTCTGCTGTCCAGCGGCTCCTCGCAGAGTGCACGACTGTCACTTTACTCTGCCTACAGGCTAAATGGTCGTGCGATAATCATGCAGCAGACATGGCCGAAGACAATGCTGAATGGTGCAGGCGGGGCACTGGCGTGCTGTGGCGGAGGAGCGCGGAGATGCCATCGCCTTGCTGAGGGCCAAGCTGGAGCAGAGCCAGGCAAGCGCGATTTCGAGGAACAAACTTATTTGTGGGGTGTCAGGCTTGCAATCAGACCCGCTTCCCACTGCACTGCTCTGCCAAGCATTGGTCTCCTCGCTGAAGTGTTTGCTGGCGCAATTGCGGCAGGAGGAAAACCTTCAGCTGAAGGCGCACCTCAGAGACGTCTACAACAACCAGGTGGGCAGTGCCCTCGAACCAGTTTCTGCATCACATGGCTCGCTGTCATGACCTTGCTGCGTGCCGACGCTAATGGCATTCCTCGTGGAAAGCCTTTGCATCGAGCGAGCATGAGCGATTTCATAGAGGGAGCTCTATGAAATCGGCGCGCACACGCAGCTGCAGTGCTGCACCGTCAACTCTTGCGATGTCAGCATGAGCAGCAGGACCGGATGACCCGCATCTGTTGGTGCAGCAGCAGGTGCAGGGCAGCCAGCCTTCTGTCAACAGGGGCGGCAGCGAGGCAGGCGCCTCGAAGATACTGGCGCTCTCGGCGGCGTTCAGCGCCGGTGCCGGCGGTAGCCCTCTCTTCTTTGGTGCTTCGGAAGGCCCGCGAGGAGGCAGCATGGGCAGCATGGGTGACTCCACCTCGCCACTGCCGAGCCAGAGGTACCCGATAACATTTGCGCGTGCTGAGAGTGATCTGTTCCACCTATATGTACTCTCAAGGCTTGATTGCATGCAGTGCAATTTGTTCAGGGGTGCATGCTCGAGTGTTACCCCAGGCGCCTCCCTGCCCGCACGCTTGCTGCAGGTGCATATCGCAGGCTGAAAGACCGTCCTGCTGCATGCATGCAGGCTGTCGAGCAGGTTCTCGGACGCCGCGTCTCCGCCCAACGAGTCGCTGTCGCACGAGCGCAGCCCGCCAGGCGCCGTGTCGTGGGACTCGGTCCGCTCGCCGGCGGTGCTGGCACCCTTGGCGCAGCGCCGCGTCATGCCGCCTGCTTCAGGCGTCAAGCCGTCCATGGCCCAGCAGGCACCTATCTGCATCGGCAGCGACCCAGGCGCGCGCACCTGGCTGTTCGCTTTCAGTTCGCTCTCAATTCACTGTCAGTTCGCCCTCTCTCCGCTCTCAGCTTGCTAATGCGGTAGCCCGTGAGTTGCATGCAGACGATGGTCTGTGCCTTGAGGGATGCTGGGCAGATGGAGGTTGTGCATCTCGCTTCAAAACAGGGTAGAGCCCACACAGCACCTTGATAGTCAAAGGGCCGCAGTCTGCATGTTGCAGGGCAGACGCCTGGGGCGGCGAGCAGCGCCGCCATGTCGGCGTCAGACGAGTCCTGGCTGCCGACAGGCGCCTCGAGAGCCTCGACGGCTGGTGCGGCTCTACTGACACCTAATTAGAAGACACATGCAGAATGCTCGAACAGTTCGTGCTCGTCTGCCTATGCCTCACCTTCTGGCAAACACAGGCACTGTAATATATCCATGCTGCATGCATTCATATTCACTCCTTGATTTCATCCATTCTCATACAATGAATGCAGGCTCTGGTACTGCCGCGTGCAGCCCTGCCAGCGTGGACCTGCGGCCAGCCTTTACGGCGTCGCCTCGGGTGCAGACGCCCACGATGCCGCCGGGCAGCCGCCCCACCAGGTTCAGCCGCAGCAGCTCCGACACTGGCCACACAGGTGTGCACTCCTGCGCCAACTTGCAGGCCTCTAAAGATGGCAAACGCGTGTACTAGGTGCATTGATCTTTGAGCCCCACCAAGGTTCAGCCGCTGCAGCGGCAGCGGCTCTGGCGCCGGCCACGCAGGTGTGCCCTCCATCCTGCAATAGCTTGCAGGCTTTTGCAGATGGCAATGCATGTGACAGTTCCATTGGTGTCCAGCCCCACCAGAATCAGCCGCAGCAGCGGCAGCGGCTCCGACACCGGCAGCATAGGTGCGCCCTCCAGACAGAGAGGTGTTGTGGTTGAGCACGGCAGGGTCCACGCCGAAGAAGCGTGCCAGATGAGCGCGCCGGTCGGGGTTGACGAAACATTCTGGTTTGTCGGTCAGACTACCTTGAAGTAATGTAAGACTTGGAGTCGACCAGACCTTGGGTGCCAGTATCCGTGCCACGGACCTCATACGCTAGCTTTCAGGCTTCTGCGCATGGCAGACACAGATGCACTCATCTTGGAAGGTGAACCTTGTGCATGTGTTGCAGGCTCATCGTCCGCCGCCACCCATGCCAGCTTTGGCACGCCCATCGGACCGCTGCACAAGCCAGCGTCGCAGGACGACAGTTCACCGACGAATGGCGGCAGCGGGGCCCACCACGCCGCGGACGGCAATACACCTGCGGCCAGTGACGGCTTCGGCGGAGACGGCGCCAGCATAACCCCTGCAGCAGGGCGTGCAGCCTGGTGGGCCGGCTGCGGAGCCGTTTTAGAGGATGATGCCATGCGCACGCCGCTGAGCCAGGCGCACTCGCTGGCCGGCATGCTGCCCAGCAGCGGCAGCCTGATCACGCCGTCGCGGCTGCTGCACCCGCACTTCGAGCTGCAGCAGGGCGGCGACGGCAACGGCGAGGCAGCGACGCAGCCAGGGCGCGTCGACTCACAGCTGCTGCACCTGCCGAGCAGCGGCAGCCTGCTGACCCCCTCGGGCCTGCTGAAGCCATCCCGCTTTGTGCTGTCTCCCAGGTCCGCCTTCCGCGCCATCGCTCCGCAACTAGTCCTGCAAGCTGTCCGTTCAGAAGCACTGGTTCTTTGGGTTTCATAGGTTTGCTGCACACATCTTGCACGAGAAACCGAAGCTGCTTTACCTGCATGACCTGCTGTGTGGTGTTTGGTGCATGCTTCATGCTTGACAGCTGCTCATTACATGCTGGCCACCAACATGCTCTCCTGCTGGCATCTGACCACCTTGATTCCCTGGTGTGCCTGATCGCAGTGACAGCCCACCGTCCGCTGGGCGGCACGGCAGCCCGCAGCACACGCCCGGCGAGCCGACGGCGACGCTGAAGCCCTCGTTCTCCGACCTCTCCAGCGGCGGAACCCCGCGATACGGTCCAGACTCGCCGCCGCCCGACAGCACATTTGCGCCGGCTGTCGATGGGGCACTGCGCCGGATCCCGGCCTGCCTCCACTGCTGCAGCCGCACCCACCTGGGCAGTGCCGGGCGCTGTGCCGGGCAGTGCGGCCAGTGTCACGGGCCCCCGCTGGCGCAAGCCGCCGGGCCCGCCTGCGGCCGCGGCGCAGCAGCCGGCGCTGCCGCCACCGCTGCTGCACAGCCCCGCTGGCAATGGCGCCACCCTGCAGCAGCCGCAAGTCGACTCTACCACACCCCACTCAGCAGGTCAGCTGTGTAATCGGCGAAGACATCTCATAGTGCTGCCAACATGATGGTCCTGTTGCACGCACATCGGACACAATCAATATTCTGTTTGCATCCAGCGCCATGCTGCATCAAGCCTCTTCGATCCGGGCTGACACGAATTGGTCGTATGATGCAGGTCCGCCGCTTCAGGAGATGGCAGCCTGGGACCCGACCTTTGAGCAGCTCTTGCCGCAGCGGCGGAGCAGTGATCTGTGAAGAGGCTGCATGTTTGCAGCGGGATGAACATAGCTAGGAACAGAGTTCGAGTGGCAGGTGCAACGGTAAATAAAATTCGTCAGCAGCAAAACGGACCGTAGCTGTTGTCCGTTGCAAGATGCGGCTGCGGACATGCCTTGAAAATCCGGTGCGACAGGACAGACTTTCTTCGCGTTTTTCCAAATTCCATGATTACAGATGAACAAACGACCTTCAATTGCTGAGCTCATCAGATACCTATGCAGGCGATGACCGCACCAAGATCCCCAAGAGGCGACATCTACGCCTGCGGCAGTCTGACCCACAACAGAAACTACAAAGAAACAAGTACACCGCACGCTGCGGCACCTAGCCTACACATCTGTGCATCAACACAAGATGACAGCAGCTGGTCGAGCTAACAACGAATCCGTGCAGCTGCACACTCACTGCGGCAGCAGTGAGCACGGCGAACCACTACGGCAGACGTCTACATGACAGCCAGCTTCTCACTGTTGTACATCGCCCACTGCATATGTCGCTGCTGCTGGCGCTATCTCCATTCGCTATCTCGTACGCCAAGATCGCTGTCTCCCAGCACTATCCACACACTGCTTTCTCGTCGGCCGAGTAGCGCATCAGCGGCTCATCCCCGCAGCGCGAGTTGCCAGGTGTTCCTGCAGCGGGTCTGACCTGACGAGATGCAGGCCCATGCAGGGTTGGCCTGCACCTCGTCAGCGGCCCCGATGCAGCGGCCGACAGATGCAGTGAGCTGTCAGTCCCGCAGCAGCCGCCAGGCGCCGAGCCTGCTGTTGGCGCTCTCCACTGCTGCTGTGACTGCCAGGCGCCAGAGATCGCCCGCTGGTGCCGCGCCTCATCCCGCCGCAGCGCCCCCTCACTGCTGCAGCGGCTGCCAGGTGCCGAACATGACGATGAGGAGGTAGGAGGCGGACATGGAGAGGGAGTAGACCAGGCCCAGGGTGGAGGTGCGGCGCGCCGCCGCCTCGGCCAGGCGCTTGGTGCGCAGCGCGTGCCGCCCAAACATGCGGTCGAACTCGTCCGCGTACAGCCGCTCGCCTGCGCGGCAATGGTTTTGTGATCCCATCAGCCGATTGGTCGTTTAGAGGGTTTGGTCGTTCAGAGGGTTTCAAAGCCTTCATAGTTGGAACTTGCGGTCGCACTCGTCGCGCAGGCAAAATATATGACAACTTGACTACATGAGCAGTTGCTGAGCAGTTGCCGGGTCTCGCTGGCGGCAGGTTGTGCGAGGCTCAGATCTGGAGTGACGGCAAGGCCTGCAGGATGGTATGCTATATGCAGCTCGCCGAGGGCGTCAGCCTAAGCATGACGGCAGCAGGCTGACCTTCGGCGTCAAAGAAGCGGCGCGAGCGGAAGGGGGCGTTGAGCAGGAACCACAGCGCCCGCGGCACCGTCAGGTACTTGATGTACTGCGCGTTGCCTGCAATACAGTTGGATACCATCACTTTCGTGTGGCATGAGATGTGAGTGCCACATTTGCACAATGCAGCCTTTGGCTTTCGAGCGGCCCTCCTGTTCAGAGCCAGCGCTCAGCAAGTGCTCATGCGATGGGCTCCTGCTGTGGGGTGGAATCTGTCTGCCAGCCATGGCAAGAACAATTCAGCTTCGGCTGGTCTGAAATGTATACAAATGCGATGCACCGTTGCGGGCGACGACGGTGCGCATGCGGGGCACCAGGTAGGCGGCCACCGTCTCCGGCTGCTCGCACAGGACGTTGAACACGCGCTTGTTCTGCGTCGTTGCCCCGCTCAGCAGCAGCCCTGTCGGAGCAGGTAAGGCGTATGCAGATCAGACGCCTGCGGGATGTGTTGTATCTGCGAAACAGGCTGTCTGGAACGCGCTCGTTCTGTGCCGTCGCACAGCAGCAGCCCTGCCGGAACAGGTAAGGCAGTCGCAGGTCGGCTGCCCATGCCTTTCCAGTGGGTGAACAAGCGCCTGACAAAGCAACTGCACGTACATGCTGAAAGGTCCTGGTTACGTCAAACTCTAGTCTGGCGACTGTGCGTTGCTGCATGCGTTGTTGACTGCGGGGTGGAGGAGCCTACATTCAGTCGGGATGCACATCACCTGTCAGCACCATGCCGGGCGAGATGGTGTGCACAGACACGCTGCTGCCAGCCGCTTGAAGCTCCGCCTTCAGGCTGCCCATCATGTGCGCAATGCCTGCAGCGCAGAAAACATGCGAGCTCGGAACCGATGACGCCACGTTCAGGGACGAATAGTCTGAAAAGTTCAATGTCAAAGTGCATGACAGCAGTGCTGCGCAGCAGAGTGGATGGTGTGCTGCTGCCATCAGCATGCTGAACTGGTTTGAGACGCACGTCAAAGCTGGGCACATCATGTTTGAAAGATGGTTGCTCGGACACCTACCTTCACAATCAGTCCTTTCCACGATATCAAAACCTGGGTTATTGGCTCACCTGACTTGGTGGCGCCATAGGCGGCGTACTGGGGCGTCGGCGAGCCGTCGGCACCGGCGCCGTCCACGTTGAACACGTGGCCCGCGGTGGCCTGCCCGCCCATGAGTTGTATTGCAGCGCGCGTCGCCAGCAGGCTGCCCAGCAGATTGGTCGTCACCACCTCCACGATCTGCTCTGGTTTAGCATCCACGAGTGACTGCGGCATGCACAATGTGTTTTTATGAAGACAGTTACATTTCTCGCTCTTGTGGGGAAAACCCTCGCCGCCAGCAGGCTGCCCAGCAGATTGGTCGTCACTTCCACGATCTGCTTTGCCTTCACGTCCACTAGTGACTGCCGCATGATACCGAGTGCTCATTACATTCGGACTTATTTGCACAGTCGCAATCGATGCATCCGAACAAGGATTTATGATGCTGCCAACAATGGCGCCCCGCATGTTGTGCCCAGCGGGACTGGTCGTTGCGAGTGCGATGAAAACTGGAGACGGCTTTGGCCTCCACCAGCTACTGCGCCATGAGGTATGAATTTTGATCAGGCACATTTGAGATCACGACACACGGCCAGCGGCAGCGCCCAGCAATGTGACCCAGCCTGCCAGTCGTCACTGCCTGCACGACCTCCACCAGTGACTGCCGCAGCATCACATTCGGCACGAAAAACTTCGCACTCCCAAGTCACTTGATTTGGGAACAGCCCCTCGGAGGCCTGGAGCCAGCTGTAGGGCTAGCAGCAACACGGGACATGCGTCGCCGTGCGTTGACTCATGGTGCCGCTACTCATACTCAGCAGGGTCCAGCCACCAGTAGATTGAACGCAGGGCTGCACCAAGCTTTTTGTACATCAAGTATTCGACAGTTGAACGCTAAATGTGTGTTTGAGTGGCTGCTTGCAGCAAGAAGCCCACCTGAAAGGAACCGCTGTAGCCGGCGTTGTTGATCCACACGTCGACGCCGCCCAGGTGGTCGTTCGCCATGCTCGCCAGGCGCGCGATGCTGGCCGGACTGCTGACATCCACCTCCACACCTGCAGAAGAATCCATGGACGAAAGTCTCAGCAGAGTAAGTGTGTTTCGCACCTGCAGTCCCACCACATTTGCACGCTTGAAAGCATTTCAAGAACTGGTTATCCTACACCGCTAGAGTACCTTATCACATCCGGTGCGATCAACGCACTCCTTCTGTACAGAGCGCAAGCAGGCATGACGCTGTGTGCTTGTGCAGTTCGTAAATTGAGTCTCTGACCAGCACTGGCACCTTTAATTCGGATGCCGGGGCCCATCTCCTGCTGCAGCTCCCTCACAGTCGTGCGAATGCCGTGCGCCGAGCGGGCTGTGACGACGACAGAGTCGCCGGACCTGCAATGCGCCAAATTGCAGCATGTCAGGCCTCCGCGCTGCCGACCAGCCGTGCAGGTGCAACTCCTAGCTGTTGGGAATGGTGAAAGTTGATGTGGCTGTGCAACGAGGAGCGCCTGCTCAGGGCAGGACAAGATGGTGAGAGACATGGTGATGCGTGCAGACACCGAATTCGCCTACTCCTGTTCCTCGCCCCTCAAAGGTCAGCCCATGCTGTACCAGAATGACAATGAACCCAGAAACAAACAGAACCTGCCAAGAGGGCGCATGCACCTGAGAAACTCGCGGGCCAGCGCCTTGCCGATGCCCTTGGTGCTGCCAGTGATGACAACGCGCAGCGGCGCTGTGGGGGCGCGCCAGAAGCGCACCACCCCGTAGCGGTTCAGGGCTGCAGTGAAATCGAAACGGACAGTGACGCCACTGGGAGTATGGGGTGGAGATACGAAGTTCAACGTTTGCAGAGCGTCAGCATGCTGATTGTGCCGTAACATGGCCTGAAATGGGGACATGGCCGACTCTTGACAACTTCGGCAACCTGCATCATTATATGGTGCTGGAAGAGTGGGGGGTGTCTGGTTCTGTCTCAGCACCCCAGTGTGTTTACCTGCAAACAGGCTGCCGACTGCGGCTCCCACGATGGGCGGCATCCACGGCGGTGTGGCGGCCACGCCTGTATGCACATGGAGGGATACCAGTTGACTCGGGCAGCTTGAAAGCAGACAAAGCCCTACACTTTCACCCAACCCGAATTCCAAGGCAATGCATATCACGACAACGCACAGCGTCAGGTCGAATCTGCAAGAGCTGTGGGCCTGCGGGTGCGCGCAAGCTACGGATGTGAAGTCTGTCAACTCCATCAGCGCGTCACCTGTGACGGCGCAGGCGGTGGCCAGCATGTGGGCGGACGTGAAGATGAGGGCGGCCGGCTTGTAGTAAAGCCGCGCCAGGCGCGCCAGCGGCGGTTCCTGCAGCACCTCCGCCTCCGGCGCGGGCACCAGCTGCATTGCAAATGCCTGTTTTCAGATCAACAGTAGAGGAATCTACAACCGAGCAAGCCGCGAGGATCTAGAGGCGGCGGCTCCTGCAGCACCTCCACCTCCGGCACCGGCACCAGCTGCATTGCAAATGCTCAAGTCAGGCAACGTCTTGAGCAGCATTGCCGGGCACCGTCTGCGTCCCAAATGCTCGTAGTCAGGCAGCGACTGTAGTCGAGTCTGAGTCGCTTCTGTGTGTTTGACATGCAGCCTGGCCGCAGGTGTGGAATGCGTAAGTGCCAGCGGTATCTTCTGTAACGCCTCGGCGGCATCAGCTGTGGTGCGAGCAGCCCCTATCTCAGCCATGTGGACATTTCATTTGACGTGTCTGACATCTCACTGGAGACTTCAACTTGCATCAACCATTTTCCGATCCAGGTTCTCGAGGGGTGGAAACCGTAGTTGAGGAGTGCACCGCCAACCACTGACCTGGACCTGCGTGCCGCTGGCGCGGGCCGCGGGCTTTGTCGCCGCCAGCTTCTGTGCCAACACCTTCGCGGTGACGGGCAGCGACGACCGCTGCTGGTGCGGCAACTGCTGCTCAGATGCCGGCGCCCTTTTCGGATCTACGGCGGATGCAAAGTCTATTGCGCCGCCGACCGGCCTCGATTGGCTGGCTGCATAGGCTGGGGGCTGGACTTCTTTGCCTGCCGCAGCGGACGCGCGCTTGTGCCATTTTCGGGTGGGTGGCAGCGGCGCAATGTTGTTTGCCGGTCGATCACGGGCAGACACCGCAGCGCTGCCGGCATCGGCTCCGCCGGTGCGGCCGAAGTGGACGAACCGCTTGCTGGAGCTGGCTGCCTGGGACGACTTGCGCTGCTGCTGTATTGTCTGCGGCTCTGCTGGCTTGCTGAGCACGATGAGGCGGCTGCACCTGTGCTGCAGCCGCTGCGTATGCAAGCCGAGCAGCAGCTGGTTGCGCCTTGGCCTGCACAAGACAGCACCTTGCTGTGCCGTGCGCGGCCGCGAGCAGGCTAGCATCCTATTGCTACCCAACGTTTGACACCGCTGCATCCTGAGGGGGCCAGCAGAAATAGAGCTGGTGAGTACGCATGTCGGCTAGATGTCCGATCGCAAGGCGAAGTTGTTACTTTCCGGGCACCGACAGCCAGCGCGCAAGTCTTAGGCAAGACCGGTATGAATCAAGACAGGAGTGCGACCAAAATTTGCGTAGCCGGATGCTCTTGCGCCGGTGGCTGACTACCGGTGCCTCGTCGGACAGTGCATCCGATTAAAAGCACCAGCCGTCTCGCAAGGGGACTGTGCCCAGCCCAGCTCAAGGTACAGGCAAGGCGCTTCATATTCACTCACCTGATCAAGTGCGGTCGAGGCCGGACCGATGTGAGCGCACTGCAATAGCTGGCAGGGCAAAACTCCTCGCTGTCCCGAAGGTTTCACAGCCGCGCGCTCGTTTGCGAAATCGGACCGGCAATCATGAACGGCCCGCCAGTACTTCTCAGGCCGCTGCGCGCGACTCCAGCATGCAGGCGAGGTGCGGCTTGGCCTGTTCAATTTGTGAGCGGCTCATTCTGCTCTCTCAGCGAGCCACGAGGGCTTTCGTTCCGACAGTCCCTTGCGCTCTTTAATCATTACATAATGACCAGCTGTCAGCGCAGAAGATTCAAAGTTGCATGTACAGCTTTGGCCAGCTTTGCCTGGAGGCGGCGCGCAAGGGCCCTCCAGCCTTGTTCTGATCATTCAAGAGCAGTCTTGTGATTCAGTGTCGTCGTCGATCGCAAGACCAGAGGCGAAAGGAATGCCGACACTGTTTCCGTGAGAAACCATGAAGCTCAAGGAGCGGCACGAGGCGCTGCTGCAGGCGCTTGAAGCTGAAGCTGAAGCTGAAAACGTCGATGGCTTTGCAGAGCTGACGCGCAAGCACGTAAGCTTGCACTTGTTGACTGGCAGCCTCGAACCGATGCCTTGTGAGCAGCGTCTTGCATGCACGAGAATTTGACGTATTGGCTTTCGGACGCAGCTCGCCCGGAATGAGGAGTCGTTTGAGGAGGCGCTGGAGGCCTTCCCGCGCCAGTCGTGGGAGCGGCTGTGCACGGCGCTCACCCACCAGGTGTTTGTGCGCACTAATTGCAGGCACACGGCGCCACAATTGTGCTAGCCTGCTGCCTTGCAGAGGAGCGAAACCGGGGCTGCAAGAAACGCCATATAATCCTGCGACCAGGTGGGAGTTGCCGTGGCAAAGTACCATGGGCAGGGGGGAGAGAATGCCGCCGCGGGGCAGGCGTCGCCGGTGCAGGCCTCTCCTGGAGCAGCTGAGGACGCCAAGGTGAGTGAGCTTCGTGCAATGGTCCCCTGAGCAACAGCAGGTACTGCTGTGGTGCCGCTTGTTGCCGCCATTATACAGTCTCAGTCTGTCGATATGCAAGATGGCAAGCCGCATTGCAATGCCTGACGATGGCTCACAGGAAACGGTGGAGCTGACACTGAGCGGCGCAGCGCTGTTGACGCGGTTGCTGCTGGGCGTCATTGACAATAACAGCTGACGCCATGGCGAAGCGAGTCTTATGGCTCACAGGAAATGGCAGAGCTGGCGCTGAGGGGCACAGCACTGCTGGCACGCCTGCTGCTGGGCGTTATGGACAATGCTGCGCCCGCCGGCCTGCTGGACGCAGCGTCCCTGCTGCACGACAATGCGCTCCTGGTGCCGTGTCCTGGATACGATGCCTCATGCAGAGTCTCGCGCACATCTGATATCACATGCAAACACACTGATGAGGAGAGAGGTGCATAGACAGAGCGCTGCACTGCTGCCACAGCTCATGTGCCGTCCGGGGTCTGCACTGTTCGCCAGAGGGAAGACTCACACTGTCTTGAGCTGCAGGCTGCGCCGGGGAGCCCCGCGCTGCAGGACGCTGTGTCGCAGCTGTGCTGCGCCGTGTGGACCGCCAAGGTGGAGGGCCGCGAGGCGGTGGTGGCACAGACGCTGCCGTACCTCATCATCCGGGCCCTCACCTCAGGTGGGCTGCGGCGCATGCAGCGCGCCTGGCAGCTGGTGCAGCACATGCAGAGGGCAGAGCCAGCAAACGGCATTCCAGTGCGTTGGAGCACCCGACCGAGGGCACAGGACGGAGTTAGCTTTGGACTAGTCCGCTGCGTGACAACCCGAGAACTGTTTGAGCGGAGACGCGAATGGGTCCAGGCGTCTTGACTTGACCACCGCAGAGGCCAAGGCGGACGTGAAGCGCTGCAATGGCATCAGGGAGGCGCTGACGCTGCTGGACTTTGACGACGCCTCCATCGGCGACATCAAGCGCTACCTGCTGCGCGCTGCGTTCAGCCCCGCCTTCCTGCGCGTGCCCGAGGGCCGCCGCTTCATCGCATTCCTGTTCACGCTGCAGCCGCAGATGGTGCGCTTTCTGTTGTCTGTAGCGCTGTTTGGCGGTTGGACATCATTGGAAGGCATGTCCGTGCGTCAGCGCTTGTGGCAGCAAGTGCATTGCTTGCAATGGCTTCAAAACCAAGGTCAGTTGCTCTGGTACATTATCGTGGTTTGCGTGTCCGTGCAACTCTTTGCTTGTGATTGTGACCTTTTGATTTATGTTTCATATGTAATCTGTAGGCGCGGGAGCTGACGGCCATCATCCGCAACCAGGTCCCTGCGGGCCGCAGGTCCATACTGGACGCGTACGGCGAGATCGTGTTCCAGGCCTGGCGCAATACCTTTGGCGGCTGCCACTACGAGGTGGAGCACACCCTGCTCCAGGTCAGTACCTCTGGTTCGCTTCCAAACACACTGATGTGCCTGGGTTCATGCTTGTGACATCTTCTGGAGCCGCGGCTGTGCAGCTGCGTAATGGGAAGATGCTCAGCGGGCCCATGGTGCCCTTTTGCAGAAGTTCGTAGCGTGGAACACGCAAACAACACTCTAAGGTGCAAGGCGTGTCAAGCGCAGGGCCTGATCCAAGCGGCAACTTTGGCGTCGACGCCGGCGATGGGCGCCGCCATCCGCCGCGTGCTGGGCGGCCTGCACGGCCAGAAGCAGGCGCCCGGCGTTGACGCCATGCTGCTGCGCCTATACGAGCCCATCATCTTCCGGTGCGCACCCATCCCCCGGCAAGGACCCTAAACACTTTGGTTGCTACTTCAGGCCGTCTGAGCCATGCTGCTGCGCCGGTATGAGCCCATGATCTTCTGGTGAGGATCAAGGTGTGAGATTCTGCCATGTGAAGTTTGCGCCGCCCGTCGTGCAGCAGCTCTGCACTCAAGCCTGCGGGAGACAGCTTGCGGCAAGGTCGCTTGCAGCACGTCCGTGTCTCCAGCTTTCTGCAGGAATCGTCCCCGGCCGTTCAGCGCTCAGCGATACCCGTACTTTCTTCTGTATCGAAGTCGGTGATGGATTGCCTGCACGCTGGCAGGGCGCTGGCGGCAGCAAACCCGGCGGTGCGGCGCAACGCGCTGCAGCTGCTAGTGGACGCCTTCCCGCTGCACGACCCCGACGCCAGCCAGGTGCACAATCACTTGGGTGCTTACTTACGAAAGGTAACGATGCCTGTGAGATGTCGCGCTATGCATCCTTGGTTCGCTCGGACCCTGCCACACCAGTTCACAGCTGGATGGCCAGGAGCAAGGCCATTCGACTGAGCTGGCACCGGAACTAGTCGACAGTAAAACCAGCTTTGAGGCTACATTCGTAGCAGATGCGATCGATGACCCATTCTGCAGAAGGCGACGGACGAGCTACTGACGCGGCAGTTCATGGCGCCGGCATATTCAAACATGTCTGTCCATCACCCAATTGCCAACCCAGAAGCAAAGCGCAACTGCTTTCCACCCTGCGGGAGGCGACGGACGAGCTGCTGACGCGGCAGTTCACGACGCTGGGCGCGACGCTGGCCACTGGCACCTTCCGGCACAGCTGTCCACCTGACCTGCAAGAAATAACACGCAACACTGCAGGAGGCGACGGACGAGCTGCTGACGCGGCAGTTCACGGCGCTGAGCGAAATGCTGCGATATCCCAAAACATCCGTCCATCGATGCACCAGAAGCAATGCATAAAGGACTACCCACCCTGCAGGATACGACGGATGAGCTGCTGACTCGGCAGTTCGCGGCTTTGGGCGACGAGGTGCCGGCGGTGCGGGCAACAGCCTTCTGATAAATTCTTTGAGAATCTTCAAACACCCCTTGAGATCCCTTGCAGGAGGCGACGGATGAGCTGCTGACGCGGCAATTCACGGTGCTGGGCGCGGCGCTGGGCGACGAGGTGCCGGCGGTGCGGGTGGCGGCGATCGGCGGCGTTTGCGCCGTGCTGGACACCTTCTGGGAGCTCATCCCGGCCGCCACCACCGCCGCCTTTGTGCAGCGGCTCGCGAGTGCGTGATGGTCTGACTGTGCCTGTGCTTGCTGAAAGTGACCCGTATGCCACGCATCAAATAGGCTAGCAGCACTCTGAATCCTTGCCTGCCGGTGCCAGATGTGCAGCAAGACTGCTGGCGGCTTCTGCGCCAGCGAGCACAGGCGACACGCAACCGCCTAACTTTGCGTCCCGTGCTGCGCAGCGGAGCTGGCGTTTGATGCTTCGCACGCGGGCGTGCGGGCGGCGGTGGTGGAGGGGCTTGCCGGCCTGGCGCCCAATCCCCTGGCGCAGCCGCTGCTGGCGGCGCTGCTGCCGGCGCTGCGGCCGCTGATGTGCGACGCCGCCGTTGCCGTGCGCACCGCCATGGCCGACATGCTGCTCGTGCTGCGGTGAGTTGCATTACTGTATAAGTCACAAGCTTCCAGGTCGATGTGCAGAACACCGCAGATACGACTGCTTAGGCGGCTAGTTGATGACGCCCACAAGCTAAACAGACTGTGCACACAAAAGTTGCTCATGACCTCAAGCCTCGCCCTCATTCACGCCGAGTCGACAGATGGAACGCTTCGTGTGCATACCGATGGTGCAGGAGCGTCAAGGTGCTGCAGTTTTCACGAGGTGATGCCAGTGCCGGTGCTGGTGGACGCGCTCGCAGCGTAGAAACAAGCACTCAATCGACATCGTGCATCTGCCTGCAGGAGCGTCAAGGTGCTGCAGTTCCACGAGGTGGTGCCAAAGCCGGTGCGGCGGAGTAACAGGCATGCATATCAAACGACAATCGAAATTGTGCATCTGCCTGCAGGAGCGTCAAGGTGCTGCAGTTCCACGAGGTGGTGCCGGTGCCGGTGCTGCTAGACGCGTTGGCGGCGGACGCGCCCGCCGTGGCGCATCGTGTACAACGCCTCGTGCTGCCCTTCTACTTCTCAGGCATGTCTTTCTAGGGCACGGCCTTAAATCGGCATAGCAAACCGATGACAGCAAAGCAGTACAGTGCCCCGTGCTGCCCTTGCACTCCTCAGGTGCGCTCGTGCGGCCTTGATGGCAAGCTGGTACTTTAGAACCTGACTTGCCAAGGAGCGCAGCGCCTCGTGCTGCCCTTGTTCCTTAGGTACGGCGGCAAATGCAATGCATGCTTCACACATGGACCTGTGCCCTTCTCAAGAACGTAAAAACGCTGTCCGAATGATAGCATTCCTCCTGCGCTCAGGCCCGGAGGAGGGGCCGGCGCGCGTGGCGCAGCTGCTGCGCACCAACCCGGCGGCGGGCCAAGCCTTCTGCACCTTCCTGGTCGGCTGCCTGCAGCCGGCATCCGGGCACCCCAACCGCCCGCTGGCCGCCCGCAGTGCGTGCTCACCTTGAATTTGGCTGCTTTGGCAGCTAATCATTTTGTAACGACGTTCCCCTGTGTGCTCCGCTGTGCTGACATCGTCCAGTACAAAGACGCAGGCGAGCTGCCGACATCAACCCATCTGCTGTAGAGCTTCGGGATCGCCGTGGTTTCGCAGAGCCAGCATGAGCATCGGTCGGATTCGAAAGAGGCGCTTGCCTTTCTACATCTGTGTTTCTGTTGCAACCCAAGTAAGGGTGTCACATCCCTGGCTTGCGCAGGCTCTGGCGTCCCAGTGGACCAGGTGGTACAGATGGTGGGGGCTCTGCGGGAACACCTGCTCAACGCGGCACCCCGCGGCGGCAGCGCCGCAGCTGCTGGTGGCGCAGCAAACACCCGTCCGGCGCAGGGGGCCAAGGGCCGGAAGCGCAAGAATGCAAGGGCCGCGGCAGCAAGTGGCAGCGGCGAGTCCGAGGAAACCGCAGCACAGGTAGGCTAACACTGCTTGAGGTGTGTGCACAGCAGACTTATCCGGCTGATGTTATGCTTGAGCAGGCTGGGTATGTTCAAAACCTTGCAGAGTCCGGGATGGAAGGAAGCATGTGCTGTGTTATCAATGCGTAGCCAGAGGCTCGAGCAGCAGCAGCGGCGGTCAGCATTGGGCAGCCACGGTAGGGGTCTCGTCGGTGGCCAAAACCTTGCCAAGTCCAAAAAAAACCGAGAAGACATGACATCACGCAGGAGGAGGCCGAGGCACCGGAGGCATGGCAGGCGATGGTGGTCGGCATCGCCGAGCTGTGCCGCGGTCTTGCCGCCGAGGTCGCCCGCGGCGGCCTAGAGCCCGAGGTACGCTTGTTCGGAAAGGGCGCTGCTGGAGCCTGGCCGGCTGCCTGCCTGCAGATGCACTGCCTAGCACCTGAACCTTCTTGCCTCTTGCGTGTAGTGGCGCACATGCTGCCGCTGCATGCTGAAGCCATGTGCACTGGGCCACCATTGCAGCCAGCGGCTTGTCCCCGGATTGCTCGTTGGGCACGGCTGCGTGCGGCGCTGGTTTTCACCTTATATTTCTTGTGTGGTACATTCACTCATGGTTTTGGCGCCGACGTGCAGGAGCTGAGCGGTGTGTTTCTGGACGGCTCGCTGGCGCGTCTGCTGGCCGCTTGCGGCAAGCATTGCGGAGCACTTTATTCCTTCAATGCTTGCGCTCGGATTTCTTCTGGCTTTCCGCATTGATGCACAGGAGCTTAGCAGCGTGTTCCCGGAGGGCTCGCTGGCGCGTCTGGTGGCCGCCTGCAGCAGCTCTGAGGCGCTGTGCGCAGTGCTGGGCATCGCTGCCTCGTTGCACTTCCTGCCTGCCGCCGGCGCAGTGCGCACTCAGTGAGTAACACTCCATTTTCCAGTATTTGTCTCATGTGGCAAAGCCTGCGTGACGCTTGCTGTGCCAGTTGCGCCATCCTGCTTCCAGTCGTCAGTGCTCAGTTACTGCCTGCAGCTTGCGCTGGAATGCCAGTCCATGAGGACATGAGACGATGCCGTTGCGGTTGCGCAGGTGCCTCAAGGAGCTGCTGGGCAGTCAGGCGCTGCCGCGCAGCAACGCCGCTGAGGTGGGTTCGGTTCCAGAAGTACCCCTTTCACAGGCAGCGACACGTGTTGTTCATTCGTTGATCGCCACGCGGACGCGCCATTCTTTGCAGGTCTCGGATGCCATCTCCGTTCAACATGCAGGCACGAACAGATCGATAGAAACAGATATCCAGACCAGCAGTGACCCCCCGGCAGGTACGGGTCATGCTGGCGTGCGCGTGCGCGGACGCTGGCACCCACAGCCGCCTGCTGCGCTCAATTGCGGGCGGCCTCGCCGTCAGCTGTGAGGCGCTGGACGCTGCCGCTGACAGCCAACATAATGATCCGGACGTATCGCCCGACCGCGCAGTCTGGTGGGCATGCCGATAAGGAGTCCGAACATGAGCTGCATCGAATGCTTGCCGCCACCGCAGTGCCCCTGTGGACCTGCGTGCAAACGTGGAGATGCCTGATGCTCTTCTTGAGAGGCACATATGAGGCCCATATGTAACATCACGATGCATCATGCGCCCTAGAGACGGACACATGCAACGTAGTAGTATGAGAACACCGCTTTGCGCTCGCAGGTTTGTGGGCCTGATGCTGGAGGATGGCGGCATGCGATCCGCCCTGACGGGCGGCCTGCTGCTGCGGCTGCTGCCGGCGCTGGAGACCGCGGCAGCAAACGACACGGACACGGCCGTGACGTCGCTGCAGCCAGGTGACTTGCTTGTCAATGCCACCAGACCTTGCTGCTGCTGTCCTGCAGTCTCTGCGCTGGACTTCAAAACCCACCAAGTCCAACTACATTCACAGCCATTTTTGCGCTGCTGGTGTGCATTATCATGCCCAGGTGAGCTTTACCTTGCCCAGGTGAGCTTTAAGGAATGCAACCACGGCTGTCCCGCATCACTGCGCTTCCAACACTGCACCAATTGCAGGGTTCAGTGGCGGTGACGAGGCGGGACGCATAGAGTCGGTGCTGGTGTGCGCGCGGGCGGCGGTGCACACGGACGTCGCGGCGACAGCCGCCTGCCAGCCCGACGCCACGCACGGTGCATAGCGGTCTTGACTGAGGGGAAACTCTGTGCGTGTCGTCTGTTTTGCCTGCACCCCGGGTGGCCGCGCGAGCCCACAGCCGCGCTGCCTCAGGCAGACCGGTTGGCTAGTGGGTTGCGAGGGAATGCACAGCGAGCAATCGATTCAAGTGGCCAAATCCAGTGGCCAATTTCATTCCAAGCGGCCAATCTCTGTCGCTTGCTGCCTGCAGGGGGCAGCGAGCCCAGCGGCGACTGCCAGCCGTACCAGCTGCGGCAGGCGGCGCGCAGCGCCCTGACGGAGGCCACGCGCCTCGGCAGCCGGCTGCTGGTGGCGCTGGAGGACCGCAGCGCCGATGAGGTGGCGCAGGCGGTGACAGCTGCCGCCGCTCCGCCACCAGCAAAGAAGGGGCGCAAGACGACCGCTGCCGCTGCGGCCGCGCAGCCGCCCTGCCCCATCAGGTGCCGCAGGATGCCTCTCCCCGGCTGCAACTTGAAAGGGAGCCTGGCCATCGAGGGCCTCCTCATCGGTGCAGCAGACATGAGTCTGTTGTCTGCACAGATAATTGCTGGATGTTCTTTGATGCGGGTGCCACATGACTGACACTGCGTCGTCCATGCGGTGGTGCAGGGCAGCGCACACGACAGTGGTGTCCCTCACTGCGCTGCTAGCGGACGCCGGCCGACTGGTGTCCTGGAGCGGCGCGGAGGATCTGGCGGCGGAAGCGTGCGACTTTGGCGCCGCCGCGCTGCATTTTGCGGCGAACGTCGCAGAGGCGGAAACACCAGGTGCGGCTTCTTTGGGTTTCAAAGTTTTTCAAAAAGTCCCCACCAGTCCCTGGACCTCAGTGGAGACGCTTCTAGTTGAACAACCTCAGGCTCACTTGGTCATCCGGTGTCTTCCTCCTACCCAGATGGCCTGGCCGCCGCGGCGCAGCTGATCGGCCACGCGGCACAGCTGGCGCGGGCCATGGGTGACGCGGCCGCGGAGGCGGACGCCAGCCGCCGCGAGGGCGACGCCGCCGCGGCACTGGGCGTGACCCACCTGTCGCCCGTCGGACATCCCGGCGACGACGGCGCCGCAGGCGGCGGCGGCGATGTTCTGCGCTTCAGCTACACGGACCTCGTACAGTCCCTCATACAGGTAGCCACCGGTTTTGCGCTGCAATCCTGTAGTGTTGTCAGAGTCATGGCGATGGAAGAACGGACGTACGAACGAACGCCTTGTAAAGATCTGCATATGCTGCTGGAGCGCTGAATGCCGCTTATGCCCCTCTTTCGCAGGGCACAGCTGTGGCACAGTAGATCTGCACCAAGTGTCTTTCGACTGAGCAGCTCGGGCCCTAGCAGATGCTGACCGACATCACATGTTCCGCAGGCGCTGTGCGGTGCCAGCTCGCCCGAAGCGGTTGCCGCCGCCAAGCCCTTCCTGCAGGGCCTGCTGCAGGGTGGGCTTCACGGCGACGCGCCCCCGCTGGCCGCCGAGCCCCGGTGGCTCGCTCCCGTGGCTGCCCTGCTGTTGCCAGACGCCCCCGCGGCCGCGTCCCCAGCCGCTGCCGCGTCGCCGGCCGCGGCCGACGAGGGCGGCGCAGGCGGCGGCAGGCGCGGCAAGAAGGGGCATGGCGCGCGGCGGCGCAGTGCTGGCAACAAGGAGAATGCGACGGCCAACTGCGAGCCGGCCGAGCCCGACGCCGCCGGCGACGATGCTGAGGCGCGGGCCGAGGTCGCGGTGCGGCCGGCGGCGGCGGATGCTGCTGCCATCAAGGCGCTGCTGCAGGCTGCCGGGTCGGCCAAGGTGAGATTTCTGTTCCACCTTCCTGCTGAGACTCACACCTGTCATGTGGTCTCCCCAAGGCCCACAGTCCGGTAAGATTGCAGTTGCCTACATTGCCCGCGTTGTGCCGGACATGCAGACCACAAAGTCCATTGCAGAGTTGTACTCCAATTGGTCCACGACTGTGGGCTTGACGGTGTTCATCAAGTGTTCAAAGATGGGGATGCCGGAATTCGCAGACGCGCTTGCCCAACTCTCATGATTCACTTGCCTTCTGTGCCATGTGTGCAGGTGAAGGACGCGCTGCTGGGTCTGGCGGTGCAGCTTGCAGTATTCTCATGGTCGGCGAGCGGCGACGCCGCCCTGGCGGTGGGCGCCCTGGAGCTCGCGGTGCTGTGCGGCCTCAAGCCGCAACCGCAAAACCCCTGCTTTGCGGGGCATGCGGGCAGGCGCCAGGCCAGAGACGCCTCAGCCGCCGCCGCCGAGCAGCTGGTGCTGCAAGTGGCAGCGGGGTGGCAAATGGCTGAGGAGAGAAGTGGGGCGGCGCCGGCTGCCGGCGCGGCTGCCGAGGGGGAGACGGAGCGGCACCGGCAGCTGCTGGCGGCGCAGCTGCGGCGGCTGCTGCCGCAGGAGCGTGCACACGTCACATTTGCGCCGCTCCCTGAAACAGAAGCCGACTGATCCCATCTGCGAGAGTGTCATTGTGTACTAGCAGATACCTAGCATTGCAGCAGCATTTGACCCGCTTCATTTGGCAGAGGGATATGTTTCCAATTTGCAGTTGATCAGGCCCTTCTATACTCAGCAGAACAACTCAACTGTTGTTGTGCGCACTTGTATGACCACAGCAGCGTCGCCGTAGGTGACAGCCGCCAATTAACATTACATGTGTCGTGTGCGTTCGAGTTGCACAAGGAGTATTGAACACTTGTCCAGAATATCAGGAACATTTTGGTGCTCCTGCTGATCTTCCTCTGACGTGTTGCTGTCTGCTTGCATCGGTGCGACTACCCAGCCAAATTTAATACTTCAACGCATAATTGCCTCCAAGCTCATTGAAATTTTCCGGTTCGTTATACAAACTGCTGGACAGCGGGAGCTCATCATTGCAGCTTTGAGGCACCCACGCGGTCTCGAGGAATGAGCCGCAGCTCCGATCCGTGTTTGAGGAACACATTGCCCGCTGTCTGTGCAGGGTTGATGCCCACGCCATCTGCAGCAGGCAATACAGAATTTGACGGAGCAATTGGGACAGATCTCAATCGCTGCAATTGTGGCATTCAACATGGCACAGAACAAGGAGGCTCACCATTTGTGATGATGGCGCTGGTCGCCGATGGCACCTTGAACTGTATCAGAGAGAGCACAGACAGTCAGCTAGGAAGATATCGGGAGCATGTAGGCAGTCGAGGAGCTGGCAGCTGGCAACCAGACCATGTGTCACATCTGGATTTGCAGCTCCAACACCGCCGTCTTAGGCTGTCACCATCGTACCTCCTCTGCAGCAAACTTCAGCACAGCAGTGAAGGGCGCCGCCTCCGGCACGCTGAAGCTGCAGGTGTCGACACAAAGGGACATAAGGGAGCGACAATGTTGAAAGAAAGCGTATGCACGCACATGTTTCCCGACTGACGCCGTTCTGCCCAAGACGCATTGTGGCGCCGGATCACAGACACACTCGAAGCAAGGTGGCAAGGCCCTCACACTCGGTAGGGAAGCTTCGGGTCGGACGTGAGCGTTACTTTGAAGGAGACCTTCGACCTGCAGCGTAGCAGAGTAGGTTCCTGACGCCCATGCGGAGGCGCATGCGTGAAGCTCCTCAGTCTTGTGAGCTAATGTAGAGACAGGCGGGTGTGTGCTGACACAGTTCGCTTGGGATGTGAAGAAACTGGATGAGAAGCTCACATGCTGCGCGTTGGTTGACTGGCTTGCGCGTTGGTCTAGGATCCAAGAATGGCGTGTATTTCTAGCGGCGATGCAGCGAGCGTTTCCAGCGATACCGCCTCTGCTGGGATCAAGGAACGTTCCTTACAACGCTGATTTGAGGAGAATACTGTTCGGCTGGAGTGTTCACGCTCGTCCCAGTGCAGGGGTCACGTGAGCAAACACACTTCCCCCGTCCTGCACCCTTGCTGCAACATGCATCGAGACGTGATCAGCGCAGTTCACAGGCTGTCAGAGTCCACACTTCCAGACGCTGGATCTGCAGATCAGTGCATTCTTGGAGTTTTTGACGCCGCTGCTCAAAACTGCATTTCGTGCCTCCGACTGCGGTGTACGAGTGCTGCCGTGAACTTGATCTGAAACGACACTGACAAGGTTGATTAAACCAGACGAAGCTGGTGTCAGATCTGCATTCGTCTAGCGGCAGCAGGGCAGCCAGGCGAAACTGTGCGGCATGCCGCACACCATGCCGCATGCGGCATGGCAGCCAAGTGCGTGATCGGGCTGCGATGTCGTTGTAAACATCAGCGTATAGCGCCTTCGAGGCTGGACACTACAAGGCGATGTTGTCCTGCCGCATGCTAGCACAGCGGCATGCAGCGAGCCTCACGGCGCCAACAGTGCTCACTGCGCTCTGGGCAGCACCCCAGAATGCGCAGGGCATGACTGCCGCTGCCGGCTCATTTGCCGCCGAGGGCGTGTTCCTGCGCGGACAGCCGTCAGCACGGCAGCTGCTGCGGCGCGCCTTTGCGTCTGGCCAGCTGCCCGGCGAAGGCCTGCCGAGAAGCAAGATCCGGGCGGTGCCGTTCACTGTCACGCCCTTCGAGGCGAAGCACACGTTCGACGAGCACCACGCGAAGAGCTGGCTACACAAGCGACCCTCCGGAGGTGACATCCGTTCCGGCGGCGCCAAAATGCTGAGAGTGTCATCGTCATGCGCTGCTGTGCTTCCCAACAGCTTGTATGCAGACCTGCCAACACCGTCGTCTGTTGAGGCATCCTGCTTGCCTGCGGCGCAGGGCTGCAGAAGATGAAGGAGGCGTACCTCCCCTTCTGGGTGTCCTCTGCCACGCTGCGCTCGCACCTGCACAGGTGCCCACCCTTCAAACCCTGCTTGATTTATCAGAAGCACGTTCCTCGGCCGGCACTCGCCTGGTGACAGTCATGTATGTCAGACTTGGAGTGTGGCCGTCGAGATCCTGTGTTGAAAAACAGCCCACTGTCGTGTGCTGCGCTCGGATCTGGCAACTGATTGCAACATCATTGACATTAGCATGACACCTCCGATGCAGTGCGGAGATCGGAAGGGAGGGGTGGACCCAGGTATTCAACCCGCAGACCCGCAGATTCGAGCAGCAGCTGAGGATGCACTACCAGCAAGTCGCCTTTGACGTGGTGCGTACGGCATTGCAAGGCTGTCGGGGGAATGCAGCTTGGCAGCGGCAATTGGGCTTTGCATGGAAATGTCTGATGGCTGGCCAAAAGTACATGACACGCTTCTGCTGCAACACACGACACAAATGCCTGCGGGAGCTTACTTTACGCTGCAGCCGACCGTCCTATTGGAGAGTCACAAGCCCCAGCAGTGACCCGCAAAAGCTTTGGTGCCTTTGCAGATTTTTGAGCGGCAGTACACCGCAGAGCAGGAGGGATCAGCAGTGTATGCCAGCTACAAGTGAGGCCATCCCCAATTACCCTGGGGCGGCACGCTTGCTTTGCCGGCTAGTGCCGCCTGGACTGCTCAAAAGTATCTGCGTTTCCACGCTCGTGCTGCAGTCCGCACGAGCGCCAAGAAAACTTTGAACTCATAGTACATCATCGGCCCCTGCCGCGGCAGGTACCCGCGATCCAGCATCAGGGCGATGGCTCCCGGCGGCACCGTCCGCGGCGTTCGGCCCTTCACCCCTGACATGGTCCAGGTGCCATTTCGAAAGATCCGCTGCTTCTACTGTATCATCATATCTCCACTCTTTCCTGGTCTGCCGCTCAATTGCGGATCTTTGCTGACTGACGGCACCCGAAGCTTGCCGATCTCGGCTGACAACACGCATAGTCAGACGTGGAGTGCAACATAGGCGGCCAAGGAATCCCAGCCAAGCTGAAACAAAGCGTAGAGCTGGTGTGCAGGCGGGGGCGGACGGCTCGGTGCGGCGCGTGGGCCCCTTCGAGATGCGGCCCGCCGCCGCGGCCGGTGCGTGCCTCTGCTCCACTTCGTCGAGCCACTCACAGTGTCTGCGAGTTTCTCCGGAGTGTGGCTCGATGCAGCGCTTGTATTTGAGGAGCCGCTTACTGTGCACACGCGTAATGCTTGTCGGCGTTGCTCAGTGGCGATGTGCAACAAGCATACGCGTGTGCACAGTGACCAAGCAGCGATTGCCCAAGGCAGCTAGATCCATCTGAGGCTGTTGTTGATGTATACGACAGCACAAGCGCCTCCTCGTTGCAACTGCCACGAACTCTACTTCGTGCCGCAGGCGTCGCGCTGGCCTGGTACAAGCAGCAGGAACAGCACGCCGCCAAGAAGTGGATCACGGAGAACGTGGAGTGCGACGACGTGCGCAACATCTACCTGGAGTATACGGTGCTGGAGTCCCAGATCTCTCCAATCTACATTCCCGCCTACATCTTCCGCAGCACCCACCTGGGTGGGTATTTGCTGTTCTAGGCCCTCCAAGTCTGGAATGCCTACCCGGAGCACGCGGTGCTGACATTGCATGTGTTGCCGGTCTGCATGGCCGCATGCAATTTCCGCAGCGCGCACCTGTGCACCTGGTGGGGCGCTGTTTCTGGCTGACATGGAGCGTGGGCGTGCGCACCCCTTGACGGGTTCCGCAGTGGCAGCGGTCTGCGCATTGGACGCCATCGTGGCCGCCTGCCAGCTAGGATGATGTGTCAAGCCTCAGCGTGAACAGGATCATACAGTGCCTGAGCACTGCCACGATCACATGTCCACACAGCAGCGCGCCTGACGGTCCACATGCTGGCGCAGGCGACAAGGTGCACACGTTCGTGTCGGGGTGCGAGCCGGGCAAGGTGGCCGGCGCACATGTGCTGGACGAGCTGCGAGTCGGCGCCCTGGCAGGCGAGCCTGTTCTGCGAGCCCCTTCACTATGCCAGAAGCACCTTGCAAGCTGTCGTTGGGTCCTGCGCTGTCTTCCCACCGCGGCGCAGTGCTGGCAAGGTAGTACGCGCTGCACCATTGTGCCAGCTTTCGGCGACCGACGTTGCCGAGGCACACTTTCTGAGTCGGGCTGAACTGTGATGCCGAGACTCGGAAAATTTGAAGCGGACTGCGTCTGGAAAGGTAATATCTCGCAAAGAAGACAACAGCCAGAGAGCCAACAGCCATGAGTAGGGTGCGGTGCACGAATTGCAGGCGCGGCCGGTCTGGTGGGCATTGCAGTGACAGGTGCCTGGAAGTGGGCGGCGCTGTCGACGCTGCTGTGCCAGTGGGTGCTGCCGCCGGCGCTGCTGGCCGCGGCTGCCACGCGCTTCTGGCCCGCGGTGTCGCTGCAGCTGTCGCGGGCCTACCAGGTGCGTCCTCACCATTCTTTCAGTATCATGTTTCTGCGACAGTATTTTATTTCCGCACCCGCCACGCACTTCTGGCCCGCGGTGTCGCTGCAGCTGTCGCGGGCCTACCAGGTGCGTCTTCCATCGCTGTCCTTCTGTTGAAGCGCCAATCAGCTGGCATTGGCGTCTGTGGGCGCGGCAGCGACAGGACGCATCAGCACTGCAGTGTTGCGGAAGGGTTTTAATAAAAAGAGTGCCATTGCGGTGGTGCGTGTGAGGCAAGAAGCGCAGCCTGTCCCGTGCCGGGCGCCAGACAGCCTAGTATGTATTTGGCGGCCGCAGGTGCGGCAGCGGGAGCAGGCGCAGCAGCAGCAGGGCCCCTGGTATTTCCCTGGCGATTGTCATTTTTTGCATATAAAAGTGCCTTGATGGGCTCCGAGGCAACAACTTCTGTTCTGTGGCCGCAGGCGCGGCAGCGGGAGCAGGCGCGGCAGCAGCAAAAACCCTGGGACGAGGGAGCTTTATCTGCATTGCAAGGAGACGATGGCTTCTGGTGGGCCTTGTAATTGCAAAGATAGAATCGCTTGTGTCCGGTGACAGGCGCGGCAGCGGGAGCAGGCGCAGCAGCAGCAGGGCCCCTGGGACGAGGAGTTTGTGGCGGCCTTCGATCCCGACGCGCAGCGGCGCCACCAGGAGCGCGTCTACTCGGGCGGCGCCTACGACCGCTCCGCGCCAAAGCAGTCAGATTTTGAGGTGCAAAATGGCTGGCTGTCAGGCATGAGGACCTGCCTGCGTGCTGGTGAGTGTCGACTTGGACAACACGTCGTGGCCGATGGGAAGCACTACCAAATGCCCTGTGCAAGCCTGACGTGACATGCTGTGTGTCGACGCTGTTCAGGACTTCTTCTCGAGGGTGTTTGGCTTTGGCGCCGGGCAGCAGCGGCAACAGCAGCAGCGGCAGCAACAGCAGCAGCAGCAACGGCGGCAGCAGCAGCAGCAGCGGACCAGCGAGCGGCCGCGCGGCACCGGCGACGCGCGGGACCCAGGCGGCTTCTACAATCGCTTGGGCGTTGGGCCCGGCTGCTCGAAGGACGAGATTCAGGTGCGCCATTCTGACAGCACTGTAGACGCTCGCGGACAGCTCTTGCCGCCCTGTTGGTCGGACATCTTGCTTAACCCTTGGCGGCAAAGCCCCTCGTGTCGACACAGGAAGGCGGCAACCTGCAAGTCCACTGATTGCACTGCTCGGCATATGTGCAATGGGGGTGGCATCGTGTGCAGGCGGCATTCCGGGGGCAGGCGCAGAAGTGGCACCCGGACCACGTGGACCATCCAGCCAAGAGGGCGGAGGCGAACAAGCAGTTTCGCCTCATCCTGGAGGCCTACACGGTGCTGCGGGACCCGGAGAAGCGGCGGCAGTATGACCGCGGCGTCTGGTAGAGCGGCGGCGGCGGCGGCTGCTGCTCGAATTGATCGGTCCAGCGGTCCAGCCCGCACACGCGCAGGCACAACGAGGTGGGCACCCCGTGCGCTTCTTCACGCTCATTTTGCACAGGCGTCGTGGCAGCACCTGGATACCTTTGAGTGTGATTGTTCTGTATGCAGGTCGGCGGGTCGCACCGGATTGTGCAATGTGTCACATGTGATGTATTGGGCAGCATTGCAAAATGGCGCTGCCGATCGGCACATCGCTAGCTGGTATCGCAAGGTTTAGATACGAGAAACGGACTCAGTGCGTGTTTCGCCTCCCAACAATACGTGGCGGCACATCGTGACAAGGTCCAGTGTAGTCCATCGTGTCTGTTG